>ODAK010006648.1_pt1 | contig 11639 bp, 11 predicted proteins | sample 1539591 | NCBI WGS metagenome assembly ODAK01 (sample SAMEA3539303, study PRJEB22396) | soil metagenome | biome: tundra; feature: field; material: soil | place: USA | collected 2010-05 | depth 0.15 m | reverse complement strand
ACTACTGCGCCAAGCAACGGCCGCGGCGTTCCATCTCACGTGACCTGCGCATAGTTGCGATCTGCGCATAGGCAGCGGAAGCGGTCTCACGTTGACGACCGGCGACGTGGAACTGACGGCCAGTTGCTGCCGGTGGCGACCGGCGGCTCCCCGGCATCCTGAATGGCCGATTACTGGCGCCCACGATCGGCAGCAAACTGCTTCGTCAATTCTGGATCGAGCTCGCCGCGTTCCTGCGCATCGCATGACGCGGTTTATGCAGGAAACCGCCCGCCCTGCGCCAGTTCAGCCTGCTCCTTCATGGAATAGAACACTCGCATGCCCGCCCTGTACATCGCGGTCTTGATCCCTGACACCGCCTCGGGTGCCGCCTCGATGCCTAGCCGAGCCAGCGCGACGGCCATCTCGCTGCGGAGATCGCATCGGTAGCGTTGGGCGTGGCACCTGAACTGCCTTCGCCGCGCCAGGTCAGACTCAGGTTCAAGCCTCCGGCCCATTCGGTACAACGCCACCACTCGAGGCGCGCACCTGAACAGCATGCGCCTGCTTGGCCGCGACCCAGCCGGGCAGCGTGGTGCAACCGCGTGTCACCACCAGTCCTGGCTCGCCGTGTCACAGGTGTGCACTCTCACGGCCGGTTTCGGCGGCGCGCAACATCCAATCGGCCTCCGACCTGACGCCCTCGGCCAGCGGCCGGGAGGACACGCCGACGAAGCCGAACACCGGCAGCGTCACGATGCCGGCTGGCCTTGCAGTTGCGCAACGATCTGCGGGTTGACCTCACCGGCCTTCTCCATCATCACCATGTGACCGGCGCCTGAGATTACGTGCACTGTGGCTCCAGCTGGCGCATTCGCGGCGTGGGTCGCCGGGACGATGCGATCTTCACTTCCCCACAACAACGTCATCGGAACCCCGCTGCCCACGAGCCGTGGCACCGGCAGCTCAGCCTGCCGGCCGCCGCCGAATAGCGTCGCGCCGAGCTGTGTCAACGCCTGCGACACGCCGTCGAGTCGCTTGTACTTAAGCAGATCGTCGAGCATCTGGCGGCCTACCAGATCGGGGTCGGCGAACAACTGCTCGATCACAGGTTTGAGCTCGCGCCGCGTCGCCGCAGCGACGAATCCCTCGGTGTAGCCGGCATTGATTTCGACCCCCAAGCCAGCCGTGGCGATCAGCACCAGAGAGGCAACGCGCCGAGGTGCAGCCAGCGCCATTTGCGCAGCGATGGCGCCACCCATCGAATGGCCAACGATGTGCACACGCTCGACTCCGATGTGGTCGAGAAAGTGCAACACGAAGCCGGCCAGATCGACCAAGGTCGAACTGCCAGGAAGCCGCGCGTCGGACTGCCCGTGCCCCGGCAGGTCGAGCGCAATCACCGGTGCCACTGCAGCCACTGCGTCGAGGTTGAACAGCCAATTGTCGAGGTCGCCGCCAAAGCCGTGCAGGAACAGCACCGGCGTCTTGGTCGGTGCCTCGTCGCCGCGCCGCGCATAACGCACGCGGATGCCGTCGACCTCGGCCCAAAGATAGGCCGGCCCGGCCTCCGCCTCGTCGCCCTCGCTCGCCGCCGGCACAACATAGGCCGCAACATAGGCGTCGATCTCAGCATCGCTGACCTCCGGCGGCGCCATCACGCCGAGCAGCGCCTTGACAGGCAGCACCTCGCCCGCCGCGGCCAGCTTGCGCCGCAGCAGGCCTGGGTCGGGCGCCTCGACGACGTTGGCGATCTTGTCGGTCTCGACCTCCAGGATTGGAAGGCCGACCGTGATGGTCGTGCCCTCCTCGACCAGCCATGACACCACCGTCCCCTCGGCCATCGACAGCCCCCATTTGGGCATCACGACGGGCGTGATCGCTGCCGCAGCCATCAGCGCTTGCCCCTGGCGAGCGAGCGCTTGACGGCGGCCACGATCTGCGCAGAGCTCGGGATGTACAAGTCCTCCAGCGCCGGCGAGAACGGCACCGGGCAATGGGGAGGCGTGACCATCTGGATCGGCCCGCGTAGTGCGCCGAACGCCGCCTGCACCACCTGCGCCGAGACATCGGCGGCGATGCTGCAGCGCGGGCTGGCCTCGTCGACGCAGACAAGGTGGCCGGTCTTCTCGACGCTCTCGATCACGGTGTCGATGTCCAGCGGGCTCAGCGTGCGCAGGTCGATGATCTCGGCCTCGATGCCCTCCTTCGCCAGCGCGACAGCAGCCTCGAGCGCGCGGTGCACCATCAGGCCGTAGGTGACGATCGACACCGACTTGCCTTCGCGCACCACGTTGGCCTCGCCAAACGGAATCGCATACAAGGCCTCGGGCACGTCGCCCTCGAAGGCGTAGAGGTTCTTGTGCTCGCAGAAGATCACCGGGTCGTTGTCGCGGATGCTCTGGATCAGCAAGCCCTTGGTGTCGTAGGGCGTGCTCGGACAGACCACCTTCAGCCCCGGGATGTGGGTGAACAGCGGTGTCAGCATCTGGCTGTGCTGTGCCGCGGCGCGAAAGCCCGCGCCGACCATCGTACGAATCACCACCGGCGTCTCGGCCTTGCCGCCGAACATGTACCTGAACTTCGCAGCCTGGTTGTAGATCTGGTCGAAGCACACGCCCATGAAATCGATGAACATCAGTTCCGCGACCGGGCGCATGCCGCAGGCCGCCGCGCCGATCGCCGCGCCGATGTAGGCGCTCTCGCTCAACGGGGTGTCGAGCAGCCGGTCGCCGTGCTTGGCGTACAGCCCCTTGGTGACGCCGAGCACCCCGCCCCAGGCATCCATCTCGCCACTGCCGCCGGCGCCGCCGACGATGTCCTCGCCCATCATGATCACCGAGGGGTCGCGCGCCATCTCCTGATCCAGCGCCTCGTTGATCGCCTGCTTCATGCTGATCTTGCGTGCCATGTCATGGTCTCCTTGTTTCAGTACGACACGTAGACGTCGGTGGTCAGGTCGGCCGCGGTCGGCAGCGGAGCGGCCTTGGCCTCGGTGACGGCGCGCTCGATCAGGCCGAGCACCTCGCGGTCGATGGCCGCCAACTCACCCGCTGCAATCACGCCCGCCCTGGTAACGGCGGCCGCGAACTTGCGCAGACAGTCCTGGTTGGCGCGGATGTCGTCGAGCTCACCCGAGCCGCGGTAGGTCTGCGCATCGCCCTCGAAGTGGCCGAAGAAGCGCACCATCTTGCATTCCAGGAGCGCCGGACCGCCACCGGTGCGCGCGCGCCGGATGATCTCGCCGGCAGCCTCGTGCACCGCGAAGAAATCGGTGCCGTCCACCGTGACGCCGGGCAGGCCGAAGCCGGCCGCGCGGTCGACATACGAATCCACCGCGACGCCATAGTCGCGCGAAGTGGATTCGGCGTAACCGTTGTTCTCGACGACGAAGATCACCGGCAGGTTCCACACCGCTGCCAGGTTCAGGCTCTCGAGGAAGGTGCCCTGGTTGCTGGCGCCGTCGCCGACGAAGCTGATCGCGACCTCACCCTTCTTGCGGTACTTTGCGGCCAGTCCCGCGCCGCAGGCGAGCGGCGCCCCCGCACCGAGGATGCCGTTGGCGCCCATCATGCCCTTGGAGACATCGGCGATGTGCATCGAGCCGCCCTTGCCCTCGCAGGAGCCGCCTTTCTTGCCGTAGATCTCCTTCATCATCGCCATCGGGTCGACGCCCTTGGCTATGCAGTGGCCGTGGCCGCGGTGGGTACTGGCGATGCGGTCGCCGTCACCGAGCTGGCCGATGATGCCGACACCGGCGGCCTCCTCGCCGGCGTACAGATGGACGAAGCCGGGGATGTCGCCGCGACCGAAGTCGACGTGCAGGCGCTCTTCGAATTCTCGGATCGTGCGCATCTTGCGGTAGACCTCGAGCAGTTCGGGCTTGCCGAGCGGGAACGGATTGCCAGCCATGGGGTGTGTCTCCTGTGGTAGTTGCGTCAGGGAGTGGAAGAAAGGCGGAGCAAGCCGTCGGATGCAGCGATCTGCATGCAACGGGCCACGTCCACCGTGCGGAAAGCGTTCTCGCGCAGCGTGATCTGCACCCGGTCACCGGGGTCGAAGCCAAGCTCGCGCTCGCCGTCCAGCGCGACCACGCCGCCTTGCTGGGCGACTGTGAAGGGCTGGTCGGCCGGCATCGCCTGCCAATGTGCGATCGGCACCGCGCGCACCATGCCCGGGGCGATCGGCGCCAGCAGTCGCAGCGTGGCGGGATGCTGCGCATCCGCCAATTGCACTGCCAGGCCGCCCGCGTCGCGCCGGCCGACGGGCTTTAGCAGGCCGCCGACCGCCGAAAGACCTATCGCCTGCGGGTCGGCAAAGCTCAGGTAGACCGCGCTCAGGCTTTCGGGCTTCCACAGCGCGCGCGCGCCGATGTAGCGGTCGGTCGAGATCACCGCGTCGACCAGCGCGATGTCGCGCTGCGCGCCTTCATTGATGCTGACCTCGAGCAGTTTGTTCGGCGCCAGCGCCTGCGCGGCACTCAGCCGACCGGTGGCGTATAGCGCAACCGCAATCCCGGTGATGGTCGACTCGCGCATCTCCGGGAATGCGTTGTTGGTACCGGTGGAAATGCCCGCAATCGGGATGCTGCGGCACTCGCGCACCGCCGCGCGGTGGGTGCCGTCGCCGCCGAGCACGACGATGGCCGCCACACCGGCCACACGCAGCAGGCGGGCCGCCTCGAAGGTGTCGTCGACCGTCGAGGTGGGCGCCATGCCGAGGAACTCGACCAGCGGCCACTGCTGGTGCTGGCTGTGCCCGCGTGCCAGGTGGCGCATGAGTAGCGCGCGGATGCCGCCGTTGTCTGGCATCACCAGCACGCGCTCGACACCCAGGCTGTGCGCAGCCGTCAGCACGCGCAGCACGATGTTGACGCGGTCGGCAATCTGCAGGTTGCTGGCGTTGGCGATGATGCGGCGGATGTCGCGCGCCGAGACCGGGTTGGCGATGAGGCCGATGGTGGTCATCCCGGCACAGTTGCATAGGCTGTGCCGGACCTGCGGCGGTCGGGATGCTTTCAGGGTTTGCGGCGAGTTCGAAGCCTCGTTGTCAGGTCGCACCATGTCGCGGATTGCGACAGATGAAGCGCGACACATGTCGCAGCGGTCACCCCGGGCGCGACGCCTGCCGTGAAGCCGCCTTCGGGCACGCCGTCGCGACCGACCGGCAGCCGCCCTTTGCCTCGCCCTGGCACACCATCTGCAAGTGTTCACGTCCTGCGAAGTCACAACCGGAGGCCATGACATGGATGCAAGCGCCGAGCGCAAGCTCTGGATGTACGAAAAGATGATCGAAATCCGGCAGTACGAGGAGACCATGGCGGGTGTCTACCTGGAGGGCAAGTTGCCGCCCGCGATCCAGAAGGGCCTGGCTTTCGACATTGGCGGCGGGCCGGTGCCGGGCGAAATGCACCTGGCCGCCGGGCAGGAGCCGGTGGCCGTGGGCGTGTGCGCGCACCTGCGCACCGAGGATTCGGTGGTCGGCACGCATCGCCCGCACCACTTCGCGATCGCCAAGGGCGTGCCGCTCAAGCCGATGACGGCCGAGATGTTCGGCAAGGACACCGGCCTGAGTCGCGGCAAGGGCGGCCACATGCACCTGTTCGATCCGGCGCACAAGTTCAGCTGTAGCGGCATCATCGGTGCTAGCCTGCCGCCGGCGTGCGGCGCGGCGCTGGCCGCCAAGAAACGCGGCAAGGACTGGGTGGCGGTGGCCTTCTTCGGCGAAGGCGCCAGCAACCAGGGTTCGTTCCACGAGTCACTCAACCTGGCGTCGCTGTGGCGCCTGCCGGTGCTATTCGTCTGCGAGGACAACAAGTACGCGATTTCGGTCGAGAAGTCCGAATCCACCGCCGTGGCCTGGAACGCCGATCGCGCATCGGCCTACGGCATGCCGGGAGTGCTGGTCGGGCAGAACGACGCGCTCGAGGTGTATGAGGCCGCCGGCGCGGCGATCGCGCGAGCGCGCCGCGGCGAGGGCCCGACCCTGCTCGAGGTGAGGACTGATCGCTACCTGGGCCACTTCCAGGGTGACCCGGAGACCTACCGCCCCGCAGGAGAGGTCGCGGAGTTGCGCAAGAACGATCCGATTCCCCGCCTTGGCGCGCACCTGCGCAAGCTCAAGCTGCTCGACGACGCCGCCGATACCGCGCTGCGTGCCCGCGTTAGTGCTCGCATCACCGAAGCCTACGAATACGGCCGTACGAGCCCCTATCCGAAGCCCGAAGACGCGCTGCTGCACGTCTTCCACTGAAAGCGGAGCCACCCCATGAGCAACACACGCAAGCTGACGATGGCCGCGGCGATCTCGGAGGCTATCGGACAGGAAATGGAGCACGACAAGGACGTCTTCGTGTTGGGCGAGGACGTGGCCAAGTACGGCGGCATCTTCGGTGCCACTGGCGGCCTGCTTGCCAAGTACGGCAAGGAACGCGTCATGGACACGCCGATCTCGGAAACGGCGTTCATCGGCACCGCGATCGGCGCCGCGGCAGAGGGCATGCGCCCGATCGTCGAACTGATGTTCGTGGACTTCTTCGGCGTCTGCATGGACATGATCTACAACCACCTCGCGAAGAACACCTACATGTCCGGCGGAAGCGTCCAGCTCCCGGTCGTACTGATGACGGCCATCGGCGGCGGCTACAACGACGCCGCCCAGCATTCGCAGTGCCTGTACTCGACCTTCGCCCACATGCCCGGGCTGAAGGTGGTCGTGCCGTCCAACGCCTACGACGCCAAGGGCCTGATGACGCAGGCGATCCGCGACAACAACCCGGTGATCTTCATGTTTCACAAGGGCATCATGGGCCTGCCCTGGATGGCCTTCTTCGACGGCGCCACGAACGAGGTGCCGGAGGCGGCGTACACGATCCCGTTCGGCCAGGCCAAGGTCGTTCGCGAAGGCAAGGACGTGACCATCGTCACGCTGAGCCAGATGGTGCAGAAGGCCTTGCTCGCAGCACAGCAGCTGGGCGACGCAGGCATCCAGGCCGAGGTGCTGGACCTGCGCACGATCGTGCCGCTGGACCGCGCCGCGGTACTGGCGTCGGTGCGCAAGACCGGCCGCCTGCTGGTGGCCGACGAGGATTACCTCAGCTTCGGGTTGTCCGGCGAGATCGCCGCGTTGGTGGCCGAGAACCTTGACAGCGTGGTGCTCAAGGCGCCCGTCAGGCGGCTCGCCGTGCCCGACGTGCCGATTCCCTACAGCCGGCCGCTCGAGCGCTTCGTGATTCCGCAAGTCGACGCCATCGTGCGCGCTACACAGGGCCTGATGGGTACGCGTCAACCGGCAGGCGCCGCCGCATGACGGACGTCGTGCTGCCCAGTGCAGCCTGGAAGGACGTCGAGCCCGGCACGGAGGCGCTGGTCGACAAGTGGCTGGTGCATCAAGGCGACCGCGTCAAGGCTGGCCAGACGATGGCCGTGGTCGTGCTGGTCAAGACGAGCTTCGACATCGTCGCGCCGATCGACGCCGTGGTCGAGCAGATCCTCGTACCGCAAGAAGCAACCTTCAAGCCTGACCAGCCGCTGGCGCGTCTGAAAGCCGACGTGTGAGCGCGCGGGCTCAGCCCGCGCCGTCCGCCACGACCGTCACGGCATCCGCCGAGCAGCGATGGAACGAGGCCGCGCTGGCGCAACCGGTCGAGGCGACGGCCTGGCGGCTTTGGGACTACCGCGAGGCAGCGGTGGTACTAGGTTGCTCGCAGCGGCGCATTCTTGCCGAGTTCAGCACCCGCCAAGATGTCGAAGTGCTCGTCCGCGCCGCCGGCGGCGGTGCCGTTCTGGTGGGGCCCTGGATGCTCGGTCTGTCGGCGCTGCTTCCGGCGGCACACCCGCTGGCCGCCTGCGGCCCGGTGCCGAGCTACCGCTGGCTGGGCGAGTGCCTCGCGCAGTCCTTGCAGCAGGTCGGGGTCGCTGCCACTACGCTATCGCCCGACGCGCTGCGCGCGCGCCGCGGCGAACGGCCCGCGCTTGCACTCGACTGGGCTTGCTTCGGCGGACTCTCGCCGTGGGAGGTGCTGGTCGGCGAACGCAAGATCGCCGGGCTGGCCCAGGTGCGGCGACGCCAAGGCGTGCTCCTGGTGGCCGGGGTGCTGCTGCAGCCGCCGCCCTGGACCCTGCTATGCGATCGGCTGGGGCGGCCGCGCGATGAGGCACGGCTTCTGGCACTTGCAAGCACGAGCTGCGCGCAAGAGCGGGCCGACGTCGAGCCGGTGTCGCTGGCAGCCGCACTGATCCAGGCCTTGGCCAATGCGGTGCAGACAGTGCTCAAGACGGCAAGTCCATCGGACCCGGATCGTTGAACAGCAGCCCTTGCCGCGCGGCCTCCGCCAGCACGGCACCGACGACTACCGTGCGCGGTCCGCCCCAGTCGAGTTCCAGATGCAGCACGCTGTCAGTGTCAATTTCGATTTCGCGCTCGCCATCGAGCGCCACCGTGCCGCGCAAGGCCTGCAGCCGCACCGGCACGCCAAGGTGCAGGCGGCGCATGCTCGCCACTTCGACCGGCTCGATGGTGCCGGGCATGACCGGCACCTTGAGCGCTCGCCCGGCGCCGAAACGCACGTGAATGCCGAAGGGGTCGTCGCGCGAGACCGGGTGCGCCAAGCCGGCGATCGCCGACAAGCCGATGGCGGTCGGCTCGGCGAAGCTGGCGTAGAGGTCGATCAGATCCTCTCCGCGCCAGACCGCTCGGCCGCCGATGTCCAGTTGCCGCGTCAGGCAGACGTCGACCAGCGCCAGCTCATCTAGGCCCTCACCGCGCAGGCGCAGGCGCTTGTTGGCGCGCAAGCCGATCGCTTCCGGCACTCGCCCAGTAATCACGAGCGCGCTCGCTAGCCCGACCAAGGTCGCTTCGCGCCACTCAGGGAAGGCGTTGTTGGTGCCAGTCGACAGGGTGGCCAGCGGCAGGTCGGCGCAACCCCTTGCGACCGCGCGGTGGGTGCCGTCGCCGCCAAGCACGGTGATCAATCGCACGCCCCGCTGGCGCATCAGCACGGCCGCCTCGGTGCTGTCGGCAGCGTTGTCGCACGGGTGAATGTCGAGCAGGCGCACGCGCGGCATCGCCTGGCCTCGTCCGCCGCGGGCCAGTTCGGCTGATTCGCGCACGCGGCGGCCGATTCCGGCCGCATCCGGCAGCATCCAGGCTTCCTGCACGCCGAGACTTCCCATCGCCGACAGCAGGCGCAGCACGACGTGAACCTTCTCCGCAGTCGGGAATACCGAGGCCCAGCCGAGCAGTCGCCGCATGTCGCGCCCGGAGGCGGGGTTGGCGATCACGCCAACAGCGAGGGGCGGGGCAGCGGGCATGGAAGTCGGCGCGGTGGCGTGTTCGGGCAGGTCGACGCAGCAACATCGATGCCACGACACGGGTGGCACGCGCGAGTACCATGATCCAACGGCGCGACGACGCTGAAGTATGGAGACAACCCGATGACTCCTTCCTATACCCCGCTCATTGCGATGCACTCGGACTTTGGGCCTGCAGCCGGTGCCCAAAGCTTCGAGGCGCTCATTGCCCGTTCGCGGCAGCGTTCCATCGATGTGCATCGGCTCGACCCCGCTCATGGCCGGCAACGCGTGCTCTCCCCCAGTGCGCTGCGCGATCACCGCGAACCACTGGAGCCGCTATTGACAGTCGCGCGCAGTGGCATGGAGTCGCTGTTCCTGCAGATCCGTGACGTTGGCTATGTGGTGCTGCTCACCGATGCGCAGGGCGTCGCGGTTGAGTTCATCAACAACCCGAGCGTCGAGCGCGAGGCGCGCCGCGCAGGCTTGGCGGCGGGTGGCCGTTGGACCGAGGATCATGAGGGCACCTGTGCGGTCGGCCTGGCGTTGATCGACCAGTTGCCCATCACCGTCCACCACGACGAGCATTTCTATATCGCCAACCGGCTCCTGACCTGCAGCGCCGCGCCGATCCTCGCCGCCGACGGCCGCCTGCTCGCGGTGCTGGATGCCTCAGCACTGCATTCGCCCGAAGACGGGCGCAGTCAGCACCTGGTGCTGAGCATGGTCCACGCCACGGCTCGCATGATTGAGAACGCCAACTTCCTGCGCCAGTTCGAGCGCCACCTCGTGCTGCGTACCAGCAGCCGTCGCGAGTTCCTCGAGGTCGCCACCGAAGGCCTGATCGCGTTCGACGGCGGTGGCCATGTCGTGGCGGCCAACCAGCGTTTTCTGCACGACACGGGGCGCAGCCAAGGGTCGCTGAACGGGGTGCATGTCGAGCAGCTGATTGGCGTGCACTACGAGGCGCTGGTCGCCGCGGCCGCCAGGCCCTCGGCGGAGCCGATCCGGCTGCGCCTGCTGCATTCCGGCAGCCAGTGCTTCGCGCTGGCGCGCGGACCGCGACAACCTTCGCCCGCCGTCCGGCCGCGCAGCAGACCCGCGGCGAGCACGACCGGCGCCGACGGCGGCAATGCGCTCACGATGCTGGCCGGGTTCGATCCGCGCATGCTGGCCAACGCGGACAAGGCTCGGCGCGTGCTCGACAGGGGTATCGCGGTGCTGCTGCACGGCGAGTCGGGCACCGGCAAGGAAGCCTTCGCCAAGGCCATGCACGCCGCCAGCTGCCGGGCCGCAGCACCGTTTGTCGCGCTGAACTGCGCGGCCATCCCCGAGACGCTCATCGAGAGCGAACTGTTCGGGCACGCTGAAGGTGCCTTCACCGGCGCGCGCGCCAAGGGGGCGCGCGGCAAGATCGCGCAGGCGCATGGCGGGACCCTGTTCCTCGACGAGATCGGCGACATGCCGCTGGCCCTGCAGACGCGGCTGCTGCGCGTCCTCGCCGAGGGCGAGGTCACGCCGCTGGGCGCCGAGCGTGCCGTGCCTGTGGACCTGCAGGTCATCTGCGCCACGCACTGCGATCTGGATGCCTTGGTCAGCGCGGGTCGGTTTCGCCTGGATCTCTACTACCGCCTGAACGGGCTGGTACTGAGCTTGCCGCCACTGCGCGAGCGCACCGACAAGGCGGCGCTGATCGACGCGATCCTGGTCGACGAGGCTGCGTCATCAACAGACATTGCGCCACGTCTGTCGGCGCGCGCAAACGCCTTGCTGCTGGGCCATCACTGGCCCGGCAACATTCGGCAGCTGAGGAATTCCTTGCGGGCGGCGCTGGCGCTGTGCGACGGCGGCGAGATCGATGTCGAACACCTGCCCGCCGAGCTGTTGGCATCGACGCCCCCGGTGCTCCCGCCGCAGCGCCTGTCCTCGATTGGCTGGGGGGAGAGCCCGGCTCGCGTCGAGCTGACCGCATCACCCGCCGACGCGGCGCTCCTGAAGGTGCTGCAGGCACACCACTGGAACATCAGCGCCACTGCGCACAGCCTCGGTCTCAGCCGATCGACGGTATATCGGCGTATGACCCGCAATCGGATCGTCGAGCCGAACCGACGCAATTGAGGGCCATGCCGCACGGCCGCCCCAGGCAGTCGCGTCGTGCAGTCTTGGTGCCTCACCCGAACCAACACGTCTTCATCGGATGCCCCGAAAGGATCGATCAGTCCATGACGGTGGGTTGGGCTTGTTTCGTGCCCATTCGGCGATCAGCAACATGACAGGAATGTCGGCTTTGCGGGGCCGAATGTAGGTAGCAGTATGACTCCTGTGGGTCGCGAGCTCTCGTCCGTGGGCGAAAACTGTCTGCCGCAAACC
>ODAK010006647.1_pt1 | contig 11639 bp, 9 predicted proteins | sample 1539591 | NCBI WGS metagenome assembly ODAK01 (sample SAMEA3539303, study PRJEB22396) | soil metagenome | biome: tundra; feature: field; material: soil | place: USA | collected 2010-05 | depth 0.15 m | reverse complement strand
GCCCGTCCTTGACAACGGCGGGCTGTCCTGTATACTGCATCATGAATAATGCATTATCAGGAGGCGCAGGAGCATGGCCCTGAACGCAGAGTCGGTACCGATGCGATGGCCAGCCGGCCCCTTGGACATCGCAAAACGTGAAAAGGCGAAGGGGGTTTCGGCAGAGACTGCCGAAGTTCTTCGCCATTGGTTGAATCCGGCTTCACTGGCAGTCGTGCAGGGTACGCCGGTCAATTGCATGGTAGTCAGTTGGGCGTCGGGCTTGCCCGCCGATGCCGCCCAGCAACAGGCGCTGAAACCGCTGATTGCACAAGGCAAGCAGGCCGGAGTGGAGTTCGTCGGCGTGATCGATGGGGAAGCGAATCGGCCGGCCGCTGTGGCGGCCGCCCAATCCGCGGGTCTTTCTGCGGTCGCCGTGGAAGGCGACATGCCCGGAAGCGCCGGCGTCCCAGTAATCCAGGGGAACAAAGCCGCCCGTCTGAGCCCGACGGCGAATTCTCCCGTCGTGAGCATTTCAGACGGTCTATGGCCCGGGCTCCCGGAGGCGGCAGGCGCGACTGCCGGCCCGACGAGTCTGCCCTGGGTCGATTCCAACGGAGCGGTGTTGCAGATCGCCCGCGCGCTCGCGCCCGACAAAACCGTGTGGATCGACTTCGATCCGCCGCAGGAGGCGAAACAGGCTGCCGAAGCGTACATGTTGGCCGTGGCGGACGCTGCAAGCTACGGGGCCAAGTGGGCAATCTCGCTGGACGACGCGTTGCGCGCGGACCTGGCCGCGAAGAAACAGCCCGCGGTAGAGACCTGGAAGAAAGTCGCCGGCATGCTGGCCTTCTTCGAGCAGCACAAACACGCCAGGACGTATCAACCGGGAGGCCTGCTGGCGATCGTGTCGAATTTCGCAGGGCCCGACTGGGATACCGCCGAGGAGGCGATCAACCTGCTTCCCCGCCTCCGCCAGCCATGCCGGGTGATTGCGCGATCGCGGGCAACCGACGCCTCTTTCGCAGGATTGCAAGCCATCTTCTACGTCGATCGGGAGCCGCCGGATCCGGCATTGCGGCAGAAACTGATCGCCTTCGCGAGGGGCGGCGGCATCCTTTTCGTGCCTTCCACGTGGCCCAATCCGGAGGGCCAACCCGTGCCGGCCGAACCTTACCTGCTTTTCGGCGTGCGCGCCCTGGGCAAAGGCCGCCTGGCAGTGTGCAAGGAAGCAGGACCGGACTCATACGACACGGTGGCGGACATCCAGAACATCATGAGTCACCGGAACGATCTGCTGCGGCTGTATAACGCGCTGTCCATGAATTTCCTCTACGAAACGTCCGCTCAAGGCGGGCAGGCGATCATCCACATGCTGAACTACTCGCGCCGGCCGGCGAGCGACGGACCTCTGTTCTATGTGAAGGAGCCGCATCAGTCAGCCCGTCTGGTGAGTCCGGAAATCGCCTCGCCCGCGGAGCTTCAATTTGTACTCCAGGAAGCGGGCGGGGCGGAGCTGTCGGTGCCGCGCATATCCGTATATGGCGCCATCGAGATGGCGAAATAGGAGGCCGGGGAGACTGCAATGAAACCTGACTTGACCAGGAGAGAATGGCTGGCGGGAGCCGGCGCCGGGGCCCTGCTGGCGCGGCCCGCATGGAGCCTGGCCCCTACCGCGCCGGCGGCGCGGGTCAGCGTGGCACAGTGCAAAACCTATGGTCCCGAACTGGTTCCCACCATGGAGAAGATGTTCGATCAACTGGGTGGCCTGGGCGGGATGGTAAAGGGTAAGACAGTAGCCGTGAAAGTGAACCTCATCGGCGTTCGGTGGCAGCGGCTGGGCACGGCGAAGATGGAGGATACTTTCTGGTCGCATCCCCGGGTGACCGGAGCCGCAGTGCACCTTCTGGGCAAAGCAGGCGCCCGGCGGATCCGTGTGGTGGAAGGCCCCTGGTCGACCGCCGAGACCCTGCCCGAGGTCATGCTGTCCATGAACTGGCAGCCGCGGGACATCCTGAACGCGGCCGCCAACGTGGAATTCGAAAACACCAATTACCTGGGACAAGGGAAGAAATACTCGCGGTTCATGGTGCCTGGCGGAGGTCTGATCTACCCAGGCTATGACTTGAACCATTCGTACGAAGATTGCGACGTCTTTGTCTCGCTCGCCAAGCTGAAGGAACACGCCGCCACAGGCGTCACCTTGTCAATGAAGAACGTGTACGGGGCGACCCCCATCACCATTTACGGCGAAGGCGCGGGGGTGGACGAGCCAAGCACGCGCCCTCACGGCGGACGCGGCGGCGTATTCCACTTTGCGCGCCGCCCGCCATCCAAGAGCGCGCCACAGCAGAAAGACCTCACTTTGCCAAAGGACGCTGGCTACCGGATCCCGCGCATCGTCGCAGAGTTGTGCGCCGCGCGGCCGGTCCACCTGGCGATCGTCGACGGCGTCCGGACCGCAACCGGCGCGGAAACGAATTACGGAAGCCCGAACCGGCCTCAGGCGGCGGTCAACCCCGGAGTGCTGATTGCCGGGACGAATTGCGTGGCGACCGACGCCGTGGCCATGGCGGTGATGGGGTTCAATCCCATGGCGGATCGCGGGACGGCTCCGTTCGCCAATTCCGACAGTATGCTGCGCCTCGGTGAAGACATGGGAATCGGCCTGCGCGACCTCAGCCGGAATGAAGTTACCGGGATCCCGATCCCGGAAGTGGTATTCGATTACAGTGCGATCCGGGAAAGGATTCTGGCCGCGGCGAAGAAGGGCTGAGGCGCTCAACCGCGAGAGCTCGTCGTGGGCCTTGCAGTGGGCAGGGAAGTAGTGGAGAATCATCGGTGGCTGGTCTTGCCTTGACGCCACTGCGGGGAAGCGCGGAGTCGCAACCAACATACAGAACAGGAGAAAATTGTGACCGATAGCTCGGTATCTCGTCGATTGTTCCTGGCAGCCGCGGCTGCGGCTCCGGCGGCGCCTATGCCACTTACTTCGGACAGAATTGCGGTGTTTACTCCGCCGCCCGACCGGATCCGAATCGTGACGGCAACGGCCTCGTCCGTAGTCACGCCCCCCCGTTATACGGCGGCGGAGATTAAGCAGATCCAGTCCCAGGGCAAGGACGTGCAGATCACCCTGCCTGCCAACGCCGACGAACTGAACCAGGCGCTGCCGGAAGCCGATGTAGTTTTCGGCGCGATCAACGCGGAGATGCTGGCGAAGGCGAAGAAGTTGCGGTGGATGCAGGCCACCGAAGCGGGCATGGAGAGAGTGCTGTTTCCGGAGCTGATCAAGAGCGACGTGGTGGTGACCAACATGGCGCGTATGTTCGCGCCGGCCATCTCTGAGACAGCCATCGCGATGCTCTTGAGCCTGACGCGGGGGCTCAACAAGTACTACATTCCGCAGTTCCAGAAGCGGACGTTCAATTCCGAGCGCAACCTGGTGGAAGTAGACGGCATGACCATGGGGATTGTCGGCCTTGGTGGGATCGGGCAGGCCACGGCCATGCGCGCGCACTATGGTTTCAACATGCGGATCCTGGCCACGGATGCCAAGCCCATGGCCACGCCGATCTTCGTGGACACGCTGCGGGAGCCGGGCTGGCTGATGGAGATGGTCCCGCAGGTGGACATACTGGTAAGCGCGGCGCCCGCCACGAAAGAAACCGAGAGTATGTTCAACGAGAAGGTCTTCCGGGCCATGAAGAAGACGGCGTACTTCCTCAACTTGTCCCGGGGAGCGCTGGTGGACGAGAACTCGCTCGTCCGGGCGCTGAAGGAAGGCTGGATCGCCGGCGCAGGTGTGGACGCGACACGCGCCGAGCCGTTGCCCTCCAGCCATCCGTATTGGGATTGCCCGAACCTGATCCTCACGTGCCACAGCGCTGGATTCGCGCCCCAACGCCAGATCCGTCTGGTGGGGCTGCTGGCCGACAACGTACGGCGTTACGCGACCGGCTTGCCGCTGATGAACGTGGTGGACAAACAGCGCGGTTACTGAGAGGAGGTTAATGGATTATGTCAGTCACACGCCGATCTTTCTTTGCCCGTGCGGGGGCCGTCGCCACCGCCCAGGGGCTGGCTTTGCAGGCGCAGCAGAGGCCGCCGGTGGATCCGGGCGCGACGCCGCAGGATCCACGCATGGGCACCGCCGATGTCGCCAGGCTGTTCCACTATTCCGATCGCCGCGCCAAAGTTTCCCTGATCAAGGGTGACAACCGCCGCAAGAATATCTACGAGGCGCTGGTGGCGATCGACGACCAGATCCGGCCCGCGCTCCAGGCGAGGAAGTACGTTCTCATCAAACCCAACGGTCTGGACCCGTCACGGCGGCTGATCTCCACCCAAGCCGATGCCGTGCACGGCATCCTCGACTACCTGGCTCCCCGCTTCAAAGGCCCGGTGGTGGTGGCCGAATGCGGGGGCAGTCCGTCCAGGCAGGCCACCAGCGAGTTCGGCTGGAGCAAGGTCTTCGCCGAGCACAAGCCCCTCGATATTAAGCTGGAAGTTCCCAACGAGGAGGGCCGCTACGAACTCATGCTGGGGATTGACTACGACATGCATCTGATCCCCATCCGGCTGGGCGCCCGATTCCTGGATCCCGATGCTTTCCTCATTTCCTCGGCGGTGATGAAGACGCACAACATGGTCGTGGCAACCATGTCGGTCAAGAACGTGGTGCTGGGAGCGCCGCTGCCTCCGCCTCCCGGACAGAACCGGCCGTGGGGCGAGAGCGAGAAACGCAAGTTCCACGTAGGCATCCGGGCGGGCAACTACAACATGTATCTTGCCGTACAGCGAATGATGCACAACTGGGGAGTGGGGATCGTGGACGGATTCGAGGGCATGGAGGGGAACGGTCCCGTTTCGGGCACCCCGGTGCCGCATCGCATCGCCTTGGCCTCGACGGATTTTCTGGCGGTGGATCGGGTGGGTCTGGAGTGCATGGGAATCGATGCGAGTTGGCCCGGGTATCTCAACTACGCCTACCAGGGCGGCCTTGGCCAATACGATCTGGCCAAGATCGAAGTGGTCGGCGCCAGAATCGCCGACGTGCAACGGAAGTATATGCTTCACGCCGATGTGGACCGGATGCTGGAGTGGCGCGGGCCGATGCGGGACCTGCCGCCGAATCTGGGCTACAACCGGCGTCCCCAGCATGAGGATCTTTCGGCCTACGCCTGACGCCGTCGGGATCGGAGTGGGCAAGTCCCCAAAAGGAGAGCATACGATGACGAGAAAGTCACCAATGAGCTGGGCAGTCAATTCGCTTTTCGCAGTCGCATTGCTAAGTGTCCTGGCGCCGGCACAGCAGCCGGTTCCCGGGCAGGCCGTCGCCCAACCCAAGCTATATAACACGGTCAAGCAGAAGCTTCTGGAAGGCAAACAGGTCTTCAGCTTCACGCAAGGGCAGATGGATATCAAGGGTTACTGCGAGGCCGCCAAGCATTACGATTACGCCTGGTTAGAGATGCAGCACAGCACGCTGGAGTTTAGAGATATAGAGGCAATGATCGCGGCGTGCCCGCACAGCGCCGCGATTCCCATGATCCGGCTGCCGGACGCACAGGAATTTCATATCCAGCATGCTACCGACATCGGAGTGCTGGGGGTCATTATCCCGACGGTCGACGATGCCGACCGGGCGCGGGAGGCCGCCAAGTGGGCGCGGTATCCGCCGGTGGCGCGGCGCAGTTCCGGCCAGGGACAGGCGCGCGGTATCTGGGGCATCAACGGTATCGACTACGCCAAGACGATCAACGACAACATGCTGGTGATCGTGATGATCGAGACGCCGACCGGCGTGGCGAATGCCTATGACATCGCGTCGGTGCCCGGCGTGGATGTCGTGATCGTCGGCAACAACGATCTAAGCCAGTTCTCAGGATACCCGCAGACGGACGACCGGTACCAGCAGATGATCACCAAGATCCATGACGACACGCTGAGGGCGGGGAAGATCTTCGGCCAGGCGAATTGGATCTATGCGACGGGACATCCTCTCAGCAAGGATGCCAAGTTCTTCCAGAATGGTCCATCAAACGATGGCTGGAAGCCGCCCGCTCCCGTTGGCGGGAACCGATGACGCGCCTGTCAACGACCGCCATGCTCCGAGGAGAACGCCAATGAAGCCGCGTGCCCTGTTTCCACTAGCCCTTTTCTGCCTGTCGCTCCCCGCGGCTGACGTCACGGTGGCCAGCCCCGATGGCCGCGTGCAATTTCTGCTGTTGTCAGGAGCCCAGGGCCACCTCGAATACACGGTCACCTTCAATTCGAAAAACATCCTCGATCGATCCCCGCTCGGCATCGTGGTCGACAAGGTGGACCTGGCCGATGGGGCGCAGATCGGGGCTGCGGAGACCTATCAGATCGACGAGACCTACCCGTGGTACGGCCCGCACTCCACCGCGGTGAATCGCTGCAATGGCGCCAGGGTGGCCGTGACGCATCCCAAAACAGGAACGCTCTATCGGCTGGAGATCCGGGCATACAACGACGGCGTCGCATTCCGCCACCTCGTGCCGGGCGAAGGCGCCCGGACGCCTGACGAAGCCACCATATTCCGCGTTCCGGCGGGGAGCGTGATCGCGCCGCAGAACTACGTGTCCGGCTACGAAGGAGTCTACCCGTGGCGGACCACCATGAACACCATCGAGGGCATGATGGATGGCGAGTGGACGCATCCCCCGTTCACCTTCGTGCTGCGCGACAGGAGTGCATACGCTGCCATCACGGAGGGCGCGCTGGTCAACTACAGCGGGATGGTCTTTCAATCGGATGCGTCTAGCGCGCTGCATGCGAGGCTGGGCCACGCCGAGCCCGCGGCCTTCGGCTTTCGCTCGCGATACGCCAAGGACGTGGAGCGCCTCAGCCATCCGGCGGTCATTAACGGTCCCATCACCACGCCGTGGAGAATCGTGATGATCGGCGCGGATCTGAATGCCCTGTTCAACTGCGACATCGTGCACAACGTGGCGCCGCCTCCCGATCCCAAGCTCTTTCCCAAGGGCATACAGACGGACTGGATCAAGCCCGGCCGGGCAGTCTGGAACTATCTCGACGGCACGGACGCCAGCGTCGAAGGGCAGAAGGAAATGGCGCGCCTCGCCTCGCAACTCGGCTTCGAATACAACGTGATCGAGGGCTTCTGGCGCAACTGGCCGGAGGCGCAGTTGAAGGAACTGGCGGACTACTCGCGCGAGCGGGGCGTCAAACTGATCATCTGGAGCAGCCGCATTTCCGTGCAGGACCCGCAGGAACTCCGGAAGTGGTTCGATATGTGCAACCGGGTGGGCGTCGCCGGCGTGAAGATCGACTTCTTCGACCACGAACACAAAGAGGTCGTCGATCTCTACGAGATGATGGCGAAAGCCGGAGCGGAGCACAAGTTGCTGGTCGATTTTCATGGAGCCAACAAGCCCACGGGTCTGGAGCGAACCTATCCGAACATCGTCGGAATCGAAGGCATCCGCGGCATGGAGTTTTTCCCGCCGTACGCGCAGCACGATGTCGTGCTGCCGTTCACCCGGTTGCTGGCCGGGATGGCGGACTACACGCCGGTGCACTTTGGTTCGCGTCTGGCCGATACCACGTGGGCGCATCAGGTGGCGAATGCCGTCATCCTCCAGGCGCCGCTGCTGGTCTATGCGGCGCACCCCGCTAATATGCTCGCCAATCCATCGGCCGATATGCTCAAGAGCATCCCGAGCTACTGGGATGAGACCGTCGTGCTGCCGGTCTCCGAAATCCGCGAAGTCGCGGCCTTCGCCCGCCGGAGCGGGGACACGTGGTTCCTGGCGATCACCAACGGACCTACCGCGCGGAACGTGCGCATCGATCTCGCCGCCTTCCTCGGCCACGGGGCGCAGGGCGGGCGGGGCGCCAGCTATCATGCCACGCTGATTCGCGACACAGGGGAGGCGACGGCTGTCAGGATCGAGCACCTTACGCTGACGCCGGGCGATTCGCTCTCCGTAGACCTGCGTTCGGGCGGCGGCTTCGTCGCAAGGCTCAAGAAATAGCGGTAGTCGCGGTGTGGATGTGCTGGTGTAGACTGAATGAGAGTCGAAAATCCGAAATAGAATAATTCGGCTTCGGAGAACAACCGTGGAGACTGATTCGTCGCGCAGAAAGTTCCTGGTGGCGGGGTTGACCCTTCCAGTTGCCGGTCTGGCAGATGTTCCGTCGCCCCAGGCGTCCCCCGCACAGGTTCCCAAACCCGCGTCGCCGGGGGCCGCAGCGGTCCGCTACCGGACGCTGGGTAAGACCGGGCTAAAGGTTTCGACGGTCGGTTACGGCTGCATGATTACGTCCGATTCCAGCGTAATTTCCCGTGCGGTGGACCTGGGCATCACCTATTTCGACACAGCGCGCGGGTACCAATCTGGCAACAACGAGCGCATGGTGGGGGCCGCCCTCAAGGGCTCGCGCAACAAGATCGTGCTCTCCAGCAAGTCAGAGGCGAAGACCGCGGCGCAGGCCGTGGCGGAGCTCGACACCAGCCTGAAGGAGCTGGGCACGGACCACCTGGACATCTGGTATATGCACTCGCGGGATACCGTTGCGGCCATCCCCGACGAGCTGATTACGGTCTGGGAGAACGCCAGGCAGCAGGGGAAGATCCTCCACATCGGGATCAGCACTCACAAACCCAACGCCATCGTGGACCGCGTTTTGGAAGTGGGAAAATTCGAGGTCGTGCTGAGTACCTACAGCTTTGCGGTGGGCACCGCAAACGACCCCGCCTACAAGAGGCTGACCGACGCCGGCATCGGCATGGTGGCGATGAAAGTGATGGCGCCTGCAGCCCGCGCGCGGAAACCGGATGGCCCGCTGGCGGCACTGAAGTGGGTCCTGCGCGACACGCGCTTTGCCACCACGATTCCGAGCATGACCGACATGGAGCAACTGGACATGAATTTCCGGGCCATGGCGGAGCCGTTCGCCGCGGCGGACGAGAAACTGCTGGCCCGGATCGACGAGGACATTCGCCCGCTTTACTGCCGCATGTGCCACCAGTGCAGCGGCCAGTGTCCCAAAGGTGTGCCGGTTCCGGAGACCATCCGCTATCTGGCCTACGCCGATTTCTACGGACAGTTCGCCCTTGGCCGGGAGCACTTCCTGGCGTTGCCGGAAGAGGCGCGCGCCGTGCGCTGCCGGGATTGCGACACCTGCCAGGTGCGATGTCCCAACGGCGTCCACGTCGCCGAGCGCCTGATGCGCGCGCAGAACCTATTCGCCTAGAGGTCACCGGACATGAGGAAGCACATAGGCCTGACGCTGGCTCTACTGGCAGCCGGTGCCACCGCTGCCGCTCCCGGCGCCGAGCCGCAATCCGCGCTGCCCGGGAATGGAGCTGCCCAGCATCCTTTCCTGTATGCCGGCGAATGGGATACCCGCAAGCCACTCGAGCAGTCCATTTTTATCGTGCGCGGCGGCAAGGTGGTATGGCAGTATTCCATTCCACTGAGAACCGCGACGGATCGGATTCAGGAGTTCGACGATGCCACCTTGCTCTCCAATGGGAACATCATCTTCTCCCGAATGTCCGGTGCCGGAGAAGTGAACCCGGAGAAGAAGCTGGTTTGGGATTATCAGGCGCCTCCGGGAACCGAGGTGCATTCCATACAGTATGCCGGGAAGGATCGCGTACTGATCATGCAGAATGGGAATCCGGCCAAGGCGATGATGATCAACACCGCAACCGGCAAGACCGAGAAAGAGATTCCGATACCGACCACGATCACCGGCATGCACGGCCAGTTCCGGCACATTCGAATGACCCGGGCGGGGACGATCCTGGTTCCGCACATGAGCGAGGGCAAGGTCGTCGAGTACGACATGGACGGCAAGGTGGTGTGGAGCGTGGCGGCGAAATCCGCCTGGCAAGCCATCCGCTTAAAGAACGGCAACACGCTCATCTCCGGAGATGCGCAGCGCTACGTGCGCGAGGTCAATGCGAAGGGAGAGACGGTCTGGGAACTGACGCAGGCGGACGTTCCCACTATCAAGCTCTTCAATACCCAGACCGCGATCCGGCTGGCCAACGGCGATACGGTCATCTCCAACTGGTGCGCGGGGAACAATAAGACGGAAGAGTGGGCCGGCACCGTCCAGATCTTTGAGGTGACGCGCGACAAGAAGGTTGTCTGGGCTCTTTCGTCGTGGAAGGACCCCGACCTTGGCCCGGCGACGTCCATCCAACTCCTCGACGAGCCGGGCGTGGTGGAGAACGGCGATCTCGAGCGGTAGGGCGTTAACGGTCGATCCTCTTCATGATTTTGTCGAGCGCATCGCGATGGATCGGATAACCGAGCCCGGGTTCCGTCGGCGCGAGCACGTACCCTTCCTTATCGATGCGGAAGTTTTCCTGGTATGGCCGGTCCGCCGCGGTGACGGGATGCGGCATTTCAAACCAGTAGGCGTTGGGCATCGCCAGTTCCAGGTGGAAGTGCACCGCGAGATCGGTGGGATTGCCCCAGTTGTGGGGTGTGCATTCCAGGTTGAAGGCGTCGGCCAGCATCCCGACCCGCATGGAACCTGAGATGCCACCTACGTTGTCGGCGATCAATCGCGCGACGTCAAGCGCACCGCGGCGGATATACTCGGCAAAATCCGCGATGGAGAACAGGAACTCGCCAACGTGCAGCGGAAGATCGAGCGCGCGGTTCAGTTCCACCAGGCCCTCCAGGTCGGTGGTGGGGATAGGGTCCTCGAACCATGCATAATTCAACTCATCGAGCACACGCCCCACCTTGAGAGCCTCGAATAGGTTATAGCGCTGCACGGGATCGTGCGCCAGAACAAAATCGTCACCCACGGCTTTGCGGATGGTCTTGATCTCCTCGATGTGGCCAAAATACGCCGGAATCGGTGGCCCCGTCCTCTTCTGCCCGCCGCCCGGGTGGATTTTGTATCCCCGGTAACCTTGCTCCTTAGCGCTGAGCGCGTCGGCGATGTAGTCTTCGACGTTGGGGAGGTGCTGGGAGCTGGCGTAGGCCATCACGCGGTCTTTGGTGCCGCCCAGCAGTTTGTAGATCGGCCGGTTGACGGCCTTGCCGAGGATATCCCACATGCAGATTTCGGCCGCGGCAGTGTAGTAGTTGGGCCATGTGCCGCCTCCGCGGTTGGCGAGGCCAAAGCCCGCGGCGGCGGCCGCGCCGCGCCCGCCACCGGCAGCGCCGCCGCCACCCGAGCCGCCGCGGCCACCGCCTCCACCCGGACCACCGGAGCGGCTCCCGCTGAATCCGAACGTTTCCTTCGTGCCCGTGGTGGCCGTGATGGCGGGCAGCAAATCGATGACGTTCTTGCCGAGCAGGGCAGGCTTGGCCCATTCCAGCCAGTTCGGCGTCAGGCCGCGGTTCCCGATGGTGTAGTTTCCCTCGTGGCCGCTATTGGTCACCACCGAAAGGATCTCGCCCGTCTCGCTGGAGTTCAGCCGGCGAAAGCCGGACACGTCCGCGACGTAGACTTTCACTTCCTTGATCGTCAGGTCGGGAAGATCTCCCCGCTTGACTCCGGCCGACTGCGCGGCAGCGTGCGGCGGGTCGGCGAGCGCCGAGGCCACGGCAGCGGTAACGCCGGCGGAAGCTCCGAAAAACTCCCGGCGGGACTGCTTTCGTTCGGACATCGCTGGTTCTCATCCTTTCTCGTCTGGT
>ODAK010006646.1_pt1 | contig 11640 bp, 16 predicted proteins | sample 1539591 | NCBI WGS metagenome assembly ODAK01 (sample SAMEA3539303, study PRJEB22396) | soil metagenome | biome: tundra; feature: field; material: soil | place: USA | collected 2010-05 | depth 0.15 m | reverse complement strand
TATTATCAATAGCACCAGACGGTATGTATGCTTATGGCACTTCATTGCCTGATGCACAACAGCAGCTTAAAAATCTTGGTGGTGATACTCTTTGTGCTAATCACTATCAAGTGTCTGACACTCACACAACTGGTAAAGCAACTATAGAAGCAGTCTTGATCAAAGAACCAAAAATCAAACACGTGTGATGCTTGCTCAAAAAGTCTTACCCCCAGTCCATCCAAACGTTGGACTGGAGATGGAATATACACGCAAGCTGGAAGCACTGATCGAAGCAATGCACAAGTCAATCATGTGGTGGGTACTTGCAGGTTACAAAGCCAACACACCCAACACAGTAATGGCACTGGATGATTCCAGTGCAGTGCAGCTTGAAAAGATCATCAAGCGTCTTACTAGGTACTGGCAAAAGCATTTTAATGAAGCAGCAAAGAAACTTGGTAGATACTTTGCAAAGAAGTCCACACAGCAGACAGACAACTCACTGGAAAGCATTCTGAAGGCAAGCGGCTTTGCAATCAAGTTTAAAACAAGTCCTGCTCAGAATGATGTGTTGCAGGCTACTACCAAGGCAAACGTTGCACTGATTACCAACATGTCACAGCAGCATCTGAAAGAAATCACTGGCATGGTAATGAGATCGGTGCAGACAGGTCGCGACATCGGTGGATTGGCAAAAGACCTTGAAGAACGCTTTGATATGACCAAGAAACGTGCACGATTTATAGCACGTGATCAGAACAACAAAGCCACTGCTGCAATCACCAAAGTAAGACAAAATGAATTGGGCATTGATGAGGCTGACTGGCTGCACAGTCATGCTGGTAAAGTACCACGCCCTACACACGTTGCAATGAATGGCAAGCGTTACAAAGTGAATCAAGGTATGTGGGACAAGGATGCAGATGGTAAAGGCAAGGGCAGATATGTGTACCCCGGCGAATTAATTAATTGCAGGTGTGTTCCACGTTCAATCATTCGTGCATTAGGTATTAGATAATTTTAAAAAGGAGACAGTCATGGAAGTAGGAATAATGATTACTAATGGTGGTCCACATTCAGCAGAGAAATGGGCTGAAACAACCTCATCACATATCGTGACAATTGCCGATGGACTTTCTGGTGAACGCAGAGGGGCTGCAATCAAGTTGCAGGCAGCAGTGTATGACGTGTTGGTAGGACATCATACCACTGTGCAGAATGGTGAACGTTCCAAGATCACAGAATTTGGTTTAGACAGATTGCAGCATGACATGACGCCTGATGATCATGTGAAAATTGATGATGTGCTTGCAGACATCATTGCAGCAGCAAAAGGAACACCATGGGAAGCTGATTTTAAGAAGCCTGAGTTTGCAGAACGTCTGCGCCCAATCCTTGTTGATCATTTAATGTCTAACGCTTTTATCGAGCGTAGCTGGCACACTGATAGAAATATCAACACACCACAGGCACAAGCCTTTCACAAACAATTTAGGAGTTAGTCATGGCAAACAGCGCAGGAGTCTGCAACAACTTTAAATGGCAAACATTGACAGGCATTCATGCCTTTGGTCCGGGCACTGGTGTTCCTGCACGTACAGCAGGTGTTGCTGATGTAGTCAAGTGTGCAATCTTCTTAGCTTCAGGAGCATTGAGTCCAAGCACAACAGCAGCTTATGCTGTAACCAGTGAAGTTGCGAATAGTGGTTCATACGCCGCTGGCGGTTCAATAGTTACGCAGGGAAATGCACCCCTGCTCTACACAAATACTGGCACATGGAATCCTTCTGCATCTTTGTCATGGACATCATTCAGTGCAACGGCATTTGATACTGCATTGTTCTACAACAGCAGTCAGGTGAATGCTGCAATTGAATTGTGCAACTTCGGATCACAGACAATCAGCAATGGTACATTCACAATAACCATGCCAACGGCTGGTGCTGCAACTTCATTGATCCAGTTAACCTAGTTAGTTTAGATCATGCCACCACCAAGTAGCATAGGGCTATTCGATATTGGTGTAAGCCCGATAGAGGGTGTTCTACCTGTACTGACTGGTAATGCTGCATCATTTGCAAGTGGTGTTTTAGTACCAAATTCTTTGCTTACTTTAAGTGTAAGTGGACAAGCAGGTACGTTTGTTGCTGGTTCACTTGCAAAAACAGAAACACTTACACTGACTGGACAAGCAGGTACGTTTGTTGCTGGCAATTTAAGTACACAGAGAACTAAAGCACTGACTGGGCAAGCAGGTACGTTTGTTGCTGGTGTATTAACGTTAAATATTAATGAAGCTCTGACTGGTAATGCTGGAATATTTGCAGTAGGAACTGTTGTTTATAGTGGTTTTGGTTCTGTGACAGTGGGGGCAACAGGAAATGCTGCATCGTTTGCAGCAGGCTCAGTAATGTCCACAGCAGTTTTAATACTTGTAGGACAAGCAAGTACCTTCGCTGCTGGTTTGTTCTCATCACAGTTACCAGTAACACTCACAGGACAAGCAAGTACCTTTGCAATTGGGGCACTGGTAGAAACAACCAGTGTTGCATTGACTGGTAATACAGCATCATTTGTTACTGGTGTAATAACTTCTGCTATAAATGTTGGATTAGTTGGTAATTCAGGAACGTTTGCAATTGGAGTTGGAGCATTGATTCCCGGTTTTGGAGTTACTGGGAATTCAGCAATATTTGTTGCAGGTGTACTTGGTGTGATCGTTCCACCAATGGCTGGTTTTGCTGTGATTAATGATTTTGCATTTTTCTTTGCTCAATCAATGGATGCACTACTGTATGTATCAGAGGTGTCTGAAACTATTGTTTATAACACACAGGTATCTGACTCAATATGAATACATATCAATCAGGAAATATAGTTACTATATCTGTCTTGTTTACCAATAATGCAGCCCCTCCTGTTCCTGTTGATCCTACAAATGTGACTCTTCGCGTAACTGATCCTAATGGCGTTGAGACTGACTATACATATGCTCTATTACTAGTCAATAAAGTATCTGTTGGCAATTACAACGTGCAACTTGAAGTGCTTACTCAAGGATACTGGAATTACCGTTGGGAGGGCACTGGTGCAGTAGTTGCTGCAAACGAAACACGGTTCTTGGTTTCACAATCAGTGTTTCCTTCTCCACAATAATCATGCTCAAGTTTCCTAAAATACTTCCTTCGTGGATGTATCGTGATCCTTTGTCCGTTGCAGATGAATTGATTAACAAGATTGAGCGTGATGAAAGACAAGCACAGCGTAAACGCAGAGTTGAACGCAACAACAAACATTTGAGAATTGAGGCACTAACCAGAAAGGCTATGCATCATGCTTAAACCTTATGATATTTATGTTTTGCTCTAATAGCAGCAGCTTCAGCCAAGTCTTTAGTTGAGTATCTGCCAAAACGTATTACTTTACCTAACACCATTATTCTAACTATAAATTTTTTTGATTGTTTGTCATAGGAAACATTTCTAATTTTAAGTTGATTGTTGGAATTGGCTTTTATTTTATTTTGATTTTGCAGTGTTCTTGTTGCTTCACGCAGATTCTTAATCCAGTTATGTGTAACAACAGTATCTATGTGATCAATTTCAACAACCCAAACACCATAAACATAAAACCATGCTAATTGATGTGCATAGTATCTTTGTCCATCAATGCCTATGCGTAGGTATCCGTGTGAGTGTGAGGTAGATTTACAAATTTTTTCTTTTGTTAAACGGTTACGACTCCCTGTTCTGGATTTTCTAATAAAAATGCCAGTAGTTGGATCGTAATACAACACTTCTTTAAGACGTTTTTGTGTGAGGTTGCTCATGAATTCAATTATACCAGAAAAAGTTCTATTTGCTTTTGATATAGCATCGGTACGTTCCTATGATCATGATGGAAGACTTCATCTTACCCTTTGTCATATTTCTAAAAGTAATGTTTGCCCTTACTTGGGCAAGGAAATTCCAAACGCAGAAATGCTTGGTCTTAAACCACGGACAGTTTATCAACTGTTGCGTGATCCTGATGAGTTGGTTAAAGCAGTAAAGACATTAAATAATATCCAGTTATTGATCAAGCATGATCCAGTGAGTGCAGAAGACCCTAAGAAAGACTTGGTGATTGGAAGCACTGGCACTGATGCAGTTTGGAATGATCCATATCTGGACAACAGTTTAGTTGTGTGGGACCAAGATGGCATTGATGGCATTGAGGATGACACACAAAAAGAATTGTCTGCTGGTTACTACTACACGGCAGATATGACACCCGGCATTTATGAGGGGGTCGCATACGATGGTGTGATGAGAAATATTCGTTTCAACCACGTTGCACTTGTAGTGGAAGGTCGCGCTGGCGATGACGTTATCGTTGGTGATTCAATGGAGCTAATAACTATGAACCGTAAAACATTACTGTCGCGTAGAGCGGCCATGGCGAAGGGTGCCATTGCAGTATGCCTTTCACCACGGTTGGCACAAGATGCGAAGATTGACCTCAACTCCATCCTGACTGGTATCACTCCTGCAAATTGGGGAGCGTCTAAAAAGAAAGTTGTTGCATGGCTTGGTAAGTTGCCTGCAAAAACTTTCAAGGACAAGCCAGCCATGGATGCAGGGATTCAAGACGTGGTGAAATTGCTGGACTCTTTGGATGGCGAAGAGTTGGGTGATCAGCCGAATGACAGCCTTAACACAGACGAAGATAAAACTTTGGATGGCACTCTCGTAACAAAAGGCACTGGAATGGATGATGATCCTGCCAGTGCTGATCCTGCTGCTGGCATGTCTGATGATCCTGCTGATTCAACTGCTGCACTGTCTGCTTTGCTGCAAGGCAAAGTGGATGATGAAACATTGGCACAGGTCATGGAACTTTTTAGTGGAAATTCTGCAAAGGATGAAACAGATGAGTTCATGGACAAGTTGACAGGCAAGAAGAAGTTACCTGTTTCCAATAGTGGTGCTGGTGAAGCTGGTGATGGTGAACCTACTGAAATCAGCACTGGAACAGAAAATGCTCAAACACCACAAGTAGGAAAGGGTGCACCACTTAATCTACCCGCTCAACCCGTCACCTCTTCAGGTGGCAAAACACAGGAGTCCCCAAAAGTGAATCAACAAGCGATGGATGCGGCTATCCAAAAAGCCAAAAAAGAAACAAAGTTGGAAGTGACCAAGCAACTGCGTGACATTGCAGAAGCTGAGAAAGCAGTCAAACCTCTCATCGGTGATGTGATCGCTCAAGACAGTGCAGAAGCTGTGTATCGTCTGGCACTGGATCACTTTGATGTTGATGTTGAAGGTGTTCATCCATCTGCATTCAAGGCAATGGTTGCACTTCTGGCAAAGACAACTGAAGAGAAGAAAAAACCGCAACTCAAACTGGCACATGACAGCAAAACTGTTGTGAATTTCACCACTCGTTTTCCTACTGCTGGCAAGGTAATGCAACTGGGTTAAACCAGTAGCATCTTGCTTCATAAGATAAACGTTTTATTTATTTTAAATAAGGAGTATGGATCATGGGTTTTCAACAACAAGTAAATATTCAACCAGCACCAGCAGTAGCAGGTGACTTCGCATCTGCGAATCCACGCACATCTGTTCTGGCTGGTCCCGGTGCTTTGGTAGTAGGCAATAATACACCTGTAGGCTTAACTCAAGCAGGCGTGTTGGTAGGTCGCTTTGCATGGACTACCCCCGGTTCTTCATTGAACCCTAGCAGTGGTGAAACAGACGGTGCTGTGTATGTCAACAGCAATGGTGCTGGTGTCCCTGCTGGTTTTGTGCATCGTGAGCAGCAAGCTCTGATCACTGCATTTCTTGGTCAAAGCACAATGCTTGTGCCAGTAGGATTGCCGATCACGTTGCATAATCAAGGTGACTTCTGGGTAGTTAATGCAAGTGCTGCTGCAAGTGTAATTGGCCAGACTATCTATGCAATCAATGCAACTGGCGCAGCATGGCCAGCAGTAGCAGGCACACCTCCTACTGATGCAACACTGACGACAATCACGGTTGTTGCTAACACAGCAAACGTGTCTGCTGTGGCAGTGAATGCATTTAGCAGTGCTTACATCAATGGCACTACGCTGACTATTACCACAATCACTACTGGTGGGTTATTCCCAAATCAGGCAATCAGTGGAACAGGTGTGTCAGCAGGTACTTTAATCGTGAACCAATTGACAGGCACTGCCGGTTCCACTGGTACTTACACAGTTAACATCAGTCAGACTGCTGGTACTTCAGGCAGTCCTATTGCAATGACTGGTTCCGGTGGATGGTGGACTGTCATTTCGATGACTAACGGTGCAGTCTATGTTGGTCAAGTGTGGAGTGGTGGTACAAATGCCTTCACTACGGGCACTACAGTTCTTGCTGGTGGTACTGGCGTAGGTGCAGCAGGTACATATCCACTGAGCATTGCACAAACCAGAGCAAGCACTGCTACAGCAACTGGCCTTGCTGCTTACATGAACGTGACAGCAGTTACTGGCACAATCAATGTAGGTGACACAATTGTTACTAACGGACACACTGGTACTGTGTTGGCACAATACAGTGGTACAGCAGGTGGTAATGGTGCGTACTTTGTCAGCAATGCATCAGCAGTGGGTGACACATCAGGGACTATCTATTCAGGAACTGCTACACAGTGGTTATGTGCATCTGTTGCTGCTCCGGGTGAGTTGATGAAAATAACTACATGGGTTGTTTAAACAACAAACAAACACTCTTAATTTAAATTAGAAAGGTAAACATCATGAATCTTACAAGAAACCCGGAGTTTGATCTGTTGCAGAGAAATTATGGCATCGTGCTGCCAGAAGCATTTGAATACTATCCAGAAGACCGGATGGCAATGGATGCACAACCAGCACTTGTCACTATCAGTAACTCTGGTATTCCCAGTTATCTGGCCAACTATATCGACCCTGAGTTGATCCGTGTACTGGTGACGCCAAACCGCGCAGCAGAAATTCTTGGTGAGGCGAAAAAAGGCGATTGGGTAACGATGACAGCTACGTTCCCAGTTATTGAAAATACTGGTGAAGTTTCCAGTTATGGTGATTGGAATGAAAACGGCAGCGTGGGTGCAAATGCAAACTTCCCACAACGTCAATCTTATCACTATCAAACCATGACGCAGTGGGGTGAGAAACAACTGGAAACATACAGCTTGGCAAAGATCGACTATGCCAGCCGTTTGAATATTGCATCAGCTATAGTTCTGGACAAGTTCCAGAACAATACCTACTTCTTTGGTGTTGCTGGTCTGCAAAACTACGGCTTGCTGAATGATCCTGCAATATCACCACCTATTGCGCCGGGGAACAAGGCATACAACGCTAACACGTCTGGTCCATGGATCACCAATGGTCAAGTCACTGCCACATCATCTGAAATCTATGCAGACATACAAGCTCTGTTCCTTGAGCTTGTGAATCAGTCTGGGGGTTTAGTTGAGATGGATGATGAAATGATCTTGGCAATGTCACCAGCATCTTCTGTCGCAATGACAGCAACCAATGCAACATTCGCAACCAACGTGTATGACATGTTGAAAAAGAACTTCCCGAAGATTCGCTTTGAGACAGCACAGCAATATCTCAATCCGTTTGGTGCCGGGAATCTGGTTCAACTGATTGCACCAAGTGTTGATGGTCAGGAAACTGGCTTCTGTGCCTTCACTGAAAAAATGAGAGCACACGCGATTGTCAGAAAAACGTCTAGCTTTTTGCAGAAGAAAAGCCAAGGTAGTTGGGGTGCAGTAATACGGATGCCCTTCGCCATCGCAGAACTCATAGGGGTGTAAGCAGTAGCAGCACCAGCAGCCAGTCAGGATATTCTTGACTGGCTTTTTTATTTAAACAGTCAGAATGTTCGTATAGCGAACACAATCCACTGGAGAACAATCATGGAACGAGCAACACAGCGCAAATCTTTAAATCCACGCAATCCACTGCGTGAGGTAGTACGTCCAACTTCACGCAATGTTATATCTGTTGGGTGCAAGTTGCCAAATGGAATGCACTTGGACATTAATAATGCAGGTGAAGCACTGCAACGTGTAACACTGAAGGGAATAAATTCACTGACTGAAGGTGCAATCATCAGACCAGCAGTACGATCTGGTTTTGCAATCACTGAAAATGTACCAAAAGAATTCTTTGATGAATGGATGAAAACACATAGTGTTCATCCTGCTGTAAAAAACAACTTGATCTTTGCTCATACACAAGTTGCATCAGTGCGTGACATGGGGGAAGAATTCAAGGAGGAGCTTCATGGATTTGAGCCGATTGATCCATCTGCTCCAGCAAAAGGTATCGAGACAAGAAAAGAAGACGATTGACTTTAGGACTTCATCATCAGATAGAGTGTGTGGTTGGGCTTTCTTCTATACATTTTAGATGGTGATCGAAGTCCTTTCTAATTTTAATATTGTGCAAGGAGCAGGACATGAATGGAATAGTGGCCTTCAATTATGATAACTGGGCACTGCGTTATCCAGAGCTTGCACAATATGTTACATCAACTGTAGCACAGCTTTATTTCAATGAAGCAGGTCTGTACTGTGATAACACTGCAAGCAGTCCAATCACTGACTGGACGGTAGGTGGACAGCGTGACATGCTGCTACAGATGGTCACAGCACACATTGCAGCCCTTAATGCAGCACTTGGTACACCATCTGCACCACTGGTAGGAAGAATTGCAAGTGCAGGGCAAGGCAGTGTAAATGTGTCTGTGCAGAATGATTATCTGCCCGGTTCAGCACAGTGGTTCCAGCAAACAAAATATGGATCGGCTTTTTGGGGGGCAACAAAACAATTCAGATCATTCAGATATGTTGCAAAACATCGTCGCAACATGGATGCATACAGACCTTTTGGTTGGTCACATTAAATGGCTAACACATACAAACTGTCTGGTGGAGAAAAGTTACAGGAATATCTTACACTGCTTGCAGCCAAGGCAAAGAATTCTGCGCTGTTGAATGTTGGATTTCCTGAAGGTGGTAAAGAATCAAATGGACAGTCAACACCACTGGTGGCATTCATCAATGAGTTTGGTAGAACAGTCAGATCGAAGGATGGCGACTACTATCAAATGCCACGCCCATTTTTTCGCAACATGATTGCGAAGGAATCTCCACATTGGGGAGAAGACTTGGGCAAGCTATTAGTTGAAGCGGATTATGATGCTGTAGAAGCATTGAAACCTCTTGGTGAAGAAATACACGGTGAGTTGGTTGAATCAATACAAGCCCTGACATCACCACCACTGGCTGAAAGCACTATCAAGGCAAAAGGCTTCGATAAACCACTCATCAACAAAGGTGACATGTGGCAAGGTGCTTCATCGTGGGTAGAGGAGACAGAATAATGCCTTGGACTATTAAATTTCTTGAAACACCTATGTTGCATGAAGCAAGAGAAGACAGCCCACATTACGATGGCACGATTGACTTTTACAAAATGGTAGTTGGTGACATGTGCTTTTTCCACTATCAAGGAAAACCTTGCACAGATAGAGCAAGACTGGATAAGCTGCATTTAACGGCTTATTATTTTGCTAACAATGTGAATCGGCCACCACTCATTCTTGCACTACCTGATGCAGCATATCCAAACGGTAAACTTTATTTCATGGTTGATGGCCAATGCTTTTCAAATACATGTACTAGATGTGGTCAAGGTAGGAAGTGTGTGTGCCCACCACCTGCCACAATCAAAGGCTACTACGATGGATGGACAGTATCAGGGGCACCTCCACTGATTACCGTCCAACCGTCTGTCAATTATGATGACGACGAATACGGCATCAAGCACTACCATGGATTCATTTCAAATGGAGTAATTGGTGATGGTTGACATGACTCCTAAGAAGACCAAACCAGACGAAAAGAAACATAAGGCAAGCTATGTTGGTGCGCCTGCAATATTTGCTCTAAAACAGGCATGTCAAGACCTATCAAGGGCTTTTTATGGCTGTGGAATATATTTGGTTGGCTCTGCTTTAGAACGGGCAGACTGGCGCGATGTTGATGTGCGTGGCATCCTTGATGATGCTGAGTTCGCTGAATTGTTTCCTGATGCAGATGATCACTGGGAATGTGATGAACGCTGGTTATGGATAAACATTTCTATATCTGAACGTCTTGCACGGATAACTGGATTGCCAATTGACTTTCAATTCCAGCCACAGACACAAGCAAACGCACGTCACAAAGGGCATCGTGATTGTCTTAGTATGTCTTTTGATAAAAAAGAAAAATTATGAACCTGCACAACATAGTCAGTCCTTGTGTGTCAGCCATTAATCCTAGTGTGCCAGTCACACTGAGCATTTCAGATGGCACATACACAACCAATCCTGATTTCAGCAAGACTCCAAACTACACAGTAGTAACTGGAGTCATGGCACAGATACAGTCACTGACTTATAAGGATTTAAAACAGATAGAGGGGCTGAACATTCAAGGAAGTGCACGTGCTATTTATTTAACTGGTGATGTAGAAGGAGTGGTCAGAGTACTTAATAAAGGTGGTGATCTGATAACTTTCCAAGATGGGACTGTGTGGTTGGTGAACATGGTGCTTGAAAATTGGAACCCACCTGATAACAGTCAATCTGGTTGGGTTAAGGTAGCCTGTGTGTTGCAGAACGGCAGCTAGAATTTATTTTAAGGAGAAACAAAATGTCACAAGAATCTGTTTCCAAAAAAGCAATTGTTAGAACTGCCACTGATGCTGGTTGGGAAGAAGGAAAACATCCACGTGGACAGCCAGAGAACAAAGGTGAGTTTGCCAGTGGTAGTGGTGGTGGGAAGAAAGCACCAATAAGCCCAAGCACTGGAAGACCAGAACGCCCTTCTATTGCTGTGCCATCGAAAGCAGCACCAAACGTCACACAATATGTGAAGCTAAGAAACCTGCTGGTGGTGCAAATTTCATGCACCCAATTACAAAGTCTGGTGCTGAAAATTCACCCCTTGCTGCATTACGGAAACATGTTACAGGTTCAGTTGAAAGTGGAAAGTCTGAACCAATTGAAGGAAAGCCTGCTGGTGGTGAATTTCATAAACTTGAAGAGGGTAAACCATCAGGTATTAAAGCATTCAGTCATGCATCTTCTGCTGGTGCAGAATCTGGTCAGCCAGAAGATTCTAATGAAGCAGCGCGTCAACGTGTAATGCAGTCCAATCTTGAACTGCACAAGCCTTTTTGGGAAAGTACTTATGGTGCAGGCGGTAAAAACAATGGCGGCGAAACATTTGAACAATTTGTTGCGAGTATGCACCCAAAAGATTTTGATTATGTTGGTATTGAAGCTGCTCAAAAAGAACAACACAAACAAAATCAAGAAGGCAACAGTGAAACTCCTGCACCAACATCAACACCACTTAGGACTCTTGATCCAGTGCGTAGAAATACTGGAGCAAAAGCCAATTCTGCAATTGCCGATGCCTTCAACCAAGGTAAAGCAATGAAACTTGGGCACATCAGAACTGATGGTAATGCTGTCTACTATCGTGACAACAAGATAGTGGAGAAAGATGCAGAAGGAAACATTCAGTTCACCATGGCTGGCTGGCCAAGCAACACCACACGCAGACACTTGAGCAATTTTGGTATTGGTGTGT
>ODAK010006644.1_pt1 | contig 11641 bp, 9 predicted proteins | sample 1539591 | NCBI WGS metagenome assembly ODAK01 (sample SAMEA3539303, study PRJEB22396) | soil metagenome | biome: tundra; feature: field; material: soil | place: USA | collected 2010-05 | depth 0.15 m | reverse complement strand
GAGGAGGCCGCCAATAGCCCCGCCCACTGACACCATCAGATAGAAGGACGTGAGATAGCGCGGGCTGGGGCGGCGGCGCGCCAGTTCGCCGTGGCACACCATGAACAGGACGAAAAGCGCGCAACTGAAAAACGTGACGGCGAGTTTGAGATCGGAAATGTTGCCTTCGCCCGAGATGGCGTAAGCGGTGGTGGGCAGGGCAATGGCGCCGAGGCGGGTGAAGAGCCAGCGGCGATACCAGCGGTCGCTGTCGAAGCAGAGGATGAAGCTGAGCAGGTACAGGCTGAGCGGCAGAACCCAGAGGAACGGGATGGCTGCGACGTTCTGCGTCAGATGGTTGGTGACGGCCAGCAGCAGCGCGGAGGCGACGGCGGCGAGGGACATCCAGATGAGCCGGTCAGCCATGGTGGGCGCGGAGCCGGGCTGGCTGGCGGCGACATCCGCTTGAATGCTGGCGCCGTGGGCGTTGCGCGACCGCAGCGCGACCGTCGCGCAGACCAGCGTGAAGGCGATGTAGGTGATGGACCACATCCACGCCTGCTGCCGGTTGGTGAGGTAGGGTTCCACCAGCACCGGATAAGTGAGCAGGCCGAGCACGGAGCCCAGATTCGACAGCGCGAAGAACCGGTACGGCATTGCCCCACCATTCGAGCGCGAATACCAGGATTGCAGTAGCGGGCTGGTGGAGGAGAGCAGGAAATACGGCAGTCCCACGGTAGCGGCAAGAAGGCCGAGGATGCGGAGCAGAGGGTCCGCGCCGCCCGCCGGCTTGAAGATCGCGGAGGGCAGAATCGGCAGCGAGAGGAAGCTCAGCGCGAGCAGCGAGACGTGGATGATGGTCTGGCGGTTGCCCGGCTGCCCGTTGATCCAGTGCGCGTAGGCGTAGCCGGCCAGCAGCGCTACCTGGAAGAAGAGCATACAGCTGGTCCAGACCGCGGCCGAGCCGCCGAACCACGGCAGGATCAGTTTGGCGATCAGCGGCTGCACCTGGAAGAGCAGGAACGCGCTCAGCAGAATCGTGGCGGCGAACAGCAGCGCCGGAACGCGCGGTTTAGCGGTAGGCTGCAACGCCGGTGACTCGCTCGCCGATGACAAGGGTATGGATGTGGTCGGTCCCTTCATACGTTTTGACCGTTTCTAAATTGCACAGATGTCGCATTATAGGATACTCGTCCGTGATGCCGTTAGCGCCCAGCAGATCGCGGCTCAGGCGCGCGCAGTCCAGAGCGATCGACACGTTGTTGCGCTTGAGCATGGAAATGTGGGCGGCATCGAGTTTGCCCTTGTCCTTCAGGCGGCCGCACTGCAGGGCGAGTAGCTGCGCTTTGGTGATCTCTGTAATCATGTTAGCGAGTTTTTCCTGCACCAACTGATGGCTGGCCAGCGGGCGGTCGTCAAACTGCTTGCGCATCACGACGTAGGAGCGGGCAGTTTCGTAGCAATCCATGGCCGCGCCGAGCACGCCCCAGCCGATGCCGTGACGGGCTTGCGACAGACAGGAGAGCGGCGCTTTGAGGCCCGAGGCGCCGGGCAGCATGGCGGAATCCGGCACGCGGCAATCGGCCATCGCGAGACTCGAAGTAACGGAGGCGCGCATCGACCATTTGCCGTGAATGTCGGAGGTGGTGAAGCCGGGCGTGCCGCGCTCGACGAGGAAGCCGCGAATGCCGTCGGGCGTTCTTGCCCAGACGATGGCGACGTCGGCGATGGAGCCGCTGGTGATCCACGTTTTCTCGCCGTTGAGGACCCAGCCCGAGCCATCGCGAACCGCGCGCGTCAGCATGCCGGCAGGATTCGAACCGAAGCCGGGTTCGGTAAGACCGAAGCAGCCGATAGCTTTGCCGGATTGCAGCGCGGGAAGCCAGCGGTCCTTCTGCGCATCCGAGCCGAAAGCGTGGATGGGATACATGACCAGCGCGCCCTGCACGGAGACGAAGCTGCGCAGGCCGGAATCGCCGCGCTCGATTTCCTGCATGACAAGGCCATACTCCACGTTGCTCATGCCGGCGCAGCCGTAGCCTTCGAGGTTGGCGCCGAGGAAGCCCATTTCGGCGATCTCCGGCAGCAGTTCGATAGGGAAGCGGGCGTCGCGGAAGCAGTCGCGGATCAGAGGCAGAACGCGCTCGTCGGTGAAGCGGCGCGCGGTCTGCCGGACGAGAAGTTCCTGTTCGGAAAAATTCGAATCGATGAGAAGGTAGTCGACGCCGCGGAAAGCCACGAGTTTTAGTCTAACGGGCGGGCTTGCGCGCGATTCAGGAAGTCCGCCGCGCGCAGGATTCCGATTCCTTCATAGGAGCCGAGACGAAGGAGATCTTTATCCTCCGTGACGATGAAATCAGATCTGGCTTCGACTGCACATTCCAGTATGCGGTCGTCGTCCGGATCGTCTGCGACCGCGAGTGTGTACGCAGGAGTCACCATGTTGGCAAGCTTTCGAAGCTCCAGATTGACGAAGTGCAGACGGTAGCCATCCCAGTCGAACTTGTCGCACAATACGCCGATCGTCTCGGCAAGAATGGCGTCAGACAGATCGATCCGGATGGTACCGGAGCGCGCCATACCGATGATGCGCGGCCGATACCGCCGAACTGGAGGCCCGAAATATAGATATTAGAATCGAGCGTTACCCGGATCACCGAGCGCGCTGCTCACGCCGCCACTCTTTGACAATTTCCGGAACGTCTTCTACGGTATGGCCGGACGCGCGGCCCTGCTCGCGTCCATAGGTGAGCAAATCCTGCCAGGATTGCTCCTCAAGGCCTTTTCGCAGCGCTTCCTCAGCAAGCTCGTCGACAGTCTTGCCCGCCGCCGCGGCCTTTGCTTGCAACTCGGCCAGCAGTTGGTCGGAGACGTGAACGTTAATCGAAGCCATGATCCATCTAGTCCAAGCGTAGCGCAACTTTGCGCAGGTAGTCGACGCCGCGGAAAGCCACGAGTTTTAGTCTAACGGGCGGGAGGAGACGGAGGAGACGGAGGGGACGGAGGCGGCGCAAACCCCGGACGGAGTTCTGGAAGGAACTTCGTCCGGGGCTCCGCCCTTCACTTACGGCAGCGTGGGGCTGGCAGAAAACGGTGGCGAGACCAGGCCGACCACCTGCGTGACCACCATGTCGTGATCGTGCGGGGCGTTATACACACCCAGGGCGCCAAACTTGCCCGCCCGCAGATTCGCCAGCTGATTGACGGCCCCGAGGAGTACGTTGCGGTCGCCCGCCTTGATCTCCGTGCCGCGAGGGGCGCGGTCGGCCCACGCACATTCGCCGGGTCCGGGAGTTGCCACACCGGCTGCCTGACTGGCCCACTTGAAGGGTGTCTGCTGCGGCGAGCCGGACGTCGTCAGAGGACCCTGGCAGTAGAGCGGGTACGACTGTACACCGGACAGCGAGTAGATCAGCTCATCCTTGGGAGAGCCGAGACCCGTGGCCAGATCGTATCCCGTACCGGCGCAGTAGATGTTGCCGGCGGTATCCGGGGTGCAGCCCGACACCACATCGTGGAAGTTTGTGTCGTAGGCGCTGGTGGCTGCGATGGCGTAGAGAGCGGGGTTGGCGAAGCCGGCGCTCGGCGTACCGGCGCTGGCCGCCAACTCATTCGCCAGGGCCATGTAGCCCGCCCAGAGCGGAGTAGACTCGCTGGTGCCGCCTACGTTGACAGAGCCGCCGCCAAAGAAAAGATCTATATCCGCAGCCTGTGCACCCACGTCCGGCACGTTACGTTTAGTTCTTGATGCCCCGTTCAAACCGGCGATGCCCGACTGATAAGACGGGAGCGCGACGGACGACTCGATTCCGCCGGAACTCTTCGGCCATGCCGTTTCAAGACTCCCGTAAGATGTTCCGCTACCGCTCATATTGAGGCTGGTGCCTCCCACCAGTGTGATCGAAGGAAACTGCCGGCAATCCAGGCTGCCGCTCACGTAGGTCGGAAATACACCCACCTGGTAGGCAGCGCCGTCTCCGCTGGCCTGGAAAAAGGACTGGCCCTGCGTGCCGAGTTGCAGCATGAGGTTGGTATCCGTTGTGGTGCCGTTGTACCAGAACCACGAAGAAGAGAACTGTTTGATTGCCGGGGAGTCTGTCATGTTCGTGAGCATCGCGGTCCGGTTGCTGGTGCCCACGAAAGCGACGACCTGAGCGGCGGGGGCCATGGAGAGCGACGCCTCCACGTCGAGAGTGCCTTCGATTCCGGGCGTGAGGGCAATGCCGGCCGGCACCACCTGAACGGGGAGGAAGGTCTGACCTGTCTGCCGCGCGTAGCCGTTGATGTCGCTCTGCGCAAAACCGTCGAGCATAAAGATGCCGATAAGCTGGCCTGCGCCGGTGAGCGTCACGCCGGGGGCATAGGCGTTGCGGAAGTCGGTGCCCTGATAGTTACCACCCGCCGCGGAGCCACCCGCTGGCACAGGCCGGATGAAGTCATCGAGTCCCCCGATATGTTCCACGGGCACGGAGAGGTTGAGAGAGGGCTCGGCGTCGGGTGCGAAGAACTGGGTTCCGTCCGTGCGCACATGATTGTTGAGATGAATGTTGAGAGCCGGTTCGATATCGGCAACCGAGCCTTCGATGGTGACTACGAAGCGATTTCTGTGCGTGGTGACGGTGAGGTTATTCGCTTGCGCCCAGTCCACCACGGACTGATAATCGGCGGGCGCGGCGCCAAACCGGTCGGCGAACTGTTCCGGGGTCAGATACTGTCGATAAGAAGGGCTGTTCGGGTCCGCGATCTGCGAAGCGGCATCGATGAGTCCGGCCTGGTTCGCGATGACCAGACCCACGGTGAGGGTCATTTGAGTTGTGGGCGGGACACGGCCTGCCAGCAGCGCTTTGGTCATCTCCGGAGTCACATGGCCTTTCAGCTGCTGCCGGGGTGCATTCTGAGCCGTTGATTGAGCGGCAACCGGTCTGGCCGGAAATACAAATAGTGCGCATAAGGCGATTGGTAACAATCCTCCGGCGCAGAAATAGTCAGCGATTTTCATTGGCTTTCCTCTTCTGATTGCGGGTCGGATTCACTTTCCGAATTCCCGCTTCCGAATACCAGGTGCGGAGGAGTGCCGCGTAGTTTCACTTATTTCCTGTTTGGCCCGATGACAATATTTCGCAAAAAGTTTTGGCTGCTTGTAACGAACCGGGTACGCGCATCAAAAAAAATGCGCGGCAGGCCCCGGTCGATTCCGGAGTCCTGCCGCGCGAGTGTTACTAAGTCGTGCTTACCGGCGCGGGGCGTAGCCGCCGGTGATCGTAATCGATACGCTGCGGCCGGGCAGCAGGTTCAGCAGATCGTTCGGACTCTGCGTGTAGGGGGAGGCAATGGTGCCCGCATTTGCGGGGGTGATTCCGACGATATTGTGGCTGTTGGCCAGATTGTTGAGTGCCAGCTGGATTTTAGTACCGCGCAGTTGTGACTGGTTCTTGATCGTGTAATTGAAGAAGAGATTCATCAGTTCCCACGGCTGGATTGTGATGGCCTGATTGATGGTGCCGTTGTCGTTGTACATCTGGCCCACGCGTTTGTAGGTAAAGCCTATGTCGTAGTTCCGGTGCTGATAAAGCACGCTGAGCCCTTCCACGTTGTCCGGCGTATTTGCCACCCATCTGCCGCCATTGGCGTAGCTGGGGATGCTCTTATACTTCGCCTGACCGAACGAGACGTTGCCGTAGACGCTGAAGCCGTAACCGATGGCATAGTTGCCCTCGCCTTCAATGCCCTTGGTGTTGGAGGGCGGGGTCGCGTAGAACACGGGCTCGGTGGTAACGGGATCGAGATAAGAAGCGTAGCCGTTCTGAAAGTGAACGTAGTAGGCGTCCATATCGATGGTGAAGCGGTTGAGTTTCAGTACCGATCCGGCCTGATAGGTCTTGGCCGTGGTGGGCTTGGGCGGCACGAGGACATTGCCACCCGGCACGTCGAACACACTGCTCACCGGAATAACACTGCCTTCGGCGAATTGCCCGTAAACGGACCACTGTTTCCACACGCGGTAGCGCGCGGTCAGCGTCGGCAGCCAGCTGTTGTAATTGGCGGAATGCGTGGTGAATGCCGCGCCACCGATGCACGAAGGAGCGCCGGCCCAGATGCCGGCCGTCGCGGGATAAGTCGATTGCACGCCGCCGAGGCAACCCACGGTCTTGCCGTTGTCCTGATACTGGTTGAGATTCATCTTGTAATCGGCGGCCTTGATGCCGGCCGTCACGACCAGCCGCTGCGTCGCTCTCCATTCGAATTCGGCGAAGGGCATGAACGACTGAGTAACGAAGTGCTCGTGAAAGTTGCCGAGCGGCGTATCCACCTGAGTAATGATGTTGGACGGAACCTGATAGCGGTCGGTGTAAGCCCAGTCGTACCACATGCCGGTGCGGAAGACGCCCCATTTGGACTCTTTGCTGAGCACCAGGGTGTCGCCCGCGTGCCGGTAACCGTTGAGCTTATTCACTCCGCTGGGCTTGGAGGTGGTGAGGTTGACCGTAGCGCCGTTCTGATAGAACTGCTTGTTCCAGTAGCGCGTCGTGTAAGCCTTGGTATCCACCTTCCAGCCGTCGCCGAGGTCGGAGGTGAACGCCGCATACTCGAAGTCGGTCTGCACGTGATAGGTGTTGTAACCCCAGTAGTAGGGGTCAGGCGTACCATTTGGCAGCAATGGAGTATTGGTCAGCAGGAAGTTATCGCCGAACTGGGCTACCTGGGCGCGCGTGGGATTGGTGGTGTTCGGCGTATTGTTCCAGATGTCCACCACGCCGCCGTACAGGCTGAAACTGGTCCGGTCGGAGAACCGGTGCTGAAACTTGCCATAGCCGGCATCGCGCTGCTGTTTGTTAAACGTCTGATACCCGTCCGACGTCATGGCGTTGACGTTGAAAAGGATGGAATCTTTTTTGCCGGGGCCGAACAAGCCGGATTCCATGTCGAGCGAGTAGAGCTTGGTATTGAACGAGCCGTAGGTGAAGGTGCCGCGAATATCGGGGTCCGCCTGCAGTTCCGGCGACTTCAGATTGATGGATCCGCCGAAGTTGGTGGGGCCGAAGTCCGACGCCTGACCGGGGCTGCGGTCGAAATCCGTGGAACTGATCCACTGGGAAGGAAAGCTGGCCCAGGAGTGGTGGGTCGGGCTGTTAGTGTCTTCGAAAGGAATGCCGTCGAAAGTAAGTGTGTACTGGCCGTCGCCGAAGCTGCGGAAGTACGACTTGCCTTGCCCGAGGCCGATGCCGTTTGGATTCGTGCTGAACGCACCCGGCGCCTGCTGAATGACTTCCGCGAAATCCGCCACGGGGGCCATGAAGTTCTGAATCACGGCTCTGGTGATAACGGTTTTGGCCGAAGTGGCGTCGAGCGTGTTGCCCTGGGGAGACGTTTCGGCGGCCAGCAAAACCTGTTCCTGAACCGTGACGGACTGCGAAATCGCGTCGACATTCAGGGTGATGGAGAGATCCTGCGAGGCGCCCGCGGTGACGGGAACGCCGCGGCGCGTGCTGAGCGCAAAACCCGGCGACGTCGCCTCCACCGTGTAGGTTCCGGCGGCAAGATTGCTGATGGAGAAGCGGCCTTCGGCGCCGGAGGTGGCGGTGGCGCTCACCGAACCGGCATCACTTTTCACCGTTACCGCTGCGCCCTGGATGGACTTGGCGGCCTGATCGATAACCGTGCCGGTGATAGCACCACCGGACTGCGCCTGCAGCGGGGTTAGGCTGGCGGCCACGGCAATTGCCGCGGCAAGAATTCTGAATCTGTAACGTGACGTGGAAGCGTTCATTAGACCTCTGCCTGGAAGAACTTGGGGATATGTCCAGGCTAACAACCGAAAATGTCAGCGCTATGACAATCTGATTGAGAAGGTGCTACGCGTACGAAAAGATACCTCTACAGAACTTGCCGCGTTTGGCCGATTGAAGGATATGTTTAACGCCGGGCATAGCGAACAGAATTCAGGGAGCGGGAAGCGTTCCCTTGCCGAGTGGCTTCGCATGGTGAAGCGCGATCTCTTTCAGTCTCCGCCGCAGGAAGTTTCCGGCCCCGAGGCGAGTTGGTACGCGGGCCTGGCCGTTGCGCCGGGCGTGATTGGCGAGAAGGATGCTGCCGGATTTACCGGACAAATCAGCCGCCTGCAAAAAGTGCTGGATAGGGCGGGCGACGCGGCGGCGAAGACCCGCCGGGCTGAGGGAAATATGCGGCAGCCATCCCATGTCATGGTGCGGCCGAACAGGGCGCCGCCGGACGCGGATTCCAGCGCTTCGCTCTGATTTACATGATGGATTAGCTGAGACTGAGCGTTTCGCCGATCTGTTGACCGATGACGTCGGCGAGCAACTGGCGAAGGTTCCGGCCGTCGGAAGGCAGAACAAAGTCGTCTGCCGTTTCGCTCCAGTCGAGCTTAAAGCTCTGCACGCGCGCCGAAACCCAGATCTGCCGCACAGGCGAGTTGGGGCTCACCACGAACCGGGCGGGCGGATCTTCGAACTCAACCGTGAGAGCGCCTTCGTGGCGGTCCACATCGAACTCATACTGCGCTGCGGCTTTCTCCAGCGCGCGCTCGAGGCGGGTGAGCGAGGCATCCGACTTCATACGAAACTGCTGTTCATCGAGCAAATCGAAATTCTCCTCAGGGGTTGCGAATGGTGATGCCGGTAAGAGCCAGCGTCATCCCGATGACAATGATGACAGTTGTCCAGGCCACGGCGTTGTAAGCGGGCGGATTGATCCATTCCTTCATCAGAGCCTTTTTGTTGATCAGGATGATCATAAAGATCAGGATGAAAGGCAGCAGCATGCCGTTCAGCACCTGGGAGAGGAGAATCATCTTCACCAGCGGGAACTTCGGCAGAATGACCACTCCCGCGCCGACGACAATCAGCAGCGTGTAGAGCCAATAAAAAATAGGCGCCTCGCGCCAGCGCTTGCTTACGCCCGATTCGAAGCCGAGGCCTTCGCAAACTGAGTACGCGGTGGATAGCGGCAGAATGCAGGCGGCGAAGACAGAAGCGTTCAGCAGACCGGCGCTGAAGAGAGGGGTAGCCCACTGGCTGAAAGGCTTGAGGGCGAGGGCGGCCTGGGCGGCGTCCGTGATGTCGGTGGGGTGGTCGCGATAGGCACCGGCGCAAGCCACGATGATGAAGAACGCGATGACCGAAGTCATGAAGCAGCCCACGATCACTTCAACGCGGGATTGGCGATACTCCTTGGCCGTGATGCCCTTTTCCACCACGGCGGCCTGCAGGTAGAACTGCATCCACGGAGCGATGGTAGTGCCGACCATGGCGATCAGCATAGTGATGTAGCCGCTGTCGAGCATGAGCCTGGGGCGGACGCTGTAAATAGCGGCCTGCTTCCAGTCCGGCTTAACCAGGATGCCCGCCACAATGTAGGAAACATAGATTACGCAGGCGAAGAGAAAGACCTTCTCGACGCTCTGGTAGTTGCCTTTGACGGCGAGGAACCAGACTACGACGGCGGCGATCGGGACGGAGACATACGCGGTGACGCCAAAGAGGCCAAGGGCGGTGGCCACGCCGGCGAACTCCGCCATGATGTTGGTGAGGTTGGCCAGGACCAGCAGGATCATGATGAGGAAGGTGGTGCGGAGGCCGAACTCCTCGCGAATGAGATCGGAGAGGCCTTTGCCGGTGACGGCGCCCATCCGGGAGCACATTTCCTGGGTGACGATGAGGGCAACGGTGATGGGCAGCAGGGTCCAGAGGGGCAGATAGAGCCAGCGCGCGCCGGCCTGCGAGTAGGTGTAGATGCCGCCGGAATCATTGTCGACGACGGCGGTGATAAAGCCGGGGCCGAGGACAGCGAGGAAGATCAGAATGTTTCGGCGGAGGCGCTGAAACAGAGACACTATTTCTGCCTTAGAACGGTGATCACGTCGTCTGCCGTGATCACGCCGGCGAGGGAACCGTCAGGTTCAAGCACGGGCAGGGCCAGCAGGTTGTATTTGTCGAACAGCTCGGTGACGCGGTTCTGCCGCTCGTCGGGGCGGGTGGAAATGAGCGGGTTGGAAGAGAGCTCCTTGAGCGGGGTGTGGCCCTCGGCGAGGAAGAGGCGGGCGAGGGGCACGGCGCCGGTGATGCGGCCCGCGGCGTCGGCGAGGAAGATCACGTAGGTGGTCTCGAGCAGGTCTTCGTGCTGGCGAAGCTGGGACATGGCCTCGCCAAGCGTGGTGGTCTCGGGCATCACGACGGCCTCGGTGTTCATCATGCCGCCGGCGGTGTCTTCGTCGTATTCGAGAAGCTCTTTGACGTCGTCGACGGGCTCCTGCTCCATCTCTTCCAGGATCTCGGCGCTGGTCTCGTCTTCCAGTTCGGCGAGCGCGTCGGCGGCCTCGTCGGGCGACATTTCCTCGACGATGTCGGCGGCGACTTCGGGCTCGAGGGATTCGAGGATGCTGGCCTGCATCTTGGGATCAACCTCCGAGAGAGCCTCGGCGGCGACTTCGCTGTCGATGGTGCCGAAGATGGCTTCGCGGTCGTCGGGACCGAGTTCCTCGACGATATCGGCAAGGTCGGCCGGGTGGAGTGCTTCGAGCTTGTCGTTGGAAATGTTGAGGCGGAGGCGGCGGAGCGGGTCGGCCTCGACGATGTTACAGAACTCCCAGCGGATGGAGTTGGGGCTGATGGGCTCCTGGAGTTTACGGATCCAGCGAGGGGGGGCCACGCCCTGGAGGAGGCGGCGGAGGATGCTGCGGATGCCGATGTCGACTTCCAGCATCATGAGGGAATCGCGCTCGTCGTCATTGCGGCGCTCGAGGCTGACGTCGGTGACGCGGACGACTTTGCGGCCGTTGACGTCGATGATCTGCTGATCGAGGAGGTCGCGCTGGATGCGCAGCATGTACTCGTCGGAATGGTACGGGTAAAGCCGCTCGTTGCTGAGGTGGATGCCGTCGAGCGAGATGGTGGCGATCTGATCGTAGCGGACGGAGAGCCAGCTGGTGCCGGCGCCGACCAGGTAGCGATCAATACGGGCGGGGTGGATGAGCGGAACGATGGCGGCATCTTTGACGCGGCCAATGAGGCGGTTCTTCAGGTCGTAGACCGGAAGGCCGAGCAGTTCCGTGAAGTAAATAACGAGCAGGTCTTCCGCCACCATAGCGCCCAGATTTCTTGTCGTCCGGCATAAGCCGCGCCGAAACCCGAGGCTCCGCCCGGCTCCGTACAGCACGGGGCGAGCGGTGGCAAAAGCAAAAGACTGCTGCGCTTTACATCGGGTTCAGACGCCTGCACCCAATATGACTCACGGGTGCGTCCGGAGGCAAGAGGTTTAACTACTTAAAGTCGAGGGCGAAGGGCATCATGCGGAACATGCCGCCACGCAGCCAGATGCGGAGGCGGGCATCGTGCCAGACGGTGCGGAGCGGGCCGAGTCCGGCGGACTGGAGGGCGGCGTCGACGCTGTCGGAAGAGCGGGGGCGGAGGCCGATGGCGCGGGCAAGGGCGTCAGAGCCGGGTTCCGGGGTGTTGCGCATCAGGAGGTCGTAAACGCTGCGTTTGGCCGGGTAAAGGACCAGATTCAAGCGCTCGTCGGCGCCGATTTTGGCCTTCTGGCGGATCATTTCCATGGCGCGGTCAAGGCCGCCGAGTTCATCCACAAGACCGTTGGCTTTGGCCTGGGCGCCGAGCCAGACGCGGCCCTCGGCGATGGGCATGAG
>ODAK010006643.1_pt1 | contig 11642 bp, 10 predicted proteins | sample 1539591 | NCBI WGS metagenome assembly ODAK01 (sample SAMEA3539303, study PRJEB22396) | soil metagenome | biome: tundra; feature: field; material: soil | place: USA | collected 2010-05 | depth 0.15 m | reverse complement strand
AGTAATACGGCAGGTCCGTCTGGTCGTAATAGCCCATCATGCGCGTGCCTTGCGGGTCGATCGTAGAAGGCAATGACCCTTCGGTCTTCATGAAGTAATCCATCTTGCCACCGTGAATGGCGTAATGGCTCTCGTTCCAGGCGGGCGACATGTTGTCGGTGCACTCGGTCTGGATATGAAATGGGCTGACGTTCGCGGTGCTCTGGTAGTCAGGCAGCGAGGCGTTCAGCGGTACCCCGTCCAGAGTGCCGCCATACCCTTCGCTGGAGCGATACGCACCGAGCATGCCGAAGTAGCTGTCGAACGAACGGTTCTCCTGGACCATGAAAATGATGTGCTTGATTTGCGAAAGACTGCCGCCACCAGTGCCCGAGCTCACCGTGATGCTCTCGGTCGATTTGAAAATGGTGTTCGTTGAGTCTTGTGCTTGCACCGTCAGTCGGTGCGTACCGTTGGTCATGGTCACGCTGGTATTTAGCTGGTTGCCCGCAACCTGGTATTGCTTCACGCCATCGACGTAAATCTGCAACAGCTTCACGGTGTTCGAATCGGTCGTGCCGGCCACCACGTTTACCGGCGAGGTGAGATTGGTCGCGCCACTTGCGGGGGTGCAAATGGTGACCGTCTGGTTTTGTGTGTTCAGCGTGCACTGCGCGGATAGGCTTGCAGTGCCCATTAAAACGATAGACAGGAGGCCCATTGCATTCTGGGCCCAGAATCGATTGGTAAGCTGCATGGTAGGCAAAATCCTTCTGAAACTTCGGCTGCTCTGGATTTGGATGCGATCAGAGTACCCGGAGACGTTGCCGATTCGTAAAAAAATTATCCTAACCCTCTTCCTTATGCAATTTTTTGCATGACTTTTTACTCTCCTGTATACATTCGCAACTACTCCCAATCGCAGCCAAAACGCCACCCTCTCCGCACATCCCGTGCGGCCTTTTTCAACAAACTAGTAGTTGGGGACAAAATAGTGTCAAAGTTCCAGGCGCGCGATTCGTAGCGAGCTGCAACTCACTCCGCAGTTTCTCCCTGTCTCCGTGTCTCCGTGTTAGGTTTTCGAAAACCTTGTCAACCCCGAAAATCCCTCGTTTTCCCCGCAACCCTCTCAATCGAAGTCGAATATAAACTTCCAAAATCTGTCCGGTTTACCCCCTCCAACTTGCTATCCTGAAAATAGAGGGGAAATTAAGAACTCCTCGAATTCTAACTCCTTTGTTATGAATATTTTGAGATCTAACTCCTCTGCTTTCAATATTTTGCCGGGATTCTCTTTCTAAATTACTGAAAACAATAGACCGGAGAGGGGAGGGGGACTTCGTATGCCGGATTTCACCGCCATCTCCAGCCAAGTGAAACTCCTCGCCCTCGAACACGGCTTCGACTTGGCAGGCATCGCCGGCGTTGCGCCCCATCCAGAACTCAACGCCTTCGCTCCATGGATCGAAGCCGGCCGCCATGGCGAAATGCAGTACTTGGCAACCCGAAATGCGCACGGAAGCCTGAAGCGCCAAAGTCTGCACAATGCCGCCCCGTGGGCACGATCGGTAATCGTCTGCGCGGTGAACTATAACGCTGAAGCACCCTACTCCACCCATGCCGGCACCACCCGCGAGGGTTGGATCGCCCGCTACGCCTGGAGTGAAATCGATTATCACGATGTCGTCCTCGCCCGCCTTCGCAACCTGGAAGCCCGCGTAGCCGATCTCGCGGAGCACTCGAACGACGCTTTTCGTTCCTGGTGCTATGTCGACACCGGACCTATCGTGGAACGAGTCTTTGCGAAATATGCCGGCATCGGCTGGATCGGCAAGAACACCTGCATCCTGAATCAGAAGCTTGGATCATGGCTCTTCCTCGGCGTGATCCTCACAAACTTAGCTTTGGAGCCGAGCCTGCCCGCGGAAGATCGCTGCGGTTCCTGCACCCGTTGCCTCGACGCTTGTCCTACGAATGCATTTATCGGCCCGCATCAACTCGATGCGACTCGCTGTATCTCGTACCTGACGATCGAAAAGCGCGGCGCTATCCCGGAAGATCTCCGCGAACCCATGGGACGACATGTTTTCGGCTGCGACATCTGCCAGGATGTCTGTCCGTGGAACCGCAAGGCGCCGGTTGGAAAGCTGGCAGAGTTAGCGCCGAAGCCCGAGCGCATCAATCCCGCTCTCGACTGGCTCGCCGCGCTGGACGCCGATCAATTCCGCGAGGTCTTCCGCCGCTCTCCGGTGAAACGGACAAAGCTCATTGGCCTCAAGCGGAATGTCGCCATCGCCATCGGCAATAGCGGCGACGAATCCCTGCTCCCCAGCGCCGAGCGCCTAGAGCAAGACGAGGACCCGGGGGTCGTCTCCCATGGTCGTTGGGCCGCGCAGCGCATACGCGCCGGTAAAAAAGACCGAGCATAATTTGCTTAACCTGCAGAATTTACCCCGGACAGGCCGAGTCAAAGTGATCTAAAACATTTAGAATCAACAGCTCTGTTTGGCACCTGCCCTGCATAGTAATTGCAGGCGCCTTTCTGCCTAGACCCATTTGAGCTGGGCTCGAGGATTGTTCTCTTTCGCGAGAAACCGCAATCCTGGAGCTCAACCGCCTTCCGGTCCCCCCACCGGAAGGCTTTGATATTTAAGAGCAAAAAACAACCCTCCGGTTTTCGGAGGGTTGCCTTTAGATCGGATGGTGTCTATGCGCGAACCACGTTGGCAGCTTGGAAGCCTTTCGGCCCTTTCATCAGGTCGAACTCAACCGTTTCACCCTCGTTCAGGGTGCGATAGCCGTTTTCTTGAATCGACGAAAAATGTACGAATACGTCTTCTCCAGTGGACCGCTGAATGAAGCCGTAACCCTTCGCCCCGTTAAACCACTTTACCGTTCCCTTCTCTCTCACAAAAGACTCCTTCTTTCTGTGACCATGACCCTGAGCGGGTGTTAACGGATTGGCCTCTCGTCGCCGCCCTTGGCACAAAGGAATGGGCTCCCGAGTCATGCGCCCAACGCCAACCACCGCGCTGGCTGCGCAGAACTCCGGAGCCCTTTTTCCCGCTGTACGGCAGACTGCTTGGCACAAGCACATCCAACCCAAAATCCAACAACCATCGGCGAAAACGCGACTCCGCCCGTTCAGCAGGGGATGATTGCAGCTACTTACAATTTTGACAAGAAGAAATGTGGTTTAAAAGACACGATAAAGTCCCATTTCGGGAACACTGCACTTTCGTCATTCTCCCTAAGCAAGACCCCTGAATCGCCTCTTTCCATCACTCTGCTACGATTTGAATGTGGGCTCTGGTGGCAGCAATCCGGGCGGTTCGGCAACTGCCCCAGTACGCGTTGGCATTCGTGAGCGCGTTAACCGCGAGGTCGTCGATCTACGCCGTCAGGGCGAGACGACGGTTCGCCGCCATGGCTGGGATACTCTTCGCTATCTAACTCAAACCGAAGTACATACATACGCTTTTTCGGTCGCCGCGAACGCCATTCTGTCGTTTTTCCCGTTCGTGGTCCTGCTGCTGACGCTTACTCGCCGCGTCTTCCATTCGCAGGCCATGTACGAAATCGTCATCAACCTGCTCCGCGACTACCTGCCGAGCAATCGCGACTTCGTCATCAAGAACATGCGAGCCCTCGCCGGCGCTCACAGCAAAACCCAGCTCTTTTCGCTGGCCATGCTGCTCGTGACCTCGACCGGAATTTTTCTCCCGCTCGAAGTCGCCCTCAACAAGGTTTGGGGGATTCGCAAGAACCGCTCTTACATCGCCAATCAGTTGCTGTCGCTGGGACTTGCGTTTGGATGTGGAACGTTGGCTATGGGTTCCGTCGCGTTGACGGCCGGCAATCTTCACATGCTCGGCTTCGTGGTAGGTTCCGAGAACTTCGTCTTCCGTGGCACTGCCTTCCTCGTGATGAAGGCGACCGCAATTCTCGCTACGATCCTGATCTTCTTCCTGATCTACTGGATCCTGCCCAACGGCCGAGTTCCGTGGCGATCCGTTCTACCTGCAGCCGTAATCGCCGGGAGGCCTCACCGAAGGCGCGAAATACGTTTACATCCTGCTGCTACCGTGGCTCGATTTCCAGGATGTCTACGGCCCTTTCGCGATCTCCGTCACCCTCATGATTTGGGCCTACGTGAGCGGCATGCTACTGCTAGGCGGCGCGCACCTGTCGGCATCAGATTCAACCCACCGCCTCTAGTGTCCGCCCGATAGTTCCTTCACGATATTGCCAACGAAGCCTTTCGCGTCGCCGAACAGCATCAGCGTCTGGTCCATGTAGTACAGCGGGTTGTCGATGCCAGCAAAGCCCGGGTTCATCGATCGCTTAATGACCATCACGGTGTGGGCTTTATCGACGTCAAGAATGGGCATGCCGTAAATGGGACTGTTCTTGTCGCTGCGCGCGGCGGGATTGGTCACGTCGTTCGCACCAATCACCAACGCAACATCAGTCTGCGGGAAGTCCCCGTTGATGTCGTCCATTTCGATCAGGCGGTCATAGGGAATGTCCGCTTCCGCCAGCAGCACGTTCATGTGTCCCGGCATGCGGCCGGCGACCGGATGGATGGCAAACCGTACATCGACGCCCTTCTTCGTGAGCGCGTCGAAGAGTTCACGAACCTTGTGCTGGGCCTGCGCGACGGCCATTCCGTAACCTGGAACGATGACGACAGACTGGGCGATGCTCAGGATCTGCGCCGCTTCTTCCGCGCTTGCACTGCGCGCGGTACGGGTTTCCTCACCCGCTGCCGCAGCGACCTGCACCTGGCCGAACGCGCCGAAGAGCACGTTGGTAAACGAGCGGTTCATCGCCTTCGACATAATGATCGAGAGAATGAGGCCCGAAGATCCATCGAGTGCTCCGGCGATGATCAACAACTTACTTCCGACCACGAAACCCATGGCCGCCGCCGAGAGTCCGGCATAGCCGTTCAACAGCGAGATCACCGTCGGCATATCCGCGCCGCCGATCGGGATGATCAGCAGCACGCCGAAGATCACGGCAATCCCAACAATGATGGGGAAGTACTGCCGCTGACTGGGATCGATCACCAACATCACGGCGAGCACAACCGCGACGGCTAGCAGCAGGAAGTTGACGATGTTCTGGCCTTTGTACGTGATCGGACGCTGGGGCAGAACTTCCTGCAGTTTGCCCGCAGCCATCAAGCTTCCGGTGAACGTCAATCCGCCAAGGATGACCTCGCACGACAGCACGCCCATGGTGAATTTCGAAATGTTCGGCGAGTTGAGATAGAACTCCGACGTGCCGACCAGAGTCACGCACAGTGCGCCGAAGGCGTGGCTCAGCGCGGTTCGCTGCGGCACGGCAGTCATCTGCACCATGCCAAGTGGTATGCCGATGATGGTGCCCAGCGCCAGCCCGACGAAGATCCACTTGTAGGTGATGATGTCGTGTTGCAGCAGGGTGCCGCCGATCGCAAGCACCATGCCGATTTCACCGGCCATGATGCCACGCCGGGCGGTGGCGGGCGAACTCATCCACTTCAGCGAGAAGATGAACAGCGCGCTCGCAATCAGGTAGCAGAATTCAATGATGTACTCGGTGCCGGGGAGTGCGTTCATTGCGCTTTGCTCGCTGGACGGCTGGACTTGAACATTCTGAGCATGCGGTCGGTGATAAAGAATCCTCCGACCACGTTGCTGGTGGCCGCAACGATTGCTATCGTGCCCAGGATGACCGAGAGCCGGCTGCGATCCTGGCCAACCAGCGCGATGGCTCCGACTACGGCAATAGCATCGAGCGCATTGGTCAGGGACATCAGAGGCGTGTGCAGCAATGGCGACACCCGGCGAATCACTTCAAACCCGATGAAGCACGCCAGCATGAAGATAAAGAGCCCGTTGATCAGGGTGGAATTCACGAGTTCGTTGACCTCGGGGGCTGATGCCCCAACATCCTGCGCCTTGATGCGAGCCATTGCCCGCGTGATGCGTTTACGCGAGCGCCGGTAAACCGAAATGCTCGCGAATGCGTTTGTTCACGATCTGGCCACCCCGCGTCAACAAGGTGTCGCTGGTGATCTGGTCGTTCATGTCGAACAGGAATTTGCCTTCCTTGGTTTGCGATTGCAGGAAGGTCAGCAGGTTCTTGGCATACATCTGGCTCGCGTGGAATGGCACTCCGCTCGCGGTGTTCACCTGCCCGAGAATGGTGACACCATTCACCACCACGGTTTGCGCGGGCTTCGTCAATTCGCAATTGCCACCACGCTCTGCCGCCAGGTCGACGATCACCGCACCCGGCTGCATCGCCTGAACCATCGCGGCCGGAATCAGCAGCGGAGCCTTCTTGCCCGGAATTACCGCCGTGGTGATAACGACATCGCTCTCGGCCACGACTTTACCCAGCAATTCTCTCTGCTTCTGGTAAAACGCTTCGTCCTGGGCTTTGGCGTAACCACGCTCGTCCTGCGCATCTTTCGTCTCCAGCGGTAGTTCGACAAACTTCGCGCCCAGGCTCTGCACCTGTTCCTTGACCGCAGGACGCACGTCATACGCGCTCACCACCGCGCCAAGACGACGCGCCGTAGCGATCGCCTGCAGTCCGGCAACACCAACGCCAACCACGAGCACCCGCGCCGGAGTAATGGTTCCGGCCGCCGTCGTCATCATTGGAAAGACTCGCGGCACGGTATCGGCGGCAAGCAGGACCGCTTTGTAGCCGGCGATGTTGGCCATCGACGAGAGGGCGTCCATGCTCTGGGCGCGAGTGATGCGCGGCATCAACTCAACCGCAAACGAAGTCACGCCGGCATCCGCGATCTGCTGCACCGCCGCTTGCGTCCCGAACGGACGCAGAAAGCCGATCAGCACCTGGTCGCGGCGGTAAAGAGGTACGTCGTCTTGGCCGTTTACGTCGTTTGCGCCATGCCCAAGAACCTGGAGGATGACCTCCGCCGAAGAGAAGACGCCAGCGCGATCGGGCAGAACCTTGGCGCCCTTCTCAACATAGAGGGCATCCGGATAACCAGCCAATTCGCCGGCACCCGCCTGCACCACGACTTCCAGGCCCGCTTTTGCTAAATTTGGAACGACTGCCGGGGTGAGAGCAACACGGCGCTCTCCCGGATAAGATTCCCGCGGCACACCTACAATCACGAAGGTTCCCTTCCGTAATTCGTGAGTGAACGCAAATTATGGCTAGCACGGCATGGTACACCTTCCGAGCGTCTCCGCGTAACCCCTAGCCTCGTGCCATTCCCATGACTCATCCCGAGCAGCACTTGGCCGACGCGAGACACAAACGTAGAATGTTCGAAACGTGATTTTTATCGAGGCATAACAATGATCAAAGCTCGTGGCTGGGCAGTGGCAATACTGGTATGCACCTTGAGCACGCTATGCGCAGCTCAAAAGAAGATTTGCGTGGGCGCAATCTCGGGTGGTGACGCCGTCACCTGGAACATTCAACAGCCTTTATTGAAGGCGATCTCCACCGAAGCCACTTCGCGAGGTGTTGCGGTCTCGACGCAACTCTTAACCGTCGGCGGTGAGAAGCAAGCTAAAGGCGAGATGTCGAGCTATGGCTGCGATTTTGCGGTCATGACGAACGTCAGCCGCGAATGGCCTACGCCCAAAGGTCAGAGTGGAATCAACGGCGGCGGCGGCGAGAAGGAAGACGATAAACCACATCCCAGTTCAACCGCCCGTTTCCATTTCGCCATGCTTGATAAGTCGGCGAAGCGTGTCGACAAGCTCGATAAATCTATCGAGATGCAGCAAGGCTACACCGCCAAGAATGTCGATCCGGAACTGCAGGACATGATCCAGGGCATCGCGAATCTCGTGGTTGACGAAGCTACCGCAAGATAAATGCAAGAGTGCGAGAGGATCGCTCGATCCGTCTCGCACTCTGCCTCTTAATTTTTAGCTGCCGGCCCTGTCCACTGATCCACCCACTCGGTCACCGTCTTCCACCAGAGCTGCGAATTCTGCGGCTTCAGCACCCAGTGCCCTTCGTCCGGGAAATACAGCATCTTCGACGGCACCTTCATCATTTGCAACGATGTGAAGAGCTGGAACCCCTCACTCACGTCGAGGCGATAATCCAACTGCCCATGCACCACCAGCGTCGGCGTTTTGAAGTTCGTCACCTTGAGCGCCGGCGACCATTTGCGATAGAGGTCGCGATTCGTCCACGGCGTTCCTTTGAACTCCCAGGTGTTGAACCATAGCTCCTCAGTCGTGCCGAACGCCGATTCCGTGTTGAACATGCCGTCATGCGACACAATGCACTTGAAGCGATTGGTGTTCCCTAGAATCCAGTTCGCCATGTAACCGCCATAGCTCGCGCCGAGCGCACATTCACGGTCTTTATCGACGTAGGCATAGTTCTTTTCCGCATAATCGAGGCCGAGCATCAGGTCCTCGTACGCTCGTCCGCCCCAGTCCCCGTTGATATCGTCGATAAACTTCTGCCCGTAGCCAGTCGACCCACGCGGGTTCACCATGATGACCACATAGCCATTCGCCGCGAAGAGCTCAGGATTCCAGCGATACGACCAGTCGTCGCCCCACGCCCCTTGCGGTCCGCCGTGCATGAGGAACTTCACCGGATATTTTTTCCTGGCATCGAAGTTCGGAGGCTTCACCACGAAGCCCTGCACCTTCGCAGCTTCCGCTCCGTCGAACCAGTAGGGCTCAATCGGTTGCATGGACACCTGGTCGAGCACCGCCGCATTGATATGAGTCAGCGGCTTCTCAACGAACTTAGGCGCCGTACAGTAGGTTCCCATCGCCCCCGGCTTGGAGCACGGCACGGGCTTCTCCCCCGCGTAGGTCGCTGCGTAGATCTCATTCGGGAAGCGAACCGACATACGGTCGAATACCATCGTCTTGCCATCCGGCGTGAGCGCGAGACCATCGTTGAAACCTCGCAGGAACTGCGTTGGACCTCCTGTCAGGCCGACGAAATACATCGGATCTTCGCCCTTATCGTCAGCCGTGAAGTACAAGCCCTTGGAATCCGGGGACCACACCACGGTATTTACCCAGCGATCGAATCCCTGCGTGAGTTCCGTGGCTTTTCCAGTCGTGCGCTCATACAGCATCAACCGGAACCGATCACTTTCGTATCCGCCACGCGATTGCGACCGGAAGGCGATGTACTTACCATCCGGCGAATACATCGGTGTCGAATCGGCTCCGGGTGACGTCGAAATCTTCTTCGGTGTTCCGCCGCTCACCGGCACCACAAAGATGTCGGTGTTGGTGCTGGTCGCTTCCACTTCGTCGAGGTTGCTGGCATACGCGATCTCTTGCCCTTCGGGTGAGAATGCGTATTGATCCTGTCCTCCGAGCGAGAACGGGGGCACATCGTGATCGCCGGGCGTGAGATCGACCGGTGTTCCTCCGGCAATCGGCTGAATGAACAAATGCGATCGCTTGGCGTCGCCATAAGCATTCCAATGTCGATAGAGCAGATGCGTAAAGACCTGCGCCTTCACTTTCGACTTGGCTCGCTCCTCATCCCGCGCCTTGTTACAAGCTTCATCCTTACAATCCGGATAAACCCCGGAGACGAACAGGATCGACTTGCCATCCGGCGACCACAGCGCAGCGCTCGCCTCGGTTGCGATCGTCGTCAGCTTCCGCGGTTGCCCCGTGAGAGTGCCGCTATTCGAATCGAAATCCTGGGCCCATACCTGTGAGCTTCCATCTGCCGACGAGATATAGAGAATCTGCTTGCCATCCGGCGAGAAGCGCACCCCATCTTCGCCTTTGCCGTTGGTGAGCGGTTTCGTTTCTCCACCGGTAACCGGCACAATCCAGATGTGATTGGTTTTCTTGTTCTCTTCGAGCGAAACATCCGTTACGCCGAATGCCGCCCATTTCCCATCGGGCGAAAGGTAAGGCTCCGCGACACGCTTTAACTTCATCATGTCTTCAAAATTGAATGGGCGTTTGTTTTGGGCAGCGGCGAACGAGGATAAAAGCAGTAATGCCAGCAAGAAACGACGGACCATACAAGGGCCTCCGGAAAGCTAACGGCAAACCAATCAGTGTAATCGAACTATCCTGCAGGGTTAAGGTGATTCGACCAATTCAGAGCACCCGGCCGGGAGTATACTTTTTCCAGAATGGCTCTCTTCGGTGAACCTGGCCACCGGCCTTTAGACGAGATTCTTCCCCCAGACGACTCCTCCTCCAGTGAAGATCAGCGCGAACGTCCGCGCTTCGGTCCCATTGAAGAGATTGCGAATGTCGCCTACAAAACTCTGCGCAAGCACAAGGACGTGCTCCCTGACCCGCCCACGCGATCTGAAGAATCTGATAAGAGTTAGCGTTTCAGCTATGCGGAAGGCGCGCTTCCGTGCACCGATTTTCTTGAGGCGCGGCGCTTCGGCTGGACCGGATGAACTGGCATCTGCGCGACTTCCGTGCCAAGGATATTGAGCACCAGCATGCACATATCCGTGCGCTGCCGCAGGAAATCCAATACCTTTTCGCGTTCCACAAAGATCAGTCGTGAATCCTGGTCGATCATGCAAGTCAGCTGATAAATCCCACGTAGAAAGGTTCCCGGCAAGCCCAGCAGGCTGCCAGGCCCAGAGCTTCGCGCCAGCGCTGTGGCTCCGTTTTCGGTGGTCATAGTGAGCGAGGCATGGCCATCCAGCACGATGTACACACCCTTCGCTGGGTCACCCTCGTGAAACAGGATCGTGCCTCGTACGCAGGTAATCTCGTTACCCAAAGGCTTGAGTTCTTCTACTAATTCAGGGGGCGAGACAAAGGCTTGGTTGGGCATACGAATCGGCTGAATCACAGTGCGCCGCCTCCGGCGACCAACTCAGTATCGCCACAGACTACCCAAGCATCTGTGACGTCTATCACAAACCCCTGTGATGCAACGCGATACCACACTTTAGTGCGCAACTCGCGACTAGCTCAGGATCTCCGCCTGCTTAAGATGCATTGCCGTCGCCATCGGAACCTCAATTGAGACGCAGGCTCCCGTGGGGTGAACGTTAGCGGCGTAGATCTCTCCTCCATGCTGCCGCATGATGCCGTAACAAATGCTCAAACCCAGCCCCATCCCGCGTCCCGGCGACTTCGTCGTAAAAAACGGATCGAAGATTCGATTGAGGTCGGAGATTCCTGGACCGCTGTCGGTAATGCTGATCAGCAGTTTGTTGCCGAGTTCGCGCGCCTCCACCGAGATAAACTTCGAAGTATTCTCCTGCACAGCATCGATGGCATTGCCGATCAGGTTTGAGAGAACGATCTTCAGTTGACTCTGGTCGATCGCAATCTCCGGCAAATGGCTGGGAACCGTGGTCTCCAGTTTGATGCCCTTGCCATTCAGGTCATACTCACGCAGCGTGAGCACGTCAGTCAGGACGGCGTTGAAATCGGTGCGCGTGGTTTCCGAACGGCTCTGCCGCGAGAAGCGCAACAGGTTTTCGATGATGCGCTTCATCCGATTCGCTTCGCGACGCACAATCGTCAGGTCACGAGCCACTTCCGGCTGCAGATTGTAATCGCCCATCAGTTCCGTATAGCCAAGAACTGCGGTCAGGGGATTGTTAAGCTCATGCGCGACGCCGGCCACCAATTGCCCGACGCCTACCAGTTTTTCGCGCAATACAAGTTGCCGCTGCATCGTCGAACGATCGATAG
>ODAK010006642.1_pt1 | contig 11642 bp, 13 predicted proteins | sample 1539591 | NCBI WGS metagenome assembly ODAK01 (sample SAMEA3539303, study PRJEB22396) | soil metagenome | biome: tundra; feature: field; material: soil | place: USA | collected 2010-05 | depth 0.15 m | reverse complement strand
CGGTAAGCGCGGGTCAGCGGTAGGCGCTGATGGCGAGCCTGACCGCGAGGGCCAGGCCGCAGCAGGCGATGAAGATGCGCAGCGGCCGACCCGGAAGCCTGCGGACCAGGGATGGCCCGGCCCAGCCGCCGATCAGGAAACCCGCCGCGAGCGGCACCACGAACGCCCAGCGCACCGGCCCGAACAGGGCGAAGCCCGCCGCCGCGACCGCGTTGGCCAGCCCCGAGACGACGTTCTTCACGGCGTTGGTCCTGGCCATCGACTCGGCCAGCATGGGGGTGAGGACGGCGAGCAGCATGATCCCCCCGGCCGCGCCGAAGTACCCGACATAGATCGCGACACAGAACAGCGCGGCCAGCAGCAGCGGGCTGCGCTCGCCACCGGCCGGCCTGGGCCGTAGTTCCCGCCGCACCTGCAGGAGCAGGACCAGCGACGCGCCCCCGATCAGGAACGGGGCCACGTCCTCGAAGGTCCGGGCCGGCGTGGCCAGCAGCAACGCCGCACCCGCGGCCCCGCCGGCCGCGGTGACCAGCCCGAGGCGGCCAGCCCGGCGCCACTGCCCAGCCAGTTCCGGCCGTGAACCCGCCGTCGCGCCCACGCCGGTGAACAGGAGAGCGACGGTATTCGTCACGTTCGCGGACAGCGGGGGCAGGCCGAGCGCGAGCAGCGCCGGATAGGAGACCACGGACGCCAGGCTCGCCACCGTGCTGACGATGCCCGCGAGGACGCCCACCCCGATCAGCGCGATCACCTCGGCAACGGTCACCTCCCGACCCAAGCACAACCGGAGCCCCATCCGCCGTGACCTGGCCCACACCCCGGACCTGACACACCCCCCGGACCTGGAATGCGGCCGCTGTCTCGGCGAGTATGGTGCGGATGTGACAGTCGCCATGACAGGTGCAGTGCCGAGGCTCACCCGTGGCGTGCGCTCCTCGTTCCATGAGGAACTGGACCCGGGGCAGCGTTCCGCCCTGCTCAGCTGGCTCGCTTTCACGGCGACCTTCGCGGCGACCCGCGGCATCACGTACGCGATCAGGGCCGGAAAAGGCCCATTCCGCAACCTCAGTGCGGGCGGCGAGCACCTGCATCACTACCTGTGGGGAATCGGGATGCTCACCGGAGTGGGCGCCGTCGCGGTCCGCGGTGAGGACGTGCACCGCAGGCATCCCGCGGTGGCGCTCAGCTACGGGGCCGGGCTGGCGCTCATTGTCGACGAGTTCGCGCTGCTGCTGGACCTCAAGGACGTGTACTGGGCCAAGCAGGGACGCATCTCGATCGATCTCGGTGTCGGCGTCAGCGCGGTGGCCGGAAGCTACTTCGCGGCGCGGCCGGTGCTGCGGGCTACCCGGCCCCTGCTCCGCTCGGTGTGGCACGAGTGCGTCCGGGCGGCCAGCCGCCGGGACGTCACCGGCCAGTGAAATTCGTTGCCTGGCCCGGCTGTCGATTTCCCGGTGGGCCGTTCGTCGGGTGAATGAGGCGCGCACAGGGCGCGCATCCCGGGGAGACAGCGTGGTTGCCGGTCTCTCCGTTCACCCGAGGGAGTGGCAGATGAGCAAGTTCCTGTACCTGTACCGGGGCCCGGCGACGTCCATGGAGGACTTCACGCCCGAGCAGTCCGCCGAGCAGATGAAGGCCTGGGGCGACTGGATGGGCCGTGTCGGGGCGGCGCTGGTCGACGGCGGGGCGCCGTTCGGCGCCCGCTCAGCGGTCAGCGACGACGGGTCACACCCGGCGCCCAGCGACCAGAACGGCTACACGATCGTCGAAGCCGACAGCATCGACGCCGCCCGCGGGCTGGTCGACGGCCACCCGTTCCTGTCCGAGGGCAAGGGCCGGTTCAGCGTCGAGATATTCGAGCTCGTCCCGATGTAGCGATGGCCGCGCCGGCCAGCGCCGGCGACCTGCGGGCATCCGGCGGAGGGGGCGGATGCCCGCAGGCAGTTCCCGGATGACCCCGGGTTACAGCAGGCCGAGGAGCCAGCGCGGCCCGGTGACGGCCGCGCCGGCGTCCATGCACCGGCGGCGCAGCTCACGGTCGGCGGTGACGACCAGACGGCGGCCGTCAGTTTTCCCCGCCAGGGCGGCGATCGTGTCGTCGCCGCTGCCTGGGGCGGTCACGACCAGGACATCGTCGCCGGGTCCCGGGTCGGCGGCGGAGCGTGCCGCCAGCCGGTCGGCGGCCGCCCGGGCCGCTCCCTCGATAACCAGGACGAACTGCGGGAACCAGCGGTCCAGGGCGGTGGCGGCCACACCGTCGGGAAGCGACGCCACGCCACGGGCGCTCAATCGGGCCAGCTCATCGTGCAGGCGCACGGCCGCGGCGGCACGATCCCGCCACCATCCGTCGGCGCGGGCGCCCATCACGTTCGCGCCATCCACGATCACGGTGACGGGTTCCAGGACGTCCCTCAGAACCGGCCAGGTCTGCGCGAACCCGGGATGCAGCGGCAGCGAATCGACGCTGCCCACCGGCACCCAGCCGACCTCGGTGGCCTCCCGGCTCGCCGCGAGCACCGGGAACACCGACGCCGCGCCCGCGATCAGGGTCTCGTAGGACCAGCCACCGTGATCATCGCGCAGCATGCCCTGGATGCGTACCGCGCCCGGGGGGACACCGCACTCCTCGGCGGCCTCGCGCAGGGCCGCCTCGGCCGAGGACTCGTGGCTGTCCCGCGCACCGCCTGGCGGTCCCCAGGTTTCCCCATGCTGGGTCCAGCTGGCCCGGCGCACGAGCAGCACGCACCGCTGTCCCGTCCGGTCGCGCGCGTAAGCCAGCAGGCCAGCGGCGCCGTATATGCCCCAATGCCGGTGACCCAGGTCGCAGAAGGCCCAGCCATTCCCATCGTCTCCGGCCATCCCGACCGACGATAGCGCAGGCCCGCCAGCCCTCGATGGCATGCCCAGCGCTGTCGCCTCCAGCGGACGGCAGGCATCCCGCGAGCCGTAAGCTGGTTCGCATGGTGAATTCGTTGGTCCCAGACCGGATCACCAGGCTGCGCCAGCGCAGGACGGCTCCGCTGATCCTGGAACTGGACCTGACCGAGGGAATCGCGGAGGAGCCGCCGGCCGATCCCGTTTCCGCGATACTGGCGATGCGCCGGGCCAGGCTCGGTGACGTGCTCGACGGGCTCCGCCGGGCCCGGACCGACGACCGGGTCAGGGCCCTGATCGTGAAGGTCGGCGGCCGGGGAATCGGGCTCGCCCGGGTCCAGGAACTGCGCACCGCCATCCAGGAATTCGGCGGCACCGGCAAGCTCACCGTCGCCTGGGCGGAGACGTTCGGCGACTTCTCGCCCGGCAACGTGCCGTACTACCTGGCGACCGCGTTCGACCGCATCTACCTGCAGCCCTCCGGTGACGTCGGGTTGACCGGCATCAGCATGGAGAACTGGTTCTATCGCGGCACGCTGGACAAGCTGGGCATTGACTTCCAGGTCGGCAGGCGGCACGAGTACAAGGGCGCCGCCGAACGGCTGACCGAGCACGGGTTTACCGGGCCCGCGAGGGAGGCCATGGAGCGGCTCGCCGCCTCGGTCATCGAGCAGATCACCGAGGCGATCGGGCAGCGCCTCGAAGTCTCGGCGGCCGACGCCAGGGCGCTGGTCGACCGCGGCCCGTTCCTGGCCGACGAGGCGCTGGACGCCCGCCTGGTCGACGCGCTCGGCTACCGGGACGAGGTGTACGCGGAGGTCCGGAAGGAGGTTGGCCCGGACGCCTACCTGCTCTACCTCACCCGCTACCAGCGCGCACGCGCGTTCGCGCAGCGCGCGCGCTCGCTGCCGAACCCGGGCGAGGATGTCATCGCCCTCATCTACGCGACCGGCCCGATCCGCCGTGGCCGCAGCGGCCGCGGCCCGCTGGCCTCCGGCTCCATGGGGTCCGACACCATGACCGCGGCGCTGCGCGCCGCGGCGGCTGACCACCGGGCACGGGCGATCGTGCTCCGGGTCAACAGCCCGGGCGGCTCGTACATCGCGTCCGACTCGATATGGCGCGAAGTGGTCCGGGCCCGCGAGGGGGGCACGCCCGTCGTGGTATCCATGGGCGACGTGGCCGCATCGGGCGGTTACTTCATCGCCATGGCCGCCGACGCGATCGTCGCCGATCCCGGTACGGTGACCGGCTCGATCGGCGTCCTCGCCGGGAAACCGGTGCTGAACGGCCTGCTAAGGCGGGCCGGGGTGAGCACCGACGCGGTCCGCGAAGGCGCGCACGCCGACATGTTCAGCACCACCCGGCCGTTCAGCGACGAGGAGTGGGGCCGGGTCAATACCTGGCTGGACCGGATCTACGCGGACTTCACCGGCAAGGTTGCCGCCGGCCGTGGCATGTCCGCCGAGCAGGTGCACGAGATCGCCAGGGGCCGGGTGTGGACCGGGGCGGACGCCGCGGACAACGGCCTCGTCGACGAACTCGGCGGCCTGGCCACCGCGGTGGCGCTGGCCAGGCGCAAGGCAGGCCTGCCGGACGCCGCGCCGCTGCGCCTGTACCCGCGTGTCCGCCCGCTGGACCGGGTCCGCCCGCCGGAATCGAGTGAGGACCGGTCTGCTGCGCAGGCGGGTCTTTTCGCCGAGAGCTGGGGGCCGGTCTGGCGGCTCGCGGCTAGCGTTGGCCTGCCGTCCTACGGACCGCTGATCTTGCCTGGCCCCTGGACCATCCAATGACCGAACGTTCAGTATCCGCTCAGTGTCCGTGATGCCCGGAGATGACTCCGAGCCCGTGATGCCCGGAGATGACTCCGAGCCCGTGATGCCCGGAGATGACTCCGGGCCCGTACGGCCCGGGGATGACTCCGGCGGGCGGCTAGCGGAGGCGCTGTCGGCGTTCGCGTCCGGAGTGACCCTGGTCACTGTGAGCGACGGGCGGGACGACATCGGAACGACGGTCAGCGCGTTCTGCCCGCTGTCCCTCGCTCCCCCGCTGGTGCTCGTCTCACTGATCGCCGATTCCTACCCGGCCGAAGTACTCAGCCGGGTCAGCAGGTTCGGGGTGACCATCCTGGGCGTCGGCCAGCGCGCGCTCGCCGGGCGGTTCGCGGCGGCGGGCCGGCCGGGCGCCCGGCTACTGCTCGACGGTGTGCCCCATTTCCGCGGCGCACGGTCCGGGGCGCTGATCCCCGAGGGTGGCCTCGCGGCGCTGGAGTGCGAGGCCAGCCAGCGCCTGCCGGCCGGCGATCATCTGCTGGTGATCGCGGCGGTGCTCGCCGTCCCTTATGTGGCTGACTCGGGCGAGCCGCTGATCAGGTTCGCTGGCCACTACCCGGCGCTGCGGCACGGGTGATCGTGTAGAGGACGAACGGCTCTCCGTGGTGGTCGAAAGGCCCGGCGTAGCTCATCCCGAGGCGCTCCATCACGGCGCGCGAGCGCCGGTTGTGGACCTCGGTGAAGGCGACAACCTCCGCGCCGCCGCAATCATCCCAGGCGAATTCGAGGCCGGCCCGGCCGATCTCCGTGGCGTAGCCATTCCCCCACAGGTCCGCGCGCACCGTCCAGCCGACCTCCAGCCTGTCCCGGCCGCCGAGGTTCACCCGGGACAGCCCGCCACGACCCACCATCCCGCCGGTGCCGCGATCGTAAGCCAGCCATTTGCTGACCCCATCGGCCTGCCATGCCGCACGGTAGGCAGCCGCCCGTTCCTCCGCCATCCGCGCGGTCCAGCGGCCGGCGTGCCAGGCCGCCACCGCCTCGTCCTGGTGCAGCCGCCACAGGTCACCCGCGTGCTCAGGGCCTATCGGCTCCAGCCGCAGCCGCTCGGTGAACCGGATCCAGGCGGACGGGCCCGCCGTGCTGCCACTCACCGCTTGCAATCACCACCTCGACGCCGCTATCTCACGCATTTCGTTATCAGTGAACTTTTTTGCCCCGCCCGGGGCGAAAAAGTTCACTGATCTTCGTTTTCCACAGCCGGAGACCACGGCAAGCAGCCGCCGGGGACCGGCTCCCCGGCCTGCCAGACGGCGGCGACGAGCGGGACCCCGGGCCGGTACGCGAGGTAGCTGTGCGACGGTGCGTCGAGGATCATCAGGTCGGCGCGGGCGCCCACGCCGAGGTGGCCGACGTCGGTCCTGCGCAATGCCCGGGCGCCGCCCGCGGTGGCGGACCAGAGCGCCTCCTGGGTGGTCATCCGCATCTCCCGCACGGCCAGGGCCATGCAGAACGGCATGCTGGAGGTGAAGCACGACCCCGGGTTGCAGTCAGTAGCCAGCGCGACCGTGACACCCGCCGCCAGCAGTCGCCGCGCGTCCGGGTAGGGCTGCCTGGTGGAGAACTCGACACCCGGCAGCAGCGTCGCGACCGTGCCGGAGGACGCGAGCGCGTCCACATCCGCGTCGGTCAGGTACGTGCAGTGGTCCGCCGATGCCGCGCCCGCCTCCACGGCGACCCGCACGCCAGGTCCGGGGCCAAGCTGGTTCGCGTGCACCCGCGGGATCAGCCCCGCGGCGCGGCCGGCGTCCAGCACTGCCCTCGCCTCGTCCGCGCCGAACGCCCCCTGCTCGCAGAACACGTCCACCCACCGGGCGTGCGGCGCGCAGGCATCGAGCATGCGGCCGCAGACCAGGTCCACGTAACCGCCCGGGTCAGCGCTGAATTCCCGCGGCACGACATGCGCCCCGAGGTAAGTGACCTCGGGAGTGACCTCCGCCGCGAGGCGCACGCTGCGTTCCTCGTCGGAGACCGTCAGCCCGTAGCCGGACTTGCATTCCAGCGTGGTCGTCCCCTGATGGAGCATCTGGCGGACCAGCGCCCGCAGGTTCGCCCGCAGCATCGCGTCCGAAGCGGCCCTGGTGGCCGCGACCGTGCTCTGGATGCCGCCGGCGCGGTAGGCCGCGCCGGTCATCCGGGCAGCGAACTCCGCGCTGCGCTCCCCGGCGAAGACCAGGTGCGCATGGGAATCGACGAACCCGGGAACGACCGAACGGCCCTCGCAGTCGATCACCTCATCGGCGGCAGGCGCCTCGGCGGCAGGTCCGGTCCAGGCCACCCGGCCCGCCTCGACCACCAGCGCTGCGTCCTCGATGACCGCGAACGAGCCCGGACCTGACTGCACTGGACCCGGCAGTGCTGGGCCTGGCTGCACGGGGCCTGGCTGCACGGGGCCTGGCTGCACGGGGCCTGGCTGCACGGGGCGGGTGCTCGCGTCTGGCGCGTTCGTCACCAGTTCGCCAATGTTGGTGATCAGCGTGCTCACGGGACCTCACGCTAGCCGCCCGGCGCCTCCGCGACCCATCCAGGATCCTCTCCGGGGGGGCAGTCAGCCGGGCCCGGGCAGCAGCAGCCCCTGCCCATCGCCCACTGAGTCGGTGTAGGCGCCCGCCGCGAGGCACGCTGCGATGGACGTGCAGGCCAGCCCGTTGAGGTAGGCACCGAGGTGGGCGGCGGCGCCGGGCGGCAGGGGCGCTGTGCTTGCCGTCCACGACGATCCGCGCCACTGCAGCAGCAGCCCCTGCTCGCTGCCTGACGAGTCGGTGTAGTACCCCACGGCCACACACGCGGCCGCGGCCGGGCAGGACACGCCGCTGAGGTAGGCCCCGGGCCTGGCCCCGGCCGGCCGGGGCGCCCTGGTTGCGGTCCACGACGACCCGTGCCCAGTCAGCAGCATGCCCTGCTCCTGGCCTGCCGAGTCGGTGTAGTACCCCGTGGCGGCACACGCGGTGGTGGACCCGCAGGACACGCCGGTGATGCCGGGATCAGGCCTGGCACCGGCGCCCGCGGGCAGCGGCACCTCGGTGGGCGTCCATGACGACCCGTGCCCGGTCAGCAGCAGGCCGTCGGCGGAGTGCGCCGTTATGTCGTAGTCGCCCGCGACCACACAGGTGGTAGTGGACGGGCAGGTCACCCGGTAGAGGTCGGCCTGCGAATTCGCGGCGGCGCGGGCCGGCAATGGCGCTCTGGTGGCGGTCCACGACGACCCGTGCCCGGTCAGCAGCAGGCCATGCCGGTCATAGAACCCGGCAGCGACGCAGGCCGTGCTGGACGGGCACGACACGTCCCAGAGGCCGGCATCCGCGGCGGCGATCGGGGCAGCAGCACGCGGGCCGGCCGCAGCGCCAGGGCCGGCCGCGGCACGCGGGGCAGCCGCGGCACGCGGGGCAGCCGCGGGCAGCGGTGCCCTGATGGCGGTCCACGACGACCCGTGGCCGGTCAGCAGGAGCCCGTGCTGATGCTTCGGCGATCCATCACCGGTGTAGTACCCAGTGACGACGCACTCGGTGGCGGACGGGCAGGCGACGTGCGAGAGGACCGCATCGGGGTTGATGGCCGCGCCGCCGGGCAGGGGCGCCCGGGCGGCGGTCCATGTCGACCCGTAGCCGGACAGGAGCAGCCCTTGCAGATGGCCCGACGAATCGGTGTAGTCGCCGACGGCCAGGCATGCCGAGCCGGACAGGCACGCCACCGACGCGACCGTGGGGCCTGGCGATCCGGTGCCTGGACCGCGGACGGCATCGGCAGGCAGCGGGGCCCTGGCGGCTGTCCACGCCGACCTGTGCCCGGTCAGCAGCAGCACCTGCCGATCCCCGGCCACGTCGGTGTAGTAACCGGCGGCGGCACACGTGGCGGCCGGCCGGCAGGACACGTCCCAGATGCTCGCTAAGGGGCCGCTGGCGGCCGCGTCGGCAGGCAGCGGGGCCCTGGCGGCTGTCCACGCCGGTGCGGCCCCGGTCAGCAGCACCGGGAGGGCCAAGGCGGCCATCGCCATCGCCGCGGGCCTGCTCCGCCCCATGCTCGATGCCCCCGCCCCGCTCAGCCCCGGCCGGGGTGCCCCCATCCGCCGAGTCACCTACGGTAACACCGTGTAGTTGCTCTTCGTTGGTGCGCGGGAGTGATCAGGTCAGGAGACCTCGATGGAGCGCTTCGCCAGGCCGTGCCAGAAGCCGTCGATCACAGTCCCGGGCCCCGGTGAGGTCGCCATCGGAGGCGCCCAGAGTGACGAACAGCGGCGCGAAGTGCTCGGTGCGCGGATCTGGGCCTGGCTGCTCGCCGTCGCCGCTGGCGTCTGGCGCATTCGTCACCAATTCGCCGATGTTGGTTATCAGCCTGCTCAGGGACCTCACAGTAGCCGCCTGGCGCCCTGCGACCCCTAGGTGGTCGGGACGGGCTTCCGTGCAATGGCCGGGGGCTCGTCCTGGCTGAGGGGCGCTTTGGGCAGGATGCGGTCCAGCGGCCCTGGCAGCCACCAGTTGGCCTTGCCGAGCAGTTCCATGACGGCGGGCACGAGCACCATCCGGACCAGGGTGGCGTCGATCAGCACGGCCACGGCGAGGCCGAGGCCGATCTGCTTGACCGAGACGTTAGCGCCGAGGACCACGGTGAGGAATACCACCACCATGATCGCTGCGGCGGCCGTGGGGCCGCCATACGGTGTCTCAGCCAGGTCCACCAGGTCACCGCCGAGGCTGAACGTGATGCCCTGCCCCGAGGCCGCCCGGGCGTCGCTGATCAGCGCGCTGGCCTCGCTGGTGGCGATGCTGGCTGACGGCTGGTCGAACTGGACGGTTGCGAACGCGATATGGCCATCACGGGAAATCTGGCCCGCCCGCCGGTAAGGGTTGCTGACGGAGGTGACATGCGCCGCCCGCTCGAACGGCACCAGCGCGCCGGTGACCCGGTCCCGCACAGCGGTGGACGTGATGCTGGCGGACGAGCGGATCGCGAGTGTGAGTGTGTCGCCGGAGGCGCGCGGGAAATGCTGGTTGAGCAGAACCTGGCCGGGATCGCTGCCGGTGAAGGTATTGTCCGCCGATGCGCCGAACTGCATCCACAGCGTAATCAAGCACGCCACCCCGGCGATCCAGGTGAGCAAGGTGAGCCACCGGTGCCGGTAGCAGAAGGGACCGCCCGGTCCGGGCAGACCGTGGCGCCTGCCGGCTTTCAGCGCCGGGGACGAGCGCGGCATTTTCAATCGACGGACAGCCTGGTTCGGATCGTTCATCTCAGATTCCTGACGCCGCCATTGGACAGAGGGCTTGCCGATCGCTCCGAAATCGTCACGGAGTCTGGGCGGCGACAGTTTCAGCAGCCCCTCGCGGGCGCGGCCGACGGTGCACCTGGAGTGAATCACCCTTTTTCGCAAACAACAATAACTGTAAACTTATGGTCACTGTAATCAACGCTCACGAAAGGAAGGCGAGGGATGCCCGACAGCGACAGCGGCCTGCGACAGCGGAAGAAGGGACGCACTCGGCAGGCGATCACCGACGCAGCGATGCGGCTGTTTTTCGAACGCGGCTTCGACCACGTCACTATCGTCCAGATCGCCGCCGCAGCCGAGGTGGCAGAAAAGACGGTATACAACTACTTCCCCACCAAGGGAGACCTGGTCTTCGACGAACGCGATGAGATCATCGACGACCTGCTGTACGTCGTGCGACACCGTGCCCCCGGAGAATCGCCGCTGTCCGCCGTCCGCGCCTACCTTGCCAGCGTTCCCGCGCGAGTGGGCCTCCGGCGGCCGCCCGAACCTACGCCCATGTTCCGCCGCCTAGTCCGCGACAGTCCCACGCTGCGCGCCCACCAGCGGGAAGTCTTCGCCCGCTTCGAGCAGGCCCTTGCGGCGCTGCTGGCCGAGGAAACCGGCGAACCCCCCGGCGCAGTCGAGCCATTCATCGCGGCGGCCGCCCTGGTCAGCGTCTTCCGGGCGAACCTCGAAGGACGGACCAGTAACTCAGAACCCCAGGGGCGCCGCGCCGAGCGTGCCCTCGACCTCTTGGAGCGCGGACTCGGCGACTACGCCCAAGCCGCCGCCCCGCCCAGCGAACAGACAGGCCGGTGAGATGGAATCCGAATTTCCGTGGGGTTGGCAGGGCGCCGCGATCATGGACGATGAGTCAGGAGACCTGGATGGAGCGCTTCGCCAGGCCGTACCAGAAGCCGTCGATCACAGTCCGGGCCCCGGTGAGGTCGCCATCGGAGGCGCCGAGAGTGACGAACAGCGGCGCGAAGTGCTCGGTGCGCGGATGCGCCTGGCGTGCGGCCGGCGCCTTGTGCTCGAAGTCAAGGAGCGCGTCCAGGTCGCCGCCCGCGAGTACTTCCCTGCCCCAGTGGTCGAAGTCGGACATCACCGACGTGACCCGGCCATCCATACTCAGGGCGTTCAGGTTGTGCGTGAAAAAGCCGCTGCCGACGATGAGCACGCCCTCGTCACGCAGCGGGGCCAGCTTGCGGCCTATCTCATACAGCTCGCGGGGGTTCAGTGTCGGCATGGAGACCTGCAGCACCGGCACGTCGGCATCCGGGTACATCTCGACCAGCGGCACGTAGGCGCCGTGATCGAGGCCCCGGTCACCGGTGTCGTGCACTGGGGTACCCGCTGCCCGCAGCAGCTTGCGGACATCGTCAGCGAGCTGGGGTGCGCCCGGCGCCGGGTAGCCGACCTGGTAGTACTTCTCGGGGAAGCCCCAGAAGTCATAGACGAGAGGCACCGTCGTGGTCGCCCCGAGCGCCAGCGGTGCGGCCTCCCAGTGCGCCGAGACCATCAACACCGACGTGGGCTTCGGCAGCGCCTGTGCCCACCCGGCCAGCTGCTTCGTCCACAACGCGTCGTCAGCCAGCGGCGGTGCGCCGTGGCTCAGGTAGATCGCGGGCATCCGGGCTGGTGCGCCGCGGGAAGTGCCCCTCCGACGAGCGCGGCGTGCTCGCCGC
>ODAK010006641.1_pt1 | contig 11644 bp, 8 predicted proteins | sample 1539591 | NCBI WGS metagenome assembly ODAK01 (sample SAMEA3539303, study PRJEB22396) | soil metagenome | biome: tundra; feature: field; material: soil | place: USA | collected 2010-05 | depth 0.15 m | reverse complement strand
GAGATCAGGTTGGGAACGAAAATTAAGATCAAGTCTGTCGAATCTTTTGACGGGTCAATGGTCGTTAGCTATGACAACCGGTCCGCGGATACATTGAGCCACATTGTTTGCGAAAGATTATTGGTAGAAAAAAAAATATAAGCTGTGGGTAAACACCAAATGGGCTAACAATCAGGCGGGATTAATATGTTATATGTTGCGTTGAGAACTTTGTCGGATTAAATAATACCTTAAATATTCTAGTGCAATATTAAATAGTGTTAGTTACACATGACACCTGGTTGCGATTTAACACTTATTGAGCAAATACCAAATTTCTTCTTGAAACTCTGCGTAGCCGGTTAATCTTCTTCCATCTTATTTTTCATCTTGCCAAGCAAAGCATAAGCACCGTTTATTACAAGCTTTTGTTCCAGCCAGTCAATGGCATTATTATTTATCAATTCAATATATCCCTGGTCCTTGCCGCCTGTTTGCACCTCAACGAGCATAAAATGGTTATCACCCTTTGCAATAAAAACATATTCCTTTCCCATATATCTTACCACTGCCTCCTCAGGGACAGCTGTAACCATCTTGCTGTTTACCTCAATCCTGGTGACGCATAACCTTGATCTGGCTGCGCGTTGTACGCGAGCCTTGCGCCTTGAAGGTGGACGACTTGCACCGTTGGCCGCCGTTCCTCAAGCGGTTTCCCAAACCGGAAGCCTTTAACGAAAAAGCACCTTTTCAAGTGCTGAATGAGTCTTATTAAGTAAGCAATCTGCAAAAGGATGGGTTCATATCCTCAACAGATTGCAGGGGGAGGATGGAAGTCTCAAGGCAGCACGACCGCCGGGGACGATCGAGTCGGAAACTAGCTCGGACCATCCAAAAGAGCCGATCGGGGCATGGACTCAACGTCCATGGGGTCTCCGGCGGCGAGGTTCAAAGAAAGGCACGCGCGGGTAGGGCCGAAGCCGGAATTTGAACCGGACGGCCGCTCCAGCCGATAGCCTTGGGGCAAAGGGAGAACATCATGTTCGAACGCTATACGGAGAAGGCACGGCGCGTGATCTTCTTCGCGCGGTATGAGGCCAGCCAGTTTGGCTCACCCTATATCGAGACCGAGCATCTGCTGCTCGGCCTGCTGCGCGAGGACAAGGCGTTAACCAATCGCTTTCTGCGCTCACACGCTTCGGTCGAGTCGATCCGCAAGCAGATTGAAGCGCATACCACCATCCGCGAAAAGGTCTCCACCAGTGTCGACCTGCCGCTTTCGAACGAGTGCAAGCGCGTCCTGGCTTACGCGGCAGAAGAAGCCGAGCGGCTAGGCCACAAGCACATCGGCACCGAACATCTGCTCCTTGGTCTCTTGCGCGAAGAAAAATGCTTTGCCTCGGAAATCCTCCAGGAGCGCGGCCTCAAGCTCGCGCAGATTCGCGATGAGCTCGCCCGCGTGACACAGGAGAAGGCCCCAGTGCAGGCCCGCCAACGCGAGTCCAGTCTGCTCGCCGAGTTCAGCCGCGACCTGACGCAGGCGGCCATGGACGGGCAGCTTGATCCGCTGGTCGGCCGCGACGGCGAACTCGAGCGCGTGATCCAAATACTTTGCCGCCGCACCAAGAACAATCCCGTGCTCATTGGCGAACCCGGCGTGGGCAAGACTGCCATCGTCGAGGGCCTCGCGCAGCGCATCGCTGACGGCGAGGTGCCCAGCTTCCTCGCGGATAAGCGGGTCCTCGGGCTCGATCTTTCGCTCATCGTTGCTGGCACCAAGTACCGCGGCCAGTTTGAAGAGCGGCTCAAGACCATCATGAAGGAGCTGATGGAGAATCAGAACTCCATTATCTTCATCGACGAGTTGCACACTCTGGTGGGCGCGGGATCGGCCGAAGGTTCGCTCGACGCGGCTAACATCCTCAAGCCGGCCCTCAGCCGCGGCGAAATTCAGTGCATCGGCGCAACCACCCCGGCCGAGTATCGCAAGTCCATCGAGAAGGATCGCTCCCTCGAGCGGCGCTTCCAGGCCGTCAAGGTGCCGCCGCCCAACGAAGCCGACGCCATCAAGATCATCAACGGCATCAAGGATCGCTACGAGAAGTTCCACGCGGTCAGCTACACCGATGCCGCCGTCGAATTTGCGGTGTCCCATTCCAACCGGTATATCCCCGACCGCTTCCTGCCCGACAAGGCCATCGACCTCATCGACGAGGCCGGCGCGCGCGTCAAGCTGCGCCAGACCTCGCTGCCTGAGGAGATTACCGAAGTCCAGAAGCGCATCAAGTTCATCGTGCACCGCATGGATTCAGCCATCGCCAACCACGAGTTTGAGAAAGCGCGCTTCTACTCCGACGAGGAGCGCAAAGAGCGCGAAAACCTCCGCGCCCTGCGCGACAAGTACCACCTCGACGACTCCGCTGCCGGCATCGTCGGCCGCGAAGACATCGAGGATGTGGTCAGCCGCTGGACCGGCGTACCCGTCACCAGCATCAAGGAAGAAGAAACCCAAAAGCTGTTGCGCGTCGAAGAAGAGCTGCACAAGCGCGTCATCTCGCAGGAGAAGGCGATTTCAGCCCTCGCCCGCGCCATTCGCCGCTCGCGTGCCGGCCTCAAGTCGCCACACCGGCCCATTGGCAGCTTCCTCTTCCTCGGCCCCACCGGCGTCGGCAAGACGGAGATGGCGCGTACTCTCGCCAACTTCCTCTTCGGGTCCGATAAGGCCCTCATCCGCTTCGATATGTCGGAGTTCATGGAGAAGCACTCGGTCTCCAAGCTCATCGGTTCGCCTCCGGGATACGTGGGCTACGAGGAAGGCGGCCAGTTGACCGAACGGGTCAAGCGCTCGCCCTACTCCGTGGTCCTGCTCGACGAAATCGAGAAGGCCCACCCCGATGTGTTCAACATTCTGCTCCAGGTCTTTGAGGATGGTCAGTTGACCGACGGCCTCGGCAATACGGTCGACTTCAAGAACGTCATCCTCATCATGACCTCGAACATCGGCGCCCGCCACCTGCAGAAGAAGCAGGGGCTCGGCTTCCAGAGCGACCGCGAAGACATTGTCAGCGAGAAGGTGGAGGAATTGGTCAAGCAGGAGGTCAAGAAGACCTTCAATCCCGAATTCCTCAACCGCCTCGACGAAGTGATTCTCTTCCAGTCGCTGTCCGACGGCGACCTGCTCCAGATCGTTGAGCTGCTGATACAGCAGTTGAACGCCAACCTGGCGCAGAAAGCTATCACCATCTCCGTCACCGAGGATGCCAAAAAGTGGATTCTCGAGAAGACACTGGTCGACCGCAGCTACGGAGCGCGCCCATTGCGCCGCGCCCTGCAGCGCTACGTCGAAGATCCTTTGTCTGAGGCGCTCATCGCCGGGCAAATCACCGCCCGTCCAGCCTTCCTCGAGGTCTATCTCGATACCAACCAGCTCTTCTATCGCCCCGTCAGCGCCGACGAAACCGGAACTGAAGAAAAGGCAGCAGGCGTTCTTCTTTTCAGCGCCTGAGCGGGTAGACAACTTAAGCTTGGGTCCTCATCCTTGGCGTAGTTTGATCGCGACAAGAGTGGGTGGCCCACCAGCCCTCGGCCAACCAGCCGGGGGTTTTCATTTACGGCTGCCCCCTTTGAAGCCGCATCGACGGACCCATTCCAACGCTCCGGAACGGAGCTCCGCAGTTACACAGTAAAACATGCCAAAAACGACCAAAATCTGCCAAAAAGTGCCACAAAATGACCTCAAAAAGCCGCAAAATGCGCCCTCCGAAACAGCTAAGCTGCTTCCCATGAACGAGATAGCTTCTCAACTCCTCGAGTCTCATCTCTGGCTGTGAAACTGTATAACTGTGCGCCGGTCGAACCATTTCAGCGACTTACAGCAAAGTCGTATGTCAGAATGTGGCGCCGCGCGAAAGCTTTCCGTCGCCGCCGCCACACCGATGACATAGCATGGGGTTGAACAGGTCGCCCCCCAAGAGGTCATGCATGAGCGATATTCTTACTGGTCCCGAACTGACCGCCGAGCAGGCCAGCAGCCTCACCCGCGAAACGAACTACGGCACTTGGCGCTTCCAGAAAACCTGGAAGCCGCTTTACATCGCCGACGCCGAGGGCTGCTGGTTTACCGACGGCGCGGGCAAGCGCTACCTCGATTTCAGCTCGCAGTTGATGTGCGTCAATTTGGGCCACAAGAATGCGCGCGTGATCGAAGCCATCGCCGAGCAGGCAAGGGAACTGTGCTACGTCGCGCCCGGTTACGCTACGTCGGCGCGCGCAAAATTGAGCGTTAAGCTGCTTGAAGTGCTGCCCGCTGGACTCGAGAAATTCTTCTTCGCCACCAGCGGAACCGAGGCCAACGAAGCCGCCTTTAAAATCGCCCGCATGTACACCGGCAAGACCAAGATCATCTCCCGCTACCGCTCCTATCACGGGTCCACGATGGGATCGATCGCGGCTACCGGCGACCCCCGCCGCCGGGCAATGGAGCCGGGTGGCAAGGGCGCAGGATTTGTCTTCGCTCCCGAAACCAACTGCTACGACTGTCCCATCCGCCACACCTATCCCGGCTGCAACGTCGCCTGCGCCGACTATATCGAGCACATGATTCGCAATGAGAGCGACGTGGCCGCCATCATTCTCGAGCCCGTCGTCGGAACCAACGGCGTCCTCGTTCCGCCGCCCGAATATCTCCCACGCCTGCGCGCCATCTGCGACCGCCACGGCGTCCTCATGATCGCCGACGAAGTGATGGCCGGGTGGGGCCGCACCGGCAAATGGTTCTCCGTCGATCACTGGAACGTGACGCCCGACATCCTCGTCACCGCCAAGGGCATCACCTCGGCCTATGTGCCTCTCGGCCTCTGCGCGACCACAAAGAAGATCGCCGACTACTTCGAAGATCACTACTTCTCGCACGGCCACACCTACGAGGCGCATCCCATCACCCTCGGCCCCGCCGTGGCCACTATCGAAGAGATGCAGCGGCTCAATCTCATCGAGCGCGCGGCCTCGCTCGAGCCCTACGTCCGCCAAAAGCTCGAAGCTCTCAAAGCCAAACACGCCTCCATCGGCGACGTGCGCGGTCTCGGCCTCTTTTTTGCCGTCGAGCTTGTGAAGAACCGCACCACCAAAGAGCCCTTCAACACCATGAATGACAAGGTGGAAGGCAAGCCATTGGTTGTCGATCAGATCACGGCAAAGATGATGTCCGATGGCGTCGCCCAGCAAGCCTGGGTGAGCCATTTCGTTAGCGCTCCGCCGCTGATTGTCACCAAAGAAGAACTTGACATCGGCATCTCCGCGCTCGACAAGCATCTCGACATCGCCGACGCACTCGTGGAGAAGTAGATCTCTCTTTCTTCCGGACTAGGGGCCCCGATTTAGCTAGGTCGGAAAACTGTGCTCTCTCCCTTTTGCCGGATCGCGCCGGCAAGGTAAGATCAACCCACCATGTCGGATCATGAACTGCAATCCGATGAATCGGTCCTGCGGGGCTCCGTGTTGGTACTGCTGCAGTTCGATGTATCCGAGGCCATTCGCCTCGACCGCCTGCAAGAGTTGATTCGCGCCAGAACGGTTCAACAGCCAAGCTTGAAGCACCGCGCGCCGGGCTATGTGCGCTACCAGCGCCCGCCGGTCGTGGAGCGTGTGGAAACGCTGGTCCTGGAAAGCGGCGAGCGCCTTCAAGGCGAGATCAAATACTACGATTACGGCGTCCTGAGTATCGTCTTCGAGCTCCTCTTCGCCGACGGCTGGAACAAGTTGATCGGGTTGGCGAGCCGTTGGGTGTGGGATATCGATTTTGCTGAGCGCGCCACGGCGATCGTCCGCGCCAGCCTGGAACGCGCTGCTCCCGCGCTGGTCAAGCCCTATAAAGAATGGCTCAGCGAGGACTACCTCATCTTTCATATCCGCGAAATCAGCGGCTCGCCTTCGGTTGGTGATTTGATTCATCAGCACGGTCTGCAGATAGCGCAGGTAGTGCGTGGCGATACCGGGCAGCTTGCTGAAAGCGAGTGCAACGAAGTTCTGCAGTCGCGCATTTCCTATTATGCGAACGACCTTACGGTCATTGGATGGAACGCGGCATTCGTCTACGACACCAGTTCCGGCGCAGAGACCGCGATCCAGTTGCTGGAGTACGCCAACTCGCAGTTGCTCGAGTTTCGACACTACGACGATTTGCTGACTGAGGAACTGGAGCGCGTCTACACGCTGGTGAACGAAGGAACAGGCGTCTTTGCGCGATGGCGCCTGGCGCGGTCGGCGACTCGCCTCCATACTGTTCTTCTGGACGTGGCTGAACTCACGGAGCACGCCGACAATGCGATCAAGTTTCTGAGCGATATGTTCTCGGCGCGTCTTTACAAGCTGGCGTCCTCGAAGGTCGGCGTGCCCGACTACAAGGACCTGGTGACCCGGAAAGTGCGCACAGCCGAGGAACTGTATCGCTTCATGGTCGATCAGTTCAACCAGAGCCGAGCATTCTTCCTCGAGTTGACGGTCGTCATCATTCTTGTGGTCGAGCTGGTGTACCTGTTCCGGGGAAAGCCACTCTAGGGCAGCATCTCATGATCGGTTTTCGCCGATGATGACCCTGATCTCGCAATCAACAGCGTCTCAATCAAAAACGACGGTCTTGTTCCCGTGGCGGAGAATCGCCAGCCCAGATGCCACCGAACTGCGCGAGAAAGCGCGAGCCTCCAGATCGCAGCGCAATGCGACGTCGTCTTGGCCGGCAAAAAACCGCCGGGACCAGATTTGTCCCGGCGATGCGCGTGCAACGCAATCAACTCTTCAGGCCAGCAGTCCGCCAATTCCTGGCGCGATCGTGCGTTCATCCGGCCGTTTCGCGTTGTGGCTGTGCTGTCAGGCTCAACTGCTGGCGCAGGCTTCCGGCGAGGTCAGCCACCACGCGCAATCTGTCTGCGACTGGCGCGGGCACCTCGCCTTGAGAAAGTGCCAGTTGCGATTGCAGCAGCAACCCAGCCACGGTAGTCTTCAATTCGGTCTCGATCGCCACGGTTGCCGCCTGGCGAGCCAGTGACTGTTCCCGCTCGCGCCGGTGGAGTGCGGAGCGAATCTCGCGGATGAGCCGGGCCGCTCCGGAGAGCGCGAAGTTGATCTGCAAGGGAATGGCCAGCCCTGCGCAGGCCCAGATTGCTTCGGCTGCAGCCGGATCGCATTCGGCGATGGTTTCGTCCACCACCACGGCGGCAAACTCCCGCCGGCGCAGTGCAGCCAGGGCCGCCTTGCGTCCCTCAGCTACTTGAACCTCCTTGCCCAATTGCGTTCCAACCACAGCGGCGCAGTTGCGAGCGCCTTCCATTCCGGTCACCATGAGAATGCTCATACCCCAGCTCCTTGTCGTGTCCCCATAGGTCGTATGCCACCTGGGTCGTGCGTCCCTGCGTCATGCGCCCAAAATCAAGCGCCCCCAAATCAAGCGCCCTCGCTGTGTGCCCGGTCCGTGTCACCGCCGGGTCCGGTCTTAACGGCTTCACAAACCGAATGCGTGCCCGAAGGCTGCCTCTCCGTGCGGTGCCGCCCTGTCGATTCCGAGCAGCCACAGTCCTGGCGGCTACTCCTCCTGAAGCGGGTCCACAATCCCGTACTCTTTCAGTTTTCGGTAGAGTGTGGTCTTGCCGATGCCCAGCAGTTTCGCCGCCTGCAGCTTATCGCCTTTCAGCGCACGAATGGCTCCCAGAATGGCGTCGCGTTCCAAGTCCACCAGCGACTTCACCTGTTGCGCCTTGTTCGCGCCTTCCGGCTCTCCGCCCGCTGCAGCGGTGCGATAGGCCGTCAGACCCTGCTGCTGCAATTGCGTCGGCAGATCGCCGAGGTGGAGCACTGGCCCCGACGAGAGCGCACACGCCCGCTCCATTGCGTTTTCAAGCTCGCGCACGTTTCCCGGCCAGTCGTGACGCATCATGGTGCGCAAAGCTTCGTCGCTGAGCGTGAACTTGGTGCCATGCTCGTGACTGATGTTGTCAAGAAAGTGAGCCGCCAGCAGGGGTATGTCCTCGCGGCGGTCGCGCAGCGAAGGCAGCCGCAGGTTGACCACATTGAGACGATAGAAAAGGTCCTTGCGAAAAGTCCCCTTCTCAACCATCGAAGCCAGGTCCCGGTTGGTCGCGGCTACGATGCGCGCCTTGATTGCAACGCGGTGGGTGGCGCCGACTGGCCGCACTTCCTTCTCCTGGAGAGCTCGCAACAGCTTGGCCTGCAGGTCCAGGGAGAGCTCTCCGATTTCATCCAGAAACACGGTGCCACCTTCGGCCGACACCAGCAGGCCATCCTTGGAGCGGTTGGCGCCCGTGAAAGCGCCCTTGACATAACCAAAGAGCTCGCTCTCGATCAGAGTCGGAACCAATGAGCCGCAGTCCACGGGAAGAAACGGCTTCTGGCCGTTCGGGCCGTAGGCATGAATAGTGCGGGCCACCAGTTCCTTGCCCGTGCCGCTCTCGCCCAGGATCAACACCGGATGCGACGTTTGCGCCACCTTCGAAAGGATGCGGTAGAGTTTTTCCATCTCCCCCGAGCGGCCGATCATGGCCCCCAACCCCTGGCTCAGACGGAGACGTTCGCGCAATTGGCGCGTGGAGGCGTCGCTGGTATGCGTGGCCGCCGCTCGTTCCAGCACCGTTGAAAGCTCGTCAACGGCGAAAGGCTTGGTCAGGTAGTCCGATGCTCCGCAGCGCATGGCCTCGACGGCCGTATTCACTGAGCTTGAGGCGGTCATCGCGATCACCGACATCTGCGGATAAAGCAGCTTGACCTCGGAGACCAGTTCCAGGCCCTGGCTGCTGCCCCAGGGCAGATTCACCAGCAGGATGTCGGCCGCGCGCCCGCGTAGCAGGCTGCGGGCATGGCCCATGTCGCCGGCGCTTTCAACGGCATAACCGAGGCTGGCGGCAATCTCGGCGCAGCCCGATCGCACCGCGGGGTCCGCATCCACCACCAACAGATGCAATTTGGGCGTGGGTTCCGCAAATTGAGGGATAGCTTCCATGGTCCCTGGGTGAAGAACTGTTTCGAGCATTGTATTCGCCTCATGCTTCCCTGGCTAAATGGAACTCGTTTCCCGCGGGCTCTTGCGAACACTTTCGTGACCTCTCACGATGCCCTGACTGGCAGCTCGATCTGGAAGCACGCGCCCGACGGGTCGCGATTGGCAGCCTGAATGCGCCCGCCTGCGGCCTCTACGATGGACCGTGTAATCGACAATCCCAGTCCGCGATGTTCGCATCTCCAGCCTGCTTTTCCATTGGCCGCATCGGCCTTCGACCGCGTGGTATAGCCGGCTTCGAAGATGCTCTCCAGGGCTTCTCGTGGAATGCCGGGTCCGTTGTCTTCGATGTTGAGCGTCAGCCATGGATCGGCGCCCGGTTCGGCCGGACTTTCCCGCAGGACGAGCCGAATTCTTCCGCCAGTGACCATCGCTTCGACAGAGTTCTTTACCAGATTCACCAGGATTCGGGTCAGATCCTCGCCTGCCAGGCAGACGGGCAGATCGCCTCGCTCCGCTTCCACGGTCACGCATACGGTGGGCCCGGCAAGGGCCGCCAGAAGATTACGATTTAAGCGCAACTCCTCTGCCAGGTTGCCGACCGGGACAGGTGAAGTCAGAGCCCAATAGTTCTCCGAGCGCGATTGGCTCGGAACCGCTTCCATCCAGGAAAGGCTCCCTCTTTCAAGCCCGTTGTCCCGCCCTCCGGGATGCTCGTTGCTGTTCAGCGTCGCCAGCTTCTCCACCAGCCGCCGGCTGGCCGCGGCCACCATTTTCAGCTCATTCCCATAGTGTTCATACGGGGTGGCGAGCACCCCCGGAGCCTCCAGCAGGTCGCAGTACAGGCCCAGCGCCGTTACCATGTTCCGGGCGTCGTGCGCCACGTCTGCGAGGCTCTCGCCTGCAGTGTCAAGACTGACCAGCGAATGAACTGCGGCTTCCATGTGAATCTGATCTGTTCGGTCCAATGTTGCTGTCGGCTCTACCTGTTGCATCTCCAGCCTCTCTCTTTCTTTTTTCCGCTATGCCACACGCAACCGCGTCCGGCTTTCCCGCTGGTGCCCCAACATCTGGGGGCGAATCTCACGCTTGCCCGCGCTCTTGCCGTTCCCATTTCAGATTGCATCCGGGCATTTGTATTCTTCTAATACACGCAGCGTGCCAAACTCGGACAGCGTTTCTAAACGGCTGATAAGAAACGGCATGGTGTCCGAATGTCGGACAACGTCAGGCCCGCCTCATCTGCGGCCCGGTGCCAAATCGGGAAAGTCTCGATCGCACTGCACGAATATCCTCCCTATTTTGTTTGGCTTAGGACTCGTTCCCGATTTGGGGCGGACGAACGTAAATTCCCGTCTCGGTAAGGGCGCCTCCCATCCGGGGCAATCCTCCCTCAGCGTCCCTTACAATCGCCCTATGCACGTCCCCGATTCGCCTCAATACTTCCGTCCTGGCGGCAGGTTGCCCGACCAGCTTCGACCCCTCTCTCTTTCACCCGGTTTCGTCCAGACTGCGGAGGGCTCGGTGCTGGTTTCGCTGGGCAACACTCGAGTACTGACCAATGCCACCATCGAACAGGGAGTGCCAGGCTGGCTGCGCAACTCCGGCCGCGGGTGGGTCACGGCGGAGTACGCCATGTTACCGCGCTCGACGGTCACAAGAACCCCAAGGGAGAGTGAACGCGGCAAGATCGGCGGGCGGACCCATGAGATCCAACGGCTCATTGGCCGGAGTCTGCGCTCGGTCGTCGACATGCATGCGCTGGGTGAGCGCACGGTGATTCTGGATTGTGACGTGATCCAGGCGGATGGGGGCACGCGTACAGCGGCCATCACGGGTGCGGCCGTGGCGCTGGCCCTGGCCCTGAACGCCCTGGTTGCAGCGGGAACGCTGAAGCAGTCGCCGCTGAAGCAATTGGTAGCAGCCACTTCGGTGGGCATTGTGGGCGGAACCGCGCTGCTGGACCTCTGTTACGAAGAGGATTCGCAAGCCGAGGTGGACATGAACGTGGTGATGACCGCCGACGGTGGTTTGATCGAGACCCAGGCCACGGCAGAAAAGGGAAGCTTTTCGCGCGCACAACTGAATGGGCTCATCGATCTGGCCGAATCAGGATTACAGGATATCTTCGCCGCACAACGGGCGGTTCTGGGGCAATAGACGGCCCCGACCGGTGAGCCGGACTAAGGCGCCGCGTTGCACGAATCGTTACATTCGAGAATTGGCAATCAAACCTGAATGGGTGAGGTTTGGAACCTGAATCGTCATCGAAGGGTATCCGGATATAAAAAACCGCTATTCGGCGATCGATGTGCGGCCGGCTGGCGGAAAAGATCCCCAAACAGATCGGCTGCTTTTCAACTGCATCTACATCGCCGGTTCCGCAGTCCGAGCAACAGAGTGTGCCCCGCGGCCAGCGTGGGCGGAGGCGGAATGGCACACATGGCTGGGCACATGTACCTGACATCGCTGCGGCCCATCAAACTCGGCGACAAGGCAAAGGCGGATGCAGTCGTAGCCGCGGCAAGAGAAGCGATGGCTCCCTACCAGGACTACCGCAAGGCCCTGGCTGACGGATATCGAATCTTTCTTCCCAATATTCCGCAGCCCCAGTATCACTTTACGAATTATGAGAACGGACGCGAGGCATCAACCCACTTC
>ODAK010006640.1_pt1 | contig 11644 bp, 8 predicted proteins | sample 1539591 | NCBI WGS metagenome assembly ODAK01 (sample SAMEA3539303, study PRJEB22396) | soil metagenome | biome: tundra; feature: field; material: soil | place: USA | collected 2010-05 | depth 0.15 m | reverse complement strand
CGCGGCGGGCCGCCACGGCCTCGCCGACACCTTCGGCTGGGCCATGAACGACTAATGCCCCATGATCATGGACGGGGGCACCCCCCGGGCAGAACCCTGCCTTCATGATCGCGGTGGATTGGGAGTCGTCGGCAGCCCCTGATCCACCGCGATCATGAAAATCTGGCAGTAAGCGACGTGCTGGGTCAGGGATTCCTGCGGGTGCGGCGGGTCGGGCGCCCCCGGGGTGGGCGGTGCGCCCCCGGGGTGGGGGGCGCGTTGCCGGTACGGGTGGGCGGTTGGGAAGCTGTCAGCCATGCGAACACTGGTCGTCAATGGGGATGGCCTCACCGTGGAAGACGTCGTCGACGTCGCCCGGGGCGAGGCGCGGGCCGAACTCGCGGAGAGCGTTGCCGCGTCGATGGAGCGCAGCCGCTCCGTGGTGGCGGCCGCCATCGCTGGCGACGCGCCCGTCTACGGGGTGAACACCGGGTTTGGTGCCCTCGCGGACACCCGGGTGGGGGAGCAGGACCTGACCCGGCTGCAGGGCGCCATCATCCGCTCGCACGCGGCGGCCACCGGGGAGCCGCTGGATGACGCCACCGTGCGCGCCGTCCTGCTGCTGCGCGCCAGGACCCTGGCGGCCGGGTACTCGGGTGTCCGGGCCGACCTGCCCCGGCGGCTCCTTGAGCTGCTGAGCCTGGATCTTCTCCCGGTGATCCCCGGGAAGGGTTCAGTGGGCGCCTCCGGCGATCTGGCGCAGCTCGCCCACCTGGCCCAGCCGCTCATCGGCGAGGGACGCCTGCGCGCCCCGGGTGACGGGCTCCGGGGCCGGCCAGCCGCTGAGGTGCTGGCCGAACACGGGATCGTGCCCCTGCAACTCGCCCCGAAAGAGGGCCTGTCGCTGGTCAACGGCACCGAGCCGATGCAGGCGCTGCTCGCCTTCTCCGTGCATGACGCGCAGATGCTGGTGGCGGCGGCGGACGTGGCATGCGCGCTGTCGGTCGAGGCCCTGCTCGGCACGGACCGGCCCTATGACGAGCGGGTGCAGATTATCCGGCCACACCCGGGCCAGCTGGACAGCGCGGCCAACCTGCGTGCGCTACTGGCCGGCTCCGGGCTCCTCGCCAGTCACCGGTACAGCAGGCACGCTGTGCAGGACGCCTACTGCCTGCGCTGCGCGCCGCAGGTGCACGGCGCCGTCCGTGACGTGCTGGCCCATGCCCGGCGGGTGCTGGACATCGAGCTCGCCGCGGTGGTGGACAACCCTGTGGTGGTCCCGGACGGAGAGGTGATGACCACAGGCAACTTCCACGGCGAACCGCTCGCGTTCGCTGCGGACATGCTGGCGATGGCCCTGGCCGAGCTGGCCAGCATCAGCGAGCGCCGGGTAGACCGGATGCTGGACCCGGCGTTCTCCCGCGGCCTGCCACCTTTCCTGGCGCCCGACGCGGGCACCAACTCGGGCTTCATGCTCGCCCAGTACACCGCCGCGTCCCTGGTCAGCGAGAACAAGGTGCTGGCGCACCCGGCGAGCGTGGACACCATTCCGACGTCGGGCAAGCAGGAAGACCATGTCTCCATGGGCTGGACCGCGGTGCGCAAGCTCCGCGAGGTGGTGGCTAACGTCCGCACCTGCCTGGCGGTGGAGGTGTGCTGCGCTGCGCAGGGCATCGATCTGCGGGCCGAGGTCGCGGAGCCCAGTGAGCCGTTGCGCGCGGTGCACGCGGCGGTGCGCGCGCAGGTGCCGGTGATGCTGGTGGACCGAGAGGTCTCGGAGCAGATCATCACCGTGGACAGCCTGCTGCCCGAATTGGTCGCCGTGGCTGGCGCGCGCTGCGGCGCGCTGCGCTAGCGTCTTGCCGTGACAGTCTGGATCAACGGGCGACTGCTCCCCGACGATGAGGCGAGCATCAGCGTTTTCGACCATGGGCTTGTCGTGGGCGACGGCATCTTCGAGACGGTCAAGGTGGCCGGCGGCGTGCCGTTCGCGCTCAGCAGGCACCTGGCCCGGCTGAGCCGGTCCGCGGCCGGGCTCGGCCTGCCGGAACTGGACCTGGAGTCGATCAGGGCGGGCGCGGACGCGCTGCTGGAGGCGTCGGGCCGACCGCAGCGGGCCCGGCTGCGGATCACCGTCACGGGCGGAATGTCAGGCCTCGGGTCCGAGCGGACCGGCTCGGCGCTGACCGCCATCGTCGCCGTCGGGAAGCTCACGGAGTGGGGATCGTCGTGCGACGTGATCACGGTGCCGTGGCCGCGCAACGAGCATGGCGCCACCGCCGGCCTGAAGACAACCTCGTACGCGGAGAACGTCCTGGCGCTGGCTCACGCTCGCGAGCGCGGCGGTGGCGAGGCCATCTTCGGGAACATCGCAGGGAACCTGTGCGAGGGGACGGGCAGCAACGTGTTCGTCGTGACCGGAGGCCGGCTGATCACGCCGCCGCTGTCGGCAGGCTGCCTCGCCGGGGTGACCAGGGACCTGGTGATCGAGTGGGCCGGCGCGGCAGAGGAAGACCTGAGCATCGGTGCGCTGGCGGCCGCCGAGGAGGCCTTCCTCACCGGGACCACCCGGGACGTGCAGCCGATCCGTAGCGTGGATGGCGTGGCGCTGCCCGCGGCGCCCGGGCCGGTCACGCGGAAGGCCGCGGACATCTTCGCGGCGCGCTCAGCTGAGGCGGTCGACCCCTAGCCGGGGCTCCGGACCCTGGCCGGGCCTTTCGGACGATGGCCGGGCCCTGCGGACGGTGGTCGCCTGTGCGCTTCCGGGCGGAGGGTGGTTCAGGCCCGGCGGAGCAGATTGTCCAGTTCGCCGTCCAGATCGATGAACTCGGCCTCCTGGCCGGCCGGGATGACCTGGAACGTGCGGAGCAGGAACCCGGCCACCGCGTTCAGCGGGGCCTCGAAGTGCGCCTGGCCGAACGGGGAGGACAGCGAGATGTTGAGCACCCGGTGGTTTTCCGTGGCCGCGGGCCAGACCCGGACGTCACCTTCGCCGGCCGGCTCGGTCAGGCCCTCGGCGAGCAGGTTCCTCGCGAAGATCCACTCCACGGGCTCGTCCATGCCGACATGAAAGGCCATCCGGATCGCGTACGGGTCATCGGCCTGGTAGTGGAGACTGGCCGTGAGCGGAACGCCATCGTGTTCTGGAACCACGAGTCTGAGGCCGAGCTCGGCTGCGACGGTCTTGCTGCTGTTCATTGTCTCGCCAAACCTTTGCCTTGTCCGGTCCCGGAACGCCGGGCTTCACCGATCGTGCTGTGCCGTCTCAGGTGTACGACGCTCACGCGGACACCAATGTCTTCTCTAGGGAAGATTCCGCGAACGCCGCCTGAACTAACCTCGGTCACCGACCAACATACCGCCTCTGACCTGGGCAAACGCTTCCTGGTCGCCGAGGTCGTCATGACCGGGCTATGCCTGTGACCAGGAACATCATCATGTGATCTTGGTCTCACTAGTGGCTCCAAGAAATTGGCACGCGCGCACGGTGCTCGTCTCCGCTTTGCGGGCAGATGGCGAACCTTCACGCTTTGTCCGATCGGGGGAGCATACAGCCTTCCCTGGTAGGCGCACTACCAGATGGCGCGGTCTTTCCCGCAGCCCCGAGCGCAATCTAGACATTCATGGACTTAATCACCGTGACCTTGTTATTCGTATTCAATGTGGACAACTAGCCGACGGTCCGGCTCTAAGGCATCTGCCCGCCCGTTTCGGCATGCCAGTGCCGCGCTGCTCCCGTGGCGGCCCGTCCAGGCCGGCGGGCCACGGGTGGTCCGCTCGGGGCGTTCGGCGCGGCCGGCCCGCATCCGGCAGGAGCCGGGACCGCGATGCGCTAATCTGTGTGAGCCGACGGTAGAAGCCGCCGCGGGCGAAGGGCGATTGGCTCAGCGGGAGAGCGCCTCGTTCACACCGAGGAGGTCACTGGTTCGATCCCAGTATCGCCCACCGGGCCAGGAGTTGCTCGGCCACCCTCGGCTGCACGTTAGAGCCAACCGAAGCGGCGCGCGCTCCGCCTGTTGTCTATGGTACCCGTGTGAATCGAATACAGACGGGTTGCCGTCCAGCATTTGCCTGACGGACATGCCAGGCAGGTGATCTGAGTTCGTATGCCCATCTATGCCTGAGCGGCCGGCGTCTATCCTTGACCAAACCGATGGCCGCGGCCGGTGACCTGCCACCCGTCGGCCCCGTCTCGCGCGTCACGTCGGCCCCGTCTTGGCGTTTATGCACCGTACCGCAATGGCGTCCTGGAAGCCGAGGGTTTCCCGGTCGCCGATGTCTCCGACCATCTCGCCGATCCGTCGGCCGTGGTCTGGTTCGATATGTGCGAGCCCACGGCCGAGGACCTGGCTTCGATCAGCGAGGAACTCGGCTTGCATCCGCTGGCCGTCGAGGACGCGGTACAGCAGCACCAGCGGCCTAAGGTCGACCGCTACGCCTCACACCTGTTCGTCACGGCCTACGCCGTCGCGTTCGACATGGCGACCGGGAAACTCACGGTCCGTGAGATCGACGCCTTCGTGACGCCCAACGCTCTGGTCACCGTCCGGAAGAGCCTCGGCTTTGATATCGACGCGGTGATCAAGCACTGGGACCAGTCCCCGGATCTGGCCGTGCACGGCACGGGCTTCCTGTTGTACGGACTCCTCGACTACGTGGTCGACACCCACTTCGAGACGGTGCTGGCCCTCGACACGGAGGTGGAGGGGCTGGCGGACGGCCTCTTTGAGGAGAACCCCAAGGACCAGCAGATGCAGATACGCACGTTCCAGCTACGGAAGTCGCTGGTCACGCTGCGCCGCGTGGTGCTGCCCATGCGCGAGGTGGTCAACTCCCTGCTGCGCAGGGACCTGCAGGTCATCGACGCTGAGATGGCCCCCTACTACCAGGACGTGTACGACCACGTGCTGCGGGCCACCGAGTGGACGGAGTCGCTCCGGGACCTCGTCACCACGATCCTGGAGACGCATCTCACAGTCCGCGGGAACCGGCTCAACGTGATCATGAAACAGGTCACCAGCTGGGCCGCGATCATCGCGGTGCCCACCGCGGTGACCGGCTTCTACGGGCAGAACGTGCCCTACCCAGGCTTCGGCCGCGTCACCGGACTCTGGACATCGATCCTGTTCACGCTGGGCCTCGCGGTGGGCCTGTTCATCATCTTCAGGCGCAAGGACTGGATCTGATTCAGCCGTGAGGAGCGGGATCTGACTCCGCCCGCAGGCCGGATGTACCTGGGGCGCACGGGCTGGACCTGCCCCCCACCCGGTTCCCGTGATCAATTCGTGATGATTCCGGAATGACCTTTTTGTGCGGGGGTGCGCACGGCGCTGCCCGGGCACATTTAAAGTCACATGCGGGGATAGGCGCGCCCGGGCCTGGCGCGTCACCACGGATGGAGCCGGGGCAGGCGAGGGAGCGGTCGGGTTGTTTGCTTCAAAGATGAGGGTGGCCGTACTGGCTGCGGTGATCGGCGTCGTGCTCGTGGCTGGCGTGGCGGCCGCGGTGACCTTCGGCGGCGCGGGCCCGGCTCACTCCGCGGCCGCGCTGTCCACACCGGCGGCCAGCACAGCCCCGGCCACCCATCCAGCCAGCCACCGGCCTTCCCCGACACCTCCGCCGCCGCTGCAGGTGATGTCGGCCTCACCGGGCAACGGCAGCACCCAGGTGAACGGTGCGGCCCCGGTGCAGGTGGTCTTCTCAGCTCCGCTCGCGCAGAGTTCCCCGCTGCCCACCTTCAGCCCCACGGTGCCGGGCAGCTGGCTCGCCGGCAGCAGCGGCACCATGGTGTTCACGCCCACCACTCCCTTCGCGCCGGGGACCGCGGAGACGCTGAGCATCCCGGGCGGGGCCTCAGGCGTCCATTCCGCCAAGGGCGGCCTGCTGGCCACGCCCGCCACGTTCCACTTCGTGACGGCGGGCTGGTCAACGCTCCGCCTGGAGCAACTGCTGGCCCAGCTTCATTACCTGCCGCTGACCTGGACCCCCATTGCCAGTTCCACCACGGGCAGCACCACGTCACTCAGCTACTCGCGGCAGCTCACCGACGTGTACGCGCCGCCCGCTGGCGCGTTCACCTGGCAGCCCGGCTACCCGTCCGCGCTCACCAGCCAGTGGGCGCCCGGGGTGTCCAGCAGAATCCTCACCGGGGCGCTGATGGCCTTCCAGTCCGTGCACGGACTGACGATGGACGGCGTCGCCGGCGGCAGCACGTGGCAGGCGGTGCTCGACGCGGCGACGAAAGGCCAGGACAACCCGAACGGGTACACGTACGCCTACGCGAGCAAGGCCAGCCCGGAGACGCTGACCATCTACCACGACGGCAAGGCGGTCATGCACGTGCTGGCCAACACCGGGATCGCCGTCGCCCCCACCGTGGACGGCACTTACCCGGTGTACCTGCGCTACCGCAACCAGATCATGAAGGGAACCAACCCGGACGGGACCAAGTACGCCGACCCTGTCCAGTTCGTTGCGTACTTCAACGGCGGTGACGCGGTGCACTACTTCCCCCGCTACTCCTTCGGATACCCGCAGAGCCTCGGCTGCGTCGAGCTGTCGCTCGGCGATTCGGCGCAGGCGTGGCCGTACCTGACCTACGGGAGCCTGGTCACCGTCGCCGGCTGAGGCGGGCGGCGGTATTACTCGCGCGCGCCCGGCGCCGCGCCTCGGTAGCATCAGGGCGGGGCGCCGCCCCGTTCACGCTGACCGACCGAAGGAGCCACCGTGCCTGCCCAGCAGCTTCGCATCACTCTCGCCGGACGCGAGCATGTGATGGAAGAGGGCACGACCGCCGGTGCCGCCCTGAACATACCCAACGGAACTTCGCCGGCCGCTGCCGTAGCGAGCACCGTGATCGCGGCCAGGGTCAATGGCGAGCTCCGCGATCTGGCCGCCCCCCTCGCTGACGGGGACGAGGTCGAGCCGGTCGAGATCGCCAGCCCGGACGGCCGGACCATCCTGCGGCATTCGTCCGCGCATGTGATGGCCCAGGCGGTGCAGGAACTCTTCCCTGAGGCGAAGCTGGGGATCGGCCCGCCGATTGAGAACGGCTTCTACTACGACTTCGACGTCAAGGAGCCGTTCGGGCCTGAGGATCTCAAAGCGATCGAGCAGCAGATGCGCAAGATCGTCAAGCAGGGCCAGCTGTTCTCCCGGCGCGCGGTTTCCGACGACGAAGCCCGCGCCGAACTGGCTGCCGAGCCCTACAAGCTGGAACTGATCGGCCTCAAGGGCGGCGCAGCGGACGAGGAAGAGTCGGTCGAGGTCGGCGGCGCCGAGCTGACCATTTACGACAACATCGATCCCGCGTCCGGGGAGCTGTGCTGGAAGGACCTGTGCCGGGGCCCGCACCTGCCCAGCACCCGGTCCATCCCGGCGGTGAAGCTGCTGCGCAGCGGCGGCGCCTACTGGCGGGGCAGCGAGCGCAACCCGCAATTGCAGCGGATCTACGGCACCGCGTGGGAGTCCCGGGACGCGCAGGACGAGTACCTGAAGTTCCTGGCCGAGGCCGAGAAGCGGGACCATCGCAAGCTGGGCGCCGAGCTCGACCTGTTCTCGTTCCCCACCGAGATCGGCAGCGGGCTCCCGGTATTCCACCCGAAGGGCGGGATCATCCGGCGGGTCATGGAGGACTACTCGCGCCGCCGTCACGAGGAAGCCGGTTACGAATTCGTCAACACCCCGCATCTGACCAAGGCGGAGCTGTTCGAGACATCCGGGCACCTCGGCTGGTACCGGGAGGGCATGTTCCCGCCCATGGAACTGGACGGTGCCACGTACTACCCGAAGCCGATGAACTGCCCGATGCACATCCTGATCTACCGGTCACGCGGGCGGTCCTACCGGGAGCTACCGCTGCGGCTCTTCGAGTTCGGCACCGTCTACCGGTACGAGAAGTCCGGCGTGGTGCACGGCCTGACCAGGGCCCGCGGTTTCACCCAGGATGACTCGCACATTTTCTGCACTCCCGAGCAGCTGGCTGACGAGCTGGCCTCGCTGCTGGACTTCGTCGTCGGCCTGCTGCGGGACTTCGGGCTGACCGAGTTCGAGGCCGAGCTGTCCACCCGGCCGGAGAAGTACGTCGGGGAGCCGGAGGAGTGGGAAGCGGCCGAGGCGGCGCTGAAGCACGCCCTGGACGCTTCCGGGCTGCCCTACGTGGTGGCCGAGGGCGAGGGTGCGTTCTATGCTCCCAAGATCGACGTGCACGTGAAGGATGCGATCGGCCGCCGCTGGCAGCTGTCCACCTTGCAGGTGGACTTCCAGGAGCCGGGCCGGTTCGGCATCGAGTACCAGGCCGCTGACGGCACGCGGCAGCGGCCGTACATGATCCACCGGGCGCTGTTCGGGTCCATCGAGCGCTTCTTCGGCATTCTCGTCGAGCACTACGCGGGCGCGTTCCCGCCGTGGCTCGCCCCGGTGCAGGTGGTCGGCATCCCGATCGCCGACGCGCACGCGGGATACCTGAACGAGGTGGCCGCGCGGCTGCGGGAGCGCAGGATCCGGGTGGAGGTGGACGCGAGCGACGACCGGATGCAGAAGAAGATCCGGAACGCCCAGCGCCAGAAGGTCCCGTTCATGCTGCTCGCCGGCGATGACGACGTCGCCGCCGGGGCGGTCTCGTTCCGCTACCGCAATGGCGAGCAGCGCAACGGCGTGCCGGTCGACGAGGCGGTGGCCCAGATCGCCGCCGCGATCGCGGACCGCGTCCAGGTCTAGGGCTGTGCTAGCCCGGGGGACCACCCCCCGGAACCCCCGGGCATTAGCCCGGGGCCTAGCCGGCCAGACGCGCCTTGCCGAAACCGTCTCCGGAGACCGGGTGGGCGCGTCCTATGCTGGCATCCATGCCCACGCCCTCTTCTGATGAGCCCTCGGTGCAGGACGAGCCTCTCGTGCAGGACGGGATCGGCGACCCCGACGGCTTCCAGCGATTGTGGATGCCGCACCGCATGGCCTACATCAAGGGGGAGAACCGGGCTGTTGGCAGCGACGAAGGCGACGGGTGCCCGTTCTGCCGGATCCCGAAGCTCGATGACGAGGACGGGCTGATCGTCGCGCGCGGCGAGCAGGTGTTCACCGTGCTCAACCTCTACCCCTACAACGCCGGTCACCTGCTGGTCTGCCCGTACCGGCACGTGGCCGACTACCCGGGCCTCGACCAGGCCGAGACCCTGGAACTGGCGGAGCACACCAAGCGGGCCATGACGGCCGTGCGTGCCACGAGCGGCGCCCAGGGCTTCAACATCGGCATGAACATGGGCCAGGTCTCAGGCGCCGGGATCGCCGCCCACCTGCACCAGCACGTGGTGCCGCGGTGGGGCGGGGACACCAACTTCATGCCCGTGGTCGGCCAGACCAGGGTGCTCCCGCAGTTGCTGCGCGATACCCGCAAACTGATCGCCGACGCCTGGCCACCCTGAGGCTCCGGTCAGCCCGCGGCTGAGGCGCTGGCCACCTTTCCGGCGAGGTGGCTCGGCAGCGGTTCGTGCCGCAGGTACGTGCGGGTGAACGAACCGGTGCCGTGCGACAGGGAGCGCAGGTCGATGGCGTACCGGGTGATTTCGAGTTCGGGAATCTCGGCCTTGACCAGGGTCCGGCCGCCGGGCACCGGCTCGGTGCCGAGCACCCGGCCGCGGCGCGACGACAGGTCAGACATGACCGCTCCGACATAGTCGTCGACGACGAGCACGGACAGCTCGTCCACCGGCTCCAGCAGCAGCACGGTCGCCTTCTCAGCCGCGTCCCGCAGCGCCGCCTTGCCCGCTTTCTGGAACGCCATGTCCGAGGAGTCCACCGAGTGCGCCTTGCCGTCGAACAGGGTGACCCTGATGTCCACCATCGGGTAGCCGGCCAGCACCCCCAGCTCCATCTGGGCCCGGACGCCTTTCTCGACAGACGGGATGAACTGCCGCGGCACCACTCCGCCGACGACCTTGTCGACGAACTCCAGGCCCGCGCCGGACGGCCGGGGCTCGACCTCGATGTGGCAGATCCCGAATTCCCCGTGGCCGCCGGTCTGCTTGACGTTCCGGCCCAGGCCCCTGGCCTTCGCGCCGACCGTCTCCCGCAGCGGAACGCGCAGGTCGGCGGTCTCCACGGCGACCCCGTAGCGGGTCGAGAGCCGGTCGAGCAGCAGGTCGGAATGGGCCTCGCCCATGCACCAGAGCACCAGCTGGTGGGTCTCGGCGTTCATCTCCAGCCGCAGCGTCGGGTCCTCAGCCACCAGCCGCCCGATCGCCTGCGACATCTTGTCCTCGTCAGCCTTGGACTTGGCCTGGATCGCGACCGGCAGCAGCGGTTCCGGCATCGACCACGCCTCCATGAGCAGCGGCCGCTCCTTGTCCGACAGGGTGTCGCCGGTCTCGGCGCTGGACAGCTTGGCCACGGCGCAGATGTCTCCCGCGCCGCACTGCGCGACCGGGCGCTGCTGCTTGCCCAGCGGGGAGGTGAGCGCGCCGATCCGCTCGTCCTGGTCATGGTCGGCGTGGCCGCGCTCGGCGAGGCCATGCCCGGACACGTGCACGACCGCGTCTGGGCGCAGTGTCCCTGAGAACACCCGGACCAGGCTGATGCGCCCGACATACGGGTCCGATGTGGTCTTCACGACCTCGGCGAGCAGCGGGCCCTCCGGGTCAGAGGACAGGCCACTGACCAGCTTGCCATCCAGCGTGGTCACCGCGGGCAGCGGGTGCTCGTCCGGCGCGGGGAACGCCTGGGTCATCACCTCGAGCAGTTCGGCCAGGCCGACCCCCTGCGGGCCGGCCACCGCCAGCACCGGGTAGAAGCTGCCCCGGGCCACCGCCTTCTCCAGGTCCTCGGTGAGCACCTTGGTGCCGATGTCCTCACCAGACAGGTACCTGTCCATGAGGCCCTCGTCTTCGCTCTCCTGGATGATCCCCTCGATGAGCGAGCTGCGCAGTTCCTGGATGCGGTCGGCGTCCCCGGGGTCAGGGTCGCGTTCGGTGCGGCTTCCTCCCGTGTAGTCATAGAACCGCTCAGTAAGCAGCCCGATGAGCCCCCGCAGTTCTCCCTGGCTTCCCGCCACCGGCAGGTACAGCGGTGCCACCGCGTCGCCGAACGCCTCCCGGCAGGCCCGCAGGGCTTCGTCGAAGTCGGCCCGCTGGTGATCGAGCTTGGTGATCACAACCGCGCGCGGCATGCCGACCAGTGCGCACTCGTCCCAGAGCATGCGGGTCAGGCCGTCCACGCCCTCGGTGGCGGGCACGGTGAACAGCGCCGCGTCCGCAGCCCGCAGGCCGGCCCGCAGGTCGCCGGTGAAGTCGGCGTAGCCGGGAGTGTCGATCAGGTTCACCTTGACCCCGGCGTGGCTGACCGGCGCGAGCGTGAGGTTGACCGAGCGCTGCTGGCGCACCTCGACCTCGTCGAAGTCGCTGGCCGTGGTCCCGTCCTCGACCCGGCCGGCGCGCTGAATGGCCCCGGTCTCCACCAGGAGGGCCTCGACCAGAGTGGTCTTCCCCGACCCGGAATGGCCGACCAGCGCCACATTCCGCACGCTCCCGGGCTGGCCGGCCGCTGGTACACCGCCTGCGGCTGTCGATCCTCTCCTGTCTGTCATGAGTGTCGCCTCCTGCGGGTCCGTACGGCTGCGTACAGCCAGCCTTTACCTGCCGGCCACCGGATAACAAGCCCCCAGCCGGAATCACCC
>ODAK010006639.1_pt1 | contig 11645 bp, 11 predicted proteins | sample 1539591 | NCBI WGS metagenome assembly ODAK01 (sample SAMEA3539303, study PRJEB22396) | soil metagenome | biome: tundra; feature: field; material: soil | place: USA | collected 2010-05 | depth 0.15 m | reverse complement strand
GTCTTACTGAACCATGCCATGCGCGCGTGCCAGCGTTTCAAGGCGCGGCAGCAGAGGTTTCAGGTCCTCATCAATCGTGGTGAACAGAATCGAGTCATCGATGCCGAAATAGCCGTGTATGATACGATTTCGAACGGCGGCCATTGTCGCCCACGGGATGTCCGGATTGCCCAACTTAAGCGCTTCGGGTAGGTGCTGGACTGCCTCGCCCAGAATCTCGTAGGCCCGCATCACCGCGAAGCGTGTCTTTTCGTCGGCCAAATAGTCATCGCCAAATAGTCATCGAGTGTCATCCCCTCGGCGAAGCGGATGATCGATCGACAGGCCATTACCATATCGTTCAGAAAATCGCGGTGGTCCCGGATCGCCGTCACAGAGTGACAGCCTCGGCCCGAACGCGGTCGCCGATATAGGGTTTGAGTGCCGCCGTTGAGACGAGATCGATCCGCAGTCCAGTGATTGTGGTGAGCCTGTCTTCCAGTGCGAGGAAGGCGGAAAGCGGCACTGGTCGGGCGAACTCGACCAGCACATCGAGATCGCTGTCGGGGGTCGCATCGTCCCGCACGTGCGAGCCGAACAAGGCGAGCGAGCGGATCGGCCACTGTGCCCGCAGACCGGGTAGCGCCGCGCGCAGGGTCGCAATGATGTCGCCAGGCTCCGTCATGATGGCGGCCCATAGCAGAATTCCGGCCGAATTGGCAGCCCGACCGTGTCAGCCGCGCGCGAGACGCGTGGTCCGGTAAATCGCGGCCAGCGAAACGGTAAGCCCGATACTGTCGAGAATCAGGTCGCCGTCCTCGATCACCGTCGACGCCGCCGGCCAGTTCCCGTCTTCGTCCCGGCGCAGCAACTCGGCCCGGACCCCGGCGCTGCTGAGAATCAGTATCTCCCGCAGGCTCGGGATGGTCGTGTATGACCAGACGTTTCGCCAGGTCTCGGCGCGGTTCGAGGGAGACAGGATTTCCACGATCAGCACCGGATTGCTGACGTCGTATTCCTCGGTCTCGTACCGCGTGCAGGTTACCGCCAGCTCGGGGATCCGGAAATTGTCATTGGCTCGGACCCGCGGAATGATACCGGGGAACGCGACAGCGGAGCACGGTCCCGCGAGGCGGCTGCTGATCCGACTCCCGAGTTCGGTCAACAGTGCACCATGGGTTCGACTGGCGGGCGCCATCGCGACCGGTTCGCCGTCAACCAACTGCCAGCGGCCCGGGCCTGGCGCGTCCCACGCCAGGAACTCGGCCACGGTCATCGCCGCGGGAGGCTTCAGGGCTGAACTCATGGGCTGACCATAGCCCACATCCGCCAACGCCACAAAACAATTGCCCGGCGCCCGACCCGGCGAGCCACCCCCAATTCCATCCTTGAAGCGCCCCACACTTTCCGCCAAGGTGCCTCCGTCCCAGCCACCCGGCGCGGGAGAGAGCGGGCGTGTGCCCGCCGCCGAAGGCGCAACCGGCCCCCGGAAACGCTCAGGCAACAGGGACCGCGCGGGGAACAGGGATCTCTGGAAAGCCGGCACGCGCGATCACGCACGCCGCACCGACGGAGTAAGGGACCGCATGTCCCGAATCTCTCAGGTCCCGCGACAGAGGGGGGTCACGCCGCTGGCATTTCGCCGGCGGCATGATCTTGCGCGGAGACCTGAGTGTCGGAAACCTTACAGACCACCCCTCTCGAGCAATGGCACCGCCACCATGGCGCCCGGATGGTGCCCTTCGCCGGCTACTCCATGCCGGTGCAATACGACTTCAAAGGCGAACTCGCCGCGCGCTGCAAAGGCGGTGTGATGGCCGAGCATCTGCATTGCCGTGAACAAGCCGGTCTTTTCGATGTGTCGCACATGGGGCAGGCGATGCTGCACGGCCACGGCACCGCCGCCGCGCTGGAGCAACTGGTCTGCGGCGACATCGCCGGGCTCAAACCTGGAAGGCAACGCTACACCCTGCTGACCACCGCCACGGGCGGCATAATCGACGACCTCATGGTCGCCAACCTGGGTCCCGAGGGCCTGTTCCTCGTCGTCAACGCCAGCCGCAAGGCGGTGGACTTCGCGCACATCGGCACCGTCACGCCGGTGAAGCCGCTGGAGGACCGCGCGCTGTTGGCATTGCAGGGGCCCGCGGCGGCGGCGGTGATGGCGCGCATCGCCCCCGGCGCCACCGACCTGCCGTTCATGGGCATCGCCCGCCTGATGGTCGCGCAGGTGAACTGTCTGGTCTCCCGCTCCGGCTACACGGGTGAGGACGGCTTCGAGATTTCCGTCCCGCGCGGCATGGCGGTGACCCTGGCGAACCGTCTTGTCGCACAGCCCGAGGTCGTTCCGGCGGGCCTTGGCGCGCGCGATTCATTGCGGCTCGAAGCCGGGCTTTGTCTGTACGGCAACGACATCGACGAAACCACCTCACCCGTCGAAGCCAGCCTCACCTGGGCCATCAGCAAACGCCGCAAGATGGTATGGGACTTTTTGGGTGGGGCGGCGATCCGCGCACAGCTCGATAACGGTCCGTCGCGGCGCCGGGTTGGCATCCGTCCCGACGGCCGCGCGCCGGCCCGTGAGCACACCGCCATTCTGGCTCCCGATGGCCAGGAAATGGTCGGCGAAATCACCTCGGGTGGTTTTGGACCGTCGCTGAACGCGCCGATGGCCATGGGCTACGTTCGACGCGACCTGTCCGATGACGGAACGAAATTGACCTTGATGGTGCGCGGCAAACCGCTGCCCGCGACTGTCGTTCCGCTGCCGTTCGTGCCTCACCGCCATGTCCGTTGAACAGGAGCATCCAATGCCAGGAAAGAACTCCGACACGCGCTACACCAAGGAACACGAATGGGTGCGGCTGGATGGCGATATCGTCACCGTCGGCATCACCGATCACGCGCAACAGCAGCTCGGTGAGCTGGTGTTCATCGAATTGCCGGAACTGGAGCGCGATGTCGTGGCCGGGGAGGCCTGCGCCGTGGTCGAGAGCGTCAAGGCGGCGTCCGATGTTTACGCTCCGCTGGCCGGCCGGGTGGCCGAGATCAACGAAACCATCGTGGAAGATCCGGAAATCGTCAACAACGATGCCGAGGGCGAGGGCTGGTTCTTCCGCCTGGAAATCGACGATACCGCCGCGTTCGAGGAACTGATGGATCAGGAGGCCTACGACGACTACCTGGAGACTCTGTGAGCATGGATCTTCTCGCGGAACTCGAGGCTTCCGATCAGTTCGTCGCGCGCCATATCGGTCCGGCCGAGGCCGAGATCGCCGCGATGCTGCGCGTGATTGGCCGCGTCAGCCTGGACGATGCCGCCGCCGCCGCCGTGCCCGAGTCGATCCGTTCCAATCAGGTATTGAATTTGCCACCGCCGGTAGATGAGGCCGCGGTGATCGCCGAACTGCGTGGTCTCGCGGCGCGTAACGTGATGAAGAAGTCGCTGATCGGCATGGGCTATCACGGGACGGTCACGCCGCCGGTGATCCTTCGTAACGTTCTTGAGAATCCCGGCTGGTACACCGCCTATACGCCCTACCAGGCGGAAATCGCGCAAGGCCGGCTGGAGGCGTTGGTCAATTTCCAAACTTTGATCTGCGAACTGACCGGCATGGAGATCGCCAACGCGTCGTTGCTGGATGAGGCGACCGCGGCGGCCGAGGCGATGGCGATGGCGCATGCCATCAGCAAAACGAAATCGGATGTGCTCGCGGTGGCCGATGATGTGCACCCGCAGACCAGGGCTGTGCTGACCACGCGGGCGCGCGCGGTTGGCATTTCGCTGGGTCGCGTCGGGGAGGGAACGCCGTTCGCGATCCTGCTGCAATATCCTGGCACGACGGGTGAGGTCCGCGACCTGACCGCCGAGATCGCCGCCGCCAAGGCGCAGGGTGCGCTGGCGATCGTGGCGGCGGATCCGTTGGCGATGGTTGTGTTGAAATCGCCGGGCGAGATGGGGGCGGACATCGTTGTCGGGTCCTCGCAACGGTTCGGTGTGCCGATGGGGTTCGGTGGCCCGCACGCCGCGTTCTTCGCCACCCGCGATGCATTCAAGCGCCATATGCCGGGCCGCCTGGTCGGCGTGTCGATCGATGCCGCCGGGGAGCCCGCGATGCGGCTGGCGTTGCAGACCCGGGAACAACATATTCGCCGCGAGAAGGCGACGTCGAACATCTGCACCGCGCAGGTGCTGCTGGCGGTGATCGCGGGGATGTATGCCGTGTGGCATGGCCCGGACGGACTGCGGCGGATCGCTCGGCGGGTTGGTTTGCAGGCACGTATGCTGGCGGATTGCGCGGTCCGCGGTGGGCATCGGGTTCGTTACGGATCGTTTTTCGATACGATCGTGGTGGAATGCGCCGATCCGCCGGCGATGTTGGCGGCCGCTCGCGATGCCGGGTTCAATTTCCGGCGCGTGGATGACGGTGCCGTGGGCATCGCGATTGATGAGACCGTGACTCGCGCCGATCTGACCGCGCTGGCGTCGGTTCTGGGCGCGCCGTTGGCCGGGGCATTGCCTGACCCGCGGTCACGCACCGGATCGTTGTTACCGCAAACAGTCTTCAATCGGTATCACGCGGAACATGAGATGCTCCGCTACCTGAAACGGTTGGAGAACAAGGATATCGCGTTGAATCGATCCATGATTCCCCTGGGGTCGTGCACGATGAAACTGAACGCGACCGCCGAGATGATCCCGATCACGCTGCCCGGGTTCGCCGAAATCCACCCGTTCGCGCCGGAGGATCAGACCGCGGGGTTCCGCTCGCTGATCCAGCGCCTGGCGGACTGGTTGCGGGAACTGACCGGCTTCGCCGCGGTCTCCCTGCAACCCAATGCCGGATCACAGGGTGAGTACTCCGGTTTGCTGGCGATCCGGCGCTGGCACGCATCCCGCGGCGACACACACCGCGATGTTTGCCTGATCCCGTCATCGGCGCATGGCACCAATCCCGCCAGCGCCGCCATGGCGGGATTGCGCGTGGTGGTTGTCGGCTGCGATCGCGACGGTAATGTCGATCTCGGCGACCTGCACGCGAAGGTGGAACAAAATCGCGACCGCCTGGCCGCGCTGATGATCACCTATCCTTCGACACACGGGGTTTTTGAAGCTGAAATCCGTGATATCTGCACTGTGGTGCATGAGGCTGGCGGCCAGGTTTATATGGACGGCGCCAATATGAACGCCCAGGTGGGACTGACTTCGCCGGCGTTGATAGGGGCGGATGTTTGTCATTTGAATTTGCATAAAACGTTTTGTATCCCGCATGGCGGCGGCGGACCGGGCGTTGGTCCGATCGGCGTCGCCTCGCATCTGGTGCCGTTTCTGCCGGGTGATCCGTTGGATGTGGATGCGGGCGCTGTCTCGGCGGCGCCATTTGGCAGTGCGCTGATCCTGCCGATTTCTTATGCTTATATTCGCATGATGGGCGCGGCGGGACTGAAACGCGCCACCGAGGTCGCGATCCTGAACGCCAATTATATCGCGGCCAGATTGAATGAGTCCTATCCGGTGTTGTATCGCGGCCGCAACGGTATGGTGGCGCATGAATGCATCGTCGATTGCCGCGGCTTCCAGGCCGAGGCCAGCGTCATGGTGGAGGATATCGCCAAGCGTCTGCAGGATTTTGGCTACCACGCGCCGACGATGTCATGGCCCGTCGCCGGCACGTTGATGATCGAGCCGACGGAATGCGAATCGAAGGCGGAACTGGACCGCTTCTGTGACGCGATGATCGCCATTCGCGCCGAGATCGCCTCGATCGCCGCCGGACGGATGGACAAAGCCGACAACCCGTTGAAACACGCGCCGCACACCGCGCGCGAGGTCACCGCGGATGTCTGGAACCACGCCTATTCCCGCGAGCAGGCGGCGTTTCCGTTGCCGTTTGTCGCCGCGTCAAAATACTGGCCGCCGGTGAAACGGGTCGACAACGTCTACGGCGATCGCAACCTGGTTTGCACCTGCGCGCCCTTGGAAGCCTACGCCGAGGCGGCTGAATAGCGCGTTACCGGGGCCGCCGTTCCGGCACTCGCGCGTGGGAGCCGCCGTGTTCCGGCCATTCCCACGGGCCGTCGACATCGACGCCTTTGGAGCGCAGCATTTCGATATGATCCTCGGCGTTGTCCTTCGGTTTGTAGCCGAGAAAGTCCCAGTTGGTATCGGCGATCTTGATGCGCGTGTTGGCGGAGTAGCCATTCACGATCAGGCAACCAGGGTCCGGATGCCGCAGCGACGCGTCAACCATCCGCGCCACGTCTCCTGGGCTTAACCACGTCGCGAGCGACCGCTGATCGATCGGCAGCGTGCGATACGTGCCGATCCGCATCGAGACCGATCGTATCCCATGCCGATCGAAATAATTGCGCAGGATCGACTCGCCGTACACCTTGAACGCGCCGTACAGACTGTCCGGCCGCGGCGGCAGTTCCGGCGAGACTCGTTCCGCGATCGGATAGCAACCGAATGCGTGATTGCTGCTGGCGTAGACGATCCGTTGCACACCGGCGAGTCGCGCGCTTTCAAACACATCGAACACGCCGCGGACATTGACCCGAAACAAATCCTCCAGCGAGTAATCCGCGCCGACGCCGGTCAGATGCACGACGGCGCTGACGCCTTGCATCATCTTTTCGATGGCCGCGCGGTCACCGACATCGGCGACGATGGCTTGCTCGTTTGGCGTCGGGTCTTTGATCGGTCGCGCGTCGGTCAGCCGCAGATGCGACCAGCCGGCCCGCAGGCCAACGCGTAGCGCGGTGCCGATGGCACCAGCCGCGCCGGTGATCAGGACGGTGTCCTTGGTGGGGTCGATCATGTGTCCGCCAGCATCGCCAGGATGTGATCGCGCGCCGCGATGTCGCCGTCATCGTGCACCGGTTGGATCGTCACGTGCGTCGCGCCCGCCGCGAAGTGCGCGCGCAGGCCTTCCTTCACTTTGTTGGCACTTCCCCACAACATCATCGCATCGATGAACGCATCGGAGCCTCCGTTACTCAGGTCCGCATCGGTAAAGCCAATCCGCAACCAGTTGTTGCGGTAGTTGTCCAGCGTCATGTACCGTGAGAGTTCCTTGCGGCCCAGTACGCGCGCTTTCATCGGATCTGTCTCCAACGTTACCTTCTGTTCGATTGCGCACCACTTTCCTGGGCCGAGGATTTTCGCCGCCTCCGCCGTATGTTTCGGCGTGGTGTTGTAGGGCAACGCGCCCTGGGTCATTTCGCCTGACAACTTCAACATCAGCGGGCCGAGCGCGGCGACGGCGAGCGGGAATTTGTCCGCGCCAGGTTCCCCTTCGCAGATCCCCTTCAAATAGCGGCGCATCGCCGGGATTGGCTTTTCATAGGTGTGGCCTCGGATTCCTTCCACCATCGGCGGATGGCTGACACCGAGGCCAAGGATGAACCGATCGCCATACAGGTCGTTCAACGTGATCATGCCGCGGCGCGAGGTGAACGCGTCTCGCGCATAGATGCTGGCGATCGAGCTGCCAATCTTGAGTTTCGATGTGCAGGACAGCATGAAGCCGGCAACCGCGAACGATTCGTAGCCGCGTGATTCCGGATACCAGAGCGTATCGTATCCAAGCCTTTCCACGGTGCCGACGAATTCTCTGATCTGCGCCGGTCCGCCGAGCTTATCGGTGGAATACCATGCGCCAAGCCGGCCGAGTTGCATGTGTTGTCTCCATTTGGTTCACGGGGCGACGATGATGCCGCTTTCCGCCAGACTGTTGATTTCCGGTTGCGTGAAGCCGGCTTCGGCCAGCACTTCGGCATTGTGCTCGCCCACTTTGGGCGGTTGCCGCGTGATGCCGGGCCGCTGATGATCGCCGAATTCAATCGGCAACGCGGGCAGTCCGACGACCTTACCGTCCCCGCCACCAAAGCGCGAGACGTAGACATCGAGCAATCCACCGGTCGCGAGCAGATGCGGATCGACGAACATGTCCTTCGGCTGCCCAACCGGAGCCCAGGATACGTTGGCTCGTTCGCAGCGGGCTTCAATTTCTGGTTGGGGGTATTTGATCAGAACTTCTCGCAGGGCCGGGATCAGCCAGGATCGTTCCGCGAGGCGAGTCAGGTTGGTTGCCAACCGAGGGTCGGCGGCGAGTTCCTGAAGGCCGAATTCCTCGACGAACCGGGTCCATTGCTGGTCGCTGGTGACGCCGATGAACAACTGGCCCTCATTCGCGGTGTCGAAGACCTCGTAGATGGCCCAGGCGCCGCGGCGGGCAGGCATTGGGCGGGCTTCGAGGCCGGTGGCGGCCATGCCGGCCATGTGCGTGCTCATGAGAAACGCGGCACTTTCGAACAGAGCGCTGCTGACGCGTTGGCCTTTGCCGGTAAGGTCGCGCTCTCGCAAGGCGGCCTGCGCGGCGACCACGCCGAATACCGCGCCCATGATGTCGATCACCGACGCACCGGCGCGCAGTGGCCGTCCAGGTGGACCGGTCATCCAGGCCAGACCGGTCTGGAACTGCACGACTTCGTCCAGAGCGGGCCGATGCTCATACGGGCCGGCCAGATAGCCTTTCAAGGCGAGGTAAATCAGGCGATCGTTACGCGGCGCGAAGTGCTCATAGCCGCACTTCAACCGTTCCATCGTGCCGGGGCCGTAATTCTCCAGCACGACGTCGGTCTTTTCGACCAGGCGGTACATCGCCGCCTGGCCGTCCGGATGCTTAAGGTCGATCGCGAGGCTGCGTTTGTTGCGGTTGAACGCGGCGAAAAAACCGGCGCCGAAGCCGCCCAGACGGCGCGTGTGGTCGCCGGTCGGGGCGGGCTCGACCTTGATGACATCAGCACCGAGTTCCGCGAACAGCAGCCCGGCGGTTGGCCCCATGACGGTGTGGGTGAACTCCAGTACCTTCAATCCCGCCAGGGGCCGAGCCGACATCAGGCCGCCATCCGCCGGAACGCGTCCAGGCTTCCGGCGTGGATCAGTTCACCCGGCAATTGATGGCCGACGATATCCTCCGCCATACGGCCGACCTCGATCAGTTTGTCGAGATCGACGCCGGTATCGATGCCCATTTCCTCGCAGAGCAAGACGAGTTCCTCGGTGCAGATGTTGCCGGCGGCTTTCGGCTGGCCGGCGAAGGGGCAACCGCCCAGACCACCGACCGTCGAGTCGAAGCGGGTGACGCCCATCTTCAATCCGGCATGCGCGTTGGCCACCGCGAGGCCGCGCGTGTCGTGCAAATGCAGCGAGATTTTCATGTCGGGCCAGCGTTCGCGTACCGCCGCGATGACGCGTTCGATGCGCACGGGCGTGGCCCAACCCATCGTGTCGGCGAGCGAAAACAGCGAGATCTTCGCGCCGGTTTCGTCGGCGATCTTCATCCCGTCATCCAGCGTCTTGACCACCTGAGCCGGCGGAATATCGCCCTGGTAGTTGCAACCGAACGCGGCCATGACACCGACGCGGGTCACCGGAATCCCCTTGGCGAGATGCAGTTCCGCGTGACGCTTCATCGCCTCCACATTATCCGCGTGCGTGCGATTGAGGTTCTTCTTGGTGAAGCCCTCCGACGCGGTCAACGAAATCGACCCTCTGATGGTCAGCTTGTCCTCGAACGCCAGCGCGCGATCGAGGCCGTTGCCGTTGAAATAAAGTCCGGTGTAGTGCACGCCCGGTTTGGCGGTGAAGCCGGCCACGACCGCCTCGGCATCCGCCCAACCGGGCACCAGCCGAGGATTCACGAATGAGCAAGCCTGGATGTGATGCAGGCCGGTTTCCGACAGCGCATCGATCAGGCGGATTTTGTCCGCCGTGCTGATCGGGCCGGGTTCGATCTGAAACCCCTCGCGCGGGCCTTCCTCGTGGATTTCAACATGGTTCGGCAGGTCGCTCATGGTCGGGTCCTTTCAGATGACTTTGGCGGCTTTGAAGCGTGCGACGTCGGCTTTGCTGTAGCCAAGCTCGGTGAGCACTTCCTCGTTGTGCTGGCCAAACATCGGCGGCGGGCGGTCTACCTTTGGGCCGCCATGGGCGAAATTGAAGGCGGCGACCGGCACGCTGAACGACCCGGGCACTCCCGGAGCATTTTCATGCTTGTGCAGCATGTTCCGGCTGACGATCTGCGGATCGGCGAGCGCCTCGCCCATGGTGCGCACCCGGCACGCCGGAACGTGGCGTTCTTGCAACCATTCTTCCCACTCGGCGGCGGTGCGCGTCAGCATGATGTCTTTCAGCACTTTGACCTCGCGGTCATGGTCCGCGTGGCGCTCGTCGTTGGTGCGCTTGATCATCTCCGGCCGCTCCAGCACCGTCCACAGCCTGCGTTGCTGGCGCAGGTTGGAGGCGCCGACCATGACCATGCCGTCCTTCGTTTCATACGCCTGACTGGTGGCGTGGCCGGTCGTGTTGCCGGATGGTTTGGGATGCTTGCCGTTGCGCAGATAGCCGGTGATGTGGCTCGCCATCAGGATCATCGCGACATCCAGCATCGCCATGTCGACGCGTTGGCCCTGGCCGGTTCGTTCCCTTTGAAACAACGCGGCCGACAATGCGTACGCGCCCATCGTCCCGGTCGCGTAATCGATCGCCGGGGCACCGATCTTGATCGGGTTGGCGTTCGGCGTGCCGGTCATCGCCATGATGCCTGACGTGGACTGGATGACATGGTCGTACGCGGTTTGCACTCGCCGCGGTCCACCCTGACCAAACGCCGAGAACGAGGCGTAGATCAGTTTCGGATTGATTTTCTTCAGGTCCTCATAGCCAAGTCCAAGCGCTTCGAATGCTCCGGGCCGGTAGTTCTCCACCAGCACATCGGCGGTCGCGACCAGCTTCTTCAGAATCTCCCGGCCCTGTTCGGTTTTAAGGTTCAGCGTGATGGCGCGCTTGTTCGATCCTTGCGTCAGGAAGCCAGTTCCCATGTTGGCATGGTTCAGATCGTTGTCGCTGCCGGAGTCCCGGCTTTGATCGGGTTCGTCCGGATGTTCCACCTTGATCACATCCGCGCCCATGAGCCCAAGCTGATACGCGGCGAACGGGCCCGCCAGCACGTGGGTGATGTCGATGATCCGAATGCCTTCGAATGGGCGTTGCATGCTGTTCCTCCGGGATTCTCGCCGCCGAAGGTGCAACCTTGCCCCGGTGCCGTCAACACGCTTGGATGACGTATCGCATGAGGGAGGGCGGACATGCCGGTCGATCTGATCATCGAAGGCGCGGTGGCGAAAGTGGTGCTGAACCGGCCGGAGCGGCTGAATGCGTTGACCTGGGAAATGCGCCAGCAACTGCGGGAGCATTTTTCCGAGTTGCGGTTCAATGAGGCCGTGCGCGCGATCATCGTCACCGGCGAGGGCCGCGCGTTCTGCACCGGTGCCGACGTCGGACGCATGGAGCGCAAGGATTTGCGTGGCGAGCGGGAAAAACTCCAGCAGGGCAGCCATTCCTACATCCGGGTGCTGACCTCGATCGAGAAACCGGTCATCGCCGCCGTGCGAGGCCCAACCGTCGGCATCGGTTGGAGCATCGCCATGGCCTGCGACCTGATCGTAGCCTCCGAGACCGCGCGGTTCTCACAGATCTTCCGGCGGATCGGTCTGGCGCCGGACGGCGGGGCGATCTGGTTTCTGTTGAAACGAATTGGCATGGCGCGCGCCAAGGAACTGGTGTTCACCGGCCGCTTCGTCGATGCCGCCGAGGCGTT
>ODAK010006638.1_pt1 | contig 11647 bp, 10 predicted proteins | sample 1539591 | NCBI WGS metagenome assembly ODAK01 (sample SAMEA3539303, study PRJEB22396) | soil metagenome | biome: tundra; feature: field; material: soil | place: USA | collected 2010-05 | depth 0.15 m | reverse complement strand
CTGACTGCCACTGTGCAGGAAACGAAGGAGCTTCGCTGGTGGCTATTGAGCTTTGGTCCCGAGGTGGAAGTTGTGGAGCCGAAGAGCTTGCGCGCACTCATGCGCGAGCTTGTCGGAAGCTCGGCAAGGCGTTATCGGATCAAGCGATAGCCAGTTTCAAATGCCCGACAAGCTTAGAAGCTGGCTTTACCGTGATTTCGATGTCGTAGCCGAGCCGGTTCAAGCAATCCATTAGCTTGCGCTCAGACAGATTGGAAAAGTCACCGCGCATCATGTCGGATACCTTCGGTTGGGTGATCCCCATGCGCTTTGCCGCCTCTTGTTGAGTCAGCCCATGGCGGCGCATGGCCTTCCTGATCTCGATGACCAGGCCCGATTTGATCTTGAGTCTTTCCGCGTCAGGTAGGCCAAGATCGGCATACACGTTACCAGAGCTGCGCTGCACTTCGATACCGTCAATGATCCGTTTTTTCATTTCGTATCCATTCGAGCGGCTTTTCTTTGTCGGCCATGCCTTGATTATACATGAACAGGTATATTCAGCGAGCGCAGCAGTCTCGGTTGAGCCACGGGATCAGGCAATGAGTCCTCCCGAATGACCGGTACATATTCAGGAGCAGTCCTTTAGTGTAGCTCCGCAACGGGCTATCCATGACCGGACCTTGCCGGCAATCGCTCGCGCAATTTCGGGAAATGCGGTAGCCTGTGACCGCGGAATACTCAGTAATCCTGGAAAAAGCTGTTCACCGCGAAGGACGCCAAGGACGCGAAGGAAAACAAAGTACAAGCCTTGTCATCAAGATCACCAATCTGGTGATTGCATCCGGATTCACGTTGGTATTGATTTCCTTGGCGTCCTTAGCGTCCTTGGCGGTTCAAACGCTGGCCTCAGGGTAATTGGAGCATAAAACGAGATGCAGGATGCGGACTCGTTCGATTTTGTCGTCATCGGCGCAGGCAGCGCAGGTTGCGTACTCGCTAACCGGCTTACGGAGTCGGGGCGCTACCGTGTTCTTCTGCTGGAGGCCGGAGGAGAAGATCGCAATCCATGGATCCATATTCCCCTTGGCTACGGCAAGCTTTTCACCAACCCGAAAGTGAACTGGCTCTACACCGGCGAGCCGGAAGCGGCCAGCGGCAATCGGCGCATCGCGCAACCACGCGGCAAAGTGCTCGGCGGATCGAGTTCCATCAATGGCCTGGTCTATATCCGCGGCCAGCGCGAGGACTACGACGACTGGCGCCAGCTCGGCAACGCGGGCTGGGGTTACGACGATGTGTTGCCGTATTTCCGCAAAAGCGAAGATCAGCAACGCGGCGCGGATGATTATCATGGCGTGGGCGGCCCCCTGACGATATCGGACCCATCGGAACCCCACCCGCTCTGCGAGGCGTATATTGCCGCTGCGGAACAATGCGGATATCCGCGCAATCCCGATTTCAATGGCGCCCGTCAGGAGGGCTTTGGCTACGTTCAGGTGACCTTGCGCAACGGTCTGCGCAGCAGTACCGCGACGGGATATCTGCGTCCGGCGCGCCGGCGCAAGAACCTGTCCGTGATCACGCGCGCGCACGCGACGCGCATCCTGTTTTCTGGCAAAAGCGCCACCGGCGTCGAGTATCTTCACCGGGGCCAGAAGCGCTCTGTAAACGCCCGCGGCGAGGTGATTCTTGCGGGTGGCTCTTTCAATTCCCCGCAGCTCTTGCAGCTTTCCGGATTGGGCCCGGCTGCGTTGCTGCAGCGTTTCGGCATTAGCGTGATCGCTGACATGCCGGAAGTCGGCGCCAATCTTCAGGACCATTACAACGGCCGCCTGGTGTACCAGAGCACCGAAGCTTTCACGCTCAACGACGTGGTCAATAATTTCGGTAGAGGCATGATTGAGGCATTGCGCTTCCTCTTTCTGCGCAAGGGTTTTCTGACGATGGGGGCTTCCTATGCGGCAGGCTTTCTGCGCACCGACCCGGCCCTGTCGAGGCCCGATATACAGGGGGGCCTCATGCTGTTCAGCGCCGACAAGGCCGGCGCCGATCTCCACCGCTTTTCAGGTTTTTCAATGTTGGTCAGGCTGTTGCGGCCCGAGAGCAGGGGAGACGTGCTGATTCAGAGTGCCGATCCGTTGCACGCGCCCGCGATCAGGCCCAACTACCTCGCCTCCGCGAAGGATCGCGAGGTGCTGCTGGCCGGAATGAAGGCGGTGCGCCGCATCGCGGACACCCCCGCAATGCGCCGCTACATCGCGCGCGAACACGAACCCGGCGCGTCGTGCTCGAACGATGCTGATTTGCTGGATTATCTGCGCCGCCGTGGCGGAATCAGCTACCATCCCGTTAGCACCTGCCGCATGGGAAACGATGCTGCAGCGGTCGTCGACGAACGTTTGCGGGTTCATGGAGTACAGGGTCTACGCGTGGTCGATGCCTCGATCATGCCAATGATTGTTTCCGGAAACACCAATGCACCAACGATCATGATTGCAGAAAAAGGGGCTGACATGATCCTGCAGGACGCCGCAAGGCGTTAGCCGGACCAATGCGTTGCGCGGGTCCGACCCCGCATTGGTTACCGCGTGGGCCGATGCATAATCACCGCGTATATGCACTCGTGATATTCAGGACCTGCCAGAAGAATGCACCGGGCCCGAGTCGCAGCCTGAAGTTCCCTGGGCATGGGAGCCGACTCGGTTCGCTTATCATCGTTGCGTTCAATGCCGCGCGGGCAAGCGATCGCCACGAGGCTGACAAGGCTTAACGCCGCAATCATCAATTTGAGGGTGGCCATGGATAGAGACCTATGCTGATTAGCGATTCGATTCAAGTTAACAGAACCGTCAAGATTGCCGTCGGTTGATGGTCTTTGCACTTCTGCGTCATGCCGCACTATGGCGCGTTTCTTTGCTGTCCCACCCGGTCAGGAGAGATGCCGGGGGCGCCGCCGATAATCAGCGGAATAATCGTTACAAACCTGGAATCGGCGAGCAATTTTTGCTGCGGGGTAAGACCTCCATAAAGCGTTTTAGCTGCTGAAGCAATGTCTTCCAAAGCCGTCAGCCTGTTACGCGCTACGTCGACGGCATGGTCGACCTGCTGAAGCGCGTCCATTTGCGTGCTGGCGATCTGCCCGCGGCCGCGTTCCTTCGATATATCCGAGACCAAGGCTCTCACCTTATCGGCGTAAGACAGCCACGCGTTTTCCTGCCCCGATGACAGCTTCAGGTCTTCCTGAAGCATCGCCAGGCGATACTCAACCAGATCTGCGGTATCTTCCTGTATTGCCGGACGCTTATCCTTCATGGAACTGTCCGGGCGGTTGCGTCCGCCGCGCATGGTACCTCCCGGAAATCCGCCGCCACCCGGAAACTGTGCCAGCAACTCGGAGGTTGCGCATGCGGCGATAGTCGCCAGGAGACATAGGATGACCCGCTTTCTCATTTTCATTTGCGGTCTTTCTCGGGACTGCTTTCATCGCCTGAGATCCAAGTTAATCGTTGGCGCCTTATCCAGGCAACAGAGTTTACAAATCGTTACAACACCACACAATTTGTTACAGGAGCGGCGTTTGCCGCGTAGTAGCATTCAATCAGAGGCGACGGACGGCATCGTCAGCAGCCAGGGAATGAACTTAGGCTGCGGTAAACCTGTATCGGAAGGGCTAGGAGTTACCGTCCAGTAAGGGGATGGTATTGATCAGCACGCTCTGGTTGGGGATCAACGTGCCCGCCTGTTTCAGGGCTGCCAGCGCCGCACGCGTCTCGATACACGACTCCAGGACGTGCTTGCGTAAGGTCCTCCGACTGAATTCGGCCATGGGTCTTCTGATACACGGTGGACAGACGTTATTTCACTTTGCGTGGATGACTGTAATCCGGCTACCATTAATCAATGCAACGACTCCACCCCGCATTGGGATTTCTCGTCTGCCGGGGAATTGATCGCGCACCGCAAGTGAACAGGGAGGAAAGTCATGGAACATCCGATACTGCGCGCGTTTGCGCTTGCCATTGGGTTTGGGTTTGCGTGCGCTGCGGCGGCGCAGTCTTATCCATCAAAACCGATACGCATCATCGTGCCCCTCGCGCCGGGCGGCAATGTCGACATCGTCGCACGCACGATTGCCCAGCAGCTCACCGAAAACCTCGGGCAGCAAGTCATCGTCGAGAACCGGCCCGGCGCGAGCAGCCTGGTCGGCACCCAGCAGGTCGCCAAAGCGGCGCCCGACGGTTATACGCTGCTCGCCGTGGCGAACACCTTTGCCATGGTGCCTTCGATCGTGGCCAACCCCGGCTACGATCCATTGAAGGATTTCGCCGGCATCACGCTGACCTGCCTGGTGCCGCAGGTGCTGGTCGTGAACCCTGCGCTGCCGGTGCGCTCGGTGACGCAACTGATTGCGCTGGCCAAAGCGCGGCCTGGGGAAATCTCCTACGCGACCTCGGGCCCGGGCGGCACCGGACACATGGCGACGGAACTCTTCAGCCGTCAGGTCGGCGTGAAAATGCTGCACGTGCCCTACAAGGGCAATTCGCAGGCTATCATCGATGTCATCGGTGGACAGGTCATGCTAATGTTCGACCAGGTGAGCACCTCGGAACCTTACATCAAAGCGGGCAAGCTGCGCGGCGTGGCCGTCACGAGCCGCACGCGCTCGCCGCTGTTTCCCGATCTGCCCACCATCGATGAGTCGGGGGCGCCGGGCTTCGAAGACATTACCTTCAACGGATTGGTGGCGCCGGCGGGAACCCCGCGTGAAGTCCTCGTGCGCATGAATGAAGAAGTCGCGAAGGTTGTGCGCGCGCCGAATCTGCGCAAACGCTTCCTGGAACGCGGCGTCGAGCTGAAGGCGAGTGCGTCGCCGGAAGAGTTCACCGCGCACGTGAAGGCCGAAGTCGAGAAGAAAGGCAAGCTCGCGCGCGAGGCCGGAATCAAATTGGAATAAGTGAACGAGTGAACGGGTGAACGCGTAAACGAGCAAAGCATTCCCTCTTCCCCGTAGCCGGGGGAGAGGGTTGGGGTGAGCCGTTTCACTCGTTCACTTATCCAAAAGGAGAACACATTGTCCATACACGATGAAGGCGAGCCCGCTTTCAGGGCGCCGCCGCTGAGCTGTGATTGTCACTTCCATGTGTTCGGCCCGGCCGCACGCTATCCGTACGGCAGCGACCTGCGCTATCCGCCGCCGCTCGCGCCGCTGGACGATTACCTCGCGCTGGCGCGCCGTCTTGGATTCGAGCGCTTTGTGTTCGTGCAGCCGAGCGCGTATGGCCGCGACAATAATTGCATGCTCGATGCGATGCGCGAAGTCGGCGCGCCATGCCGTGGCATCGTCGATATCGATGAAAATATTCCCGATGCCGAGCTCGCACGATTGCATGCGGCGGGCGTGCGCGGCGTGCGCGTCAACGTGTCTCCGGTCAAGCCGCCCGCAGCGGGCTTCGCGGCGACCATGCTCGCGCGTATCGAGCGCCTGCACGCGCGCTGCGCCGAGCTTGGCTGGCAGCTCGACTTCCTGACGCCGGGCTGGCTGACGAGCGAGTTGATGGGAACTCTGAAGAAGTTGCAGGTCGATTTCACGCTTGCGCATATGGGCATGTTCCTCGCGCGCAACGGGGTGGATCAGCCGGGGTTTCAGCAACTGCTCGACCTGCTGCGGCATGGCGAGGGGCGATGCTGGGTCAAGCTCACGGGCGTGTACCGCATGTCGGTCGATCCCGGCTTCGCCGATGCGGCTCCGCTCGCGCGCGCGCTGATCGAGGCGGCTCCCGATCGCATCATCTGGGGCAGCGATTATCCGCACCTTTCGTTCGCCGACAAGGTGGGTTCGGTCGAGCTGTTCAATCTGCTCGGGCAGTGGGCGCCGGATGATGCGGCGCGGCGTAAGATTCTGGTCGACAATCCGCAACGGCTGTTCAAATTCTGAAACGATAAAACAGGGTGGAGGAGGGGATATGCGAAGAAACAATAGCCGGTTGCTGTGTCTGGCCGTTCTTGCCATGGCCGCGGCTCAGCCTTCGATCGCACAGCGTACCGTCGGCGCGGCGAAAGACTACCCGGCGAAGGTCATTCGCATTGTCGTTCCGTACGCGGCGGGAGGGGGACCCGACGTGGTGATCAGAACCATCGCCGACAAGATCGGCCCGAACCTGGGGCAGAACATCGTGCTCGAGAATCGGGGCGGGGGCGGCGGCATGCTCGGCACTGCTATTGTCGCGAAGTCTGCGCCCGACGGTTATACCTTGCTGTTGCAGCTGACCGGGGCTTACGCGAGTTACCCTTATTTTTTCAAGAACCTCTCTTACGATCCGGCGAAGGACCTGATACCGGTAACGCTGGTGGCGAAGAACGTTGGTTATGTGCTGATCGTGAACCCCAGTCTGCCGGCGCGGTCTGTCAAAGAGTTGATTGCGCTCGCGAAGGCAAATCCCCAAAAACTCAATTACGGGACGGCCGGCGTCGGCAGCGTGATGCAAATGGCCGCCGAGCTCTTCGCGTACCTGACCACGGTGAAACTGACGCCCGTGCATTACACCGGCGTGCCCGCGGCGCTGACCGACGTGATCTCCGGCCAGATCGAATTGGGTTTCCCGGCGGCGCCGTCAGCGCTTCCGTTCACACATTCCGGCCGTTTGCGCGTTCTGGGCATTACTGGCGAGAAACGCTGGAGCAAAATGCCGGACGTACCGACGCTCGACGAAGCGGGTGTCAAGGGATACAAATTCATCGGCTGGTATGGCCTCTGGTTCCCGGCGGGGACGCCGGCCGAGTATGTAAGCCGCATTCAGAGCGAGGTCGCCAGGGCGGCCCATGATCCTGCGGTCAGGCAGCGCTACGACGAACAGGGGCTGGAGGGCGTGGGATCGACGCCGGAGGAGTTCGCGCGCGTACTCGAAGACGAGTTCGCGCTCAACAAGAAGCTCACGGCCAGCATGGGCATAGTACCGCAGTAATTCTGAATCAAACGGCATTGTCAGATCTCCTGTCAGCCAATCAGGATCGCGCGGTAGTCGTTGACGTTAGTGCGCGTCGGGCCGGTGACGACGAGATCGCCGAGCGCGGAGAAGAAGCCGTAGCCGTCGTTGTTTTCGAGCAGCTTCTCGGCGCGCAGCCCGAGCCTGACGCCGCGGGCGAGCGAGTCCGGCGTTGCAATTGCACCTGCGTTGTCTTCGGTGCCGTCGATGCCGTCGGTGTCGCACGCAATCGCGTGCATGCCGTCAGCGCCCTGCAGATCGTTGACCAGCGACAGCAGAAACTCGGCACAACGTCCGCCGCGGCCTTTGCCGCGCACGGTGACTGTGCACTCACCGCCCGAGATTAAAGCAACCGGCGGCTGCCACGGCTCGCCGTGCGCTTTGACTTCGCGCGCGAGCGCGGCGTAGACCTTTGCGACTTCGCGCGCTTCGCCGGTTACGCTGTCGCCGAGAATGGCGGCGCGCACGCCGTTGGCTTCGAAAAATTTTGCCGCTGCCTGCAACGATTGTTGTGCCGTCGCAATGACGCGGTTTTCAGTCTTGACGAAGACTTTGTCGCCGGGCTTGGGAGTCTCGGTAAGTTCGCCGCGTATGCCGCGCTCGAGGGTTTCCTGAACCGCTTTCGGAATCTTGCACTCGTAGCGCCTGAGGATGTCGAGCGCGTCCTGATAAGTGGTCGGATCGGGCGCGCACGGACCGGATGCGATATGCGTCGGATCATCACCGGTCACGTCCGAAATCACGAGCGCGAGAATTTTCGCTTTGCATGCGGCGGCAAGCCTGCCGCCCTGGATCAGCGACAAGTGTTTTCTGACGGCGTTGATTTCCTGAATCATCGCGCCGCAGCGCAACAGCTCTTGGGTGACCGCCTTGAGATCGGCCATCGAGATCGTTGCGACCGGGAGGCTTAGCAGGCTCGAGCCGCCACCGGAAATCAGCGCGAGCAGCAGATCGTTCCTGGACAGCCGCCTGACGCCGTCGAGAATTCTTTTCGCCGCAGCTTCGCCGGATTCGTCCGGCACCGGATGGCCGGCCTCGACCACGCTGATGCGGTTGGTGAGCAGCCCATGCGCGTAGCGCGTGATCACGATGCCGTCGAGCGGCGCGTCGGCCGGCCAGTGCTGCTCGGCCGCGAGCGCCATCGACGCCGCGGCCTTGCCAGCGCCGATCACCAGCGTGCGGCCCTTGGGCGGCTTGGGCAGGTGCTGCGGCACGATGTGGATCGGATCGGCAGCGGCAACCGCGGCGTGGAAACTGCCCAGCAAGAGTTCTCGTGGAGACATCTATAAGCCAGTGAACGGGTGAACGGGTGAACGGGTGAACGGGTAAACACCCTCTCCCCGTACCCGGGGAGAGGGTTGGGTGAGGGGCTTCACTCGTTCACCCGTTCACTCGTTCACCCAAGTACGTTCTTCAAATACTGCCCGGTGTAGCTCGCCTTGTTCTTCGCGACGTCTTCAGGCGAGCCTTCGGCGATCACGCGCCCGCCGCGGTCGCCGCCTTCGGGACCGAGGTCGATGATCCAGTCCGCGGTCTTGATTACATCGAGGTTGTGCTCGATCACGACCACCGTGTTGCCGTGGTCGCGCAGCCGGTGCAGCACGCGTAGCAGCAGGTCGATATCGTGGAAGTGCAACCCCGTGGTCGGCTCATCCAGGATGTAGAGCGTGCGTCCGGTGTCGCGCTTGGACAATTCGAGCGAGAGCTTCACGCGCTGCGCCTCGCCGCCGGAGAGCGTCGTCGCGCTCTGGCCGAGCGTTATATAGCCGAGCCCGACGTCGAGCAGCGTATGAAGTTTTCTCGCGACGACCGGCACCGCGCCGAAGAACCCCGCCGCCTGCTCGACCGTCATTTTGAGGACTTCGTTGATGTTCTTGCCTTTGTACTGGACTTCGAGCGTCTCGCGGTTGTAGCGCTTGCCGTGGCACACGTCGCACGGCACGTAAATGTCGGGCAAAAAGTGCATCTCGACCTTGAGCACGCCATCGCCCTGGCACGCTTCGCAGCGGCCGCCCTTGACGTTGAACGAGAAACGCCCGGGACCGTAGCCGCGCTCGCGCGCCATCGGCACTCCGGCGAACAGCTCGCGGATCGGCGTGAACAGCCCGGTATAGGTCCCGGGATTGGAGCGCGGCGTGCGCCCGATCGGACTTTGATCGACGTTGACGACTTTATCGAAATGCTCGAGCCCATCGATTGCTTCGTGCGGCGCCGGCTCGGCCGTGCTGCCATAAAGATGGCGCGCCGCGGCCTGGTAGAGCGTGTCGTTGATCAGCGTCGACTTGCCCGAACCCGAGACGCCGGTGATGCAGACCAACAGGCCGACCGGCAGCCTGGCGGTGATCTCTTGGAGGTTGTTGCCGCGCGCACCGCTGATCGTCAGCAGGTGTTTCGCATCCGGCTTGTGGCGGAGCCCCGGCACTTCGATGCGGCGGCGTCCCGTGAGGTATTGCCCCGTCAGCGATTCGGCGTTGCTTCTGATGTCGGCGGGCGTGCCTTGCGCGATGATGCGTCCGCCGTGCTCGCCGGCGCCGAGCCCGATGTCGACGACGTGATCGGCGTTTTCGATCGCTTCGCGGTCGTGCTCGACCACGATCACGGTGTTGCCGATATCACGCAGCCGCTTCAGCGTATCGAGCAGCCGCGCGTTGTCGCGCTGGTGCAGCCCGATCGACGGCTCGTCGAGCACATACATCACTCCGGTGAGCCCGGAGCCGATCTGGCTCGCGAGCCGGATGCGCTGCGCTTCGCCGCCCGACAGCGTGTCGGCTGCGCGATCGAGCGACAGGTATTCGAGCCCGACATTGTTGAGGAACGTGAGCCGGTTGATGATCTCGGTGACGATTCTGTCGGCGATCGCCCGCTTGGTGCCGGTCAACTCGATGGTTTCGAAAAACTGCGATGCCTGCCTGAGCGGCAGCGCGCTCACCTCGTAGATCGTCCTGCCGCCGACGTTCACGTGGCGCGCTTCGCGCCGCAGCCGCGTGCCGAGGCACTCGGGGCAGGGCTGCGTGTTGAGATGCTTGGCGAGTTCCTCGCGCACCGTCATCGAATCGGTTTCGCGGTAGCGTCGCTCGAGGCTGGGAATGATGCCTTCGAAGGCATGCTCGCGCTGTTGCTTGTTGCCGCGCTCGCCGAGGTAGAGAAATTTGATCTTGTCGCGTCCCGAGCCGTGGAGCACGACGTTCTGCACCGTCTGCGGCAACTGCTCGAACGGCGCCTCGAGATCAAAACCGTAGTGTTGTGCGAGACACTGCAGCATCTGGAAGTAGAACTGGTTGCGGCGGTCCCAGCCCCTGATTGCGCCCGAGCCGAGCGACAGGTGCGGATAGGCGACGACGCGCTTGGGGTCGAAAAAACTGATGTTGCCGAGGCCGTCGCAGCGCGGGCACGCACCCATCGGATTGTTGAACGAGAACAACCGCGGCTCGAGCTCCGGCAGCGAGTAGCTGCACACCGGGCACGCGAATTTGGCCGAGAACAAATGCTCGGCGCCGCTGTCCATTTCGACCGCGAGCGCGCGCCCGTCGGAATGGCGCAGCGCGGTCTCGAACGATTCGGCGAGCCGTTGCTTGACTTCGGGACGCACCTTGAGGCGGTCGACCACGACCTCGACCGTGTGCTTCACGTTCTTCTTGAGCTTCGGCAACTCGTCGATCTCGTGCACCTTGCCGTCGATGCGTACGCGCACGAAGCCCTGCGCGCGCAGCTCGTCGAAGAGATCGAGCTGTTCGCCTTTGCGGCCGACGATCAGCGGCGACAGGATCATCAGCCTCGTATCTGCGGGCAGTTGCAGCACGTGATCGACCATCTGCGACACGCTTTGCGCGGCGAGCACGATATTGTGATCCGGGCAGTGCGGGTCGCCGGCGCGCGCGAACAGCAGTCGCAGATAGTCGTGAATTTCGGTGACGGTGCCGACCGTCGAGCGCGGGTTGTGGCTCGTTGCCTTCTGCTCGATCGAAATCGCCGGCGACAGGCCCTCGATCAGGTCGACATCGGGCTTTTCCATCAGTTGCAGGAACTGGCGTGCGTAGGCCGACAATGATTCGACGTAGCGGCGCTGGCCTTCGGCGTAAAGCGTGTCGAACGCGAGCGAGGACTTGCCCGATCCCGACAGGCCGGTGATCACGATCAGCCGGTTGCGCGGCAGATCGAGACTGATGTTCTTCAGATTGTGGGTGCGCGCGCCACGGATGCGTATCAGCTCGACGCTTTTGGCGAGCGTGTCCGCACCGGAAGTTTGCAGCCGAACGACAGTGGGCCGATGAGTTGACAAGAAGAACGAACCCCGAAGTAAACCTGCTAATATACCGGACTTTGCCGCTTCTCCCCAAGCCGTATTTCGCTATGTCCTCCAGCAATCGAATGAGCCCGGCCGAGTTGCGCGCGAGCATCGGCCTCGCGGGGATTTTTGGTCTGCGCATGCTCGGCATGTTCATCATTCTGCCGGTATTCGCGCTGTACGCCGAGCACCTGCCTGGCGGCGACAGCCATACCCTGATCGGCATTGCGCTCGGCGCATACGGCCTGACGCAAGCGGTATTGCAGATTCCCTTTGGCTGGATCTCGGACCGCATAGGCCGCAAGCCGGTAATTGCCGGGGGGCTGGTGCTGTTTGCGCTCGGCAGTTTTATCGCTGCGGGAGCGCACGACATCTATTCGGTCATCGCCGAGCGGGT
>ODAK010006637.1_pt1 | contig 11647 bp, 11 predicted proteins | sample 1539591 | NCBI WGS metagenome assembly ODAK01 (sample SAMEA3539303, study PRJEB22396) | soil metagenome | biome: tundra; feature: field; material: soil | place: USA | collected 2010-05 | depth 0.15 m | reverse complement strand
TGGTCACCCTCTGAGAAGTTCGCCGAGGCCGTTGCGATGATCCCTTGAGACCGCCACTCATCGTGTCGATGCCGGCGGCATTGAGCTGACGATAAGCGGCCCGTGCGGCCAGGACGCCGCCTTTGATCGTCGGCGTTCAGGACCATCGTCCTCTAGCGCGCGGGTCTCTCGAGTGCGTAAATGCAGCACTCCACGGCTTTATACCCGGATGAACTCATCGATGAATCTTGGCCGGGCTGCAGCCCGCAATACGCGGGCTACAGCCAACCGCTGGATGCGCGCTCCGAAAGAAAACGAGCAGGCACTCAAGGTTGGGTCGTTCGTCGGTTGCGTGTGCCTCGCTGGGATCGTGTCGCTCGTGATTCCCGCCAGGTGGACCACCTCAGCCGAACATTGGCTGCCCGCGTTCGTGATCCTCACTGTCGTCGCGATCCTCCTTGAGTTCGTAAGCGTCCCCCTCCCGAACAGCGGCAGTATCACCGTCGCGACAATCGCCCACATCGCGACCATCCTCCTCGTCCCAGCACCCTTCGCAGCCATCTCCGTCGGCGCTTCCGTCTTCGTTGAGGAGGCCGTTCGCCGAGCTCCCACGCCGAAGCTCGCTTTCAACGTGGGCGGCATGCTCGTCACCTCGTCCGTCTGCTCGCTGGCCCTCGGGTTCACCGGTGACATCTGGACAATCCGGAGTTCTGGAGGACCACAGGTCTTTCTACTACCCGCCTTCTTGGTCGTAGGTCTCACCTATCACGCCGTCAATCTGGTCCTCACGAGCATCGTCTTCGCGATCACGTCCGGGCGGAGCATCACGCACGTCCTACGTGCCAACACGCGGGGCACCGTCCTCAACGACGCGGGTGCCGCGAGCGTTGGCGCGTTTGCCGCGCTCATCTGGACTGTCGAGCCGCTCCTGGCAACTCTGCTCGTGCTGCCCGCCGCGGTTGTGAGTCGCTCCTTTGAGCACAGTCACCGGCTAGAGGTCGAGACCTGGTCGGCTGTGCGGTCGCTCGCTGATATCGTCGACGACAGGGATGCAACCACGTTCCATCACTCCGAACGGGTGGCCGCGTATTCGCTCGCCCTCGGCAAGGAGCTCGGGCTGGCTGAGGACCAGCTCGAGGTTATCGAGCAAGCGGCCGCAGTACACGACCTGGGCAAGATCGGCGTCCCCGACCGGGTCCTCCTGAAACCGGGCCCCCTCACGGCCGCCGAATTCGCGATCATGCGCCTCCACACCGAGATCGGGCCTCGAATCCTCAACCAGTTCGATCTCTTCCAGGAAGGGGCTGCCATTGTTCGTCACCATCACGAGAGCTACGACGGCTCGGGCTATCCCGAAGGGTTGGCCGGTGAGGCGATACCGTACGGCGCCCGCGTCGTGGCTGTGGCAGATGCCTTCGATGCGATGACCTCCGATCGACCCTACAGATCGGCCCTGTCTGCGTCAGATGCGGTCGAGCGCCTGAGAGCCGGACGGGGTGGGCAATGGGACCCAGCGGTCGTCGATGCCTTTCTGCTGCTGTTCACGGCGGGGGCTATCGAGCGCTCGATGAAGATTCACCATCCAGCCCTCGCAGCTGTCGACCGCGGCGCTCCAACTCATCATTTGCGACCGTCCAAATCACCTGGCGATGGAGGGACGCCCGCGTGACGATGGCGCCTCTTCAGCGGTTCATCTACCGAGGAAACGGACCCTTCACGTGGTTGTTGTGGAGCCAGACGATCTCGCTGTTCGGGAGCCAAGTCAGCCTCGTCGCCATTCCGCTGCTGGCCGCCCTCAGCCTGGGCGCCAACGCGTTCGAAATGGGCCTGTTGGCCGCGGTCGAAACGGGTGCCTATCTGCTGATCTCGGTTCCGGCAGGCGTCCTGGCCGATCGGGTCGATCGCCGTCGGCTCCTGATCGCCAGCAACCTGGGCCGAGCTGGGTTGCTCCTAGCCATTCCGGCCGGTGCCGCTCTAGGCTCCCTTTCGCTGCCGCTGCTCTATGCGGTGGCATCCGGGGTCGGGGTGCTCAGCGCGCTGTTCGACGTCACCTATCAGAGCTACGTGCCGGAGTTGTTGGCGCCGGGCGATCTGCTCAAGGGGAATCAGAGGATCGAGCTATCGGAGTCGGCGGCCCGGACCGCTGGACCGGGTCTCGCCGGCGGACTCATCGGGGCGCTAGGTGGATCGGTAGCGGTGATCGTCGACGCCGTTTCGTATCTGGTGGCTTCTGTTGCGCTTCTTGGGGCATCGCGTGCAGCCAAGGCGGGGGCCGCGGAAGAGCCACTGGGTCGGCGGCAGGAGACCGCAGGGCCCCCACCCGCCGACGATGACGAGCTAACGCCAATGGGACGCACCCACGGAGGCGGCGCGTGGGCAGGATTCAGGATCGTTCTCCGTGACCGCGTTCTACGCGACATGGCTATTTCCACCGGGATCTTCAACCTGGCGAGCTCGGCGATCATGGCTGTTTTCATCCTCTTCGCGGCGCGCGATTTGGCGATGAACGCCGCCACGATCGGCATTCTCATAGGCGTGAGCAACATCGGCTTCGTCGTTGGAGCGCTGGCCGTCGGCGCTGTCACCGCGCGTTTTGGAATCGGCCGGACGCTGACGATGTCCGCTGTCCTGGGGGCCATCGCGACGATCCTGCTTCCATTCGCCAGTGGGCCTACCGCACTGGGCTTCCTGTTCGGGGGCCGCTTCATTGGGGCCTTGGCCATCCCCTTGTTCAACGTCAACGCCCGGGCCTTCCGCCAGAGCCGGTCGCCGCTTGCCACGCTCGGCCGCGTTAATGCGGTCTTCCGGCTCATCGACTGGGGGACGCTACCGATCGGCGCGCTCCTCGGTGGTTGGATCGGCACCGTCTACGGCCTATACGCCACTCTGGCCGTCGGCGGCCTGCTCGGCATTGCGAGCGCGGCCTGGCTGCTCGCTAGCCCGCTAAGACACGTTCGAGGACTCGAGTTCGGAGCCGAACATCGTCGCGACGAACTATCACCGGTGCCATCCGAGGCCCGCCTCAGGCTTCGCGTTAGGGGCTTCGGCGAGGCTATCGCCGATCGAATGGCTGCAATAGGCCGACTGCATCTTCGCTGGACCTGGTTAGCCATCGCCGGATTCGCTCTTCAGCTCGCCCTGTTCCTTCCAGCGGTGAACGTGTTCGGCGCTGCCACGCCGATTCTGTATGTCCTGTCGTGTGCCGCGGTCCTGGCCTGTGTTATTCGCAATGTGCGCATCCCCGGCCTGGCCGTCATCGCGCTGGGCGGAGTGAGCAACCTACTGGTGATCGTGCTCAACGGCGGCTTCATGCCCGTCACGGCCGAATCAGCCCGCGCGGCTGGTCAATTGCCACCCTCCGGATATGTGACCACGATCGACATGACCAGTCCCGTTCTCCAGCCGCTCACCGACATCATCGTGGTGCCCCAGCCCCTGCCGCTCGCGAACGTCTATAGCGTGGGCGACTTGCTTATCGTCATCGGCCTTTCCGGTACGCTGGTTTGGACCCTTCGCAAACCTGTCCCGTCCCGTCGCAGGGATGGCTCGACCGTTCCCGGCCAGGGAGCGGTCGACTCCTCAGCGCCGGCGCGGTCGACACCGCTAACTTGATCGTCGTCCGGTCGCGACCGCCGCTCGTGCGGTGCACATCCGCACATAGGCCATCCGTTCACTCGGTCCTCCCCGCAAGAGTCATTGTGGGGGGAGCCCTCCGCGGCTAGCTTCTACTCCCGACCCGATTCTGGCGCGGGATCGAAGCTACAAGGAGCCGCAAGATGATTCCCAAGGTGAAGCAGACCTGGTATCGAGTCCTGATCGTTTCCGCGACCCTGCTCTCGGTCGCGGTCGCACTCGGCGCGGAGCGGCGCTGGCACTAAGCCCGGATCCACCGAACATCCCCGTTTGACGACCCGAACCGACCACTCGCAGGGTTCGACCAGCCGGTGACGCCCAGCTAAGGCCAAAGCCTCGTCGATGCCGCGCTCGGCGGACCCCATACCCGCTCTTGTCGAGAAGGGCAACCGCTCGGGTCACAAGCGCATGGTCGAGGGCTACCGCCGGATGCTCGGGCCCTTTCGCGCCGCCAGGGAAGGCCGGCTGGATCCCGCGTCTGGTCCGGTCGACCGGCCCGCCGCCGTCCCCCCTCCCGCCTGACCGAAGGAGCCTGCCCGGCGCTCAGCGTTCGGAGGTCCAGTCCATCTGGAGGTGGTCCGGCGTTCCGCCCTCCTCGTGGTCCCAGGTTCGCTTGACAGTCGCAAACCGGCGCGCGTACCGTCCTGCGACGGGCGCGCGCTGGGGGCAGGCGTTCGCAGGCGCCCCCGCCGTGGGCCTGCCTCGCGCGCAGTCCCCACCCACGTGCGTTTGGAGGTTCGGAGATGGGATCCATCCGGCAGACGAGCCATATCGACGCCCCGCCCGAGAAGGTCTTCGCGTTGGCGATCGACGCCAAGCGCGTCGCAGAGTGGAACGCCTCGGTGATCGAGACCAAGGTTGTGACCGGCTCGCTCGACCAGGTCGGGGCGAGCTATACCGCGGTCCTCAAGCTCGGTGGTCGGCACCTGGAGAGCCGCTGGCAGGTCAGCCGGGTCGAGCAGCCGGGGCTCCTCGAAATCACCGGCACGGCCCCGGGCGGAGGTCGGGTCACGGCGCTCAACCGCTTCGAGTCGGCCGGCACCGGGACCGACTCCAGCCTCGAGCTTGACTACGATCTGCCTGGCGGTTTCGTGGGCGGGATCGCTGACAAGCTGTTCGTCGAGCGTGCGATCGAACGTGATGCCAAGCACTCGGCGGAGAACTTCAAGGCGATCTGCGAAGCGGACGGGCACGTCCCAGCCTGAGGGTCTCAGGCAATCGTCCAACCGGGACGGCTGGACGGTGCGACCTGCGAGGTCCGGAGCGTGTCGCATGCGCCTATCCCCAGACAACGTGGTCATCGTGTCGGGCCGCTCGTGCTCATGGTGGTGAATCCGGCGTTGGCGCGACGAGGTTGGGCCCTGTGAAGGCTCGATCCCCGGCAAGCCAGACACGGCTCGGCCCACCAGACGCGGCGACGCGGCTGAACGCCACGATCGGGCTGCCGTCGGCGGCGAGCGCGAGGCCGGTCAAATCCCCGACGGTCGTGACCGTCGTCCAGGTCAGCGACCCACCGACTGATCGCGTTCCGAGGGTGACGGCCTGGCCGTACGACTCTTGCGCCGCGACGACGAGCCGGCCCAGCGGGTCGAACGCGGCGAACGGTACCGCACTGCCGGCAATGGCCCGGAGGCGAGTCGTCGCCCAAGGCCCCGAAGCGTTCGTCGTTTCGTCGAGCTCGGGATACCCGTTACGGCGCTCAAGGAGGTGGATCGATCCGAGTCGGTCGATCGCGATCGAGGGATTAAGGAATGATCCATTCGTCGTCGGGACGTGCGCGTCGCTCCAGCCGATCGCGGTCGGGCGGGCGAGAGCAATCCCCTGGTGGGCGCCCGCGAGGATGGCGTACGCGATGACCGGCTGGCCGGCGCCATCGATCGCAATCGTCGCCGTCGACGCTGGAGCCGCCAGCTTGGCAACCGTCACGGGACTCGACCAGACCCCGGCACTCGTCCGATGCTGGTACATGACGTCACTGCCAGAGGTCGTCATGGACAGATAAACGAGCTCGACACCACCACTCGGGTCGAGGGCGATCGATGGCCGGGAGACGAACGTGACGCCGGTGGTCGGTGCGATCGTTGCGGATCGCCATGATCCCGACGTGTCATCGCCATAGTCGATCCCCGTCGGGGTCTCATAGGCGATGTGAAGATGGCCGGCTGGATCGACGGCTGGACTGGCGTTCCAGCTCGGTTGCTGATCGGTCGGCGCGATCTCGTTGACGGCCCAGGTATCCGGGTTCGCCGGTGGTGTCCAGCTGCTCGGCGGGGCAGGCAGGCCGAGGAGCTCGGGGATCGTGACGAACGAGAAGCCCCGCGATCGGTATCGGGCAATGATCGCTGGCAAGGCGAGCGGCGTGAGCAGCGACCCGCAATGCATCAGGACGATCGAGCCGTTGATGCCGGTCGTCGCGTTCGCGACTTCGGCTGCGACCGAAGCTACGCCGTTCTGGTCCCGCGAGTCGACGTCCCAGCCGACGAGCACCGGGTAGCCCGCGACGGCCGCGACCTGCTGGACGGCCAAGTTGTAGTCGCCATAGGGCGGACGGTAGGCGTTGATCGAAGGGACTCCGAGCGCTTCGTCGACGATCCGGCGGTCGGAGTCGAGGCTGAGCCCGAGGGCCGCAGCGGCGAGGGTTCGGGGGTCGTTGTGGGTCGTGGTGTGGTTGCCGACCGGGAACCCGTTCGCCGCGACCCAGTGCCAGAAGCTTGGGTTCTCCCGGACATACTGGCCGTTGGGAAAGAACGTCGCCGTCACCCCCGCGGCGAGCAGGGTATCGACGATCGAGATGCAGGCCGGGACGTTGAAGCCGTCGTCGAAGGTGAGCGCCACGACCTTGCTGGCCCGCGATCCGTGGCGCACGACCGTGGCTGGCATGAGGCAGCCGGGTTGGCAGGACGGTGCAGGCGATGGCACGGATGCGAGGGTCGGCGCCGGCGAACCTGTGGGAGCGCTTGTCGCAGTCGCCGCCGGCGAACTACTCGCGGCGGCAGAAGGCGACGGTGCTGGGAGTGGCGCTGCGCACGCCACCACGAGCATCGACGCGAGCAGCGTCAGCCCTCCGGGCCAGATCGGAGTCCTCCGACCCGGGCCGAGCGGGCTTAGTCGACCGCCGACCCGACGATCGAGACCTGGGAACGACATCGACTCATCTTAGATACCAAGCAGAGACGTGGATGCTTCGTCGTGGCCACCGGCGTCCGGCGACCCGTTCTGCCCACGATCCACCTCTATGAAGAGGGGCGCCCGAGTCAAGCAAGGATTATCAAGGGCGTGAGCGCGGATATCACGGACCCGCGGTCTGTTGAGCGGATCGAGCAGTGCTCATCTCTCGATGGCCTTCTCGGTCGGAAGGACAAGGTCGGGTTGGAGACTGCTCCGGCGGTCCAATTCCATACGGGGGTCGTCAGGCGACCAGGTGGATCGCGGGACCTGCCGGGGCGAACGGTTCGTTCTTAGCGGGCCGCCGGCAGGGTCGTCGCGCCAGCGAGATACGGCGGCCCGACCGTCGGCAGGGCGAGCATCCCGTAGGCGACCGTCGCGCCCTCGATCGGTCGCGGAGCGTACCGGGCCCTCGTCCAAGCCCGATGGGACGAGGCCGTCCTTCGCGGGACTCCCGCGCTCATCGCCCAGGCCCGCATGGACGCGCGCCCGATCCTCGAGCGTCTCGGGTTCCGGGGCGGACCGCCGATCCATGTCCTCGTGGACCACTCGGGGATCGCTCAGCCGCCTGACGCCTCGAGGTAGAAGGGCGGCGGTCTCAATCGAACCCCTCGACAGCCTCCCGAACGATCTGAACGCTCAGACCGAGCCGACCGGACCACCCGGCCGCTGATACGCGAAGGGGCTCGGTCAGCCTCCGCCACGTGACGCCATTGGGTCATCGTGTCGGGCCGGCAGACCTCGTCCGGCTGTCGTCACCTGAGGCCGTCGCGACGATAATGCCGACGTGTACCGGCGTCTTCGAGCCCGTCGCTGGAGGTCCGCCCTCGCGCTCATCGCGATCGGCTCGGTCCTGGGTGTGATCGTCGCGACGTCGTCGCCTGGCTCGGCGCCGTCCGCGACAGCGAGTGCGCCCCTCGGCGCGTCGCCGAGCATCGGGGTCGGAGGCCTGGGTGGGACGGCTTCGCCGACATCGTCGACCGGGGCGGCTCGGTCACCCCGTCCGACGGTCGGACCCACCCGTTCAACCGCAACGCCGAGCCCGCGGCCAACGTCGACGTCAGGGGCGCTCGGTCACGTCTGGTGGATCATCCTGGAGAACCACGAGTACGGCGCGATCATCGGGAGCGGCCAGGCTCCCTATCTCAATGCCCTCGCGGCCCAGTACGGTCTGGCCACGAATTACTACGCGACGAGCCACCCATCGGAACCGAACTATGTCGCGCTCGTTGCAGGTTCGACCCTCGGCGTCTCCTCCGACGGCGTCTACGACCTCACTGGACCGAGCCTCTTCAGCCAGCTTGCGGCGGCCGGACGGACCTGGCGGGTGTACGCCCAGGATGACCAGGCCGGCTGCTTTACCGGGACCTCCGCGGACGGCGGTCCAGATGGCCCGGGTGCCCCCGGCACGTATGCCCGCAAGCACAACCCCGCGATCAGCTTCACGAGCGTGGCCGGCAACCCCGCCCAATGTCGGAACATCGGGCCGTTAGGTGCCTTCGCTCCGGGTGCCGCTAGCTTCGAGCTGATCATTCCCAACCTCACGAACGACATGCACGATGGCTCGATCGGGCAGGGCGACGCCTTTCTGGCCGCGTTCGTGCCGCAGATCATCGCGAGTCCGGCCTTCCGCGCCGGTGGCGTCCTGTTCATCACGTTCGACGAAGGTGGATCGAATGGCGGCTCGCTCGGTGATGGCGGCGGGCACGTGGCGACGTTGATCATCTCGCCTGACGTCACTGCCGGGTACCGCTACCGGGCCTATGCCGACCATGCGAGTCTGCTCCGCACGACCGAAGGCATCCTCGGTCTGCCCTGTCTCGCCAACGCCTGCGGGCGCTCGCCGATCATCTACTGATGGCCCGCCAGACCGATCGACAGCCACTGGGACGGCATCGCCGCGGAGCCCGCTTCGAGGGTCACGATCAAGCCATCGTGGCGACCAACGACGTAGGCCGGACCGACCACGGGGGTCTCTCGGGACGGCTCTGGCGATGCCCCGGGGGCAGCCGCGAGGTGCTCAGGCGTGGCTCGAGGTCACCGCGGGAGCAGACAGGCGAGCGGCACGACGGCTTGTTGGGGCCGGAGGCGCAGGTCAGTCAAATCCGCGTGAGCAGGGCGAGCCAGGCCTCGGCTCCGTCGCCCGGTAATTGGGCGGCGAACCGGTCCGCGACGAAGGAGTCGACCGTCCACGCGGTCCCGAACGTCGCCCGGATCTCCGCTTGAGTCACCCGGCGGGGCCCCAGGTCGCCCGGCTGGTGCTCGCTGAAACAGAGCAGCACATACCGGGCGCCCGCCCGCAGGGTCCGATGGAGGCTGCGCTCAAAGCGGGTGCGATCGGCGTCGGAGAACGTGTGAAAGAGACCGCAGTCGATCGCGACGTCGAATGTGCGCCCGAGCGTCTGGAGCTCGAGCGCGTCGGCGACGAGGAAGGTCGCGCCGCTGCCCTGCAGGCGGGCCTTCTCCTGCGCCCGGGCAACCGCTGTTGGTGCGGCATCGACCCCGACGACCTCAAGGCCCCGTGATGCGAGGTAGAGGGCGTTCTCGCCGGTGCCGCAGCCCACGTCGATCACGTCGCCCGCGATCAGCCCCTGCTCGGCCAGCCGGAGGATCGCCGGCTGGGGCCGCCCGATGTCCCAGGGAGGAACCCCGTTCTGGTAGGCCCACTCGAACCCCATGACTCGCACAATACTGCGGAACCACCCGGCGCTGGTTGGTACTGCGGAGGACGCGGATCATGCTGACCGCCCTTCGTCGCGAACCTCGACGACGCACCCATCGTGTCGATGAACGAGAGGTGCGATCAGGTACCAGCCGGATCGGCGGCCCCGAACCAATACGACTGGGCAGGCTTCGCCGGGTCGTAGCGGACGTGCCCGGTGGCGCCGACCTTCCACGTATGGGCAAGGCCAATCGGCAGCCAATCACTGACGCCGGTCCATGCCTGCCCCGATTGGTCCGCATAGCCATAGCTCAAAAAGCTGATACGGCCGCTGGGAGAAGAACGCAACGGCCACCCTTGGGATTGACCACGGTCCCGACGGCGCTGACCCCGACTCGGAGCAACCGCGTCCGCAGGCGAGCCTCGGCCCGAGCGAAGAGGAAGAGGCGGCCGCCAACGAAGCTGAGCAGGAGGCCGACCGAGATCGGCAGCGCAAACACGAGGTCCCCCAGGGGCGCGGGCGTACCGCTGCCGATCTCGTTGATGCCCGGATCCGATGAGACGTAGCGGATCGTGATCGGAGCGCCAACGGTGAGACTCGTCCAGTCATCCCGACCGACGATGTCGTCACCGGCAACGGGCCGACCGCCTGGCGGCGTGAACGTGTACTCGATGTATGGCGAGATCGCAGCGGATGGTTTCGCTCGCACGGACGAATGAAGCCCTGCTCACTACAGTCGATCCCGCGCGCGAGATCCCGGTGCTCATCCTCTGCGAACGTGTGCGGGGTGGTCGTGCCGCGCGGGAACTCCGCCATCGCTCGTTCTCTTCCGATGCCGGCCCGTGCTCTGTCCGAGCGTCCACCCTAACGGTCGTCGCGGGAGCCGCGCTTGCGGGGGGTCATCGGTCACGTCAATGGCTGCGTGATGGCCGACCCGACATCACGGTTGGGGCCGATCGGCCCTGCAGCCGGCACGCCCGGTAGGCGCGGGAAGGTTCGGATCGGGCCATAGGTCACCACCTTCGATGACCCCTGGGCCTCGAACCGCTGCTGTCGGCGGCCCATGATCAGCTGGAAGGAGGCGCAATGTGCTGACTACCAAGACCCCGCCAGGATCAACCATGACCCCGGAGCGTCCCCGCGCTGGATTCGAGGTCGGATCCCGAACGGTGCCGGCCCGGGCTATCCGGCAGCACGGCGAGCACCCTGAGACGATCGAACCAGAGCCGGGCCAGGAGCCACCGCTCGTCACGTCGCATTACGGCCAGGAACGACGCCGCTGAGGCCGGCTTGCGCCGAGCCGACTCGCGAGCAGCAGGAGCTCCTGGCCCGCTTGGCCGGTCTGGTCACCGCTGTCCTGACCATGGACAGCGCGGTCGTCGGGGCGCGCCAGAAAGAGCAGTCAGGACAGGAGGATCAGGCGATGGCGACCAAGACGACCCACGCGGAGCGGGTCCGCTACAGTCGGTTCGGCAGCTCCACCGCCGACTCGCGCTACGAGTCGCAGGATCTCACCGAGCCCGGCCGGCGGGCGTTCTGGATCAAGTTCGAGCGCGAGGTCGACCCCGAGGGGATCCTCACACCAGAAGAACGAACCCGGCGCGCCGACCTGGCCCGGCAGGCGTACTTCGCGCGGCTCGCGCTCAAGAGTGCCCAGGCTCGGCGGAAGAAGACCCAGCGCCGAGGCAAGTCGGGCGCAGCTCTCGGGACGACCCCTGGTGAACCGGTCTGACCTCGAGCTCCGGACCGGGGACGATCGCTCAGGTCGGCCGGTCGAACAACCATCCGCCGGGATCGCGTCCTCGCGCGTGAACCCGAGCCGTCGGGCCATCCGCTCGATGGCTGGCGTCCGGCCTGCGCGGACCTCGATCCAGGACGGTACGCTGGGCCCCTCAGGGGCTTCGTGCAGCCGGTCGGCCTCCTCCTGCTCCATACAGCCTCCCGCTAGAAGCAGTCCAGAGCTACCGACGGCTCGGTCGGCTCAGGCTCCGGCGATCGCTCGTGCTCTAACCTCGGTCGGCCGACATCGGTTGAGCGCGGAAATGATGCACGATCCGTTTCTATGAAGAGGGCCTCGCCGTCAATGGCTAAAGGTCTCTGGTGGTCGATCCCATCCCTCCTGGATCAGGGGCCGGCGGGTTGTTGAGGAGATAGAGCAGCGCTCAGCTTTCTATGGCCCTCTGGAAGAGGGACAAGGTCCAATGGGA
>ODAK010006636.1_pt1 | contig 11647 bp, 8 predicted proteins | sample 1539591 | NCBI WGS metagenome assembly ODAK01 (sample SAMEA3539303, study PRJEB22396) | soil metagenome | biome: tundra; feature: field; material: soil | place: USA | collected 2010-05 | depth 0.15 m | reverse complement strand
GGCGAGCGGGCGAGCGCGCAGCCGGGATCTGGCCCGCGACTTCCGGCCGGATCGTGTCCAATGGCGCGCCCGCTTCGATGGCGGCCGCGCGCAGCCCGCCCTCGCGCCCCGGCTGCACCACCGCCAGGGACATCTCGCTGTGACCGATCAGGTAGGTCCATTCCGCCGACCGCAGCTCGGCATGGATCGGCACGATGCTGATGCCGAGCGAGTTCAGCGCGAGCCAGTGGGTGAAGAACGCCGGCCGGTTTTCGAGCAACAGGCCGACGCGATGACCGTGGCCGTAGCCGGCTTGTGCGTAGGCGGTGCGCAGGCGATCGACCTCGCCGGCCACCTCGCGCCAGCTGCGCGCGCCGGCGTCGATGCCGTAGGTCTCGGCCGTCACCGCTTCGACGCACAGGAAATCGGCGTCGCCGCGCCGGGCCGCGACCCGCTTGAACGCCGCGTGAACTGTCGACATGCCGATCAGATGAAGAGCTGCACGGCCGGCAGCGCGGCGTCGCAATTGATGAGGTCGACGCGCTTCTGCCGGATGCGCAGCGCGCCGGCCTCGACGACGAGCCGGTGCCAGCAGACGCCGACGAAGGTGTTCAGCTCGTCGCCCTGCGACTCGGTGTACTGCAACACGGTGCGAACGAGGTGCTCGCCGACGTGCGCGGGATCCGGAGGCTCGACCGTCGGCGTCTGCAGCAGATGGAGGCTGCGCGTCGGCGGCTGCTGCGAGAAGGCGCGCGGGCTTTTCAGGCGCTCGATGCGCAGCTCGCGAAGCAGCTTGTCTTCGTACAGGTGCGAGGTGTGGTTCAAGCCGTCGGGCTGGTTCGGGACGAGCGGCACCCAGTAGAGCGCGTCGTCGGTGAAGAGCGCGTTCCATTCCTCGTAGCGCTTCTCGTCGAGCAGGCGCGCCTCGCGCACGACGAAGTCGATCAGCTGGCGCTCGGTGACGGTGTCTGCGGTCAGCGTCATCGCGGCCTCACATCGTCAAGGTCATGTAGCGCGCCCAGGCGCGGTACTGGTTGCGCATCGAGATCTCGCTCGTGCCGATCGTCGTCACGTCGTTCTTGCCGATCTCGTCGGCGTCGAAATTGCGGTGCAGGCTGACCCAGTCGTTGCCGCTCGCATGCAGGCCGGCCTGGATGCCGCGGTAGGCCTGCAGGTCGTCGTGGCCGACGACCGAGAAAGGCGAATTGATCAGGCGGTTGTACATCGTCGTGCGCTGCAGCAGCTCGGGCGGCGCCCCGGCGAGGCGGAAAGTCCAGCTCTCGATCAGCGTCCTGTCGACGGCGATCGGCCGGACGACGCGGATCGCCTGGATCGCGCCCTTGATCGTCAGGTTCGGGTAGTAGACGGTGTTGTGCCGCGCCAGGCCGAGGATCTGCGCCGTGCGCTCCTCGCCGTAGGCCGCCTGCATCGCCGCGTCGTAGGCGGGAATGGCCGAGTACTTGCTGTGGATGCTGAAGTGCACGCCCGAGAAACTGTGCCCGTTGTCGAAGACACGAACGCCCATGTCCTCGAAGAACTTGTAGTCCGACATGAACGGCGTGAACTGCTCGATCGCCATCGGCTTCGGTGCATCGGCCGGCTTGTCGATCCACATCCGCTTCGCCGTGCCGGCGGAAGACTCGTGCACGACCATCGGGTGCATGGTGTCGTTGAGGTTCTCGACGAACATCTTCCAGTTGCACGGGTGCATGAAGCGCAGGCACCCGCCGGCGATCTCGAGGCGGCCTTCGGGCGAGCGGTCGGCCATGTTGTCGATCGACGAGAGCGAATCGCCGAAATACTCCTCGAAGCCGGGGCCGACGTCGTTGAGCTTGACGAAGATGAAGCCGCGATGCAGGCGCACGTTTGGCACCGTGACGAGCCCCTGCGCCGCCTCGCACTCGTGCAGCGCCGTGCCCTCGTAGCCGTTCTTCAACGGCATCGACAGGAGCGAGCCGTCGGTGCGGAAGGTCCAGCCGTGATACGGGCAGCGGAAGTGCCGGCCGGTGTTGCCGCAGGGCGCGCTGACGAGCCGCGAGCCCTTGTGCGCGCAGCGGTTCATCAGCACGCGAACCGAAACGTCGCCGTGGCGGACGACGATCAGCGGCTGGCCGGCGATCTCGGCGCGGATGTAGTCGCCCGGGTTCGGCAGCTGCGAGTCGTGGCCGACGTAGTTCCAGGTGTTGGCGAAGAAGTGCTCCTGCTCGAGCGCGAACAGCTCTGCGTCGATGTAGAGATCGCGGTGCACGCGATCGGGCTGCACCAGCGCGCGCACGGCCGCCGGATCGCCACGATAGGAAGAGATGTTCGCCATATCGTCGGCCCTTGCACGTCGGTCGGTCAGCGCCGTTGGGGTTTCATGCCAGCGCGTGCCGCGCCAGCGTCGTCTTCAGCTTGTCGCCCTGCTCGTCGGCGAGCGCTGCTTCGCGCAGCTCGCGCAGGGTCGCCGGCGCGAGCGTCGAGCCGGCACGCCGCACGGCGGCCATGAGCAGCTCGAAGTGGCGAACGCCGCGCTCGTGCGTGTCGCTGTAGCCCTTGACGAGCCGCTGGCATTGCGCCACTTCGACGGCCAGTTCGGGGTTTCGCGCCGCCGTATCGGCGACGCAGGCGAGCCAGGCGACGATGGCCGCGTCTTCGGCGGCGAAGCGCGTGGTCGAGCGCCGCCACCGCTTCATGCCGGCGACGGCGTAGAGCATGAGGAAGCCGCTGAGCGAGCTGGTGGTGACGATGCGGCCGCGCCTTGTCAGCCGTTCGACGAGGCGACGTGGCCAGCCAGGCCGCTCGATCCACCGGCCGAGGACGGCGGGCAGCGTCTCGGCAATTTCCTGCACGCGCGGGTGCAGGTATTCGTCGATCGCCAGCACCTGGTCGTCGCCGGCGCGCACCTCGCCGCGGACGCGATCGAAGCGCGAGCCGCGGGTCTTCAGCGCGGCGACGCGGATCGTGTCTTCGTACGACATCCAGAGCGCGAGATGGCGCGCGGTTTCGTCCAGCAGTCGGCCGTCGTCGTTCGCGGGCAGCGCCGCGATCGGCGCCAGGCGGTCGAGGTAGAGGCCGGCATAGGCCGGGTCCTGGTAATCGATCAGGCGGCGTATGCCCTCGCGCAGGGTCGTTCGCGCGGACGTGGGGACGTCTCTCTCGATTCGATTCAGAAGCGCGCGCACGCGGGCATCGGTGGCCTCGACCCCGACAGCCGCTGCTGGGGCCGGGACCGGCCCTCGCGACGCCGGCGGCGCGTCCGCCGTTCCGTCGAGGGCGGCCGCTTCCGGTGCGGCGACGGTGTCGCCATGTGCAGGGATGGCGCGTACCGCAGGGCCGGGGTCGATGCCCGCGGCGTGCGCGTACGCCGTCGCGAACGCCTTCAGGCTCGGCGCCACGCCGACGCCGCCGCGCCCGATCGTCGCTTCGAACTGGGCCCGGCTGAACGGCAGCACGCCGGTGCCGGCGAGCGCCCCGAACAGCACGGCGCTGATGACGCTGCCGTTCTGCTCGGCCGCCTCGGCCATATCGAAGCGGACGAAGCGTTTCGCCGCGGCCACGGCATGGGCGATAAGGGCGGCGCTGTCGACCCGGCCGTCGCCGAGGGCGCTCTTCTCGGTGATCGAATAGACGCGGTGCGTCGAGGCGATCAGGGTGGTGCGGTCGGGCGTGACGAGGCCGCGCTGCACGGCGCGCCCGCATTCCATCAGCTCCGAGGCCAGCACGACGTCGACGTCGCCGGGCAAGGGCATCAACGCCAGCACCGGCGTGCCGCCGTCGATCTCGGCTTGCCGTTGCGGGTACAGCTCGACATAGTAGATCGTAGCGCCGGTGCGCTGCGCGACGCCCGGCACCGAGGTCGTCTGGGCCAGGTAGCCGTTCGCTTCGCCGAGGTCGACGATCCAGTCGGCGAGCACGCCGCCGCCTTCGCCGCCCATGGCCATGATGGCGATCTTCAGGGGCTGGGCGGCGCTCATGTCCGGTCTCGCTCGACGGGCCCGTATCGGATCGTTCGAGTCAGAAGGCCAGGCGCGCCCTTGCCCGCGCCTCGCGCCGCTGCAGCCAGCCGATCACCGCCTGGCGCAGGCGCGCGAGCCAGCGGTCCCAACCGCTCGGATTGCTGACGATGCGCGCCTTGTAGAACGACGGGCACAGCACCGCCGCATGCGACACCTCGCCGCAGACGCCGCAGCCGACGCAGGTGTCGAGCACCGTCGCGACCGGGTCGCTGCGCAACGGATCGGGGTTGGGCTTGATCGAAAGCGACGGGCAGCCCGAGAGGCGAATGCACGAATGGTCGCCCGTGCAGGTGTCAGCATCGACGCCGAAGCGCTCGCGCACGACGCGCTCGCCGGCCGCGATCGCCTGCTTCACGAGCGGCTTCTCGCGGCGCTGCTTGTTGAGCTGGCACTCCGACTGCGCCACCAGGACCTTGGGCCCCTTTTCTTTCGTCGTCAGCGCCTCCTTCAGCGCATCGCGCATGGCGGCGACGTCGTAGGTGCGCCGCACGGTTCGGACCCATTGCACGCCGACGCCGCGCACGGCCTGCTCGATCGCATGGCCGGTGCTGCGCGTCGGGTTGGCCGCCTTCGATGAAAGCACGTCCTGGCCGCCGGTGGCCGAGGTGTAGTTGTTGTCGACGACGATCGTCAGGTTGTCGCTGCGATTGAAGACGGCGTTGGCGATGCCGCTGGTGAGGCCGTTGTGCCAGAAGCCGCCGTCGCCCATGACCGAGATGGCGCGCTTGCCCGAAGCGGTGTTGAACGCCGAGGCACCGGCCGTGCCGAGGCCGTAGCCCATGGTCGTGTTGCCGATGTGAAAGGGCGGCAGGATCGAGAACAGGTGGCAGCCGATATCGGCGCTGACGTGGTGCGCGCCGAGTTCGCGCTCGACGAGCTTCATGGCGCTGAAGATCGGCCGCTCCGGGCAGCCGGTGCAAAAGCCCGGCGGCCGCCCGTGCACGTTTTCGGCGAGCGGCGTTTCGACAGCGAGCGGGATCACGGTGGGCCCGCGCGCCGGCTTCGGCGCCGCTGCGATGCGCCCGCAGTGCTCGAGGAAGGCGCGCGTTCCCTTCAGCACTTCGGCGCCGGTGTATTCGCCCGCCGGCGCGAGGAAGTCCTTGCCGTGCAGCGCCGTCTGCAGGTCGGCCTGGCGCAGGATCGTCGCCAGGTTCTGCTCGATGTGGTTGGGCTGGCCTTCCTCGACCAGCAGCACGGCGCGCTTGCCGGCGCAAAAGCGCGTCACTTCCTTCGGGACGACGGGATAGGCGACGTTCATCACGTAAAGCGGGATCCGCGAGTTGCCGTACACATCGGCGAGGCCGAGCCGCTCGAGCGCGCGCACCAGGGCGTTGTACATGCCGCCCTGGACGATGATGCCGAGATCGTCCGCCCCTTCGGCGAAGAATTCGTTGAGGCTGCGCTCCTCGATGAAGCGCACGGCGGCGGGCCAGCGCTCGTTGAGCTTTTCCTGCTCGTGCACGTAGGTCGAAGGCGGCAGCGCAATGCGGGCGACGTCGCGCCGCGGCGCCGCCAGCGCATCCGCCGGCGTGAAAGTCGCGGTGCGGTTGGCGCTGGCGACGAAGTGGCCATGCACGTGGCAGGCGCGGATGCGCAGCAGCATCATCACCGGCGTGTGACTCGCTTCCGAGAGCTCGAAGCCGTTCTTGACGGCCGCCACCATCGACGGCAGGTTCGGCCTCGGGTCGAGCAGCCAGATCTGCGACTTCATGGCAAAGGCGTGGCTGCGCTCCTGCATGATCGACGAGCCTTCGCCGTAGTCTTCGCCGACGATGACCAGGGCGCCGCCGGTGACGCCGCCCGAGGCCAGGTTGGCGAGCGCGTCGGAGGCGACGTTGATGCCGACCGGACCCTTGAACGTGACCGCACCGCGCAACGGGTAGTTGACCGAAGCCGCGAGCGTGGCTGCCGCGGTCGCTTCGCTGGCGGAATTCTCGAAACGGATGCCGTGTTCGTCGAGGATGTCCTGGGCGTCGGCGAGCACGTCCATCAGGTGCGAGATCGGCGCGCCCTGGTAGCCGGCGACATAGGAGACACCCGACTCGAGCAGCGCCTTCGTGACCGCGAGGATGCCCTCGCCGCGAAACACCTCGCCGGCACCGAGCCGCAGCTTCTTGACCTCTTCGACGAACGATCGCTCAGCCATGCGTTTTTTCTGGGTCTGTACCGATGTGGACCGGCGGCGCCAGCGCTATATTAGTTTAAGTGGCAACATATTCAAAATCATGTTTAACCCCAGTCGGTCCGGAGAGTTGGCGGCAAACGGGCGCTTCGTCGACGACTACCTCGCCGCACTGCTGGCCCAGGCGAGCCACCTGATCTCGTCGGAGTTCCACGAGGTCGTGCGCAGCCACGGGCTCTCGGTCTCCGAATGGCGCGTGCTCGCGACGCTGGCCGGCAGCGAGCCGATCAGCATCGGCCGCCTGGCGCAGGTCGCGGTGCTGAAGCAGCCGACCGTCACGCGGATGCTCGACCGGATGGAGGCCAAGGACCAGGTCGAGCGCCTCGCGCACGACGGCGACCGCCGCGTCACGCTGGTGCGCATCACCGCGAACGGCAGCCGGATGGTGGCGCGCCTGATCGCGCTGGCGCGCGACCACGAAGCGAAGGTGCTCGAGCCGTTCGGCCTTGCCCATGCGGAGGATCTCAAGGCGACGTTGCGGCGGATCATCGAACTGCATCGCGATCCGACGGCCGAAGCCTGAGTCTCAGAGTTCGAAGAGGCGCCCGTGACCCGGCGCGCGGCTGTCCAGCCCCGCGACCCGCATCAGGTCCCAGAAGCCGGCCGGCGAGCTCGAGACGACGGCGACGCCGAGCCGCGCCTCGACGATCCGGATCGCATCGAGGGTCAACAGGCCCCCGCACGAAATCAGGATGCCGTCGGACTCCGGTTGCGCCGCGTAGACCGCCTCGCACAGCGCGACCAGCGTTTGGGTCGAAACTTCGCCGACCTCGCGCACGCCGGTGATCGCGAGGCCGCGGACCTCGGTCGCGACGATGCCGCTCGCAACGAGGTAGCGCGCGAGCCGCTCGTTGACATCGTCGATGTACGCGGTCGCGACCGCGACCTTCGCGATGCCGAGCGCGCGCAGGCCGCGCACGATCGCGTGGCTCATCGTCGTGCACGGCAGCCCGGTGCGCTGTGCCATCGCGGCTTCGAGCTCGGCATTGAACGGCGCGCCGCGGAAAAAGCTGAGCGAGGTGCCCATCAGCGAGACCGCCTGCGCGCCTTGCCGCGCCAGCTCGGCTGCGCAATCGATGACCTTGTCGATCACTTCCTCGTAGCCACGCGCCGAGATCTCGCCGAGGCCGAGCCCGCGGGCGACGAAGCGGACGCTGTCACCGTAGAGCGCCGGGCCGTCGCTCGGCACGTCGCCGGCTCGCGGCGGGACGATCAGGCCGAGGCAGGGTCGCTCGCTTCGCGTCATGACAGCGTCTCCTCCGCCGGCGGCCGCCACAGCCCCGCATGGCGCAGCATGCCGAGCGTGCGCGAGAGCACGTCGGCGCGGTAGGCGCCGAGGTCGCGCCCGGCATAGTCGTAGAAGCCGCTGCCGGTCTTCAGGCCGAGCCGGCCCTCGGCGACCATCCGCTCGACGATCGCCGGCGCCCGATAGCGATTCGCGTCGATCGAGGCCGACATTTCGCGGCTCGCGTGGTGCAGGATGTCCGCACCGCCGAAGTCGATGAACTCGACGACGCCGAGCGCGGCGAAGCGCAGCCCCAGGCCGTAGCGCGTCGCCTTGTCGATCTCCCCGGCGGTCGCGGCGCCTTCTTCGATCATTCGCGCCGCCTCGTTCATCACCAGCGCCTGCAGCCGCGGCACGATGTAGCCGGGCGTCGGGCCGCAGACGACCGGCAGCTTGCCGATCGCTTCCAGCAGCGCCTTCGCCCGTTCGAGCACGGGCGCGGCGGTGCCGGGGTGCGTGCTCAGCTCGACGACCGGAATCACGTAGGCCGGGTTCAGCCAGTGGATGTTCAAGAAGCGCTCCGGCCGGCGCACCAGGGCCGCGAGCTGCGTCACGAGGATGCTGCTCGTCGTCGAGGTCAGGATCGCGTCGTCGCGGCAGTGCCGGTTCAGCTGCTCGAACGCCTCGCGCTTGGCGTCCATTTTTTCCGCCACGCCCTCGAAGACGAGCTCGGCCGCGGCGAGCGCGGCCGGCGCGTCGGCGGCGGCGACCAGCTGCACGCGCGCCGCGACCTGCTCGACCTGGTCGGCCTCGAGCACGCCGAGTTGCGCCAGGCTCGCCAGGCTGGCGCCGATCTCGCCGCGTGCGTCATCCTGCAGCCGGCTCCAGGCCTCGGCGCTGCGCGGCCGCAGGTCGACGAGCGCGATCCGGTGGCCGGCGTAGGCGAACGCGATCGCGATGCCGCGGCCCATGCGCCCGGCGCCGACCGCGGCGAAGCGCGGCGCTCCCGGGCTCGCTGCCGCCGGCGGCACGGTCGCCTCAGTCGCCGTCATGCAGCCGCCTGCGCAAGGCGTCGGGCGCGAGCCCGGCCAGACCGAGAGACTCCAGCGTCCGCGGGCCGAGCCGCAGGTCGCGGCCGAGGAAGCCGCCGACGATCGCGAGCAGGCCGTGCGCGATCGGCGCATCGACGCCGGCATAGCGCGCGGCAGACGCAAGCAAAGCGAGGCCGAGTTCGGTGTCCTCGGTGATGTAGCGGTGGCTGTACAGGTCGATGTGCTCGCGCCAGTCGCCCGACTTCACCAGCTGCTTGTGGGCGTCGCCGTACATCCAGCGATCGTTGGCGTAATGGTCGGCGAGCGGATAGTGCGGCGCGCCCCAGCCGAGCGCTTCGCGCACGTCGATGCGCTCGCGGTCCAGGGCGTCGGTGACGGCGCGCACCGCCGGCTGCGTTCCTTCGTTGTGGATGTCCCAGCGCTCGAAGTGCTGCAGCGGCGCGGCGTTCATCACCATCAGCGGCGGGTGGATCACCGGGCCGGCGTTCATCAGCGCGCCGGAAAGCGCGTCGCCGCACGGATGCACGCTCGGATAGGCCCGGCGAATCACCTCGATCGCGCGCGCCGCATCGCACGCCGGGTAGACGCCGGTCGGCAGCCGCACGGCACGCACCGTGACGTTGACCTCGCGCTCGCCGTGCTTCCTCGCGAGGTACGGCAGGGTGCCGGTTTCGGCCCAGGCAACGCGAGCCGTGCTGCCGCCCCGGCGCACGGTCTGCGCCATCACGTAGCTGCCGAAGGTGCCGGGCGGCAGGAAGACGACCTGGCCATCGGCGAGATGCGGCGCGAGCGCCCGGGCGATGTCGTCCTGCGCGATCGCCGGCGACGGGATCACGATCAGCTCGGCACGCCGGACCGCAGCGCCGATATCCGCGGTCGCGCCGGCGATCGGCACGTCGCGAACGCCGGCCGCATCTTTCAGGACGATGCTGCCATGTGCCACGAGCGACGCGAGCGCTGCCGCGTCGCGGCGCCAGAGCACGACCTCGTGACCCGCTTCGGCCAGATCGGCGGCTGCGGCATAGCAGCCGTGGCCGCCGCCGAGGATGGCGATCTTCATCGGTGCAGCTTCACTTCGGCTGAAAGGCCTTGTCGCCAAATTGCCAGAGCAGGAACGACCATTCGTCGGCCATTTCGTCGATGCCCTGCGACTTGGTCGAGCCGATACCGTGGCCGGCGTCGTAGTCGACCCGCAGCAGGATCGGCTTGCCGCTCGTCGAGGCGGCCTGCAGGCGCGCCGTCATCTTCGCCATCTGCCAGGAATCGACGCGAGGATCGTGAATGCCCGTCGTCAACAACACGCCCGGATAGCGCACGCTGTCGCGGACATGGTGGTAGGCGCTCATCGCATAAAGCCCCTTGAAGCCTTCCTCGGTGGTGACGGTGCCGAACTCAGGCACATTGGGCGGGCCGTTCGGCGACAGCTCGATGCGCAGGGTGTCCGAGGCACCGACGTTGTCGATGATCGCCGCAAACAGATCGGGGCGCTGGGTCAGCGCGCCGCCGACGGTGATGCCGCCCGCGCTGCCGCCCTGGCCTGCCAGGCGGGCCGGCGACGTGTAGTGCTCGGCGACGAGGTATTCGCCACAGGCGATGAAGTCGGCGATGGTGTTCTGCTTTTTCAGCTTCTGGCCGCCGAGGTGCCAGTCCTCGCCGTACTCGCCGCCGCCGCGCACGTGGGCCACGGCATAGACGCCGCCGCGTTCGAGCCACGCCAGCGCCGCCGGATTGAATCCGGGGTCCTGGGTGATGCCGTAGGCGCCGTAGCCGTCGAGCAGCGTCGGGTTGCTGCCGTCGCGCTTCAGGTCGCGCCGGTAGACGATGGACAAGGGCACGAGCGTGCCGTCGGCCGAGCGGGCCTTGACCTCGACCGAAGTGATCCGGCTGTAGTCGACGGGGGATTTCGGACGCAGATGCGTGTCCGTGGTCCGCCCTGTTTTCGGGTCGTACGCATACCACAGCTGCGGCTTAGTCCACGAGGTCAGCTTGAGCAGCGCGCCATGCTGATCGGGATCAATCGAGAATTCGGCGACCGCGCCCGGGTAAGGCAAGGCGACAGGTCGGGCTGCGCCGCCATCGAACGGAACGCGCAGGACCCCGCCGATACCGCCGTCGAGCGTTTGCACGTAGAGCGCATCGTGCGCCGCGCCGAGCGCCTTGATCACGGCCGCGCCGGCGGGGACGACGACCTCCGCACGTGCGATTTCGGGTCGGCCCAGGTCGGTGCGAAGAATCTTGAAGTTCGAGGCGTCCTTGTGCGTCAGGAGATAGATGGCCTGCCCGTGCAGGGTGAAGGACGTCACGTCGTCCGACTCATCCGCGATCTTTTGCCACGGCGTCGCGGCGCCGTGCAGGGAATCGACAGGTGCCGCATACAGCGTGAACTCGTTTTTCACGAACTTTTGAACGACGGCGATCGCATAAGGCGAGGCCGGCGAATACGCCAGGAGTGGAAGCTCGTCGGGCGCGACGCGCACGTCCGGGGACAGGCCGTAGCCGAGTTCGGCCTCGTCGCCGTCGCCATCGGCGCTCGCGCCGACGATGTGGCGATAGATCATGGACTTCTTGTACTTGTCGCCCGGCGGCGCGCTCGCCGGCAGCGGCGCGAGACGGCTGTAGAAAAAACTCTTTCCGTCGGGCGCCCAAGCCGTCACGCCGAACCGGGCGCGGGCAATGTGCTCGTCCTGCGACGCGCCCGTAGCGACTTCGAGCACGCCCAGGGTGCTGTCTTCGCTGCCGCCCGGCGAAGTCCCATAGGCGAGTAGCGCCCCGTCACGAGACGGCACGAAGTAGTCGATGGAATAGTGAACGTCCTTGCTGCCGAGTTTTTCCGGGTCGACGAGCAGCCGCTCGGTAGCTTTCAGGCCCTTGCGCACGTAGAGCTTGGGGCTGTTGTCGGCGGGCCCCTGCTTCAGATAGAAGTAGTACGGCCCGGCCGTCGTCACCTGATAGACGATGGTGCCGGCGTTCGACAGTGCCTCGATGCGGCTCTTCAGCGCGGCGCGGCCCGGGATGTCGGCCAGCGTCTTGCGGGTGAAGTCATCCTCGGCCTTCAGCCACGACTGGAATTCCGGGTTCTTGTCGTTCTCCATCCACTGATAGGGGTCGACGACGGCCTGACCCCAATAGGTGTTCGTCACCGGACGCACGGGCGCGACCGGAGGCCCGTCGAGAGCGAGCGCCGGCAACGCGAGGGCGGCGAGAGTGGCCG
>ODAK010006635.1_pt1 | contig 11649 bp, 10 predicted proteins | sample 1539591 | NCBI WGS metagenome assembly ODAK01 (sample SAMEA3539303, study PRJEB22396) | soil metagenome | biome: tundra; feature: field; material: soil | place: USA | collected 2010-05 | depth 0.15 m | reverse complement strand
ATTTCCACCAGGTCGAGGTTTCTTTCGCGGGCCATCTTGAGCGCCTCGAAGGGAGGCATAACGCCTATCTGTTCCCCTTCATCGCCGATCACGCGGACTTCTCGTGCCCGGATGCGCTCGTTCATGCGGATAAAACGCTTGTCGATACCGTCCTCCGTCTACTGATCTGACAGGAAACTTGCTTAAAAAGTATAGCATGCGGCACGTGCAAGGCTGACCCTGTGCCGTTGCCTGAAAACAACGGGCATGCGAACAACTTCAGTTCGCATGCCCGCCAACGGCCAGATCTTAAGTTAATTGTACCGCTATTCCTTTTCGCCGGTGTTCGGATTCATTAGTTTCTTCTGCTCCGCCCTGATGGCGTGTCGCTGAATTGCCACAGAAATGGTCGATTGCAAGTCGCGCCTATGAAAGGGCTTCAGAATGTAGCCGTCGTGCTCAGTCCCTTTAACCCGGTCCACGGTCAGTCGGTCGGAGTAGGCGGTCACATAGACAATCGGCACATCCACCTGTTGGCGGATTTCCTTCGCGGCTTGTAGGCCGTCCTTCTCGCCCTTCAAGCGTATGTCCATCAGGATCAGGTCCGGGCGTTCTCTGGTGGCGATGGCAATGCCTTCCTCGGCAGTGTCCACCGCGGCGATTACGGAAAAACCAAGGCGTGAGAGCCGCTCTGCGAGTTCTTCGGCAATCAGAGTTTCGTCTTCGACGATGAGCGCACGCGGCTCGGGAGAAATAAGGTCAGCGTTCATGATGATCCTCCGTGAAATGCAAACAGGCCGTGGTTCCCCGATCGCCTTTGACCAGCTCGAACGAACCACGAATCTGCCGGGTCAAGGAGCGCACTAACCTCAACCCCATCGACTTGCTGGTATTGACATCCAGAGCGGCGGGAATACCTACTCCGCTGTCCTCCACGCAAAGGCTGCATTTGCCCTCCGGCCCGTTGTGCAGAGTCACCGTGATCTGGCCGCCAACACCATCCGGGAAGGCGTGCTTGAGCGCATTCGAAATCAGCTCGTTGAGTATCAAGCCGCACTGAACTGCCAAATCAACACTCATTATCACCCGCTCCAGATTAGTCTTCAACAGAGCGGAACGTTCGGACTGCCATGCGATGCAAGTATGTCTTTCACCAGGTCGCGCGCATACTCGGCAAAGTCGATGCACGCCGCATTCTCCGAGCCGCACAGACTCTCATGCACCAGGGCCATCGAATGCACACGGCGTTCCATGTCACGAACATCTGGACGGTTTCCTTGTCTTTTGTATGGGTGGACTGGAGGTAGAAGAGGCTGCAAATTACCGCAAGATTGTTTTTCACCCGGTGATGAACTTCCTGCAGCAGAGCGTCTTTTCGTTCCTCACTGGCGCGCAACTCGGCAGTTACTTGTCCCGATGCCTTCGCCTGTTGCACGAGCGCGAGGGTTTGTGGAACGGTAAAGGGAAGCACGGTAGCTGCAATGACCGCAGTGAGCGCGGCAAGGATTTTTACGGCAGCGGAGAAAACGTAAACCGGCACCCACACCGTCACCACTTCCACCAGGTGGGTACAGCCACAAGCGAGGATGAATAGCCCAAATGCTGTAAGGAGCCCCCGAAACGGAATGTCGTGCCGGCCCTTGTAAACCAGGTAGGCCAGTGTGATGGCAATCGCGATGTATGCGATCCCAATGAGTGAATCCGCGACCGCGTGGGTCCACACCAGTGCTGGATTCCTCAAATAGCAGTAGAGATGAGGCAGGAAATCGGTGGACAGCAACCGCTCTGACAGCCGCGGCCAAATCACGAAAGGAGTTATTGCCAGCGCGGATGCGATCCCGACGGCATAAAGCTGGCGCTTCGCGGAACGGAAAGGTTCGAGGAAACGAGGAGTTATGGTAGGCGTCGACATAGGCCTCCGTTCCAGGAAGTTTGCCGAAGAGAGTTGATTTCCAGGCAAATTACCGGTGCCACAGGTCTCGCGGTTTTCGAGATATAGGACCCAGATCCGGACGTTTCTGACTGCCAAGCCTTGGCCGGGCTACGCCACCGCGACTTTCGAAGTCCGCAACCTCCGGTACAACCGCATATAGTCATCCACCATGCGGCGCGCCGTGAAGCGCTCCCGCGCCCGATTGTAGGCGCGCGTCCCGTACAAGCGCGCCAGTTCGCGGTCTTCGTCCAGTTGACCAAGCACTTCGCTGAGGCTCTCGGCGTTATTGCGTTCGAAGTACAACGCCGCGTCGCCCCACAGTTCGCGATACACTTCGGTGTCGTTTGCCACCAGCGCACAGCGCGAGAACGCCGCCTCGATCGACGCCAGTCCCGTAGGCTCGTAGCGCGAAGTCGCCGCAAAAATCGTCGACTTGCTGTAGAGCGAGCGCAGTTGTGCTTCGGTCTGCGCTCCCTTCACCGAAATTTCGTGCTCGCCGGTGGAGACGCGCACGTCCGCCCGGATCGGCACCGGCGGCGCCGGTATCGGATTGTCCGCCCCCACGATGCACACCGGCAGGCCATGCGTGTGCTGGGTGAGCAAAGCAACTTGCTTCCCCGTATCCCACAGACGCCCGATCGCCAGCACCGACTCTTCCTTGTGTACAAACGGATTGAAGTAAATCGGATTGCGTCCCGGCGGAATGATGTGTCCCTCGAAATCGTCGCCGTAGGCAACGCGCAGCATCTGTTCCATCCAGCGCGAAGTCGTGACCACGGCCTCGGCCCGCTTCAACCCCGCAACCATGGTTTCGCGATACCATTTCAGCCAGGCCGAAGCTGCGGGTTCGTGTCCGTGGATGCTCAACCACCACGTGATCACATCGCCGTGTGCCACCACGAGTCGCGGCGTCGCCACCGGCAGCGCTCCAAAACTCAACTGATTCAAATGCAGAAAATCAGGACGCGTGTCGCGCACGATCGCGCACAGATAATCCTCGGCCGCGTGGAAATCCTGCACCCCTTCCTGCATCCAGTCCAGACGAAACGCAGTGGGATGATACTCAAGGCCGTGCAGCCCGTCCATCCAGGCAGTCTGATGAGGAAGTGGGATTTCTCCGAAGCTGACCAGCGTCACTTGCGCCCCGTGGGTCACCAGACCCGAAACAAGTTCGCGCGCATAAGTCCAAACTCCGCTGAACGTGTCAGCCGTAACCAGTACGCGCACAGAACCCCCGGGGTGCGAGGGCTGGGAGCTACCCTCGGCCTGCTTGCCACCAGTTTAGTGTCTACGAGCACGACTAGGAAAGAGTTTTCTTGCGTCCCCAGAGGAGGACGGCTTTTCAGGGGCATGCCTTCCGCCCTGCCCTTACTCTTCGAGAACACTGGCCAGTAATTGCCTCAACTTACGATTGCCATCCCAGTCATAAACGCTTTTTATCCCGCTCATAAAATTAAATTCTTACTAAAAGCTTCGATGCAACACAGAAGAAGTATGAGTTGGACTTAAATGTGACCGCCCCGTAGTTTGCAGTGACTGGCATCGGATGGCGAAGAACATCGGTTGCATGTACCAGGGGAGAAAGAGAGCTGTACACATGAGGCGGTTTCTAAGGAGCGCAGTCGTCGCGATGGTTGCAGGTCTATTGCTGATCTCTTTGGCCCGGGCCCAGACCCCAGGCGAAGATTCCGCCGACGCCAGCCCAGCGGCAAACGAACTTCTCCACCGTCGCATGCTGGAACTGGAAAGCGAAGTGAAAGAGCTGCACGCGGAAATGCTGGCACTCAAGACTTCCAGCGGAGCCGCGTCTGCGCCGGTCGCCGTTTCTGCACCCAGCAACCTGGTTCCATCCGCAGTCGCTGCCGCGCCTGCCGGTCCCCCCACAGCTCCAAGCTTGGACGCATTGCTGGGGCCCACCCGGTTGAGCGGCTTCGTCGATCTGTATTATGGGCAGAACTTCAACAATCCCGCCGCCCAAGCCAACAATCTGCGCTTCTTCGACGCAGCCACCAACCAGTTCGGATTGAACCTGGTGGAATTGGTCGTCGACAAAACTCCCGATCCGGCGAGCAGCCGTACCGGCTACCACATTGCTCTAGGATTCGGGCAGGCGATGAACGCGGTCAATGGTTCAGAACCGCGGGCTGGGCTGGGCTTCGACCAGTATCTAAAGGAAGCTTACTTCTCCTACCTCGCGCCGGTGGGCAAGGGGCTGCAAGTGGACGTAGGTAAGTTCGTCACTCCGCATGGCGCCGAGGTTATCGAGACCAAGGACAACTGGAACTACTCCCGCGGCCTGCTCTTTTCCTATGCCATTCCGTACTACCACTTTGGTATGCGGGCGAAATATGCGTTCAACGACAAGTACTCGCTCACCGGATATTTCGTGAACGGATGGAACAACGTCGTCGACAACAACACCGGCAAGACTTACGGCCTCAGTTTCGGCTGGAATCCCAACAAGAAGTTCGGACTGACGGAAACCTACATGGCGGGCCCAGAGCAGAACAACCTCAACTCCACCTGGCGCCAGCTCACAGACACGCTCATCACCTATTCGCCGAACAGCAAGCTGTCATTTATGGTCAACGGCGACTACGGACGCGGCGACCGGATCGACTTGGGTGAAGGTGTGTTCTCCAAACCTGTGTACTGGACCGGGGTGGCCGGCTACGTCAAGTACGCCTTCAACGGCACCTCGGCCTTCAGCACCCGCTTCGAGCACTACGACGATCACGATGGCTTTACGACCGGTACCGCCCAGCACATCAACGAGTTCACCACCACCTTCGAGCGGCTAATTGCGAAACACATCATCAGCCGCCTAGAGTTCCGGCGCGATATGTCGAACAAGGATGCATTTCTAAAAGGCAACACACCAGTCGGCGGGCAAAACACGTTGACTGCGGGGATGGTGTACACGTTCGATACTCGGGAGTGAATGGGAAGACATGAAAGTGAACACAAAGATCGCGCAGAAATTCAAATTGTTCTTCGAGTGGCTGCATTCCCGGCCGCTCCTGATGTGGGGATCAGCGGCCAGGGTTGCAACTCCAGTCAACCCCTGGTTTCAGTACTCTGGCCGCCCCCCCGCTCCATCTTTGCCCGGTTGCGAGCCGATGCGGCGCTTCTCTGCCGCGTGGCTCGCGCCGGAAGTGACACTCGGTTTATACAGCTCGGAGGCTCTGCCTCCTCGACAAGGAGAACTGTTAATGTCCGGCCCAACACCTCGCTCTGGCAAGCTCTCTCTCGCCGAAAAATTCCTTCGCCTTCGCACTCGTCTAAACGAACCGAAGGGGCGCCGCTACTGCCGGTTCCTGCTGGCCGGCAAAGCCATGGGCGTCGTCATCGTGCTCGCTCTCGGAATGTTCGCTGGGCTATCCACGGCCTGCTTTGCCGACGATGGGCCGAAGCCGGACCCATCGGGCATAGCGACTGGGGACAAGACTGCCGCGGTGGACGCGGTCGGCAATTCCTTTGTTGTCGCCGAGCCTACCGACAAGGCGGCGCCGGACTACGCCACGAACAAGAAAGCATTCGACGACTATCAAGCGCAGGCGGCCAAAGAGCCGCTGGCGGTGAAGCTTGCCGACAGTGTGGGGCACGTCCGCGTGGCGACCAACTTTGCCTGGACGCTGAATACCGGTTACTTGGTCCTGTTCATGCAGGCCGGTTTCGCCCTCCTCACGTGCGGGCTGGTTCGAAAGAAAAATGCCGCCCACTTGATGATGTTGAATTTCGCGGCGTACGTCTTCGCCTTCATTGCGTACTACGCCGTCGGATATGCATTCCAGTTTGGAGCGGTTGCCATCAATGCCGCGCCCACGAATCTGGGCGGTATCCCTACGCTGAACCATTTTCTGATTGGGAGCGGCTCATGGGGATTCGTGGGTGGCAAGGGTTTTTTCCTCACCGGTCCGGCCTACGATAGTGCCAGCAACTGCCTGACCCTGTTCGAAGTCGTGTTCATGGAGACCGCGGGCTACATCATCGTCGGCGCCATCTGTGAGCGGATCACCTTCTGGGCCTTCCTGCTCTGTGAACTCTTCATGGGCGCGATCCTCTACCCAATCTCAGGCTGCTGGGCGTGGGGCGGTGGTTGGCTCTCACAACTGGGTTCGACGTTGAAACTTGGCCACGGGTATGTCGACTTTGCCGGCTCGACGGTCGTCCACGCCGTGGGTGGCTTCGCTGCCATGGCCCTCGCTATTATTTTGGGGCCGCGGCTGGGGAAGTATGGCCCCGGCGGCAAGATCCGCGTCTTTCCAGCTCACAACATCGTGTATGTCGTGACCGGTACCTTCATCCTGCTCTTCGGATGGATGGGATTCAATCCCGGTTCCACTCTGGGAGCGACGGATCTTCGCATTTCCGTGGTCGCGGTAAATACGAACCTGGCCGCCGTCGCCGGCTCGGCGGCGGCGATGCTCCTGTGGTATTTTCTGTTCGGCAAGCCCGACATAACCATGGCGTGCAACGGCATGCTGGCTGGATTGGTCGCCATTACTGCTCCCTGTGCCTTTGTGAGTCCAACCTCGGCGGTGGTGATAGGGATACTGGCCGGGCTCCTGGTCTGTGGTGGCGTCCTCTTCAACGACCGGGTCCTCAAGGTTGATGATCCCTGCGGTGCGATCTCGGTACACGGCTATTGCGGCTGGCTGGGAGCGGTTAGCGTGGGCATTTTTGCCGACGGGGTCTATGGCTCCGGTTGGAATGGGGTTGGTGCCACGAGCTACTTGGGTCATGCCGGCCAGGGGGTAACGGGCTTACTCCACGGTGATACACGGCAATTTCTGTGTCAGCTCATGGGAGCAACCTTGTATGCCGTTTGGGCGTTCGGAGCAACCTACGTCGTCTTCTGGGGAGTGAACAAAGCAAAATCTATGCGAGTCTCGCCGGAGTCGGAGGAAGCGGGTCTCGACGTCCCCGAATTTGGCGCACCGGGCTACTCCGAAGATGCGCTGGTTACGGCGCCATACTAACTACGATGGGGCGCCGGATGACTCTTCGCGAGAGATATTCTTCCCGGGCTTTTTCCGGCCCTGTCTTCACATTCTTTACAGCGTCGCCGACGCGTAGTTTGCTTTGTACCACTCGTACCGGGGCTGGCTTGTGTCTCGAGCGAGGTGGAATTTAGAGTGCGTTTGTTAAAGGACAAACCTAATGATCAAAGTTGAAGCGATTATTCAGCCGAACAAATTTGAGGCGGTCAAGGAAGCTTTGGTAGGGCTCGGTGTGGAGGGAATGACAGTCTCCGAGGTGCGTGGTCATGGAAGGCAGAAAGGCCATACCGAAATGTATCGTGGTCGGGAGTATGGCGTGGACTTGCTGCCAAAAATCAAGCTGGAGCTCGTGTTGCCGGCCAATTTGGTGGCCGCTGCCGTTGACGCCATCCTGAAGACCGCGTCCACTGGGAAAATCGGCGACGGCAAGATTTTTCTCTACAAAGTCGACGAAGCCATTCGCATCCGTAACCAAGAGCGTGGAGATTCCGCACTCTAGGCAAAGAAGGCGATTGGATTGAGCATCGTCCCTAGTTACCCGTTCTGGCTGGCAGTGATTCAGGAAAGAGGCGCCACCTTCTGATCGCAGTAGGGGCCGCCGCCACAGCTCGCGTCGCGCCGGACGCCCTCGTCCGGGGAGCGAGCCAAGCAATATCGTCTGAAACAAAGGCGCCGAGGCGCCCGCGCCTCATCAGGTCGAGTCCGCCCATTGCGCCATCCCACGTTCGTCCGCCCGCTGCCCCGCCATCCTCCTCAGTTTCGGTTGCGCCAGGGAACGCATCGTCCATAGCAGGTCGTCCAGGGAGGTCCCAAACCCGAAGTGAGCATCCACAAACGCCAGTTCCGCAGCTGGCAGATCCGCGCGGCTCGAGAGCAGTACCACGGGAACATCCGGCACCAGGTATTTGATCTCCTGGGCTAACTGCGAGCCCGCCATCACCGGCATTTCATAATCAAGAAGCGCCAGATCAAAATCGGTTCTCTGGCAAACCGCGAGCGCCTCTACCGGATCATTCTTCGCAATCACCCGGAACCCGCATTCTTCAAGAACACTGGTCAGCAATCGGCTGGATTTGGGATTGTCGTCCACGTAAAACACTGTCGTTCGGTTTTCCATTACAAACCTCCGTTCCTTTCCCCCAAGAACGCAGCCCACGCACCGCCCTTGCGAATACTTTGTGCAGAGATTTGTAAACCAATCGGGATTGATTCAGAGGCCGTAGTTCCGAAATGTTCTTCCGCCGTAGAGACGAGGCAAGTCTTCTTTTACAGGCTGTGCGCCAATACCTCCTTCGCCGTAGCATCGCCGGGCAAAGTGAACTTGAAAACCGAGCCCTGGCCAGCCCGCGCTTCGACCCAGATCTTCCCGCCATTGCGCTCGACAATCTTCTTGCAGATGGCCAGACCAATTCCGTTGCCCGGGTATTCAGTCCGCGCGTGCAAACGTTGGAAGACAACAAAAATACTTTCTGCGTGCTCCGGCGCAATGCCAATCCCGTTGTCACTCACACTGAATCGCCACTGCGCGCCCGCCTTCTCGGCCTGTACCGAGATCACTGGCGCCTCGTTCCCGCGGAACTTGATCGCGTTCCCAATCAGATTCTGTAATACCTGCGTCATCTGCGACCGGTCCGCCCACACTACCGGCAGCGCCGCATGTGTGACCACCGCGCCGCTCTCTCGCATCGCCGGACCCAGGATCAGCAGCACCTCTTCCATTACCGAATCGCAATCGACGCGTCCGCAAGCAGGGTCATTCCGCCCTACCCGCGAAAAGGCCAGCAAATCCTGAATCAGCGTTTGCATGCGGAGTGCTCCCTCCCTGGCATAGCCGATGAATTTGTCCGCGTTCCTATCGAGTTGGCCGCGATAGCGTTCCGCCAGCAGTTGCGTATACGCGGCCACCATGCGCAACGGTTCCTGCAGATCATGTGACGCCACATAAGCGAACTGCTCGAGGTCCGCGTTGGAGCGGGCAAGCTCTTCGACTTTCCGTTCTAGTTCAGCATTGAGTTGCCGGATCTCCTCCTCGGCCCGCTTGCGTTCCGTGATATCCGCGCGAATGGCTACGTACTGCCGGGGCTTGCCCTCGGAGTTGACGAACGGAACGATGGTGGCGTCCACCCAATAGATCGAACCGTCCTTGGCGCGGTTCCGCATCTCGCCGCGCCAAACCTGGCCATTTGCAATCGTGCTGTACATCTGCTGGAAGAACTCTTTCGGATGGTAGCCGGAATTGAGAATGCGGTGATTCCGGCCAATCAGTTGATCCTTAGAGTACTGGCTAATGGCGCAGAACTTGTCGTTGGCGTATGTAATCGTGCCCTGGACGTCAGTCACCGCCACGATGGCGTGTTGGTCCAGAGCGAATTTTTGGTCGGCCAGGTCTTTGAGCGCAGCCTCGCTGGTGGCGAGGCTTTCTTGCAGCGCCTGTTCGGCGCGCGCACGCTGGACAATTTCCTCTTGTAACTTGCAATTTACCTCCTGCAAGTGCACCCGGCTAGGCAGCGAAATGATCATCGGAACCAAGGGTATGAACATCGCCGCGGTGGCTACGGACACAGCCGCCGTGATGGCCTTGATCACGCCCGCCACCAGGTAGCTGCCATGCCAGACGTTCCAAATCTCCATCAGGTGGGTCGTGCCACATGCCAGGAGGAAAGTCCCGAACATCCAGAAACTTCGATTAAAGGGGGGATCGCGATTCTTACGAATGAAATGATAGATGAGGGCAATTGGAATGCAGTAATACGACAGTGTGATCAGGCCATCTGATATGACGTGCAGCCACACGATTCGCGGATCCCACAGGTAGCAGAAACCGTGCGGCATAAAATCAGGAGAAAGCAATTGTTGGAAGAATCCCATAGCCCAGGTTTCGCCTCACTCGAGATATCGGCAAGACGGTTACCGTTGCGAGTGGAGAGGCAGGTTACTTAGGGTCGGGGTGAACGCCGGAGAGGGAGGATTCCGAGTCGAGCGCGAATTCCGATGTTTCTATCGGCCCCAGTGCGGGAACCGTTACACGTGGGCAACGGGTTCGGCTTCTTCCGTCGGGCCCGTGTCCTCCAATTGCCTTCGGAGTTTCTGCACCAGTTCGTGAACCGACTCCAGCTTTTCGGCCGCCGCCGGCAGGCCGGGGGTTTCCAGGGCCAGTTCGATGGACAGCAGCAGCGCCGTGACCGTGCCATTCAGTTCACTGTGGAGCTTACCGACCGCCGCGTGGCGGGCCCGCACTTCCTCGCGCTGGCGGCGCCGCACCGCCGCCCGCACCTCCCGCACCAGACGCTCCATTCCACTGATCGCCAGATTGACCTGCACCAGGATAGCGGTGCCCATGTGCTCGAGCGTGGTCCCGGCTTCATCCGCTTCGGTTTCGAGCAGGTACTGATCGAGCACCACCGCCAGGTAGCATTCCGCCCGCAAAAGCGTGGTTGCCCGAGCCAGACTCTCCGCCACCGCCACCACCTCGCCCGTCGCCTCATGCAGCGCCGCCGCGCACTCGGATGCCCGATCGCTCAGCGTCACAAGAAGAATCATGCCGAATCCCTTCGCAACTTCCGGGCCAATTGTGTTTGCCTGAAAATAAATAAGTTATGGGCTCGGCCTTTCCTCGAACTCCCGTTCTGGCAACAGCGCTTGGCCCGACGCTCAGTTTTGGGAATCAGGGTAGTGCGGAATTTGTGATTGGTAATCTTGATCCCAGGGAGCCGCCCAATTGTCAATTACCAATCACCAATCACCAATCACGAATTCGGTTGCGACTCGTACTCTTTCAACTTGCGGTACAGCGTCGTCTTGCCGATGCCCAGCAGTCGCGCTGCCAATATTTTGTCTCCGTTCACCTGCGTCAGCGCGTTCAAAATTGTCTGTTTTTCCAACTCCGCCATCGGTACGATGCCAGTGCTCGGCGCGCTCATCCCCATCAATTCGACGGGCGCGCTGTAAATCTGGGTGGGAAGATCGCGGATCTGAATTTCGTTCGCACTGCTGAGCGCACATGCCCGCTCCAGCGAGTTCTCCAGTTCGCGCACGTTGCCCGGCCAGTCGTAATTCAGCAGCGCCTTCAGCGCTTCATCCGAAATCGTCTTTTCGATGCCTGCGTCGTGCCCGATGCGCTCGAGAATATGCGCCACCAGCAGCGGAACGTCCTGACTCCGCTCGCGCAGCGCCGGAATCCGCAGCGTCAGCACATTCAGCCGGAAAAAAAGATCGCGGCGGAACGTGCCCTCGGCCACCGCTCGTTCCAGGTCGCGATTGGTCGCGGCCAGTATGCGCACGTTGATGGGAACCCGCTTCACGCTTCCCACCGGACGAATCTCCTTCTCCTGAATCGCCCGCAACAGCTTCGCCTGCAAGTCGACCGGCAATTCGCCAATCTCGTCCAGAAATACCGTGCCCCCTTCGGCGATCGCCAGCAGTCCGTCCTTCGGATTCGTTGCACCCGTGAAGGCGCCGCGCACGTGCCCGAACAGTTCGCTTTCGATCAAGGTCGGCACCAGCGACCCGCAGTCGACCGGAATGAACGGCTTGTTGCGGAACATGCCGGCCAGGTGAATGGACTTCGCGACCAACTCCTTGCCCGTGCCGCTTTCACCCAGAATCAGCACCGGATGAGTGCTCTGTCCCGCTTTTGCGATGATGCGGTAAAGCTTCTCCATCTCCGGCGCCCGCCCGATGATGTTGCCGAACCCCTGCCGCGATTTGATGGTTTCCCGCAGCACCCGGTTCTCC
>ODAK010006634.1_pt1 | contig 11650 bp, 9 predicted proteins | sample 1539591 | NCBI WGS metagenome assembly ODAK01 (sample SAMEA3539303, study PRJEB22396) | soil metagenome | biome: tundra; feature: field; material: soil | place: USA | collected 2010-05 | depth 0.15 m | reverse complement strand
GTCTGCGCGTGCTCGAGAGCGAACTCCCGATGCAGCAGTTCAATACGTGGGTGCGGCCCCTCCAAGCGATCGAGCGCGATGGCCAGTTGCGGCTGTTGGCGCCCAACCGTTACGTGATCGAGTGGCTGGGGGAGAACTCGCTAGCGCGCATTCGTGAGCTAGTGCAGGCGTTTGCGGAGGGTGCCGCGCCGGATTTGGTGCTCGACGTGGGAACTCGCGCCGGCGTGGTGGCGAGCAGTCCGGGCGTCAACGGCGCGGCGGACGTTGCCAATCAAGCGGCCGCGCGATCGCGCCGGTTGGCGCCCAGTGTGCTGGGCGGCAGGATCAATCCGGATTCTACGTTCGCGAGTTTCGTTGAGGGCAAAAGCAATCAGCTGGCCAAAGCGGCCGCAATCCAAGTGGCCGGAAATCCGGGCAAAGCCTATAACCCGTTGTTCATCTACGGAGGCGTCGGCCTGGGTAAGACGCACCTCATGCACGCCGTCGCGAACAAGCTCAAGGAGCGCAATTCGGAGGCCCGATTGGCGTACGTACACAGCGAACGTTTCGTCGGTGACATGGTGAAGGCCTTGCAGCACAACACGATCAACGACTTCAAAACGGCCTACCGGTCGTTGGATGCGCTGTTGATCGACGATATTCAGTTCTTCGCCGGCAAGGAGCGGTCTCAGGAGGAGTTTTTTCACACGTTCAACGCCTTGCTGGAGAGTCAGCAACAGGTAATCCTCACTTGCGACCGGTATCCCAAGGAAGTTGACGGACTCGAGGAGCGCTTGAAATCTCGCTTTGGCTGGGGTCTGACGGTGGCCATCGAACCACCCGAACTGGAAACGTGCGTGGCGATCCTGATGAGCAAGGCAGCCATGTCGAAGGTGGATTTGCCGGAGGAAGTGGCGTTCTTCGTTGCGAAGCGCATCCGCTCGAACGTCCGCGAACTGGAGGGCGCTTTGCGCCGAGTAGTGGCGACGTCTCAGTTCACGGGTCGACCGATCACGTTGGAGTTCGCCAAGGAAGCGCTGCGCGACCTATTGGCGCTTCAAGAAAAGTTGGTAACGGTGGAGAATATCCAAAAGACGGTCGCCGAATACTACAAAATCCGCATTGCTGATTTGTTGTCGAAGCGGCGCAGCCGCTCCATCGCTCGGCCGCGACAAGTAGCAATGGCCCTGGCCAAGGAATTGACCAATCACAGCTTGCCGGAGATCGGGGATGCGTTTGGCGGTCGGGATCACACCACCGTGCTTCATGCGTGTAGGCGCATCAAGGAGTTACGCGAGTCGGAACGCCGGATCGGCGAGGATTACATGAACCTGTTGAGAACTCTGGCTGGATAGGGGAGTACAACCTGTGGAGGAAACTGTGGATAAAGATATGCACAGGTCCGCGACAGGTTGCGAACCTGCCTCCGACAGGAGTCGGGCAGGTTTTCGGCGGTTATAAGTGACTGATTATTAATAGGATTGCGGTGTTATACAACATTGTGCGCGCCGTCATAATCATAGTAATAATCTGGTTTAAGAATTCTGGATTTAAGAATGGCGGATGGGTAAGTTCATGAAATTGACGGCGGAGCGAGAGAAATTATTGGCGCCTTTGCAGGCGGTGATCGGGGTCGTGGAGCGTCGCCAAACCATGCCGGTGTTGGCGAACGTTCTGCTCGGGGTACGGCTGGGGCAGTTGTCGATTACGGCTACCGATCTCGAAGTGGAACTGGTGGCGGCGACGGAAGTGGCGGTGCAAGAAGCCGGCGACATCACGGTGCCTGGCCGTAAATTTTTGGATATTTTGCGGGCACTGCCTGACAAGGTGTCGGTTGCGCTGGGATTGGAAGGTGAAAAGGTCGTCATCAAGGCAGGACGCAGTCGGTTCAGCTTGGCGACGTTGCCTGCGGCTGAGTTCCCGGTGATCGATGACATTAATTCGCAACAGACGGTGCAGATCCCGCGGAAGGAACTGCTGCGCCTGCTCGAGAAAACGCATTTTTCGATGGCTCAGCAGGACGTCAGGTACTACCTGAACGGCATGCTGCTGGAAATCGAGGCACTGTCGCTGCGGGCCGTCGCTACCGACGGTCATCGGCTCGCGCTGTGCGAAACGACGCTTGCGGCCAAGGCGAAGACCTCGCAACAAGTGATCGTCCCACGGAAGGGCGTGCTGGAGCTGCAGCGCGTGCTGACCGAGGAAGGGACCGCCGATCTAGCGATCGGTACCAATCATGTTCGTGCGCAGATCGGCGCTATTCGATTCACATCAAAGCTGATTGACGGTAGGTTCCCGGAATATTCTCGAGTCATTCCGGCTGCGGCGGCGAATGCGATTCGGGCCGACCGCGATGTATTGCGCCAGGCCCTGCAGCGCACGGCGATCCTTTCGAATGAGAAATATCGGGGCATTCGGATAACGGTCAAAAAGAACATGCTGACGGTACAGGCACATAACCCGGAACAGGAAGAGGCCGAGGAAGAGATTGAGGTGAACTACGACGGTAGCGATCTCGAGGTCGGGTTCAATGTGAATTATCTTCTGGACGCGCTGTCGGCCATCGACGGGCAAGAGGTCGAGCTGGGACTCACCGATAGCAATAGTAGTTGCCTGATTCGTTCCCCGGGTAATGCCACGGCGCGCTATGTCGTCATGCCCATGAGGTTGTAAGGCCATGGCGCTTCGGCGGATACAGGTATCGGAATTCCGATGCCTGGTGTCTGCCGATCTCGATCTCGATCCCGAATTCACCCTCATCAGTGGCCCGAATGCGTCGGGTAAGACGAGCCTCCTGGAGTCCATCTACGTTCTGGGGCGCGGTCGCTCATTTCGAACGCGGCGCCTTGATAATCTCATTCGTACGGGTAGCGAGCGTTTCACTATCTACGGTCAAGTCGATCTGCCGGAACGTCGTACCGGGCTCGGCGTCGAGGGGTCGGCTCAGGGGATCCGTGCGAAACTGAGCGGTGAGCGCGTGTCCTCGCTTGCGGAGCTCGCTGCGGTGCTTCCGGTGCAGATTATAGATCCGGAAGTGCATCGGCTGATCGAGGAGGGTCCAAGCCGTCGTCGCCGATTTCTCGATTGGGGGGTGTTCCACGTGGAACATCAGTTCGTCGATCAATGGCAGCGATATCAACAGGTCTTGAAGCAGCGAAACGCTGCCCTCAAGGCAAGGCAGCCGCACGCTGCAGTAGCTGCCTGGGACGGCGACTTCATAAGATTGGGGGAATACATCCACGACGCCCGCGTCCGATACGTTGCGCAGCTTACCGAGAGCGCGCGCGGCATAGCCCAGAGACTGTTGGGCATGGAACTTCATTTGAGCTATCGGTCGGGATGGGGCCGGGATACGGGCTTGAGTGAGGCGCTCAAGGGCAGTTGGATTCATGACCAGGAAGCGGGAATAACGCAGGTGGGGCCGCAGCGTGCGGAGATAGGTATACGTCTGAATGGTGCGCGCGTAAAAGATCGAATATCCCGCGGCCAACAGAAACTGCTGGCAGCTGCGCTTCTGGTGGCCCAACTGAATCTTTTTCCGAAGGATGCCTTGACCCGTCCGACATTGTTATTGGATGATCCAGCGGCCGAATTGGATAGCGAGCGCCTGTTTTGTCTCATTCGCGAAGTGAGCCGACAGTCTGTGCAGCTAGTGGTGACCAGCCTCAGCGCCGATTTCAATGCATTTGGGTCGCCGGGCCGACGGTACGCCGTCGATGCGGGAAGCGTCACTCGCATCTGACCACGGGGACTGGATGTTTCACGTGGAACATTAACCCGGCAAGCGCCCCTTATCACGCAGGAATCGACTCCGCGATCTCCAACAGGCGTGACCTTCATCCGCCGCGACCGGCACTGAGTTCCGTTCTTTAATAAATACATATAAATCAATAGGTTATCTGAAGTGTGCGGTCCAGTGCGCCGTGAATCGACCATCGCGCCAAAACGAACCATCTCGCCACGATGCATGGGGCTTTCGATGGGCTGGAATCGACGCTGGGCGTATGCGGATTCCGGGGCTTCTAGACCCTTGGTAACAGTATGATTTAACGAGCTTTTTTCGTGGCCGGTAATTCGCTGTCGGGGGCCGGAAAATGCTAGAATCGCAGGTCGCAATTTAGGATCCACTATGGCTCAGAACGATGTCTACGATTCCACCAAGATCAAAGTCTTAAGAGGCCTCGACGCCGTTCGTAAGCGGCCCGGAATGTACATCGGCGATACCGACGACGGCAGCGGATTGCACCACATGGTTTTCGAAGTGGTGGATAACGCGATCGACGAAGCGCTTGCGGGATATTGCGATCGCGTCGTGGTGACCATTCACGCGGATGAATCCGTGACCGTCTCCGACAACGGCCGTGGTATTCCGGTCGACATCCACAGCGAAGAGGGCATCTCGGCAGCGGAGGTCATCATGACCGTGCTGCACTCCGGCGGTAAGTTCGACGACACGTCTTACAAGGTCTCCGGCGGTCTGCACGGTGTCGGCGTGTCGGTGGTGAATGCACTGTCCGATTTCCTCGAGCTGAACATACGTCGTGACGGAAAGCTGCATCGCCAGGAATACCGCTTGGGCGAGCCGCAGGCGCCGCTGGTTGCCGTCGGTGACACGAGCGAGCGTGGGACCACGCTGCGCTTCAAGCCGAGTTCGAAGATATTCACTAACATCTCGTTCAACTACGACACGCTGGCGAAGCGACTGCGCGAATTGTCGTTCCTGAATTCCGGTGTAAGGATCGAGCTGGTCGACGAGCGCGACGAGAAATCCGAAATCTTTCAACACGAAGGCGGGCTGAAGGCGTTCGTCACTCACCTGAATCGAAGCAAGACGGCGGTTCATCCCACCGTACTGTGGTTCCAAACTCGCGACGGCAACACGCAAGTCGAAGTCGCCATGCAATGGAACGATTCGTATCAGGAAAGCATGTATTGCTATACGAACAATATTCCGCAAAAAGACGGCGGCACGCACCTTGCCGGCTATCGCGCCGCTCTGACGCGTACGCTCAACAACTACATTGAAAAAGAACTCGCCGCCAAAAAAGAAAAGATCGCCACCACGGGCGATGACTCCCGAGAAGGGCTCACGGCGATTTTGTCGGTGAAGCTGCCGGACCCCAAGTTCTCGTCGCAAACCAAGGATAAATTGGTTTCATCGGAAGTGAAGGGCGTCGTGGAGTCGGCCGTAGCCGCACGGCTGGAAGAGTTCCTGATGGAGCATCCGCAGGAGGCGCGCGCCATCGTCAATAAAATCCTCGAGGCCGCTTATGCGCGCGAGGCCGCACGCAAGGCGCGCGAAATGACTCGGCGCAAGGGCGCGCTTGATATCGCCGGCTTGCCCGGCAAGCTGGCCGACTGCCAGGAAAAGGATCCCGCGCTTTCAGAAATGTTCCTGGTCGAGGGCGACTCCGCAGGCGGCTCCGCGAAACAGGGCCGCGATCGCCGCACGCAGGCCATCCTCCCGCTCAAGGGCAAGATACTCAACGTGGAGAAGGCGCGCTTCGACAAGATGTTGGCGTCCGCGGAAGTGGGCACGCTCATCACCGCCTTGGGTTGCGGCATCGGACGCGACGACTTCAACGTCGACAAGTTGCGGTATCACCGCATCATCATCATGACCGATGCGGACGTCGACGGGTCGCATATCCGCACGTTGTTGTTGACGTTCTTCTACCGTCAGATGCCGATATTGATCGAACGCGGTCATATCTATATCGCGCAGCCGCCGCTGTACAAAGTGAAGAAAGGCAAGCAGGAAACCTACGTCAAAGACGATCTGGAGCTCAATGCGTTGTTGCTCAACACGGCCATCGAGGGTGCAGCGCTGCATGTGAATGCGGACGCGCCACCGCTATCGGGGCTCGGGCTGGAATCGCTCGCCAGAAAGTATGTGGAAGTGCAGGCCATCGTGCATCGGTGGGCGCGCCGTTACGATGAGCGCTTCCTGGAGCAATTGCTCTACGTCCCCAAGCTGAGCACCGATTCCTTCGATCGCATCGACGAGCTGCGGGATTGGTGCCGGAATTTGGAACTGCGATTGAATGGTCTCGACGACGTATCGCGGCGTTATCGCGTTACCGTCGAAACATTGGCCGCGGGAGGGCACCGCATCGATCTCCAGCGGTTCGAGCACGGGTTGAGTTCTGCGAAACACATACCGCGGGAATTCTTCGACTCGGCGGAATATCTGCGGATTGCCGAACTTGCTCAGACCTTGAGTGATCTGATGGGCCCGGGCGCATTCGTCATCCGCGGCGATGAACGGCAGGATATAGCGAGTTTCAAGGTAGCGATGGGGTGGCTGTTCGATCAGGCCAAGAAAGGTCAGAGCATCCAGCGCTACAAAGGGTTGGGCGAAATGAACGCCAGCCAGTTATGGGACACGACCATCAACCCGGATACTCGCCGGCTGATGCAGGTGCGCATCGAAGACGCCGTCGCGGCCGACGATATCTTCACGACGTTGATGGGCGATGCGGTGGAGCCGCGCCGGGAATTCATCGAGAAGAACGCGCTGCAGGTGTTGAATTTGGATGTGTAGGCGGGCGACCGCGCCGCTCAGGCGCGGCGTAGTGCCGAGCAACCTGGGGGTTGCCTGTGACAACGGATCGCATCGAGAAGCAAATCGTGTTGCACGCCCAAAAACAGCGTCACTCCGGAACGGGCCCCGAGCGGGAGCTGTCCGTCATTCGCCACGGCGGGAAGCGGCGATTCGAGCCGGCAAAGTACAGGCATAGCGAATTCCCGTCGGGGTCTCGAAGATAGGCCTCGCGCCACAGCCACCGCTGATCTCTCGGGGCTGAATCGAACACTACTCCGTCGGAGCGAAGCCGTGCGTATACCGCATCGAGATCTTCGCATTCGAAGTAAATGATGGTTCCCGCGCTCGCGGGAACCGACGGCACGCGATGCACCGAAAACGTCGCCCCGCCCTCGGGACATTCGAAGCGGGCGTACTCAGGGAGGCTGCTCACGATCTGTGTGAAACCTAGCCGCTTGTAGAACGCGACGGATCGCTCCACATCGGTTGCGGGCAACGTGATTTGGTTGAGGTTCATGCGATCACTCCCGATACGAATTCAGGATGGAATGTAACTCCCGGGGCGGATGTTTTCACAATCGTGAGCTTGGCCTCGGAGGCTTTAGCTGTCCGCCGCCCTTACGCGGCGAACCCCGTCGGTATGCGGGCTCGAGCTTTGGGTATAGTGGGCGCACGATGAGTGCAGGCACGGAACTATCCCTACGCGCCCTGATATTGGGTGTTTTGATCACGCTGGTGTTCACGGCAGCCAACGTCTATTTCGGTCTGAAGGCAGGACTGACGTTCGCGACATCGATTCCGGCGGCGGTAATCTCCATGGCGGTGCTGCGCGGGTTCAAGGGCACCACCATTCAAGAAAACAACATCGTGCAGACCGTCGCGTCGGCTGCCGGAACCTTGTCGGCCATCATCTTCGTGCTGCCGGGCCTCGTCATGATCGGATGGTGGACCGGCTTTCCCTATCTGTATTCTTTTGCCATCTGCGCCTTGGGCGGCGTGCTCGGTGTGATGTATTCCATCCCGCTGCGCCGCGCCCTCGTTACCAATTCGGATCTGCCGTATCCCGAGGGAGTAGCCTGCGCCGAGGTTCTCAAGGTGGGCGGTCATGGCGCCGAGGAACAATCGGCGCACGCCGCCGCGATCACCCGTAACGGATTGGTAGGCATTGTCGTAGGCACCGTCGTGTCGAGCGTCTTTGCCGTGGTAATTGCCACGCAGCTGTTCGCGAGCGATGTCGTTCAATATTTCCGGGTTGGAACCAAGGGCGCCGTCACCGGGTACGATTTCAGCCTGTCCTTCGCGCTGTTCGCCGTCGGCCATCTCGTGGGTCTTTGGGTGGGCGTCGCGATGTTGGTGGGTGCGCTGATCGCCTGGGGAGGCGCAGTGCCCGTTCTCGCGAGTCTGCACCCCGTCGCCGGCGCCGCAGCTGCGGTCGGTCAAGCCGTCTGGAGCCACCAAGTGCGATTCGTCGGCGCCGGCACGATCGGCATCGCGTCGATCTGGACATTGATCAAGCTGATCAAGCCGTTGAGCCAGGGCCTGCGTGCGGCCATTGCCGCGTCACGACTGCGTAAAACGTCGAGCGGCATGGCGTTGCCGCGTACCGAGCAGGATATTCCCATCGGCGTCGTCGCAGTCGTGACTTTGGCGTGCATGCTGCCGATCGGCTGGCTGCTCGCGAGTTTCAGCGCGGCGAGCGGTCTCGGAAGCCAGGCTCTCATTCTCGTGATCGGCGGAATCTTCTACATCGCGTTGATGAGTTTCTTCGTCGCTGCCGTGTGCGGCTACATGGCGGGACTCATCGGTGCGTCGAACAGCCCCTTGTCCGGTGTCGGGATTTTGGTCGTACTCGGCGCGGCGTTGCTATTGGTGCTGGCGGTGAAGCCTTTCTTGCCTGCCTCGGCCGATCCGGCGCTCGTTGCGTTCGCCCTGTTCGTCACGTCGGTGGTTTTCTGTGCGGCAACCATTTCCAACGACAACCTGCAGGACCTGAAAACCGGGCAGCTGGTGGACGCAACGCCGTGGCGGCAGCAGGTGGCACTCATCGTCGGCGTCGCGGCCGGAGCTACGATCATTCCACCGATACTGGATCTGTTGAACCACGCCTATGGCTTTGCCGGCGCCCCGGGCGTGGATCCTGCGCGGGCGTTGGCCGCACCGCAGGCGACGTTGATATCGGCGCTGGCGCGCGGCGTGATCCAAGGGGATCTTGACTGGAACTTGATCGCCAGCGGCGCGCTCATCGGCGTCGGCGTGATCTTGTTGGACGAAGTCCTGCGCCGATTCAGCGCCATCCATATGCCGCCGCTCGCTGTGGGCCTCGGCATCTATCTTCCGACGGCGACGACGCTGATGATCGTCGTCGGCGCTGTCGCCGGCTGGGCGTACGATCGGCGCGCGGCACGGACGGCCAATCCTGAAAGCACGCGTCAGTTGGGAGTGTTGATGGCTTCCGGCATGATCGTCGGCGAGAGCCTCGTCGGCGTGTTGTTGGCGGCGGCCGTGGTGTTTTCCGGCAAGACGGCGCCGCTTGCGCTGGTGGGCGACGAGTTTGCCGACGCCTCGGTCTGGGTCGGCGGCATCGTGTTCGCCGCGTCGATCATCGCACTCTACGCCTGGCTCAACCGCGTGAGCGGTCCGGCGCCGACGGCGCGAGCGGCGAGCTAGGATAGCGTTCCGCGACGCCGACGAGAATCGCGTTGCGATGTCTCCGAACGCTTTTGGAGTCCGCGATGATCGAAACACTTCTGAGGTCGTCGACGTTCGTGACGTTCCTGGTCGCGAGCTTCATTCTGGCCATTACGCCCGGACCCGCTGTGGTGTACATGTCTTCAGCGGCTAACCTTCATGCTGATCGTGGTATGAACGTATTGCGCGATCCGCGCAATGATTGCGTCATGGTCTTCGACGCATTTGCCACCTAAAATGAGAGGCCTATGAATCAAGTGATCAAATTTCCGGACATGCGCCCGCCGAAATCCCGGGCCGCGCCGGTGAGCGAGCTGCCGGCACCCGCGCAATATCGGCAATCGTCGCCCGCGATCATAACCGCTGATTCGCGCATTACGCCCAAGCCTGTGGACCGAAGGCGGCTCTTCTTGTGGTTCGGCGTTGCCGTTGCGTTGCATGCGGCGTTACTCTTGGGCATCTGGTTGACGCCGCCGCTGCGACTCAAGTGGGGTCCTTCCCCCGATGCGTGGGTGCAAGTCATCTCGTTGCCGAACAAAGTGCCGCAAGCGCCCCTCGTTGACCCCGTGAAGGTAGAGAAGCCGATTCCGTCGAAAGCCAAAGATCACAAGACTCAGCCGGGTGAGTCGAGTCAGGAGAGGTCAAAATGAAACTGAGCGCTCGCAATGTTCTTCGCGCCACGGTAAAGGCGGTCACGCCCGGAGCAGTCGACACCGAGGTCGTCGTCGAGCTCGCGCCGGGAATCGAGATCGTGTCGATCATTACTAAAAAGTCCGCTGAGACTCTTGGGCTCAAGCCGGGCGGCAAAGCGTATGCCGTCGTCAAGGCGTCGAACGTGATGATCGGCGTCGACTGAAAAATCGCGGCGGTTGAAGTCGATGCGGAGCGAGCGGCGTGGAAGTCCGCGCTTGCCAAATTACAGGTCCAGCTGGCTGATTGCGGTCGCCCCCGGATGCAGCCGCAGTACCGCCTGCTCGGGCATGACGGTCACGACGCCGCTATTTGCGCCAACCCCGCTTCGATGGCCCGCCGCGCCTCATCATTGAGCTGACGCGCGTTTTTTCCTGCCGACGTGATCGGTTCGCCGATCACCACGCGAATCGTACCGGCCTTCTTCACGAAACCACGGCGCGGCCAAAACTGCCCGGCGTTGTGCGAGAACGGGATCACGAGCTTGCCGGTTGCGGTGGCGAGCAACGCACCGCTGACACCGAATTTCTTCGTCTCGCCCGCCATGACCCGCGTGCCTTCCGGAAAAACGATGATCCACAGGCCGTCCGCGAGCCGTGCTTTGCCTTGCTCGACGACCTGATTCACTGCGCGGTGGCCCTCGCCCCGGTTGATGGCGATGGGCCGGAGCAGCTTGAGGCCCCAGCCGACGAAGGGTATCCACAACAGTTCACGTTTCAGGACCCAAACGTGCGGCGGAAAGATCACGAATTGCGCGATGGTCTCCCACGCCGAGGTGTGGTTGCTCATGACGATGTGATTGCCTGCGGGAATGTGCTCGCGCCCAACGACCGAAAACGTCAAACCGCAGAGGCGTGCCAAGATCCAGAACAAGCACCGTGCCCAGCATCGGGCGACTGCGAATTGGAAGCGGTACGGCGCCCAGAAGCACAGCGACATGAAGGCGCCGAACACGCAGGCGGATACCATCATGTACGTGGTGAACAACAGCGATCGAACTACCTGCATCGGAATGTCAGCCGGGAAGTCGCGACAAGTCCGCGACGCCAACCAACAGCGCTTGGACATTGCTCAGCAACGCGAGCCGGTTATTCCGCACCGCCAGATTCTCGTCCATTACCAAGATTCGCTCGAAGAAATCATCGACCGCCGCCCGCAGACCGGTCAGCGCAGTCAGCGCATCCGCATAGCGTCGTTCGGCGATCGCCTGTTTCACCGCCCCGCTCAACTCTTCGAGAACGCGGTGCAACGCAAGCTCGGCCTCCTCCTTGAGCGCCGCCGCCTGCACCGCCGGGATCGCGCCGGGGGGCGCCTTGCGTAGAATATTGACGATACGCTTGTTAATGGCGGTCAATACCCCGGCATCCGGCAATAACAGAAACAGCTTGAGCGCTTGCAGGCGAGTTTCCACGTCCAAGGGGGATCGGGGACGGCCGGCCAGAACCGCATCGACCATTTCTGCGGAGGTGCCGTCGGCACGCTCCAGCAACAGGCCGCGGAGGCGGTCGGCAATGAAATCGTACACTTCTTCCACGACCCCCGGTCGCTGCACGGGTTGAGTCGCCGCCGCTTCCTGGAGCAGGTCGAGCAAATCCAAGTCCAGTCGGCATTCCAGAATGATGCGTAACACACCCAGCGCGGCGCGGCGCAGGCCAAACGGGTCTTTGGTACCGGTGGGCCGCTGTTCGATGGCAAAAATTCCGACCAGCGTATCGATCTTATCGGCGAGGGCGAGCGCTTGCCCGATCT
>ODAK010006633.1_pt1 | contig 11651 bp, 10 predicted proteins | sample 1539591 | NCBI WGS metagenome assembly ODAK01 (sample SAMEA3539303, study PRJEB22396) | soil metagenome | biome: tundra; feature: field; material: soil | place: USA | collected 2010-05 | depth 0.15 m | reverse complement strand
TGTGCCGCCGGCAGCAGGGAGGCAACCCCCGCGGCGCCGGCGCCGATGATCCAACCTCGCCGGGTGTACATTCAGGCCTTCTCCATGTGTGTAGAAAAGAACAACACCTTGCCTGTAGTATAACTCGATATTTGGGCCTGAAGATATGTAGAAACGAGACGTTTCTCGCGGGCTGATCCGGGACGACGACCCGACAAGCCACGCCGGTGCCGTTGAAACCGCCGAGGAGTTCGGCCTATGGATCTGCACCGAGGTTTGCGGCAGTCGGTCATCTTCTCCACGTACCGCCCCACCAACCCCGCTCGCTGCGCTTCAATTGTTTAAACTGCCTTAGCGTCCGGTTCAACCGGCCGCAAGCCTCCTCCCGATTCTGACCCTTGACTCCGACCTCAACACAGCCGTCCAAAGCATCCCGAATCTGCTCCTTGCCCAAATCGTTCCGATGTCTGCACGCTGATGGTCAAGTCCCAGCGAGGCGAGCGGTACCGCTCCTCCAGGCTCATCTTGTATAAGACAAGAGTTCCGTTTGCCGCTGAAACACAAATTCTGCTATATTCGGGTACAAATGCGCACCAAGCCCTCGAAGGACGAGTATGCCTCGGGTATGGTTCACTGTAGTGAAAGCGAATTCGAACTGACGCCGACATTGGATCGGTGGCAGTTCGAATTGCTGAAGCCCTACTTGGGCCGCAAGATCCTTGAAGTTGGCGCGGGGGCGGGCCGGATTACGGCGCTGGCCGCTGAGGCTGGATGCCACGACGAACTGCTGGCCATTGAGCCGTCACCGCATTTTTTCAGCCTCCTCCGGCGCCGTCTGTCCAATCTGCCCAAGACGATCCTGATGCAGACAGAAACGTCGCAGCTGCTGCCGGACTATGCTGCGCATTTCGATTCGGTCTATTCTGTTCATGTCATGGAGCATATTCAGCATGACCGCCAACTTCTCGAGGAGATGCTTGCCTTGACACGGCCCGGAGGCAGAGTGATCATTCTGGTGCCCGCACTGCCTTTTCTCTTCTCCGAGTTGGACCGCAATATTGGTCATTACCGGCGATACAACAAGAAGATGGTTCGCACGCTGATTCGGGATCTGCCTCTCGAAATCGAACATATGGCTTACAATAACTTCCTGGGTGTGCTGGGGTCGCTCTGCTTCAGTAAGATCGGGAAGACGAATTACCAGAAAGACGACGCAGCCAGGAAGAGGTTCTTTGGCGCATACCGCTTTTTCTCCGAGTACGTAGTGCCAGGTATATGGGTGATTGAAAAGTTTGTCCCAGTCCCGCTCGGCCTGAACCTCACCGTCGTGCTGCGCAAACGCTAGTTCATTTTGAAATCCATGCCCACCAACACTACTCCCGTGGAAGTACAGTCCGGCATCGAGTTTTCCGTTCTCATCACCCGCAATTACGAGGCAAACAGCATTGATGAGTTCTACAGACGCTTGCTAGCCACTCTGGCCTGGGACTCGCTGGTGCGCCTTCGTGATGCCGATGCGAAGCGTGGTCTAGTCTCCCTAACTCCTTGGGATGTTCGCTTTCGCGAACATCAAGAAACCTCGGCAGCAAATAAGAACATCGACCACCAAGGGGCCGGATGCGAGATGCGATTGTTTGAAACACGGCCCACTCGCACAGAGAACCAAGCAACTATCCTCCCGTTCCTACTGAAGTATATTGCGGTCGATTGAATGTTCACAGAGAGTTTGAGGCAGGTTTGAATTGTGGCTATTCTTTTTTCCATTTCCCTGGTTATCATTTGGACGCTAATGGGCCTCAGTCTGTATGCTCTCATGCGGTTCCGTACACATTTTCATCTACGTCTGCTTCTTGCTCCGACGTTGGGATTGTCTGTCACTCTACTTGCACTCTTTACGTTGAGCCGTATTCGCTTTCCAATCAAAGCAGTCGCTATGCCGGTATTTCTTGCCGGCCTTGTACTGTCCGGCTACTTCCTTCTCACCCAACGACAAATCCGGAAACGCAAAACCTTCCTGCTGTTCGGTCTGGCCATTGTAGCCGCTCTCATTCCTTTTACCTGGCCGCTATTGAAGTTCGGGTTTGAATGGTTGGCTTTTGTAAACGGGGACATGAGCTATTACAGCACCTCGTCTACCCGGTTACTCAATTATGGTTACTCCCAGTTGCCCATATCCGGCAACATTTACGACATCAAAGATCATTCCCTCATGACGTGGAGTTACCATAACACGATGAGTTATCGCACTGGAGCGGACCTATTGTTGGCGTACCTAGTTGGCGCTACCGGTTTGACGGCTCATCAAGTATACATGCCGTTAATCATCGCCTTCAATTTCTGCGTGATGGCGGGTGCGGGCGCTTTGTCCCTCCTGGCAATACGCAAGTGGTCATTTGCGCTTTGGACCATGGCATTGGTAGCGCTTTCGCCGATGCTGACCATTGAGGTAACGATGCAGCAACTGGCGCAAGCTATTGGATTGGCAGCGCTCACAAGTTTGTGTGTGTCATATACAAAGGTGATGACTGGAAGCCAGCTGCGGCCATGGGGGCCTATTTGTACGGTGGTATTCTCTTTTAGTACCCTGGCGCTTTCCTATTTTGAGATCATTCCATTCTTTGTTCTTTACGTATTGGTCTTTGAAGCGGCAAGATGGAGGAAATGGACCGACGCCACGACGCGTACTGCATATATACGCACTGTTGCTATTACCGCATGTGGGATTGTCCTGATATTGAATAGATATCTATTTAGTACCGTGGAGCGCATAGTTTTCGCGGCGCAGGTGTCATTCGAGAACAGCGCCATGACCATGCATGCGGACGGCGTGTCTGTTTTCCCGTATTTCTTTCTTCCCATCAACGGCGCGTTGCTCTGGGGCTGGATGCCACTCAGTGGCCAGGCGAATTCACTTGTTGTTGTGCTTGGATTATTGGCGACCGTTCTCTTTATAGGAGCGCTTTTCGCGCCCAGGATCAGACGCCTTCCCTCGGCACAGATGACTACGGTCATGCTGCTGGTTGCAGTAGCGATGTGGATTGGCGGCAATGGGTACGGCCTGTTCAAGATTGCCATGTTTATCCAGCCCTTCCTGCTCCCGACGCTGGCCGCGATCGTAGCACTGTTCGTGACCCGCCGGCTCTTTCAGCGACTTAGTCTGGCTTTTCTCTGTTTGTCTTTTGTTCCGGCACAACAAATCAACATTTGGAGGGTTTCCGAGGATGTTGGTTCCTCACCCGTCGCCTATGCCTCTTCCGCGCAGCTTGGCAGGCAGTTGAGAGAACTTCGAAGCAAGGTTCAGACGTTCCAAGCCGCAAAGGAGATCAAAGTGTTTTCGGACACTCCATCCGTTGAATTGTTTAACCTGGAGGCATACTATTTCAGGGGTATTCCTTTTGATGACCTGGCACGGGCATTGTTCCTCCTGTCGGTAGGAGAACCCAAGACGTTCGCCTTTTCATCCGGTGTACTAGTTGACTTCAGGTCGAAAGAGTACACGCGCGATCCGTATGAGTACTTGCTGACTACCACCGGTGAATTCAGCGTGGTTAACCGGGCAGGGGCATCGCGCGGGCGTCTCCTCCAGATGAGGCCCGTACGCGAGTTTACCGATCACTTGGTTTTGCTGGAATCCTCCATTGGTGCCGGACGGCTTAGTACCAACGTTGCGTCATATCAGTTAGAACGCGATCCGCTGTTCCCGGGCAATACGATGTCAGCGGTTGGGCAATATCATGTTTATGAGATCTTAGGCCCAATTGAAGGTTCCCGAGTGGAGTTGTCATTGTCCGCCTCGTACAGTAAGCAAGAAGACTTCCGTATTCCCGCTGCCAGAGTGGCCGGGGAGGTCGATGTGACGCTGCCGGTGGTTGGGCGAGGCTCGGCCAGGTTGATCAGCGTCCCATTAAAACCGCGGCAGATCGATTCCTCGGACTATATGGGTATTGATTTCGGTCGACCAGGAGCGTTAATCGACCCGGAAAGGAAGGGCCCGATGACGCTTTTTAGCCAGAACGTAAAGCTGGATATTCGGCGAGTGGTTCTATGGGCCAGAGACATATCCTACATATCTCCTTCGCAATACGTTGCGCTAACGCGGCCAAAGGCAATTCAAGCTTTTCCCTCCGCACTCGAAGACCGCGGGCTGGAATATTCCGGGATTTTTGAAGATGGTTGGATTTCCGATGCTGCTTATGTTGTATTGCAGTCTCCGCGGGACTCGGGCAAGAGAAGCTTATTTGTCTCCGGTCTCATCCCCGACATCAATGGCGCTCCGTTCAGTGCTGTGGTGACCATCAAGGTTAACGATGAAGTTGTATACACAGGCAAGCACGCAAAAGGTGTAGTGAGCATTACGGTCCCGCTCGACCATGCTTCTGTCAACGGGGAGTCTATGGCGAAGGTTCAAATTGAAAGTAGCGCGTTCCAGCGTCTGCCTAACGGAGACAATCGGCCTGTGTCGATGCATATAGATAAGATAGGGTTTAAGTGATTCTGGCGATGGGTTGTGGTGTCAGGATGTACGTTGGGCAGAACCCGCCGGATAGAGTGGTGAGATTTCAATGAGCAGGAAGAATATCTTCGTCACGCAGCCAACGCTCCCGCCACTGGAAGAGTTTATTCCATATTTGGAAGAAATCTGGAATAACAGACTTCTCACCAACGGAGGCCCATTTCACCAGCAATTCGAAAGGGCTTTGTGCGAATATCTGGGTGTAAAGCACATCGCTGTGTTCACCAACGGTACCATCGCTCTGGTGACAGCGTTGCAAGCTCTGCGGGCCACGGGCGAAGTGATTACAACTCCATATTCATTCGTTGCCACGTCGCATTCTCTACTATGGAACGGCATCAAACCGGTGTTCGCGGACGTTGACCGGGACACGCTCAACCTTGACCCGGCAAAGATCGAGGCCGCCATAACGCCGCAAACAACGGCCATTATGCCAGTACACTGCTACGGACATCCTTGCGACGTTAACGCCATTCAGAGGATTGCGGACAACTACAATCTGAAGGTCGTCTACGATGCAGCCCATGCTTTTGGTGTGCAAGATGCGCAAGGCAGCATACTTCGCCATGGAGATCTGTCGGTGCTAAGTTTTCACGCCACTAAGGTGTTCAATACCTTTGAGGGAGGGGCTATCGTCTGTCCCGATGCCAAGACCAAGGTACGAATCGACCAACTGAAGAACTTCGGCCATGTGGGTGAAGTCACCGTGGTGGCTCCAGGAATCAACGGTAAGATGAGTGAATTCAACGCAGCGCTGGGCTTATTGCAGTTGAAATACATAGACCAGGCGATTGCAAGCCGACAGAGGATCGATGCCGCCTATCGTGAGCGGTTGAGGGGAGTGAAGGGCATCCGTTGCTTGAACGATGCGGGCGAAACAGTTGCGAACTATTCCTATTTCCCGATTTTGGTTGAAGCTGATTACCCGATCAGACGGGACGACTTGAACCAGAAATTGAAGGACATCGGCATCCATCCTCGCCGCTATTTTTACCCCTTGATATCGGACTACCCAATGTATCGCGGCCTGCTTTCCGCCCAAAGAGAGAATCTCCCGGTGGCAACTGCAGCAGCGCAGCAAATTCTATGTTTGCCGATCTATCCCACTTTGGATATGTCGGTAGTGGACGAAGTTGCCGGCTTCATCGCGGCGCAGTAGGGGTGGGACACCAGGTAATAGATTGAATTCTCCGGAGGAAGCAAAGTGAGACTGGCTGTTATGCAACCCTATTTTTTCCCGTATATCGGATATTTTCAGTTAATTGCCGCGGTGGATATGTTCATCGTTTACGACAATATCAAATACACCAAGAAGGGTTGGATTAACCGCAACCGAATGCTACAAAATGGCAGGGATGTGATGTTCTCGCTACCGTTGAAGAACGCTTCGGACTCGTTGGACGTGTGCGAACGGGAACTAGCGAAGGAGTTCAACCGGGACAAATTGATGAATCAATTTATCGGCGCCTACCGACGGGCGCCCTGTTTTGGGCAGACGCTGCCGTTGCTTGAGCACGTTGTGCGATATGAAGAAGATAACCTGTTTCGGTTCCTTCACCACTCCCTGATTAGAACCTGCGAGCACTTGGGGATCACGACGGAGATCAAAATCTCCTCCGGTATCGACATCGACCATGACCTGAAGAGTCAGGAGAAGGTGCTCGCCCTGTGCGAAGCTGTCGGCGCGAGTACCTATGTAAATGCCATCGGTGGCACGGACCTATATTCTAAAGAGACGTTCCAGAAGAAGGGCATCGAGTTGAAGTTCGTCAAGCCGAAACCGTTCGCGTATCCGCAGTTCGACCAGCCGTTCGTGGCGTGGCTGTCGATCATCGACGTGATGATGTTCAATCCGCTCGATACGATCCGGACCTGCATATCGACTAACTATGAGTTGACCTAGACTATGTTCAAGTGGAAGAAACTAGGCAGAGTGTTCAGTCCGCAGGAAGTGGAGGGGCGCGGCTGGATGAAGGAGTTCGCACAAGCGCCTGCTACGCTGATGATGGACGAGTTCGTCCGGGTCTATTTCTCATGCCGCCCGTCGGCGGATGAAGACGGCCAGTATGTGAGTTACTCCACGTATGTCGATCTGGATCGCGCAGATCTGTTCAAGGTGAGGCACGTCGGGGAGCAACCAATGTTGAGCTTGGGCGGACTGGGCGAGTTCGATGAGTTCGGCACGTATCCCGTGTCCGTCATTCGCAACCTCGACGAAGTGCGCGCGTATTATGCGGGTTGGACGCGGTGCGAATCGGTACCGTTCAATGTGGCGATCGGAATGGCGACTAGCCTCGACGGGGGCGAGACCTTCACCAAGCTTGGTAGCGGCCCGGTCTTGTCGTATTCACCCGATGAGCCATTCGTGTTGAGCGGGCCTAAAATACGACGTTTCAACGATGCTTGGTATCTGTGGTACATCGCGGGCCGGAAATGGAAGATGGTCGCTGGTAGGGCAGAACCGGTCTACAAGATCAGAATGGCCATTTCGGTCGATGGAATCCACTGGACGAAGATCAAGAAGGATTTGATTCCCAGCCGCATAGAAGAAGACGAGGCACAAGCCAGCCCAGATGTGTTCTACGCAAACGGTAAATATCACATGTTCTTCTGCTATCGCTACAGCAGCGACTATCGAGGGAAAGAGAATGGCTACCGCATCGGCTATGCCTCCAGCACGAACCTAACCTCCTGGATACGCGATGACGCGAGTGTTGGGATTGATGTATCAGAGGAAGGTTGGGATTCCGAGACGATCAGCTATCCGCACGTCTTTGAGCTGGATGGAATAGTTTACATGGCCTACCTGGGAAATCAAGTCGGCAGATACGGTTTCGGCTTGGCGGTGCTGGACGGAACCTTGGGGTAGGGGATCAGTGAAATGAAATGGAAGAAGCTTGGCAAGATATTCGACCCGACGCAGCACAAATTAGCCAACGATTGCGTCCGATTTGCGCAGTCACCCCAGGCCTTGGTATTCGACGAGTTCCTGCGAATCTATTTCTCCACACGCTCGGTGGACAAGAGCAACGGCAAGTTCCTTAGCCACATCGCTTTTGTCGATATGGGCAAGAACATCCGCGATATCATCCGGGTATCCGACAAGACGGTCATCCCGCTCGGCGAACTCGGTTGTTTTGATGAGCATGGGATATTCCCAATGAACGTCATGCGCCATGGCGGTGTTGTGTACGGCTACACCTGCGGGTGGAGCCGCAGAGTCTCAGTTTCGGTCGATACTGCCATTGGCTTGGCCATTAGCCACGACGACGGCCTCACCTTCCACCGTGTTGGCAACGGGCCGGTGCTTGCGGCATCACCACATGAACCTTGCCTAATCGGTGATGGTTTCGTGAAATTCATCGACGGCGTATTCCACATGTGGTACATCTTCGGAACCGGTTGGAAGCGCTTCTCGCGGGACGCAGCGCCCGATCGTACCTACAAGATCGGCCATGCTGTATCGGCCGATGGTATCGACTGGGTCAAGGACGAGGCGAGGCAGATCATCGCAGACTACTTGGGTCCGGATGAAAGCCAAGCGTTGCCGACGGTGATCGGGATCGATGGGAGGTATCACATGTTCTTCTGCTATCGGCAGTCGTACGACTTCCGCCGGAACAGCGACCGCAGTTATCGCATCGGCCATGCCTGGTCGGACGATCTGGTAGACTGGACACGGGAAGACCAAAACCCATTTGACGTCACTCCCGGCGACTGGGATTCGGACATGTTGTGCTATCCGCATGTGTTCGAATGCGATGGTAAGGTATATCTGCTTTACAACGGCAACGCGTTTGGCTGCTACGGCTTCGGGCTAGCCGAGTTGGAACCCTAGAGCGAGATGGTTGAATACCGTTTGAACAAGGCGACCGAGGCGGAGAGCGCTGAACACCTTTCGCGCTGTGATGCTTGTTTTGTGCCGCCCTTAAGCAGTCGGGTCGCAATAGACGACTATGCGAAGAAGATCGCTGGTAACGCGACGCGATTCGAAGCATGGTCGGGTGGCACGCTCGTTGGTCTGGTGGCGGCTTATTGCAACGATCATGAACAGCGCATCGCCTACATCACCAGCGTCAGCGTGCTAAGCGAATGGAAAGGCAAAGGCATCGCCGGATGCCTGATCAAGCAGTGCATAGAACATGCAGGAGCGTTGGGGATGCGGCAGATCAGTCTGGAGGTGGCGAGGGACAATGTGCTGGCCATCAAACTGTATGAAAAGAACGGCTTCGTCGCGGGCAAGGCAAACGTATCCCTTGGCACTATGAATCTATATCTGAGCAGCGGGGAAGAAGATGACCGGCAGGCGTGACTACAACGTCGAAATAAAGGATACCAGTGACCACAAGTACGCCTATCGCTTCGACTTCGACGTGATGCACCCATACATGATCAGGTCGTTCGCGCCCTTTTTCAAAAAGGGAAGCCTGCTTGAACTGGGGAGTTTCAGCGGTGACTTCACCAGGAGGGTCATGGCGCATTTCGAAGATGTCACCTGTGTCGAAGCTTCCGATGTCGCCATCGAGGAAGCCAGAAAGAAACTGGGCGACAAGGTAACGTTCGTCAATTCGCTCTTCGAAAAAGCGAGCCTGCCGAAGCGCTATGACAATATCGTACTGACCCATGTGCTGGAACATCTGGATGATCCTGTGTTGGTCCTGAAACGCGTCAACGAGGAGTGGTTGGCGGACAACGGCCGGTTCTTTCTGGTGTGCCCCAATGCGAATGCGCCTTCTCGACAGATTGCCGTCAAGATGGGATTGATCTCTCATAATACGGCCGTTACCCCGGCTGAGGCCGAGCACGGTCACCGCTGCACTTACACGCTGGACACCTTGGAACGAGACGCCGTGGCGGCCGGGCTCAATGTGGTTCACCGTTCGGGGATATTCTTCAAGGCACTGGCGAACTTCCAATGGGATCGAGTGTTACAGACGGACATTATCTCCAAGGAGTATCTGGAGGGGTGTTATAAGTTAGGCCAGCAGTATCCGGATCTGTGTTCGAGTATCTTCTTGATGTGTGAGCGGGGTCAAAAGTAAATGATAATCTCATTTGTCATCGCCGTCTATCACAACGAGGGCGCCCTTTCCAAAACTCACGAAAAGATCCAGTCGGTGTTTGGAAATGAACTCTCGGAGTATGAATACGAAATCGTCTTTGTGGACGATGGATCGAAGGATGGTTCTTTACAGGAGATCTTGACCCTGAGGGAGCATGATCCTCGAGTCAAAGTCATCACATTCACCAGAAACTTCGGTCAGATGGCTGCGATGCTGGCCGGCTTTAAGGAGGCCACCGGTGATGCGGTTATCAACATCTCGGCCGACCTCCAAGATCCGATCGAACTGATTCCGCGGATGGTGGAAAAATGGCAGGGTGGTGCTGAGATCGTTATATGCCACCGTGCCGATCGCTCAGACTCGTTAACCTCAAAGCTATTTTCGCGTTTGGCTTATGGTGCGCTTCGTATCTCGCTGCCGCAGATACCCCCAGGTGGATTCGACTTTGTCTTAATGGATGGCAAGGTCATGCGGGCATTTAATGCAATTGACGTTAGACATAGATTCTTCCAGGGAGATTTGCTGTGGACGGGCTACCGCACCAGTTTTATTCCATACGTTCGTTTGAAAAGAGCAATCGGGAAGTCCCAATACAACTTTGGGAAGAAATTAACTAATTTTCTTGACGCGATATTGGATGCATCCGATTTGCCGATTAGATTCATATCCTTAGCCGGTGTGATCACCTCCGCCCTTGGCGTTCTGTATAGCATATCCATCGTAATCAGCTGGTTCCGCGGCGAAACCCCCTTTACCGGTTGGGCGCCCCTCATGATCGCGGTGCTGTTAGTTGGTGGGTTGATCATGGTGATGTTGGGGGTGATCGGAGAATATGTTTGGCGTATCAATGAAGAAGTGCGGAAAAGGCCGAACTATGTTGTGAGGGAGAAGTTTCTATGAGCGAAAGGCGTCAGTAGAAACGGAAGATTTACCGGCGCCGGTGGGGAAGGTCGAATTGATGATCATCTGCTGCCAAGCCAAGTGTTGAAGCCAGCCGGATCAGAGTACATGAAGCTGAAGGCCTGGAAGAATCGCTGTCGGAGTACGGCGTGACCCAGACCCCGGAGGGATCTGGATTTAGGGTGTCCAGGTACCCACAGCCTGCCAACCGCTGAACAGTCCGCTCGCGGAACCGGTCACGGCGTAAATGTTCTTTGTCCCAGCAAAGCCGCCCCGGAAGCTCAGGGCCAGCAGGAGTGTCAGATTGTTTCCCGAGCCGGAGACCGAAGAGGCTCCCACATTCAGGCTGCAATGGCTGTTCTGTAGTGTTCCGGCAGTCCCCAAGACTTGGGGACCGAGTGCCAGCGCCCCAGTGTCGTTGCCAAAGTAAACCAGGTTATTCGACGGGCTGTAGAAGATGTAGCAGCCCCCGGTAGGGGATAGGACCGAATTGATGATGATTTGCTGCCAAGCCAAGTCTTGGTAGCCAACCGGGTCGGAGAAGACGAAACTGAAGGTCTGGGAAGAGCCGCTGCCAGAGGAAGGCGTGACCGAAACCACTGACGGAGTCGGATCCACGGGCATCCAGGTACCCATAGCCTGCCAGCCGCTGAACAGCCCGCTCACGGAACCGGTCACTGCGTACACGTTCATTGTCCCTGCAAAGCCTCCCTGGAAGCCGAAGGCCAGCCGGAGTGTCAGATTGTTGCCTGCGCGGGAGACCGAAGAGGCGCCCACGTTCAGGCTGCAATGGCTGTTCTGCAGTGTTCCGGAGGTCCCCAAGACTTGGGGACCGAGTGCCAGCGCCCCAGTGTCGTTGCCAAAGTAAACCAGGTTATTCGACGGGCTGTAGAAGATGTAGCAGCCCCCGGTAGGGGATAGGACCGAATTGATGATGACTTGCTGCCAAGCCAAGTCTTGGTAGCCAGCCGGATCAAGGAAGACGAAGCTGAAGATCTGGGAAGAACCGCTGCCGGAGGACGGCGTGACCGAAACCACTGACGGAGTCGGGTCCAGCGGCGTCCAGGTGCCCATAGCCTGCCAGCCGCTGAACAGTCCGCTCACCGAACCAGTCACGGCGTAAACGCTCTTTGTCCCGACGAAGCCGCCCCGGAAGCTCAGGGCCAGCAGGAGTGTCAGATTGTTTCCCGAGCCGG
>ODAK010006630.1_pt1 | contig 11657 bp, 8 predicted proteins | sample 1539591 | NCBI WGS metagenome assembly ODAK01 (sample SAMEA3539303, study PRJEB22396) | soil metagenome | biome: tundra; feature: field; material: soil | place: USA | collected 2010-05 | depth 0.15 m | reverse complement strand
CGACTGGCCGGAAAGTCTTCGCAAGCCGTTCGAACAATACGTGCGCGATGGCGGCGGGTTGGTCGTGGTGCATGCGGCGGATAATGCGTTTCCCAATTGGCCCGAGTACAACCAAATGATCGGGATTGGCGGTTGGAGAAATCGAAAAGAAGAAGCGGGCCCGCTCTGGTATTTCAAAGACGGCAAGGTGGTTTCGGATGACACGCCGGGAGCAGCCGGTGCGCATGGAGCGCGGCTCCCGTTTCAAGTGGTAGCGCGCGAACCTCAGCATCCGATCCTTAAAGGCCTTCCGCCAGTGTGGATGCATGCAGCCGATGAGCTCTACGGCACCCTGCGCGGACCGGGCAAGAATATGACGGTGCTGGCGACTGCCCATTCCGATTTGAAGAACAAAGGAACCGGTCGCGACGAACCGATGCTCATGGTGTTGAGCTACGGTAAAGGCCGGATCTTTCACACAACACTCGGGCATGATGTAGCGGCGTTGAGTTGCATCGGGTTTATGACAACCTTTCAACGCGGTACCGAATGGGCGGCCACGGGAAAAGTGACGCAAAGGGTGCCGGCGCATTTTCCCGGGGTGGAGAGCGTGTCCAATCGCGTGGATATTGCATCGATGGATCCGGCGTTCTTGAATGGCGCTTCGCCTGTCGTCGTGGAGCATGGTCCGGCAACCCAGCCCTAGTGTCAAGACGACCAATTCCTGGCCGGGTCAAGCGAATGGCGCCACTCCTAATTGCTTAAGTAGCATGAACAGGCAGGCTCGAGAATTAGCCGACTTCAGTTACGGCGAGGCCGAGTTTTAAATCTGTTTGGGCAAATTTTCCGAGGTTGGGCGTTGAATCCGGACTTGCTCACCTCTCTATCGGACCGTCAATGCGACTCAGCTCCCGAGGGGCGGAAACGCGCTGCTCATAAATACCGCCGTCGGAGCAAAGCATGTCGCAGGGAAGCGCTAGCTTGCGCATGATCGCCGAGGCATCCATCGAGCCAGCAGAGTGAGTCCTTGCTCCGGGAGTATCACCGCCTAACCGGAACTTACTCAAAATTGGAGTTATGTCCGTTGGCCCACAACGTAACCGGAACTTGCAGCTTTGGCAAGAAATGCCATGATCGCTCGGCGTGATATAGTGCTTTCTCCCGTCCTCCAAATTTCAAATGCAGTCGTATGGCCGCATGTGAAAGGACCACATGGCAACCGCGGCAGAAACCCCAACCAACCCGTCGAAGCGGCTGGCTGAGCGAAAGCACGACCGTCAATTCTTCCTTGCGATGGCCCTGCTCCTGTTGGCGGTCGCGGCGATCGGGTTCGCACCCACCTACTTCTTGGCTGGTGGTCTTCGAGCTCCGCTGCCGTCGCGGATCGTGCACATTCATGCGGTGATATTCACCACCTGGATGCTCCTGCTCGTGGTTCAGACGGCGTTGATCTCCGCACGCAAGGTTCGTTGGCACCGCAATCTCGGCGTGGCGGGGTTCGTGCTGGCATGTGCAATGGTGGTCTCGGTGGTGCTGACGGGCGCCGATTTGGCGATGCGGGTGAAGGGCAAACCGAACTCTGAGGCAGTGCTGGGCCTTCTCTCAATCACATTTACCGATGCGTTCGATTTTGCAGTGCTCGCCGGGTTCGCTTACGCGCTTCGCCGGAATGCAGGGGCGCACAAGCGTCTGATTATCATCGCCACCGCATGCATCACGCGGGCGGCATTCAATCGCTGGCACATCCCGATTCTGTTTCATCAATTTTACGCAGCCTATGCCGCAACCTATGTCTTTCTTCTTTTGCTCGCCGCATACGACTTGTGGTCGTCGCGCAGGATTCATCGCGCAACGATATGGGGCAGCGCCTTTCTGATCTTTATGGGACAGATGAGCCGCTTTATCGGACCAACTGCTTATTGGCACGCATTCGCGCACTGGGTGCAAAGTTGGGGGATTTGATCGGTCTGAGTCTAGGATTTGGAGAACCGGAAACTGGAATTCCGGGCGGATGACCGCCAACCCGGCAGTTATAGAGCAACCTCAGGGTTACTGCCCGTCATCCCTTAACACCATTCGGGATGGCTGACACTTGGCCCAATTGGCCAATGCCTCGACCTGCTGTGAAAAGAGATTCACCGAATCTCACAATGTCCGGCAGAGCGTATCCGAAGTTTGTCGATAGTTCGCACCTCAATCCCCAATCTCGACATGGTCAATATTGACCAGACTCGGTTGGAGTCGGGCATACATTCACATGCGGCCCTCCTCACGGCTTCGACACGGAGGCACGTGACGACGACGTCGCTTCCTCACCTGTACAAACGTCACGTGAACCCTTGACGGTTCATTGAATTCGATATGCGTGCGCTGCTTCGTTTTCGCAACCGGGTTTCCCCCAACCGGCCGCCGTCGGACTCGAGAGAGTCGGTAACCTCAACGTAACGCAGCAAGTTGGATTGCTAACTCATCATGGCAACATCGCAAAAACCGTCAGGAATATCCGCTTCGGAAGTCATAAATCGAGAAGATTGTGACTTGCTTGCAAGGGTGGGGTTGGGCGATGAGCGAGCGATTGCCTCGCTCTATGATAGGCATTCCAGTTTGGTCTACTCCGTCGCACTGAGGGTGTGTCGCGATGCAGCCTCGGCCGAAGAGGTACTCCAAAACGTCTTTATGCGGGTGTGGCTTGCGCCGCAGCAGTTTGCTTCTGGACCAGGAAGCCTCGGTGGAGGGCTTGGAGTGTTATCGAGGAACCTCGCTATCGACCTCAAGCGGCGGAGGCTCACCGAGTCCTGCGAAAAACTTCCCCTCAGCCGTCGCTTCGATCCCATCAGCCATACAGAGGTGAGCCTGTTGATGCAGAGGCCGCACGCGCTGGTACTGCTGCTGCCTGATGCGGACCGCCAGTTACTAGAGATGGCGTTCTTTGACGGGAACACGCCGGTTGAGATTGCCGAAGAAACGGGTCTCCCCGCTGACGCCATTGTGGGCAAGATTTATGGCGCTTTGTCTGTGCTGAGAAAGGAGGCCTCCGAGTCAGCAAGCGTACCGGAGGATACTGGACTCGAGGTCCTGGACCTCGACACTCACCCGGAGTTTGCATCGCGGTCCATCCATAAGCGCGACCTTGCTGTGCAGATGGAGGGGCTGCGGCGGCTTACGCACTCTTTCGTGCAGAGTCCCGACACGATCCTGCAGGAATTGGTCAATGCAGCGGTGGACTTATGCGGAGCAGATAGCGCGGGCATCAGCCTCGAAATGGAAGGAAAAAGTGACACAGCTTTTTACCATTGGGTTGCAACGGCCGGTCAATACAACGGGTTTTTTAACGCGGTCCTTCCTCGCTACCCCAGCGCATGCGGAATCTGCCTGGAGCGCGGCAAACCGCAGCTTTTTCGTGTCAGGCAGCGCTTTTTCGACATCATGGGGATCGACGCCCCGCTCGTTACCGACGGCATTCTCCTTCCGTGGCAGGTGGAGGAAACACGGGGAACCATCTTCATCATGGCTCACGGTCGCTCCGCGGCATTCGATAAGGACGACGGCCAGGTGATGCGTGTCCTGGCGGACTTTGCCGCCATGGCCGTCCGCCATCAGCGACAACAGCACGTGCTGTTGAAGCAAGCCGAAGACGCTGCGGCCGCTGCTATGGCCAACAAGCTGGCACACCTGATCAATAACCCCCTGCAGAGCCTCATGAATGTTGCCTTTCTCGCAGCCGAAGGGCATCGAGATAATAATGCGAAAGCGTTGGGACATGAACTCTGTACCGATTTACAGCGATTGTCCGCCCTGGTGCAGGAGACGCTCGAGCTACATCCCGGCAATCCAGATGGAACGAACGTGTCCGCCGACCTCGGCATCCGACATTGAATTCGCAGACACGTGAGTTCTCGTGGCAGAAAAAGATTCATCAATTGACAACGAATGCCCATGCAATCATCGAGCATTGCTGATGATCAAGCTCGCGTGTACCGCGCTATGGGCGAGAGACCGCCTAACGACAGACCGCCTAACCGGCAGTGTCTAGTTGGGCAATAGAGCAGCCTCACGGTTCCTGCCCGTCATCTCTTAACACCATTCGGGATGGCTGACACTTGGCCCGCTTGGCCAAATGTCAGCTGCTTCGACACCTTGACATCCTCTTCAGCCCGCCAATTTTGAGTTTGCGCTTTACATGTCTGCCGGTCCTGAGCCTATGATCTCTCTCGACGAAGGAATTCCCCGTCTGAAATCGCGGTCGCAAATGGCCGGGCGACGCGCTCGCTGTGCAAATTGAGGAAACTTCGACGACCGCAAAAGCAGAGCGGAGTCGGCGGCACGTATGTACCAAGCGAGCGCGATTAGCGTCAAAGTAAAAGCGGAAGTCCATTTCAAGTATGGAGCGAGCGATGGCGCAACTCGCACAAGCCGACTGGGGCAAACGCGACGTAGGCAGTGATCGGGAATTCGAGGCTTCGGGTGCGCGCGCGGATCCGGCCGAAGCGGAAGCCCTGTTGAAGGAGTTGGCCAGCGTTTTCAGCAACCGGTCGCACGGCATTGCTCGTGAGCCTGGGCAGGCAGGAGTGCCGGCCGAGGCGGCTCCGTCAAATCTTGAGGCGCGCTATCGCACGCTGCTTGAACAGATTCCAGCCGTGGTTTTCATGGCATACCTTGATCGCGGCGTGAGTGAGGCGTATGTCAGTCCCGAGATCGAGGCTGCTCTCGGATACGCTCCGGAAGAGTGGCTCGAGGATCCTGTGCGCTGGTATGAGCATATTCACCCGGAGGACAAGCAGCGATGGGCCGTCGAGGCTGCAAGCATGGTGTTGTCGGGCAAGCCGCTGCGCTCGTCGTATCGTGTGATTGCGCGCGATGGCCGCGTGGTCTGGTTTCACTGCGATGCGCGCGTGGTGAGCAAGCCGGACGGCGAACCGTGGTTCATTCACGGCGTGGCGTTTGATATTTCCGACTTGAAGCATACCGAGGAGGAACTGCAGCAGGAGCGTAACGTCGCGTCGGCGATTCTCGATACGGTGGGAGCGCTGGTCACGGTTCTCGATTCAGAGGGGCGCATTGTGCGATTTAATCGTGCGTGCGAGGTGACGACGGGGTACTCACTTGGGGAGGTGCGCGGCAAGCGCATCTGGGATTTCTTTCTACTGCCGGAAGAAGTGGAGCGGGCCAGGAAAATCTTCGCGCAACTGGGCAGCGATCTGACGTTGCAGGATTATCGCAGTCATTGGGTGACCCGCCAGGGCACGCATCGGCTGATTGCGTGGTCGAGCACAGTGTTGCCGGGCAGCGACGATACCCCGAACTACATTATCGCGACGGGGATTGATATTACGGAGCGGGAGCAGTTGGAGAGGGCGCTCCTCAACATCAGTGCGCGGGAGCAGCGGCGCATTGGCCAGGACCTGCATGATGGCCTGGGGCAGCATCTGACCGGGATTGCCTTCATGGCCAAGGTGCACGAAGAAAAGCTGGCGCAAAAGCAGGTTGCCGATGCAGCGGACGCGGCCAAGATCGTGCGGCTGGTCAATGAAGCCATTCACAAAACGCGCGAGTTGGCGCGAGGCCTGCTACCGGTAGTCTCCGACGAGCAGGGATTGATGTCGGCCCTGCAGTTGTGGGCCGGCGAAGTCGAGGATCTGTTTGGAATCAGTTGCCGCTTCGAATGTGCACAGGCGGTCCTGATCGATGATGTAGCGATGGCGACACATCTTTATCACGTTGCCCAGGAAGCTGTGAACAACGCCATCAAACACGGACACCCAGACAACGTGGTGATTCGCCTTACGGCTGCCGATGGCTGTGGCAAGTTGCTTATCACCGACGATGGCGAGGGCTTTCAGGAGGGCTGTTCAAATACGCAGGGCATGGGATTGCACATCATGAGCTATAGAGCGGGCATGATTGGCGGCAGGTTGGAGGTAAGGCCCGCACCAGCCAGGGGAACCACGGTCACCTGCGTTTTCCCAATGAAATCGAATCCGTAAAGAGGTCAGGAAATGGCGACGAATCTCACCTCGGAGCCGACAGGTCAGGCAGCCAAGAAGGCGGTGCTTGTGGTCGACGATCATCCTCTCATGCGCCAGGGTCTCGCGCTGCTTATCAATCAACAACAGGACATGCAGGTTTGCGGCGACGCTGAAGAAGCACAGGCGGCGCTGCAGGCGATTGCCCAGAGACATCCAGACATTGTGATTCTCGACATCTCTCTCAATGGGCCGGATGGGCTTGAGCTGCTGAAAAGCATTCGTTCTTCCGATCCCGACCTGCCGGTGCTTATCCTCTCGATGCATGATGAGACGATCTACGCGGAGCGTGCGCTCAGGGCACGCGCCAATGGCTACATCATGAAGCAGGAGGCTACTGAGAAAGTGCTGGTTGCCGTGCGTCGCATCCTGAATGGGGACCTGTACCTGAGCGAACGGATGTCGAACAAACTGCTGCAGCAGTATATTGGCGGGTCGCCATCCATGGCTCAACCTCGCATCGGATCACTCTCCGATCGCGAGCTTGAGGTTTTTCGCCTCATCGGTGAGGGCCGCCCGACCCGCAAGATCGCTGAGCAACTGCACCTGAGCGTGAAGACGGTTGAGACCTACCAGGCGCATATCAAAGAGAAGCTGGCGCTGCATAGCGGCCGGGAACTGATTCAACACGCGATTCAGTGGAAGATAAACGAAAAGACCGTATAGAGCCGATCGCCCTCGGATCGGTGCAAACTTCCAAAACCGTGAAGGCAATATAGCCATTATTTTCAGATGCTTACGCCCATCGTAGCCACGAATGGATAGGGAAATCCCCTACTCATACCTGAGTTAGACCCTGACCTCAGAATAGGGCGCGTCCCGCTTGCGACGCGATTGCGCAGTCTGTTGGGATAGCAGGACTTGAGGACGGCGTTGCCGCTGCCATTCCCCGGTGTTATCGCGGCGATGATTATTTCGATGGCGAGTCCATTGTGCCGGATTCAATAGAGGTCCTGCTCCAAGCGCACGTCGCAGAGCGGCGGAGGTTGTAGGCGGAATTCCTATTTCGCCATCTCAGGTGGCTCTCTTGGAAAGGTCGAGTTTGAATTTACGCATAGGTGTATGCGTAGGTTGGGCCGCGCCAAAAGGCGGGAAATCTAAGAGCTAGACAGATTTGTATAGGAATAGGAGACCCAATTCCATGACTCCCCAAACTGCTCCTTACGGCCAAAGCACGCAAAAAGCGCCTGCCGTGGCTGAAGTGCACATTCTGTGGATTACCGCCGGGCTAGGATGCGACGGCGACTCCGTTTCGATTACAGCAGCCACCCAGCCAAGCGTCGAAGATGTGCTGCTGGGGGCGATCCCCGGTTTGCCCAAAGTGCATCTGCACAACCCTGTACTTGCATATGAAAATGGCGACGACTTTTTGAAGTTCTGGTACGAAGCGTGGGCCGGGCGGCTCGATCCATTCGTGCTAGTCGTCGAGGGATCGATTCCCAACGAGAAGATCAAGAAGGAAGGCTATTGGGCGGGATTGGGAACTGATCCCAACACCGGACAGCCGACCACTACCAATGAATGGATTGATCGCCTGGCGCCGAAGGCCCTGGCGGTAGTTGCGTGCGGAACATGCGCGACCTTTGGCGGTATTCATGCGATGGAGGGAAATCCGACCGGCTGCATGGGCATGGCGGATTATCTCGGATGGGGCTGGAAGTCGAAGGCCGGCCTGCCCATCGTAAATGTGCCGGGATGCCCGGTGCAGCCGGACAACTTCATGGAGACGCTGCTATACCTGCTCTACCAGGTGGCCGGTCTGGCGCCGATGATTCCCCTCGATGATCAGCTTCGGCCTAAGTGGCTTTTTGGCGCGACGGTGCACGAGGGCTGCGATCGCGCAGGGTATTACGAGCAAGGCGAGTTTGCAACCGAGTATGGCTCGCCGAAGTGCATCGTGAAATTGGGATGCTGGGGGCCGGTCGTGAATTGCAATGTGCCCAAGCGCGGCTGGATGAACGGAATCGGCGGCTGCCCCAACGTAGGCGGCATCTGCATCGGCTGCACCATGCCGGGATTCCCTGACAAATTCATGCCGTTCATGGATGAGCCGCCGGGCGCCAGGCTCTCTTCCAATGCCGTACAGGTTTGGGGTAAGGCGCTTCGTGGACTGCGAGGTCTGACCCAGGACACATTGAATAAAGAGCCCAAGTGGCGGCACCCTCGCGCTGAACTCACCACCGGCTATCGATCCAAATCCTACTAACCAACTGACACTAAGGAGATACAACGATGGGGACGATTAGCGCCACGCGTTCAGAGACTGCTGCCGACAAAGCCAGTTGGTTGAAATGAATTGGGATCCGATTACACGGATCGTGGGCAGCCTGGGCATTTTCACCAAGATCGATTTCGGCAAACGCAAGGTAGCCGAGTGCCACAGCACTTCGTCGATTTTCCGCGGCTACAGCATCTTCATGAAGGGCAAAGACCCGCGCGATGCGCATTTCATTACCAGCCGCATCTGCGGAATCTGCGGCGACAACCATGCGACGTGCGCGACGTATGCGCAGAACATGGCTTTTGGGGTCAGACCGCCGGCAATTGCGGAATGGATCGTGAACCTGGGCGAAGCTGCGGAATACATGTTCGACCACAACATCTTTCAGGACAACCTGGTAGGCGTTGACTTCTGCGAAACGATGGTGAAAGAAACCAACCCGGGTGTTTGGGAGAAGGCGACCAAGACGGCTGCGCCCCACGCCGAGGCGCATGGGTTCAAAACCATCGGCGACATCATGAAGGCGCTGAATCCTTTCACCGGCGCGTTTTATCTCGAGGCGCTGCAGGTGAGCCGTATGACGCGCGAGATGTTCTGCCTGATGGAAGGACGCCACGTGCATCCATCGACGCTCTATCCCGGCGGTGTGGGAACGGTGCCGACGGTGCAATTGTTTACCGATTACATCGTGCGGCTGATGAAGTATGTCGAGTTCATGAAGAAGGTCGTGCCGCTGCACGATGATCTCTTCGACTTCTTCTACGAAGCGTTGCCGGGTTACGAAGAGGTTGGGCGGCGGCGTATTCTGCTGGGCTGTTGGGGTTCCTTCAATGACCCCGAAGTGTGCGATTACAAGTACGAGAACATGACGAATTGGGGCCGGAGCATGTTTGTCACGCCCGGCGTCGTGGTTGACGGGGAACTCGTTACAACGGACCTGGTGGACATCAACCTCAACATTCGCATTCTGCTGGGCAGTTCGTACTACGACGACTGGCAAAAGTCGGAGACATTTGTAAAGAAAGATCCGTTGGGAAACCCGGTAGATCAGCGCCATCCCTGGAATCAAAGTACTTTCCCCAAGCCGCAGAAGCGCAATTTCAGCGACAAATACACGTGGGTCATGTCGCCGCGATGGTATGACAAGCGGACCGGCGATTATCTCGCCCTAGACACGGGTGGCGGACCGATTGCGCGCTTCTGGGCAACAGCGCTGGCGGGTCTGGTTGACACGGGCTACATCAAGGCCACGGGGCACAGCGTCAAGATTTACCTGCCCAAGACGATGTCGAAGCCTGAAGTCGAATTTGAATGGAAGATTCCGAAGTGGAGCAACGCCATTGAACGCGATCGCGCGCGCACGTATTTCCAGGCGTACGCCGCGGCATGCGCACTGCATTTTGCGGAGAAGGCCTTGGCGGAGTTGCACTCGGGACACACCAAGACGTGGAATGATTTCAAAGTTCCGGAAGAAGCGATTGGATGCGGCTTCCATGAAGCGGTGCGCGGAGTGTTGTCGCATCACGTCGTGATTCGGAATCACAAAATCGCGAATTATCATCCGTATCCGCCGACGCCATGGAATGCGAATCCGCGCGATAGCTATGGGACCCCGGGACCGTATGAAGATGCAGTGCAGAATACGCCCATCTTCGAAGAGAACGGGCCCGACAAGTTCAAGGGGATCGATATCATGCGCGCAGTGCGCAGCTTCGATCCGTGCTTGCCGTGCGGTGTGCACATGTACCTCGGAAATGGAAAGGTGCTGGAGACGCATCATTCACCGATGTTCGGAGTCAATCACAATAGTTGAGAGCGCATTGAGACTGTGCGCCGGTCATTTGAATGTGGCCGGCGCACAGCAACGTTGGTACCAATAGGTCTGCTTTTGCAAAGGAGATGCGTGGCTAACAGCGGTGATTTTCAAGAGCAGGTGAAGAAACTCGGCAGACTGATTACGGAATTTGATAGGCTCCCGGATGGCCCGACGAAGGACGCCGGCAGAGAGATGGTGCGGCTGCTGATGGAGGTTCATGGAGCCGGCATCGAGAGAATGATGGAGACGATTTTTGACAGCAGTGAAACGGGACCGTCGATCATCGACAAGCTTGGCGCGGATTCAGTAACAGGAAGTCTGCTGCTGCTTTATTCGCTGCATCCCGATGACATTGAAACCCGCGTCCACAGGGCGATGGAGAACATGCGGCCGCGATTGAGGAAACTCGCATGCACTGGTGAACTGGTCAGCATTGATGAAGGTGCTGTAACCGTGCGACTCGAGACGACTGGCCATAGTTGCGGCTCCTCTACAAAGGACCTGTACGCAATCGTGGAAGAGTGCGTGTACGAACTGGCGCCGGATGTTGCATCGCTGGACATCGTGGGATTAGAGGAACCTACTCCGAATGGATTTGTGGCTCTCGAAAGCCTGCTTGGACACAGCCTTGTCGCTTCAGCCCCGCGCGGAAATACGTTGCAACCGGACGGTGGCGATTGAGCGTGAATATTGATGGGAACCGTTTGATTGAGAACGCGAAAGGACCTGCCGATGCCTGAAGAAAGTGGACTCGCTTTTGAGCAGGCGTTTGGTGCGCTGCGCCAATTCACTCGGGGGCGGCGATCTCAATCGCGCGACTTGGAGCATTGCGAGCTGTGCAGTGCGGGGCTGCATCATGAACATCCGCATCTAGTCGAGCTTAAGTCGCGGCAGATTGTGTGCGCGTGCGATGCGTGCGCGCTGCTCTTTGACGGACTTGAGAAATCGAAGTACAAGCGCGTGGCGAGAAGCGCGCAGTTTTTCACCAGGTTTGAGATCACCGATGCGCAGTGGGAATCACTTCTGATTCCAATCAGCATGGCGTTCTTTTTTGAATCGAGCATAGAGGGACGGATGATTGCGCTCTATCCAAGCCCGGCTGGCGCGGTTGAATCGCTGTTGCCGCTCGACGCATGGAACGAGATCGTCGATTTGAATCCCGCGCTGAAGGACATGCGGCCTGACATTGAAGCGCTGCTCGTGAATCGCGTTGGCCATGCGCGCGGCGTTGCGCCGGCGGAGTATTACATCGCGCCAATTGACGAGTGCTACAAGCTGGTTGGGCTGATTCGCACCAACTGGAGAGGGCTGTCGGGAGGCACGGAACTTTGGACGGAGATTGGGCGATTCTTTGCAGCGTTGAAGTCGATTGCATACCCGATTGGCGGGGTGCCCAATGCCTGATTTGAGCTTTAAGGTTGACGGCGTAACGGTGGTTCCGTTTGCGGCTGTTCCGATGCTGGCTTTCAAGATAGAGATTAAAAATTCGCGGACGAGCGAGCGGATTCACACTGTCGCGTTGCGATGCCAGATCCAAATTGAGGCTGCGCGCCGCCGCTATGGGGCCAACGAACAGGAAAAGCTGCGCGATCTCTTTGGCCCTGTAGATCGCTGGAGC
>ODAK010006629.1_pt1 | contig 11659 bp, 13 predicted proteins | sample 1539591 | NCBI WGS metagenome assembly ODAK01 (sample SAMEA3539303, study PRJEB22396) | soil metagenome | biome: tundra; feature: field; material: soil | place: USA | collected 2010-05 | depth 0.15 m | reverse complement strand
TACTATTCGATGCCCGACGGTGGACTACCCACCACCGTGCGCGTGAACGGCATGCCGATCGATCTTCGCTCCGACGGCGCGTACGCCGTATGCCCGTGGTCACGCAATGCCGCGGGCATTTCGTACGAGTGGGTGAGCGGCATCGTTCCAGCCGCCGACTTGCCGCCGATTGCGGCGTCATGGCTCCGGGAGCGAACGCCGAAGCGCGTCGTCACGCCGGCTGTGTTGGTCGGCGACGGCGGCGCGGTCCGGCGGGCCAGGAGGTATCTCGCCCACATTGAGGGGGCGATCTCCGGGCACCGGGGGCATGACCGGACGTTTCGGGTCGCGTGCGTGCTCGCGATCAAGTTCGGCCTGACCATGGAACAGGCATGGCCACTCATCAACGAATGGAACGAACAGTGCGAACCACCGTGGAGCGAGAAGGAGCTGCTTCACAAATTGCAGGATGCGTTCAGGCTCCGTTTTCTTTGAGAAAGGCGAAACCATGTCTTTGAAAGTCACGATCCACTCGACCGGCTCAGGAACCGATTTGCTGACTGGAAAGGACGGCAAGGACGGTCTCACCGTCACGTTCGACGATGGCACCGTTCGCGAATCGTTTTTGAGCTGGGCCAGCTTCCGGCAGCTTCTCGCTCTGAAGAATAATCAGGCGAAACCGGCGTTGCCGATGGCGGTGGCGGCAAACGGCCCCGTGCCCGTCGCGAAGTAACCGCGACACAGGGATGGTCCACCGGGCATGATGCCCTTTTTTTGAGGAGGCAACATGCTTACGCAAGAGAACGTGGAGAATCTCAACCAGTTCATGGAGACGACCGGAGCGCTGGCGGGGCTCGATACCGCGCAGGCCCAGGCCGTCATCGTCGACCTTCTGTACACGGTTGACCTGATCGTGGAAGAGCATTCATCGGAGCGGCTGGAATCACAGCTTGCTTGCCCGCAGTAGTCTCGCGGGACTTTCCCATCATTCCAGCGTATCCGCGGCCGGCGGCTCTTATGGCTCGTAAGCGCGGTTACCGGAGATTCTCTTTGAGGCGACGCCAGCTATCCCGCGTCACCTCATCCCTTTGGGAATGGCCTGAAGGGTAATTGAGTGGCATACCAACGAGGGACAGCAATGGATCAGACCTCCACTTCAACGGTCATCGCAAGCCCCTATCTGACCGCAGCCGAAGCCGCAGCATATCTCCGCACCACGGTGCAGGGAATTTACGCTCTCGTGAAACGCGGCCGGCTCAAATCGATGCCAGGTAGCGGGAAGTTGCTCTTCACGCGCGAGGCGCTGGATGCCTCTTTGCAAAAAAGACGCCGTTGACCTGAATTGTCATCGATCTATACTTCTCCACCCCGAGACAACCATGCCGCGATCGTATCCGATGGCCGCGACCATCGACTGCCAGCACATCGGCTTCAACCTGAAGAAAGCGGGCGACGAGCCAACGTACACGCTCTTCTATCGGAGCGCGGACGGTCGGCGGCAGAAGCGCGACACAAAGCTCACGAGCATCGAAAAAGCGAAACAGGCTGCCGTGGCGATCTTGACGGAAGTGTATGGCATCCGAACTCGCGTGGCGGAAGTCGTCGCCTGGGATCAAGCAACCGCGCAGTTGAAAGAAAAGGCCACATCTGACGGACGGCGCGCGCCGACGGTGGACTACTACTGCAAGTTGGTCCGACGCATTCGCGAATTCTATCCGGACAGCACCGGGCCGGCGGACATCACGGAAGAAATGGCGGAGAAGTGGAAGAAGACGTTCGCCAGCGTCCTCACGAGACGAAACAAACTACCATCGCAGCACACGGTCTACTCTCTCATCATTGGCTTTTCCGCCCTGTGGAAGACGTGGTTTGTTGAGGCACTGGGTGTCTGCACGAGCAATCCGTGGCAAGAGGTCGAGCCGCCGAAGACCGACAAGGTGGAGGTCAAGATCATCGAGGACGACACGCTCACGCATTTCCTCGGCTGGCTCCAGGAGCGCTTCTTCGGATGGGAGCTCCCCTTGCTCTTCATCGAAACGAAGGCGATGACCGGATGCCGCTTGATGGATCTTGCATGTCTCGAATCGTCGCAACTGCGTGACGGGCGGGTCCAGTTCCGGCCCGATCAGACCAAAGGCCGCAAGGCTCGATCCGTGCCGTTGCCTGCCGCGCTATTCACAAAACTCGAAGCGATTAAGGGGCCGACGTACCTGTGGGAATCGTACCCTGAGGGCCTGGTTGAGGCAGTCACGAAGATGGGGTGGCCAGTTCACCAGATCAAACCCGACTTCAAGCCCGCGCGACTCTATCACTGGATAGAAACCCTGTTCATCGACTACGGAAAAGAAAACCCGGACCGTCCACCGATCCATTCTCATCAGCTTCGCAAGCGGGCATTCACGGCGGCGTGGCAGAACAACATCGATCCACGGAAGGCGGCGATCGCCTACGGCTGCAACGTGGACACGGTCATGAAGCATTACGTGATGATGGACGAGCAGGCGGTGACGGACGATGTGACCAACCAGTTGGCCGGCATCCTGGCGCCCAAGCCCCGTGGCAACGCGCCAAAAAATAAGTAACCCTATTGTAACTCGATCAGCCATCGCGCACGAAAACCACGAAATTCCTTGGAAATTACATGGTTTCTGGCGCGTCGAGAGAGATTTTGGCTCTCTTTGTCCTGGTTCGAATCCAGGCGGGGTAGTATAAATAAGGCCTTGTCACATAAAGATTTGTGGCAAGGCCTTATTTTGTGCGGCCGTGGATTTTCGATTGCGTGCAACAAGGATGTAGCACTTGAACGGGATTCGAGGCCAAAAAAAAGCTGCATCGCCCTGGACTTCGATGCGACCAACATCAGGGAAGATGATGGCAACCCGACGATCCCGCTTTATCCGGTCGAGGTGAGCGGCTGCGGCATCTGGCGGTTATCGGTGCGATGCGTGTGCCAAGACGTTCACGGATGAGCAGACGCGGCCCCAGGATTTACGCTGCGTCGAGCCAGCGAAGATGCTGACGATTCTCAACTTGTTGCTGGAAGGTGCGTCGATCCGGTCGCTGGAACGAGTGTTCCACGTCGGACGAAACACGATCATGCACGCGATGGTCGAAGCGGGTGAGAAGTGCCAAACGTTCCTGCAAAAGACCGTGCGTGATATCCCGGTCAATGATGTCGAGTGCGACGAAATTTGGGGTTTCGTTGGAATGAAGGAAAAGACGCGGATTCGTCGCGGTCTGGCGGAAGATGGTGTTGGGGATGTCTGGTGGTTCACCGCCATCGAACGCGAGACCAAGCTAATCCTGACCTGGCACGTTGGCAAGCGAACGCCGACCGATACTTCGATCGTCGCCGACAACCTTTATTTCGCGACCCGTGGCCGCTTCCAGCTGACGACCGATGGGTTCACGCCGTACCGAACCGCGATCCCTGCGATTCTCGGGGGCCGGGTGGACTTCGCGACCTTGGTGAAGGTACGGCGAATCGGATGATGACAGGCGTTATTCGCCGGGTACGGTAATCGACGTAATCGCGACTCCTCGTCTCGGCAATCGCGATGAAAACCGGATTTGCACGAGTTTTGTCGAACGGGCGAACAAGACGCTGCGTATGCAGATTCGTCGGCTCAGCGGCTCGAACCGACTTATCGCGCAATTGGCGTAATCTTGTATGGGCGCTCTCGGGGTCGATGTCGATCAACTCTTCGCGGACCTGTTCGGCCGCGCTCTTGTGCCGCTGGTGATTGTGTTCACGAAGTAACGTTATGTACTCGCTCGTGGTCATCGCATTCCGGCTCTGCGGGAGGACTCGACAAGAAACAATCCGTTGATTATTGCGAATAAGTGCAGCATGCCGCCTGTGTCCGCTCACGATGAAATTGTCCTTGGTCACGGTAAGCGGATCGCAGCCATTTTTCTTGATGGCCTCGGCCAGTTTAATTATTTCCGAATCGTTCGGATCGATCACTGTGTAGAGTGACATATTTTCAGGGCTGGGCCTGAGTGAAACGACGCGCTTGCGGACAAACGCGCTCCTGCCGGCACCCTCGTCTAACTCTGGTTTTTTCGCCTTCGTTTTCATATCACCCCGGCAAGCATAGTACGCACTACACACAGCGATTATTCGCCGTAAATCACGAAAACAGCGGACTTTATGGTGTGAGGAACATAGTTGCCGGGGTGATACATATCCCCTTAAAAAACGGTATGTTGAGGCGAGCCGGCTCCCCTTCGGGCCGCCTCGTTTTACAAGTTCTAGCAGACCCTCGAAAACCAAACTTTTAAGTATGCGCGCCGCCCGTTCGTGACTGACTCCAGCCACCTCGGCAGCACGTCGGCACGATAGTGGCCACGGTACGCCGTGGCCGTGGTGCGCCTGGAGCGCGGCACACAATCTGATGATCGCCACGGCCGCGCCCTCCTGGTCACTCGTGTCAACCATGATTTCCTTCCCCGCCTGGACGATTTCTGACCACTGGCCTCCGATCGGGTGCTCGATGCGTTGCCACGAAACAATGAAATCGTTCCAGGTTTCTTCCCAATCTTTGGTGGCGATGACCGGCAGCGCCAATTCGTACCATTTCCGTAGAATCGGCTTCAATTCCTTGCCGGTCGCATGTGGCATGATGTTTTTTAAGCGGCGTGCAAACTCGAATATTTTGCGGTTCCGCTCGCCCTGACGACTCGGCAACGTCAAGGTAATTAGCGTAGGTATTTGTTCCTGTTCACATATGCAATGAGTGTGTGGGTGTGTGGGTGTGTGGGTGTGTGTGGGTATGTGTGGTGTTGGTTTGGGGAGCTGTTGAGTGTTGCATTTCGTTAGTCCCGCTTGCACGGGATCGAGAAACGGAAGTCCTTCATCTGGGAAGGGAATCTTCCACCGATATACGGTGCCGGACGGATGGTGCGATGGGGGCAGGACAACATAGTGCTTCGTGTCGCCACGAAATTCGCCGTCACCAAGATCGGCGTACCCGCTGGGGGCCCCGGGCGAAAACGTGATAGCCGCGGTACGTTCTTGACGTTGGAAGTGTGCGCGCAAAATCGGGGTGAGTTTCAGCCCAACGATGATAGGCATCGAAATCGTCAAAGTCTCGGCAGATCAGGTTTTCGCTGATTTCTCCCAAAATGGCGGCCAGGCCCGTAATTTTGGAATCGGTGAACCACTTGCGGAGATTGGCTTCGGTCGGAATCTCCTTTTGAAAGAGCTTCCAAGCAATCGAGGGTTTCTTGGCAATCACGGGAATTGTTGAGATTCCAAGTTCGCGGCACTTAATCGCGGCGTCGAGGAGGTCGTGGGGATTGTTCGCCGACTTTGTTTTCGGTACACTGAACATATGCTAGTTCTCCGGCCGCGGCGGTTTACGAGACCGATAATCCGCGGCTTTTTACTTATCAGAAATAAGATGTATAGGTGGTTTGCGGGGTTTTGCGTTTTCGTTATTTATCCGTGCCGCCGACCGTCCGGGACGCCAACCAGCTCTCCAGGTCGGTGATTCGGTAACGGATTGCGTTGCCGACCTTGCAATAGGGCAAGGCGTAGCGATTCGCAGACCTCCAAACGGCCAACGTCTGCGGTTGAACGTTGAGAAACTCGGCGGCTTCCGCGGGGGTCATCAGTCCTCTGACGGTGGGAATCAAGGTCTTAGGCATCGTGGTATTCTCCTAGGCAAAAAAAAACGCTCACCTCAATTCGAGGTAAGCGTAATAAATCATGTTCCATTAAAACTGTCAGTTGCGACTTGGTTGTATACTTGGTTGTATGGTAGGTTTACCTATTCAGTCGGCGGTGGTGAATCGGGCCGATAATAGCCGATGCCGTACTTGTGTTCCACGATTCCTTTCGCCTGCAACTCGGTCAATCCGCCGGTCTTTTTTTTCCGGTTCGTGTAATAGACGCGCACTTCGTCAACGCCGCACGCCTTCGCGAGCTTCGCTTTGTTGAGCGATTGGGCGTCGAGTGCCTTCCAGATGGCAAGCTGCAACGGCGTTGCCGGCGAACCTAGTTTGTCCAGGGGGCTTGGGCGTCTCGTAATGGTCTTCAATTCATCCGGGATAGGAACACCGTTATCAATGAACCAGGTTTCAGCCAACGTCGCAAACGTTGCGTCCAAGCGCGTTGGCGGTTGCTTTAAGCCACCACTCCCCCCGGTTGGCGGCTCGATGGGTGCGGGCGGCAAGCCGGGATGTTCGTACTCTTCCCTTCCCTCAGCTTGGTTGGGAGTTGTGAGCAGAGGATCTTTCGTTTTGGAGACGTCACCGTCACCTTGTGAGGCCAGCATGATTACGGCGTGGTCGATAATCACACGAACGTCTTCATCGATTTCCGGGACCGCCGGAGCGAATAACTCCTCGAAATCAAGAGCACCATTCCTGAAACGAGCACGAACCTCATCGGGAGTTGCAACCCTATTCCATGGCTCTTTTTCGCGATCTTCCTTCCAAGCGTTAAACCATGCGAGAACTTGTCTGGAGTCGCCTCCGTCGCCATTGACCAAACGAATAACGCTAGGAACATTCAACTTCAGTTTCTCCGATATCGACTTTGCGCGCGAGGCGGCCAACTCGCATTTATTTGTCCAGGCCTTCCAACGGCCGGGATCATTCGTTCGAAGATGTTTGACTAGGGCGTGCCATTCCTCGTAAATCGTCGGGTGTCTCTGCCTATCATCCTGATCGTCAACCGGTGCCCAGCCAATCCATTCGCGACAAAGCTCTCTGTATTCATCGAATGCGGCCAGGAATGCTTTGGTAGCGTCGAGATTCGCTTCGTGAGGCGGCAATGCGGCGTCGCGCGACATGATTCTACCCTTGTACCGGGCCGACGGCCGCGGGCGAAGCGAAGGGTAAACCGCTTCGCACCGCGGCAATCGCTTGGCTCGAACGCTTCGAATCGTCGGAGCCGTCCCGATCCTTGCATTTTACGCACTGCGGCCGTTCTTATGGCTCACTTTTTTCACCGCGATTTTACTTGCTCGTGACTCGCGCGTCGGTTAGTCTCCTCATGAGGCGCTCATTTCGGCTCGTCTGATCGGCAAAAGAGTTTGCGGATTCAACGGTTTGAAAGACTCCTTCGGGAAGGTCACGGCATGTCAAATCCTGCCTCTCTGCTCGCCAGAATAAAACGTGTCCTGGGCGGACTCGGTGTCATCCTCACCCCCGGCCAAACGTCGGGTGTTGCGAGCGAATTGGCCGAGGAGCTTAAGCGCGCTCCGCGTATCGCGTTGCTGGGCGAAACCGGGGTAGGCAAATCATCAACCCTGAATGCGCTTTTCAACGCTGGGGCGCCGATCCACCATATCCACCCCTGTACGGTTGAGCCTGCGGAGTATGCCATCGTAACGGAAGTGGAGGGAAGTCACGGTCCGATCCGGGTTTTTGACATGCCCGGCTTGGGTCAGGATCTCCAATCCGACGAGGCATTCGTGAAGGAGTACGCTCGAATTTTGCCGACATGCGATGTGGCTCTATGGATCCTCGACGGCTGCACGAGAACGTTGAGCATGACCCAATCGTCGTTGCTCGGAGTGGTTTCTTCCGCCATGTCTGGGCTCGACCGCCTCGTGATTGGGATCAACAAGATCGACGCCATCGAACCGGGGGATTGGAATATCCGCACAAATCGCCCCTCAGCCAGCCAACAGAAAAACATCAAAGCTCGCACCGAGGATGTCAAGAAACGCCTTGCCGGCAAGATAGGCCTCGACGACTCGCGAATCATCGCTTATTCGGCGAGGAAGAACTTTCAACTTGCGCAACTGCTCAACGCATGCATGGACGCTTGCCCGAAGGACAGGCGGTGGGTCCTGCACGATCGGGTCGATTTGGCGCGATATGAGGACCTCGTTGATCCGGCCATTCTGAAGGCAATCAAGGGCCCGAAGAAAACGAAACAACGCAAGAAATAGGTGGATGATGGAGTACATCAACACGTCACAAGCAGCGGAAATCCTCGGCATGAGCCAAGGTTGGGTTGCCGCGCATTGTCGAGCAGGGAACTTGAAGGCTGAAAGAGGGGCTGGTCAAGGCTCACCGTGGAAGATTGAGAAATCATCTGTTGACAACCTTGCGGCCCAACTCAGAAAAATGGACAAGGACGACATTGAGGCAGTTGCCGAGGAAATCGCAAACGACTCGGCGGCCAGGGAACTCGCAGAAGCAAAAGCCGAAGAAAGCTTCTTGGCTCGCATCTCTGCAATTGCAAAGAAATATGGTTTCGCTGCCTCAATGGTCGTGGCAGGCGTTGTTGGCGAGGTTTTGTTCCCTGGAAACCGTCTCTCAACGCAATTGATCTCTGAAGGTCTCAAGGGGGTAATTCATGTGTGGAATACGCCGTCGCCTCCAAAGGAAATACCGAGCTCGCCGCCGCAATCGCCCCCACCGCCGGAACCGCTGCCTCCACCGCAGAGAGGTGAGCCGCGAGCCGAGCCCATCGACACTCGCACCACCGATGAGATCATGGCAGCATTCCGCCAGGCGACACGAGGCCGAGGTTGGATGGAACGGGAGGAACTGCTCAAGACGGTGTCGGTCATGTTGGGTTACAAGCATCTCGGCCCCAAGATCAAGGAGGTCTTGCGAGGCCACCTGCGGGCTGCGATCCGCCGCAGGATCATCGAAACCGACGGTAATCAGGTCCGAGCTGGCACGACGACAATGGCCGACTACCCCCTGGACGATCTGCGAGAGGCTTTTGCCTCAGTGATGCGTAAAGGAACCGAATACGAGCGGGAGGACGTTACGCGCAATATCACCACCTATCTCGGTTTCGCCCACCTCACCGAAACGAGCCGAGACGCCATCAAATCCGCCTTCAACAGCGGCATCCGCCAAGGCATCCTGGACCACAAAGACAGCATGATCTGGAGGAAATTATGACCGTTGCTTAATCCGGCTTCCCGTCAGGTCGAAAGTGGTGCGAGCATTCGTTGCGAACTTCCTCGGTCAACGATTCCCGACCTCGGGTTCGATGCCTAGAATGTGGAGCGTTTTGCTATCGCGTCTACCCCCATAGTACTTCCCGAGCAGGCTGTCGAACACTGAGCCCGAAGGCAGCACACACGCGAACAGGGTCGCGCACGATCTCAGCTTCAGATCGTCGGGGGAGCCGAAAATCTCCGTCGCCGATCGGTCCTCGACGCGGACTGCCGCCTCTGCGCACTCCAGCAACCTGGGTCCAAGGACTGGGTGATCGAGGTATGCTCTGGCTTCCTCGATGCTCTTGATGGAGTAAAGCTTTGAAGTCGAGCTGAACGCCAAGCCGTCGATTTGCGGGAAGATGTACCACATCCAGTGGGAACACTTCTGGCCGGTCTTAATCTCCGAGAGTGCTCGCTCGTAGTCGCCCTGCTGTGCTCGCACGTAGCGGCTCAGGTTGTACGGGTCGTCCGTATTGCGATCGTCGCTTGAAGTGGTCATGGTAGCCTCTGCTGCCGAACCATGTTGATTATTCTGATCGGGCGCCGGTCAGAATATCTCCTCGCAGGTCAGCATGTTTCTGGCCTATTGGACCCTCTCCGAAGCGAAGAGTCAAGATTTTCTTTCGGTCACACTGGCCGGCCCGCCGTCGGTGGCCGCCCGATGCAATCGCAACGTTAAAAGTCCAGCGTCCTCGCCGAAGAGAATCCCGTGCTCACATTTCAATCCTCTTCTGGGCCGATGATCTGTCGCCGGATCGGTTGGCACCGGTGGGCGATAAAACCCAAAGGCGTCCCGTGGCGAGATCCGCGACTCGACGAACGCAACGAATTGCGCCGGAATTTCAGGGAGAATCACGCCACCGTAAGAGATCACCTGAGCCTCCAAATTTCGGTGGCCTCAAAATGAGGCCACCGAAATGGCAATTCACTACCTAAAGAAGTTTTACCTAGAAATTCGACAAAAACACTGGAAATCGTCGATTAAATTTTCTGTTCAAACAGAAAATCAACTCGCGAGCCGCTGATTCGCCGCGTCAACGGCGGTCGGCCACTGTTCGCTGACGAAGCGATTGGCCCGACTCACGCGCGAGTGCCATCGCCCCACGCCGATGACTTCTTCGATACCCCCTCACTGTTTACTTCGAGTGCGTGGTATATCGCGCGAGTCGGTCCGCGCGGCCGAAGCAGCGAACTTACTTCGGTCGAGCAGACCGACTCGCCCAAGCGCGCGTTCGACGCTCCGGTCGAGCCACCGAAGCGCATTCTCGGGCAGGTATGCTTCCACTTCGACGTTGTCGGTTTCAGCAAGATGACTTTGTTTGCCCGATTGCTGGGCTTGGTGTCTCCGGCAGGGCGCCGCGGCCCGGTTATACACGCCACAAAAGTGCACAAGAGTGTGTCTAGAGGCTCGGCGACAAAGTGTTTCCTGGCGTTTCCCCGTCAAGGCCGGGCATTTCCCACGGTGACCCGGAACGGTCCAAACCCGGTGTTCCATTCTCGATACGGATTGATGGTATAAACGCCCGGCTCCGTGAAACGATACTCGGCTTTCGCCGTGCGATGATCCGAGTCGATAACCGCGAAGGCATACTTGAGAAGCTTGCCGTTCTGGTCGTAGATATTGATGTTGCTTCCGTCGCCGACCGGAGATTCATCGGGGTGAAAGGTCATGGTCCATGCCCCTACTTGACCGACTTCCAGATGGGTCGGCCCGTTGATCTTCAGGATAGGAGGGGTGGAAACCACTTCAAGGGCGGAGACCGGAATGGCATTCAGACGTGAATGCAACTTCGGTTCCCAGCGTTGGTCGGCGACGCCGCTAAGCTGGATCGAAGTGCCACCCGAGCCGTCGGCCAAAATGCACCCGTAGCGGCGCAGTGCCTCCCCGATGATTCGCGCCTGGGTTCCGGTGCCAAGGACTACGTCCGCATTGGCATTCCACCACGAGGATCTGATACGCAGGCGGGTGCCGTAAGGCATGCCGGTTTCACGGTTCCATGCGCCCGCGGCCATGCGCGCCGGCCATTTGAACGTGGGGGAAATATCGTTATTGTTGACGCAAAAGCGCAAAGCATGATTGATCGAGCCCCTGGCCACTTCGTCGTAGCGCACGAGGAGCGGCGTGATCATCAATCCGGCAGCATCGGTGGAGGAAACTCCGGGGGGCGGAGTCTCGCCCTTGCGCAGATCGAATTTCCGCCAACTGGCGCCGGCCACTGCTGTAATCCGGTTCTTGGCGTCCCGTGTGACCCACGGCTGATAATATTCCCACAGTTCTTTCAAGCCGCCGGTCGCTTCGTCACGAACGTAGATGAGCAGGTGATGATCACCGTCCTTGACCCATTTCGTTGGTGCATAGGTGGTGATCTTCGAATTCTCATAAGCGACCGGTTCCGGTGGCAGCAGGTACGGGCCGTTCGTAGTGGGTCTATAGGACCAAGTTCCCGGTATCGAGAGCGGCGCGGTGTTGCCGCTTACCACCTGGAAGGGAATGGTGTACCAGTTCCAATCGACCGGTGTCCACGAACCGCTCCATTGTGCGTCGATGTGCCCTTTCCCTTTGAGTAGGCGACTGAGCATCTGATCGGAATGAGGATCGGCGGCGTCCTCGCTTATGTCCCTTTTGAATTCTCGAAACCACGCACAATCGGCTCCCAGTGGATCATGGCCGTGCAAATCAGGCGTCCGAACTGCGGGTTCCTCGGCCTGCGTAACCGAAGAACGGCCCAGTTCCAACGGTTGGACTGAGTTTTTATCGGGAG
>ODAK010006626.1_pt1 | contig 11660 bp, 9 predicted proteins | sample 1539591 | NCBI WGS metagenome assembly ODAK01 (sample SAMEA3539303, study PRJEB22396) | soil metagenome | biome: tundra; feature: field; material: soil | place: USA | collected 2010-05 | depth 0.15 m | reverse complement strand
ATCTGCCGCCCAGTTCGATTCGCGACCTCGTCGTCCATAACGACGATGTAGTAGTCGGAACGCACGGCCGTTCGTTCTGGATCCTCGATGACATCACACCGCTTCGCCAGCTCGACGCGAAAATTGCTGAAGGCGCCGCGCATCTGTTCAAGCCGCAGCTGACCTATCGGGTCCGCCGCAACAACAATCCCGACACGCCGCTGCCGCCCGAAGAGCCCGCCGGCCAGAACCCTCCCGATGGCGCGATGCTTGACTATTGGATTGGAACAGACGACTTGGGGCATGGCGCGGTCTCGCTCGAAATTACTCAGCTGGGACCGTACGTAGTGAACCATATGGTAAAGCACGATCCGTATGAGCAGGTAATTCGTAGCTTTTCAGATGCCGACAAGGCCGAGTCGATCAACGAGAACGACTTCAACGTCCCGATGTACTGGGTGCGTCCCGTGCGAACCCTGTCTGCGGCCGCAGGCATGCACCGCTTCGTGTGGGACCTGACTTATCCCCCGCCCGATCTGCTAAGCCGCGACTTTCCTATCTCCGCCATCGTTCACGACACGCCGCTCTACCCGCAAGGCGCAACGGTCCTGCCCGGAAAGTACCAAGTAAAGCTGACTGTCGGGAGCCAGGTCTACACACAAGAGCTCGAAATCCGCATGGACCCGCGAGTGAAGACCTCGTCCGAGGATCTACGCCGCCAATTCGAACTCGACCGCAAGATCGCCGATGCCCTGCACCGCGACTACGAAGCCCTTCAACAGGTGCGCAGCCTGCGATGGCAGTTGAAAGAGCTTATCGATCATGTCGACAGTTCGCAACGTTCGAAGTTGCAGCTCGCCGAGATCAGCAAAACAGCCGCTGCACTGGAGACCAAAGCAGCAGCCATCGCAGGCGGCGAAGGAGGCTACGGTACGCGTTACCTCAGCACGCCCGAGGGCCGCAGCCTGGCTCGTCTGAATGGAGGCTTCGGTGCGATCATCAGCGCTCTCGATACCGCCGACGCCGCCCCCACCACCCAGCAAACCGCCATGTTCGCAGAACTGGAAAAAGCGCTGGACGAGCAGCTATCAGCCTGGAATCAAATCAAAACCAAAGACTTTCCAGTCCTGAACGAACAATTAAAGAAAGCAGGCTTGCCGCCGATCGATCTTCAAAAGTCCGCCCCCAGCGCCCCCGAACAGGATCAGGACGAGGACTAGGTCGTGTGGCGCGGACACTCCTGTCCGCGCAGGGAGCGCCCGATCGCCGCGGGTTACTTCGTCGTCCCTGCCTCGTTCGCATCCGCGGGCGACATCTCTTACCCACATTTCGAAAATCGAGGCTGTTACGAAGCTCGGTCGTCCCTCCGGGACTTGGATCCTTCTTCCCACTTTCCCCAGCGCTGGAAGCGCTGGGCTAGTCTAGATCGCCCCTCCGGGGCTGAGATTTTGAAACTGCTTTCCCACTGGCTCCCGCACAAAGTGAGTTTCGTAACAGACTCAAATCGCGCGACGGGGGGCACTGCGCGAGCAGAGATTAACGCTGACTCTTGAGCTCGTTCTGAGCTATCCGCGCTTTGATGATTTTTTTCACGAGGGTGGCGGGCAAGGGTTTATCGACTGGAAAATGAAGCGTCCCTTTGGATGTCCTGAAGTCTTTGAGCTCTCGCTCAAAAGCATTCAACACGCTCGCACCCATGGGAAACAGACTGCAATGCTTCGTAAAAGCGCCGAACGCAACCAGCGGTCCTTTGTACCTAAACGTCGGAATTCCATAGCTGATGGTCTCGGTGGTCTCAGCAGGAACCACCGACCGAATCACGGCGCGCACTTTATTCAAGGTGCTGCGAGCGGGTTCCGGTACGCCCGCCAGGTATTCATCGACCGTCTTCGGAACGCCCGCCTTGGCTTTCTTCATGCGCGCAATCCTACAGAAACACCTCGGCGAGCGTCCAACCGACCGCTTTCGCTTCCCGGCGACAGCCGTAACCTCGGTAACTTGGTTCGCCTCGCGAATGAAACTAAGCTGTAGTCGATGCCTCCGGGAGTACAGCGTTATAGCCGAACCAAGATGGTGCTGCCGTTGCGGGTCTGGCCTGCCGACGAGAGTGGCGAGAACGCCGTGCCCCAACTTGCCCATACGGTGGATATCAGCCCCATCGGGGGGCGGCTGGGAGGACTACGCAATCCGCTGCGGACCGGTCAAACCATCATGTTGCAGCGGGGCCAAAACCGGGCTCAGTTTCGGGTGATCTGGACCAAGCAGGTCGGCCCAGGCGAGATTCAGGCGGGCGTTGAGTCGGTGGCATTCGAAGAAAAATTATGGGGAATCGAACTTCCCGACGGACCCGGGTCTCCTGCCAACTCCCCTACGCAACCTGATTTTGCAATCGCGACCCCACTGTCCTTGGCAGACACGCAAACGGAGCCTTTCCAACCCCCGCCGATCCTTCCTCATGTGGCGCAACCCGTGAATTTGCGAAAGCGCTGGATTGCCGTTGCCGCCGGTCTGCTGGCCATTGCAGTGCTCGTATTCGTCGGTCGTTGGATTCTGAGGGGCTCTGAGCCAGTTGCGACCATCGCCCTGCCAGCAAATACTCCTCCTGTGGTTGTGCCCACGGTGTCAGGCAGCGCAAGACCTTATGGCAATGTCAAAGTAACTTTCTCCAGGGTAGAAACCGGTTCCGGCTTGAATCGCCTGCAAGTGGCGGAAGTGCCGCAGGGCCGCGTGATCTATCCTGACGCGCCCGACGCCAATCTCACGGGCACGGTCGGCATGAAAGCAGTGATCGCAACCGATGGCCGGGTGAAAGAAATCCACGTATTGAGTGGCAATCGGATTTTGGCCGAGGCCGCGGTTCAGGCGGTCAGGTTCTGGCGCTACGCTCATCATGAATTGAACGGAGAAGCCGTCGAAGCCGAAACCAACGTGACTATCAGCTTCCATGGACGGGACGCTGTTTCCATCAGTTTTCCGCCCACCGTCAGCAAGAACGAGCTCGTGCTGAAGGCCAAAGTGGCTAGCTAGTCTCCGATAGTTACAGCGGAAACTCACGCCTCACATACTCCATTGCCGCCTCGCGTGTGGCTAGTCCTCCTTCCAGTTGCGCGTCCTCTACTGCGGCCAGGATCTCCTTGAATCTCGGCCCAGGCTCATATCCCGCGTCGATCAAATCGCGTCCTGTAATCAGAGGCTCGGGCCGGATCGCCTCCGGCGGCGTCGAACGCAACTGCTCGCTCGCATAGTCGTACGCATCCAGCAGACCATGGCTGGAGAGGCAGTCGATGCGGTGTAATTCCAGGTGCTCGTCGAAGGCGGGCAGGCGAAGAAATCTCTTCAGCGTGGATTGCTTCATGCGCAGCACATCGCCAAAGCGCATGTGATTGTCGACCAGCGCCAGAATCTGATCGGTCTCGTCATTCGAGAAGCGCAAGCGGCGGCAAATTTCGGCCGCCATCTTCACTCCGATTTCGACGTGACCGTCGAAGCGGATGCGATCGGGCGCAACGCGAAACGTCGGAGGCTTGCCCACATCATGCAGCAGCGCTCCCCATGCGAGCGTCTTCGACGAGCCAGCGGGCAGCTTATCGAGAAGCAACAAGGTGTGCACAAACACGTCTCCCTCCGGATGATATTGCGGAGGCTGCTCGACTCCTTTCATCTCCGAGATTTCGTGCAGCACTTCGCGCAGCAGGCCGCTCTCATCAAGGAGCTGAAATGCGCGTTGTGCGCGGCCTTCGGTGAGCATCTTGGTCAACTCGTCGCGCATGCGCTCCTGCGATACCTGGTGAATCTGTGGCGCCAGGCGTTTGATTGCCGAGAAGGTGGCGGGATCGACCCCGTAGTCAAAGCGCGCGGCGAAGCGCACCCCGCGCAACATGCGCAGCTTGTCTTCGGAGAAACGCCGCTCCGGCTCGCCAATCGCACGGATGATTCCAGCCTTCAGATCCGCGCGCCCGCCGACGAAATCCAGAATCGCCCCTGTCAGCGGATCGAGCAACATGCCGTTGATGGTGAAATCGCGGCGCTGCACATCCTCGCGTGGATCCTTGCTGAAGCGAACCTCGTCGGGATGACGGCCGTCGGAGTAGCCTACATCGGAGCGAAAGGTCGCGACCTCGACAGCGGGACGGGCGAGGGCGCCCGTCGCTCCACTGGCTTCCGAGACCGGCACGAGCACGACTCCGAATTGCTCGCCCACTGCCAATGTTTGGGAAAAGACTTGCATGACCTGCTGCGGGGTCGCGTCGGTGGCCACATCGTAGTCGGCAGGCTCGCGCCCAAGGAGCAGGTCGCGGACGCAACCTCCGTTAAAGTAAGCCTGGTGTCCGCGCTCGCGCAGCGTGCGCACGATTTCGGTGGCGTGTTGTTTAGCGTCCGGCAAGGGCGCGGTCTCCTTCATTTAGACTAGCAGTTGCGGAATTCGCGCGATGCAAAGAGCTTAACCACAGAGGACACAGAGAGCACAGAGGAAGACCAGCAATTTGTTCATAGTTAGACGATGGATTCATGTTCAGATGTTGAAGTCCTCTGTGATCTCTGTGCCCTCTGCGGTTAAGAATTTTTCCAGCGCTGACGATGTCGCACATTATGCCTGACGCCACCATCCTCGGCATCGAAAGCTCCTGTGACGAGACGGGCGCCGCCGTCGTTCGCGCGGGCGAGCAGATTTTGTCCAACGTGGTCGCTTCGCAGATTTCAACGCACCAGCCCTACGGTGGAGTCGTTCCCGAACTCGCTTCTCGCGAACACCTGCGGGCGATTGTTCCGGTCGTGCGCCAGGCGCTGGCGGAGGCCGGACACACCTATGACTCTGTCGATGCCATCGCGGTCACGCAAGGACCAGGACTGGCAGGCGCTTTGCTCGTGGGCATCAGCTTCGCCAAAGCGCTTTCCTTCGCGCTCGGCAAACCGCTGATCGCGGTCAATCATCTTGAGGGACACGTTCATGCCGTGCTGCTTGAGCAACGGCAGAGCGAAAATACCGACCTCGAGTTCCCCGTTCTCGCGCTGGTTGTCTCCGGCGGCCACACGCATTTGTATCTTGCGCAGGTCGAAGAAAACCTCTGGGCCTATGCAAACATTGGCCACACGCGCGACGATGCTGCCGGGGAAGCGTTCGACAAAGTAGCCAAGCTGCTGGGACTCGGCTACCCTGGAGGGCCCATCATTGACCAGGTCGCGCCGCATGGCGATCCGCACGCCGTCAAATTCCAGATCGCGCAGATCAAGCATCGCGACCGGAATGATCGTGCGAAATTGCAGATGCCGGAGGATCCACGTCCCCACTTCGATTTTTCGTATAGCGGAATCAAGACGGCGGTTCTGCGTTACGTCGAAACTCATCAGCTCTCACCGTCGATCGAAGCGCGGCGACGGGCGCTTGCGGCGCTCGCGCAGCCGAAGCCCGCCCAGCCTATGCTTGATGACTATCTTCGCCTCTGCGACCGCCAGACTCTCAACCTGGTGGCTTCCTTCCAGCGTTCCATGGTGAATGATCTGGTGACGAAAACGCTGGCGGCGGCGCGCGAGTATGACGTCCGCACTCTGTTTGTCAGTGGGGGCGTGGCTGCCAACCAGGAGTTGCGCGCCACCTTTCAACGCGAAGCTGAGATGGAAGGATTGCCAGTTTTCTTTCCCTCTCGCCGCCTCTCTACCGACAATGCCGCCATGATTGCCGCTGCCGCCTTCCCGAAATTTCTGCGCCGCGATTTCGCAGCCCTGGATTTTTCGGCAGAAGCTGGAATGATGCTGCGCTAGGGGATGCTGCGCGAAGAGCCGGCTCCGCCCAGGTTAGCGCGCAAAAAACGGGCGCGAACCTGGGGCACCTTCGACCCTTTCTTTTTCTATGTCTTTTCTATCTCGCAGGTCGACAGCCTCGTTGTTACGAGATTGTTACATTTCCCGGCTACAATGGGGGCCGTGAAACCGACGATCTTTGTAGTGGAAGATGACCCGGATATTTCCCGCCTCGTACGCCATCATCTGGAGGGCGCCAGCTTCAACGTGCGTCTGTATTCGACGGGCAACGTGGTCGTGTCCGACGCGGAGCGCCAGCGTCCAGCAATGTTTTTACTGGATATCATGGTGCCCGGAAAAGATGGCCTGGAACTTTGCCGCCAGATCCGGCAATCGGTGTCGCTGGCGTCGGTTCCAGTAATCTTTCTGACCGCCAAAAGTGGCGAGGCCGATCGCATTCTAGGACTGGAGTTGGGTGCCGATGACTACATCCCCAAGCCCTTCAGCCCGCGCGAACTTGTGGCGCGCGTAAAGGCCGTCTTGCGCCGTTTCGAGCGCCCGCTGCCGCCCCTGCCCACCAAAATCGACGAGGTTCACATTGATCCTGCCGCCATGACCCTGACAGTTCGCGGCAAACAAGTCCCGACTACCGCCACCGAATTCCGCTTGCTCGATTACTTCATGCGGCACGCTGGGCGCGTTTTCACGCGCGACCAGTTGCTCGATTCGGTCTGGCGTGACACAGCGTACGTCACTCCGCGTTCCGTCGACGTTTATGTACGCCGCATCCGGGAAAAAATCGAACCTGATCCGGAGAATCCGCGTTACCTGAAGACGGTCCGGGGCGCCGGCTATCGCTTCGAGGTCCCGCATTGAGAAGCCGCATTTTCGTCAAATTGATGGCTGTCTTTCTGCTCGTGATCGCCGTCACCACGATCACTCTGCAGTGGACCGTGCACAGCGTCTGGGAGCACGCACTCCACGAGCAAATCGAACGCGACCTCAAGCAGAAGACCCTGATGTTTGCTTATCGCGTAGAGGCCGACCGGCAGCATACTTTGGCCGATATTACCTCGCAAGAGGGTCAGGCTGCGGGTGCGCGCGCCACCGTGATCGATCCCACTGGCAAGGTGCTGGCCGATTCAGAAGCGGATGCCAGCACGATGGAAAATCATGCGCATCGCAAGGAGTTTATCGCCGCTCTCGGAGGCCAGGTCGGCATCGATGAACGCAGGAGTCATACGCTTGGGATTGCATTCTTGTACGTGGCTGCGCCAGTTTCGGGAGGCGCCGTGCGCCTCGCCTATCCTTTGCCCGAGATTGAGATAACCAACCGCCCTTTGGGCCGGGCCTTGTTTTGGGGTTCGCTCACCGCTTTTGTTATCGCTCTCCTCATCGCCGCCGCCACATCTCAATATGTGGGATGGCGTCTGGGGCGCATTGTGAGTTTTGCCGAGCGGGTCGCCGGCGGAGATCTGACCGCCAGGATCGCCTCCCTTTCGACCGATGAGATTGGTCAGGTTGCCGCCGCTCTCGACAAGACCGCACGCCGGGTGGAAGAAAGCTTCGATCGCGTGCAAACCAGCCAGCGTGAGCTCGAAACCCTGCTCAACAGCATGCAGGATGCGGTCATTGCAGTGGGCCCGGACGGTCGCGTGCAGTGGGCCAATCGGGGCATGGACCGACTGCTCCAACATTCTCCCCGCCTGAATGCGCCTTTGATTGACAGCGTTCGCGATCCCGATTTTCTCGCTGCCATTCAGGAAGCGGCCCGGGACCACGTCGTTACTTCCGCGCGCTCCAATACCATTACCCCAGGACGCACTTTCGATGTCACCGCAGCGCCCATGCCGGGAGGCGGCGCCGTCGCCGTGCTTCGTGACCTCACTGAAACCGAGCGCATGGAAAAGACCCGTCGCGATTTCATCGCCAACGTTTCCCACGAACTGCGCACTCCGCTTACGTCCATCCAGGGATATACCGAAACCCTGCTCGACAGTCCGATCGCAGACAGTCACATTCGCGAGTTTCTCGAAATCATCCGGAAGAATGCGGCGCGCATGTCCCGCCTCACCGAGGATCTTCTCACCCTGGCGCGCGTTGAATCGGGCGAGCAGAGGTTCGATACTCAGAAGATCAGCGCCGAGGAATTGCTGCAGGATGCTCTCGAAAGCTTCCGCGAAGTAGCGCGCTCCTACGGAGTGGAGCTGGTGGTGGAGAACGCTGTTCCGGACGCGCATGTGAACGCCGACCGCGAAGCGATCCACCAGATTTTTTCGAATCTCATCGAGAACGCCCTGAAGTATGCGGCGTCGGGGAAAAAGATTATCCTCGGGGCCCGCGCCACTTCAGGCGCAACCACCAGTGCGGCATCCAGTGCGCCGACGTCCAGCGGCGTCGAGTTCTATGTCCGCGATTTCGGTCCCGGCATCTCCTCCGAGCACCTTCCCCGTCTGTTCGAGCGCTTCTACCGTGTCGACAAAGCGCGCTCTCGCGAATCCGGGGGAACGGGCTTGGGCCTCGCCATTGCCAAGCACATTATTTACGCCCACCGGGGAACGATCCGCGCCGAGAGCGAACTGAATCACGGCTCGACATTCGTCTTCATTCTGCCGCCATCCTAGGGGGAGTGGGTTCGCTACGTGCGGCGGTGGAATCCCACCCTTGGGAGGCTAGGTGAAAAACTTAGGGAAAGATGTGATGAATCTGGAACCGCTGCACAATCAGGACTGAGAGGGAATCCCAAGGGATAGGCTGCCGCGGAATCCCACCCTTGCGCAAAGAACGCGCAAGGATGGGGCACCCTTAGCAAGGATGGGGATTCAACGCGCTTGGATGGGGCGCTCTCGACCGCTCCGAGGGCGGGGACGCCCTCGGGACCGCCGGCGGGACGCCGGCGCTACACTCGATCTGCGAACGACACCACCTCCGTGCCATTTCACCCCGTTTCTCCACAGGTTCCACCGCGATGCTACTTGCGATCCACACACAAGTTACGGATAATCAGGAGCGGACTTCTTCACATTTATGTATCGCTACAGCCGTCTCGACCTGCTGCGCATTCTCCGGCTCGCTCCGCGCCAACTGCACACATGGGAGAAGGCGGGTCTGGTCAAGACGAGCGAGGATTATTCCTTTTTCGATCTCCTGCAAGTCAAGAAAGTCCGCGACCTGTGCAGCCAACGAGTGCGTCCGGCGGTAATCCGGCAGTCACTCGATGCCATGTTGAAGCAGGTGTCTGGAATGCAGAATCCTCTGCTGGAAGCGGGCGCCTATCAGAGCGGGCACCGCGTGGCATTCCGGCACGGCGGCCGGTTGCTTGAGCCCATCGCCGGACAGTTCATGTTCGACTTCGCCTCCGAAGAAACGAAAATTGTGACCAGCCCCCGGCGCAACGGTCCGGAACTGGTCGTCACCGACGTAGTCGACCTGTTTGCGCGCGGAATCCAGCTGGAAGAGAATCCGTCGACGCAAAGCGAAGCGATTGCCGTCTACCTGAAGGTTCTCGACATGGATCCTCAACACGCTGCCGCCCACATCAACCTGGGAACGCTCTATTACAACCGCCAGGAATATTTGCTTGCCGAAAAGCACTACCGGTCGGCGATCCAGATTGATCCCCGATATGCGCTCGCCTATTTCGACTTGGGCAACGTGCTCGACGAAACCGGGCGCATCGAGGAGGCAATCAACACATATAAGACCGCGATCCAACTGGCTCCCACTTATGCCGATGCGCACTACAACCTCGCGCTCGCCTACGAAAAGATTCGCGAGCCGCGCAAGGCGCTGCAGCACTGGCGCGCCTATGTGAAGCTGGACACGACCGGTCCATGGACGGTGCACGCCAAACATCAGATCCAGCGCATTCTGCAGAGCGACGGTTTGAAGCTGGTGCACTCACGCAAAGTAAACTAGAAAGCCCTAAGCGCCGCGCGGGATTTTCCCGCGGCATGCGTGTCGCGCGGTAGATTTATTTCACCTCTCAGGTTGCAGGAAACCAACGTATGAACATTTCCCGGAGAATTTTGACAGCGAGTCTTGCCTTCGCGGTAGCAGTCATGGGCGGAGTGTGTTTCAGCCAAACGGCCGCAAAGCAGAAACAGATTTATTCCGAAACCGCCGATGCGCATACCGAAATCAAAGAGACTCTCGAAAAGGCCAGAGCGGAACATAAGCGCGTGATTGTCGTGTTTGGAGCGAACTGGTGCTTTGACTGCCACGTGCTCGATCAAGCTTTTCATCGTCCGGAGCTGGCGTCGATCATCGCGGACAACTATAAGGTTGTGCATGTTGACATCGGAAAGGGCGAGAAGAACCAGGATCTGATGAAGAAGTACGACGTCCCGATGAAACGCGGGATCCCGGGCCTGGCCGTGCTGGATGGCGACGGGAAGCTGCTTTACAGCCAGAAGAATGGTGAGTTCGAGAACGCGCGAGCGCTAGCCCCAGATGATTTTCTGGCATTCCTTAATAAGTGGAAGCCGGGCGCGCCAAGCCAGTGAGAATCTGGAATTCCCGAGAGGCCAGCTAAGAACGCGCGACAAAAAAGAGCCGCGGCTTGCGCCGCGCCTTGGAGAGAGTACGTCCGCTTTATTGAACGCCGTTAGTTGACGACCAGCTTGTTATCTACGCTGAACGCTCCGGAAACTCCGGACGCCCGCACTCCGGCAATCGTCTTATCCATCGAACTCGCAACCGATCCGTAGAGCGTCACGTGTCCGTTGTCGACCACGATGCGGATGGGATGGACAGGGTCGCTGCCATAACGGCCGAGCACCGAGTCGCGATAGATTGCGCGCGCGGTCCGGATGCGCAGCGAATCGTCAAACATCGAGACCGGCAGCACCTTGACGTCGTTGACTACGTCTTTCACGCCGGGTGTGCGCGCCACAATGTCCATCGCTGAATCCATGGGCACGTCATACACCGCGTCGCCAGTGAGTGTGACCACGCCATCTTTAATGTTGATCGCAAGATAGTTAAACGTGTTGTCGGAGTATCCAACACGGTCATAGGCCAGCTTCTTTGCCAGTTTCTGCTGAAGCTGGTCATCGGGCACGTTTGCTCCCGTGACCGCGATGTCGTTACGGACGCCCGCGATGTTTGCAACTTTCTTGATCTTTTTGGCGGCATCCAGCTTGTCCTGGTAGACGCCGACCGTACCGGTCAGGGTCACGATGCCATCCTCGACGCTGGAGTTCACGTTTTGCAGCTGCTTGGCGCCGTGCATCTTCTGGCTGACGGCCTGCTGAATCTGTTGATCGTAGCGGCCAGTGGTTGCGGCCATTGCAGTCATACTCAGCAGGACGAGCAGCACCACGGTCACCGCGAGGGATTGCTTTTTCATGGTTGCCATCCTTATTCGAATTCCGGCCCACATCTGTTTAACCGGTTAGTTAAATAGATGCCTGCTTGACCGCTTGAGATGCAGTCGGGGGCGGCTTTTACAAACTCTTACAAAGTAGCTTGGAACCGTATGATTTGACACATACTTGTGATAACGACTAATCTCCCCTTATGGCTCGAGGGCTTCAGGCAGAACTGAAACAAAGAGTGCCGTTCCGCAGCCGCGAGCAGGAAGCGTACCTTTCGCTGTTGCGCACAAGCGATGCGCTCCAGGCAAGTGTGGAGGCCCGGTTGAGGGAGTTTGGGCTGACGGGTACGCAGTACAACGCGCTCCGCATTCTGCGGGGAGCGGAACCGGAAGGCTTGCCGTGCAGCGAGATCGGCGAGCGCATGATTACGCGCGATCCCGACATCACGCGCCTGCTCAACCGTCTGGAGAAACGCGGCCTGGTCGCACGTGCGCGGGCCAAGGCCGATCGGCGGGTGATCTACGGGAAGATCACTGCCGCGGGACTGAAGCTTCTGCGCGAGATGGATGCGCCGATTGAGCAGCACGGCCGCGAGATGCTCAAGCACGTCGGGCAGGAAAAGCT
>ODAK010006625.1_pt1 | contig 11661 bp, 9 predicted proteins | sample 1539591 | NCBI WGS metagenome assembly ODAK01 (sample SAMEA3539303, study PRJEB22396) | soil metagenome | biome: tundra; feature: field; material: soil | place: USA | collected 2010-05 | depth 0.15 m | reverse complement strand
CCCTCTGTTCCGGACTGGTCGTTCTCGTTCCGTTGCGCTCCACCCCGCCTCGCGGTGACGCAGTTACGGTCCGATACCGCACGATTCTTCACCGCACAGAAGCCGACTTCCACGGCTCTATCCCAACGCCTGCTCAGGCGCACGAGCGCGGCTCTGTGACCCGCAGCGCATGGACTGGCAGAAAGCCAAAGGGATGTTTTTGAACCGTGTCTGGGTCAACTTGCTGCGGGTCACAGACCCGCGCTCCGGACCCGCTACGCTGGCTACAGTCAGAGCCAACTTCGGAATTCGGGTTAAAAGCTGACATGACTTATGCCATTTACCCAGGACAACCGGTGGATTGTTCGGCCGACCCCTCACCCGGCCTTCGGCCAACCTCTACCAAACCAAAGGCTTTGGCCGGGTTGATCCAGGCGGTTTCTTTCACCTTTTTCCAAGCGCGCGGCGAAACATGGGGACAGGGGAATGAATGTCAGGGGAATGTTTGCCATTCCGCTGACATTCATTCCCCTGCCCATGCCAGCTTGGCAAACCTCGTGGTGCTCTAGCGCAAATCAACTAAAATCATAGCCACAAAAAAGCATAAGACTCAAATAAAAGATTTTTCTTGTGACTTTTGCGCTTTTTTGCGGCTAAAGAAATAGTTAGGCCACTTCGCACACTTTGGATTTTGAGTTACTTTGGCTGGCAGAAGATTTGAGCAGTTACATTTTGATGAGTAAGTCGCAGACAGTTTGGCAGGCGAATGTTGGGCAGACGAATGTATTGCCGGAGCTTTTCGATTTCATTCGTGTGCCCCCGATTCGTGTGCCATTTTGGTTGAGTTATTTTGAGTTATGACGATGCCGTGGCCTAACACCTATCAAGCCCGATAGGTCAATAGAAAAAAAGCATCCGGGACGGAAAAGTTTTGGTTTTTCGTTTAACGTCCAACCGGCGAGACCCTCCGGCTTAATTTCGCTTTACAGCTCGGACCCTTGAGGCGTCCGGCTAAACACCTATACGGACTCAATCGAGCCAGTCGGAGCCGGGTCGCAAGACCCGACCGCAACTGACTTTCCAGCCGCGTGATCGAACGCCCCGCGGCGGTCCAGAAACTCTATCAGTAAACCCACCCGCTAGCCATTCGAGTCGAAGACGGCTGCCGATGCCTTCCCTGCGGAAGGTCCGGCTCCAGTTTTTTGCGGCCGTGCGGCTGGGGCGGAGTCGCCAAATCTTTTTTAATTTCTTTTCGCTGGTTGGTGATGGCCGCGAGTTAAAACGAGCCGGGGGGACAGCGAGCCAGTTAGCTCGCCCCCCGGCGGTCGGATCACGCGCGGTGTGGCCGCTGGCGAACGTGCCCAATCAAATCCACGGAGTCCCTGCCACGTGGCAATGCTTTACGTGGCCTGCCGCGCCCAACCCCGACCCAGGGTGCTCTGGCACCAGTGAATAGAGTCGGTGACTCAGCGGGGCTTCGGTTGTTTCGTGGCTCCAGTTAGACGTCCGGTTCACGCTCGCCAGGGCCAGATCAGTTTTTGCTCAAGGCCGCGACGAGGCGTTCGGGGTCGAAGACGGTTTTTTGTTTGAGCATGAAATAGACGGCGCGGGCCAGCTTGATGGCCAGGACGGTGTTGGCCTTGAACTTGTTGTTGAGCCGCGCTTCCAGCCGTTGGGCCAGCGGGCCGATGACCAGCGGATCGCGTTTGGCGATCACCGCCGCTTCGCCGAAGGCCCAGCGCAGATAGGGATTGCCGAGCTTGGCGCCGCGCAGCCCTTTGAGCTTGCCGGCGCTGGCGACGGTGCCTTGGACCAGGCGGCAATAGGAGAGAAAATCTTTCACGGTGGGAAAGCGCGTGATGTCGCCGATCTCGTGGAGGAGGGTCAGGCCGAGATAGTCGCCGATGCCGGGCGCGGTCTGGAGCAGGGTGAAGTCGCGGCTGGCGGTTTGTTTGGTCAGCTTGAGGAGTTCCTTTTCGAGGCTGGCCAGTTGGGTGTCGTAATGGCCGACGAGGGCGAGATCGTTTGGAGGGCGAGCTGGCGCACCGGGTCCGGCTCCGCCGCCAGGAGTTGTTCGCCCCAGGCCTCCCGGTTGTAAAGCGTCTGGCGATGGGTCGGGCGGTTGTAAGCCAGTTGATGGGATTGAATGCGGGCCAAGAGTTCACTGCGGTTCCAGACATAGAGCAGGCGCTGGCGCAGCAAGGCGCGCAGCGGCCGTTTTTCCGCGGGATAGACATAGCCCGGCGGAATCAGATTGGTGCGGAGCAGGTGCGCGATCTTCTCGGAGTCAATCCGGTCGTTCTTGTTTTTGCCGCCGTGAATGGCGGTGAGGTAGAGCGCGTGGGCCAGGACGAAGTGAAGGCCCGCCGCGGCACAGGCATCGGCGAGCCAATACCAGCCGAACATGCACTCGGCGCAGACGGTCAAATCGTGGCGCCAGGGCGCGACGAGTTTGAGGAAATAGGCGAAGTCATTGTGCTTGATGTTGGTGTGGACGAGCTTTTTGCCGTCGCGGTCCAGGACGCAGACATACATCTGGCGGGCGTGGAGGTCAATTCCGCAGTTGAACTGAGTGGTGGTAGTGTAGTATTTCATGGTGTGTAGTAGTTCATGGTTGATGGGTGTCGTTTGGACATCCGTTGATTATGTTAACGCGGGGAAGTGCTGGTAACACTTCCCCGCCCGTCACCCAATGCTAACAAAAACAACAGAGGGCTTGGAAGGGAGTATCAAGTCGCCGGAGCCAACCGCCGTTGGCGCTGGCAGTTCCGCTGTCGCGGTTCACGTCGCGAGTCGGCGGTGGCTCAGCTTTCTACGTTAGGCCACTTCGTGCGTTCGGGATTTTTGCAGCGGTGATTTGGCAGGCGAGCGGTTTTGGTGATTCGTTCTTTGCGTCCGTAGCGGCCTTGGCGTGAGGATGGTTGTGTTTCTCACGCAGAGGCCGCGAAGGCCGCAGAGGTTCGAGCGAGCAGACATTTTTGCGGAGCTATTTTGAGTTATGACGATGCTGTGGCCTAACAAGTCTCCGGAGCCAACCGCCGTTGGCGCTGGCCGTTCCGCTGTCGCGGTTCACGTCGCGAGTCGGCGGTGGCTCAGTTTTCTACGTTAGGCGCACTACGATTTAGCACAACCAACCGTTACTCAACATATGAAAAACACACTGATGATAGTATTATGCACCGTCGGCATTCTTGCCTCTGGATGCTCGAAATCGCACACACCGGATTCGAGCACTTTGCATGGGACATGGAGTGGGCAGGAAGTTGGAGCCAAGGCCCAGGGTTCGCCATCTCTTACTTTCGAGGGCACAACCCTGGAGTTTCATGGCGCGAATCCCCAAGAGTGGTATAAGGCCACATTTACGCTTCGAGAAGATACGAACCCAAAGCAGCTTGATGCTGTCGTGACCGATTGTCCTGTTCCCAAGTATGTGGGCAAGACGACACACGCGATTTACAAGATAGAAGATGGCAAGCTTACCCTGACCGGAAACGAGCCGGGCAATCCAGCAGTGCCGGCGAGCTTCGATGCACAAGGGGCTCGTCAGATAGTTTTCACACTGAAGCAATGAGCCGTGCGCCTAACAAGTCGCCGGAGCCAACCGCCGTTAGCGCTGTCAGTTCCGCTGTCGCGGGCGTAAAGCCCCGTGGGGCCACGCACCTTTACGGGGTTCACGTCACGAGTCGGCGGTGGCTCAACTTTCTACGTTAGGCAGCAATTTTGCGTAAGAATGATCAATATGCTCCACGCACACGAGACAGCGAAGAAAAAAATTCCAACAGGACTATCCGCTGTATCGAATATATTTTTTGCATCTGGTGTCATGCTTTTTGCCAGAAATGTTCTGCTCGTAGGCTTGTTAGTTTATTCAAGTGGTTTCGATGGGACTGATATAGTCACTATGTGGCTTATTACGGGCATGGCCTTCGGGCTTTTATTCGTCGGTGTCTCTAGCGGCTTGCGGCGATGTTCGCGCGGTTGGCGCACTTGCGCTTTGACTCTAATTTGGATTGGAATCATTGCCATAGTCAGTGAGTCATTTAGATTAGTGGCCGCCCAATTCCAAGTTGCCGCCCACAAGCTGACCACCGAACTATCCACAAAGACACTGCTTTTGTTGCTTGCTGGCTTATTATTTGAGATGTGGCAGCTTCGAGTTCTGACAAGGCCAGACGTATGTGAGTGGTTTTATGATGAGTCATGATTTTGCCGCCTACTCGCCTGAGCCAACCGCCGTTGGCGCGGTCAGTTCCGCTGTCGCGGGCGTAAAGCCCCGTGGGCCACGCCCCTTTACGGGGTTCACGCCGCGAGTCGGCGGTGGCTCAGCTTTCTACTTGGGCGGCGTGAGTCGCCACTCTCTGCATTGTCTATATTGGCATGAGAACAAACTCCAAATCCGTAGGAGGATTCACACTAGTAGAGTTACTGGTGGTCATTGCCATTATTGGCATTCTGGCATCTCTGCTGTTGGCAACGGTTAGCAGCGCCAAAGATAAGGCCAAGCGAATTGTCTGCCTGAACAACCTGCGCCAAATCAATCTGGGGGTGCGTATGTATTCTGACGATTCAAACGACAAGGCTCCCAAGCCAGCAAATAGAACGTCGCATCCTTATGATGATTACAAGGCGCTTATGAAAAGCTATGTGGGCTTGAACGGCGCGTCATCGGTGCGAGACAAGTTGTTCGCCTGTCCGGCAGACAATTTTTATTTCGATTATTCGTTGGGGCATTATCCTCATTCTGACCCTTTGGTGGGATATGTGCCAGAGAGTGTTTGTGCCCGACCAGACTATGATTATTCGAGTTATCTATTCAACGCAGGAAATCTGATGAGCAACAAAAAACACCAGCTAATAGGCAGACCTGGCATCGCTGGATTACCCCTCGGTTCAATCAAACATCCTGCTAGAACTGTTCTGGTGACCGAAGTGCCGGCGCTCATTCCTTTTTCATGGCACCAACCGAAGCGGCCTCTTTATATCATTTTGCCTAAAAACTGCCCGAACGCGATTTTTAGCGATGCAATGAACACGGTTAGTTTTGTGGATGGCCATATCAGTTATGTCAAAATATATTGGAAGACATCTTGGCCGCCCACGTCGTGCGCAGGCGATTACGATCCGCCAGACGGATACGATTATCAATGGAGCGCAAATTGATTGATCATAACCACAGGTCGCCGCCTAACAGCAGGATAGGCTGCAAATTTCGTTGAAGCGATTCCCCGAACGGCAAAGCATCAGACGGCGATTTTCAAATGGGTGATGCGGAAGACGGCTCCGCGCGGCTCGTTGCCCACGCACTCAATCTCCCAGCCGTGCGCGAGCACAATCTGCTGCACCACGGCCAGGCCCAGGCCGGTCCCTTTTTGATGCGTGGTGAAATACGGCTTGAAAATCTCCCGGCGGTTTTCGGGCAGCACGCCGGGGCCGTCGTCGCGCACTTCCAATGCCGCCTCCGTCACGCTGGCGCGCTGCACCACGATCTGGATTTTTCCGTTTTCGTCCGCCGCCTGAATCGCGTTGATGAGCAGATTGAACATGACCTGCCGCAGCAGTTGCTCGTCCGCCTCGATGGCCAGCGCTTCGCCGGTGACTTCGACCTGCAACTTCTTTTCCTCAATGTCCAGCCCAAGCGTGCGGACGATCTCATTGCAGGCTGCGGCCAGCGGGATGCGCGTGCGGCGGACTTCGCGCGGACGGGAATAGTTGATAAATTCCGTGAGCTGCGCGGTGACTTTGTCGGTCTCGTCCACGATGGTCCGGGATTTTTCGCGCACGTCGGGCGAGGCGTCGGGCAGGCGCGAAATCATCTGCGCCTGGCCGCGGATGATGTTGAGCGGATTGCGCGTCTCGTGCGCGAGGCCGGCGGCGGCGAGGTTCAATTCCTTGAGATGCGAATTCAGCTCGCTCGCCCGCACGAGGCGGATTTGCAGGTCGGCGGTGCGGCCGATGTTGCGCCACGCCAGGCCCGCGCCGAGCGCGGAGATGCCGGCGAAAAAGCCGATGACGCAGCGCAGCCACAGGTCGTGCGTGCAGAGGGCGCGGTAATTTTCCGTGGACATGGCAAGGACGAGGCCGTGCAGTTCGCGCTTTGCGATGAGCGCCTTGAAGTCGGCATCGGACATCCCGCGCATCCACGGCGGACGGCGGTTGCCGCCGCGCGAACGGTCGCCGCCATCGGGCGGACGGTCGCCGCCATTCGGCGGCGGCGGGGGCGGTTCCATTTCGCCGGCGGCGTTGGTGGGTGGCGGTGGAAAGTTGGTGCCGGTGAAATTGTTTTCGTCGGGGCGCGGTTCGCGGCGCGGAAAATCCCGGCCGCCACGTGGCGGACCGTTGGTGAAATTGCGGAACGACGGCAGGACGACGGTCGGATTGTTGGTCACGCCCTCCGGACTGACGCTCGCGCCTTCAATCGGCAAAACCAGGGTGACGTAGCTGGCCGACCAGAGTTCGCTGCTGGCCAGATTTTCGTGCGTGAACAGGTTGGTGTCGCCGACGGCCACGACCGGTTCGCCGTCGGTGTTCAACAGGCCGACATAAATCAGTTTGACGAGGGAGTTGGTGCGGTTGCTGACGAGTTCGTTCAGGACGGGTTCGAGCCGCTCCTGAAAAATCGCGCCGCGAAAACGGAGCGCCCGCGTGACGGCGCTCAAGGTGCCGGCGATCTCGTGCGAACGGCTGCGCAAATCGGACTTGGCGGTCTCGACGACGCGCTGATGTTCCTCCACCTGCCACAGGAGGACGAGCAGCCACGCGCCGAGCAAAAGCCCGGCCACCCATCGGCCCCGTCGTTCAGGATTCATGCGTGGTGTGAGTTAAGCCGCTGCGTCCGGAAACACAATTTATCTTTTCTTTTTCACCGGCTCGTTCTTTTTCACCGGCACGCGTTCCAGAAAGCGATCCAGTTCTTGTTCCGAAATGGAATTGGTGATGAGCGGTGCCTGGTTCATTTCCGGATTGGCCATCGCCGCAAGCTGCGTTGGCGCGTCCACGATGTGCGGCGTAAGAAACATCATCAGCTCGGTGCGCGTCTCGGATTTGCTGCTGGACCGGAACAACTGGCCGAGAATCGGGATGTCGCCGAGAAACGGCACCTTGCTGTTGGCGGAACCTTTGCTGTTGGAAATCAAACCGCCGATGACGACCGTCTGGCCGCTGGGCGTGACCACCACGGTGTCGGCGGAGCGGATGTTCAGGTTCGGCGCGAACACCGGCGAGCCAAGAATGCCGCCAGACGCAATCTGCTGGCCGGGCGAGGAGGCGTCCACCGCCGAGGTTTGCGGCTGGACGATCATTTGCACCAGCCCGTTCGCGCCGATGTAAGGCGTGACGTTGAGGATGATGCCGACTTCGGTGTAGCTGCCGTTGATGATCGGCGTGGTGGTGGCGCCAACCGAGGTGTAGGAAACGCCGCTGGGCAAATAAATTTCCTGGCCCACGACAATCTTGGCGAGCTGTCCGTCGCGCGCCAGAATGGACGGACGCGACAGCACCTGGGATTTGCCGGCGGCGGCGATGGCCTGGATCGTCGCCGTGAAATCATTGCCGAGAATCTGATACAATCCGCCCGAACCCGAAGCGCCGGAGAGCGCCGCCGGCAGGCTGAAACCGTTGGCCAAACTGACGCTTTGGTAATTCGGCGTGATGCTCTTGGGCACGATCGAATTCAAGCCGTTGGAACTGCTTTGCACCATGTAATTGGTCACATATCCGGCGATGGAAGCGATGCTGGTGCCGAAGGGATTGCCGGAATAAGAACCTTGCACGCCGATTTCCGATGAATCATTCCGTTGCACTTCGAGGAACACGACCTTGATCAGCACCTGCGGCATGGGCGCGTCCAGGTTCTCGATCACGCGCCGGATCTGCTCGCTTGTCTGCTTGTCGGCAATGACGATGAGGTTGTGCGACACCGGGTCCACGGAGATGACCGCGTTGCCCACCGTGCCGTTGTTGTTGTATTGGCCGCTGCTGGAACTGTTGTTGTTCCGGTTGGCATTGTTGCCGCCGCCGCCAAACCCGCCAAACCCGCCGAAGCCGCCGAAGCCGCCGCCACCGCCACCGCCACCCGTGCGTTGCTGCGCGTGAATTTCCACTGCGGCGCAAAACAGAAAGAGGAGCACGCCGCCGAACAGTTTTTGGTAAAAATTAAATTTCATAAATTGCCTTTGCATCAGGTGTTGCTTGGAATTGGGTTAAAATCCGGTGGTTCTCCCGCCGCCGGCGGCACCGCCGGGCGTGCCGAAGCTCGAGCTGGAGCTGCTGCTGGACGAACCGGAGGTCGTCGCGTTGTTTTGCGCCCGCTGCATCAGCGCGCTGTTTTGCGAGGAACTGCTGCTGCTGTTCCGTGATGAAGTGCTCTGGAACATGTTTTGCAACACGGTCGCCGCCTGCTGCGGATCACCGTTGTTCAGCTTGAACACATAGACATCCTGGTCGCGCGTCGAGGGCACATCCAGTTCTTTCATCATGCTCGCGATCTGCTCGATCAAGTCCTTCGGCGCGGTCACGATGACCGCCTGGATGCGCGCGTCCGCCACCGCAGTGACCTGCGTCGCCTTTTTGATCCGGTCATTTGAACCGCTGGCCGCGCCGCCCGCGTTGGCCGCCATCATCCTCTGGAAAAAGCCGCCCGGCCCGCCGCCGCCGCCGCCAAAACGAATGGGCGATTGTGAACCGCTCCCCGAGGTGCTGCTGGGAAAAATGCTGCCCAGTTCCGACGCCACATCCGACGGGTTGGCGTATTTCAGCGGGAACACGCGGATCTCCGTCTCCGCCTCCGCGCTGTTGTCAATCGCCCGGATGATTTCCGCCAGGTGCCGGATGTTCGACTGCGTGTCCGTGATGACAATGGAATTGCCCGCTTCATTCGCCACCACCGTCGCCTGCGGCGAGACGAACAACGACATGTCCGACATCAGTTGCCGCGCCTCCACAAAACGGATGGGGATGATCTGCGTCACGATCTCCGCGTTTTTCGGGATGTCTTCGGGCCTGTTACCGCTCTTCACCGGGATGTCGCGCGTCTTCGCGTCATTTTTGTCCACGACCGTCAGCGTCCGCCCGTCGCGGATAACCGCGTAGCCGTTCTTGTTCAAAACCGCGTTCAACAAATTCACCGCCTCGTCCTGCGTCAGATGCTTGCCGCTGACCGTCACGGTGCCGGTGACCCGCGTGTCCTGCACGATGATGAAGCCCGCCGCGTCGCTCAAATAGTTCAGCACCATTTCCAGCGGGGCGCGGTTGAAATTCAAATTCAAATCGTTCACGTTCGTGCCTGCCTGCGCCGGCGGCATGAAATCTGAAACGATTTCCTCCTGCGGCACGGCCTTGGACCGCGACGGCGTGATCACCAGCGGCTCGCGCGCGTGGTTGTCGTTCGTTCCGGTTTCGGCTGCCGCTGCCGCAGCCGCCAGGACTTCCGGCGGCGGTGGCGGCGGACCGCCGGCATCGGGGCCGTTGTCGCCGCCCGGCGGGGAGCCGGGCTGGTCGGCGGGCGGGTTGGGCTGGTCCGGCGGGTTTTGCGCGCGGGCCGAAATCGCCAGGCCGGCCAGGCCGGCCACGAGCAGACTCAGGATTATTTTTTTCATTTATTTTCCTTTTCGCGTAGTTGCATCAATCGTTTCAAAACATCATTTGGCTCGGCCGCCGAACTCGGTGCGAGGGTCGCGCCAGCCTCGCTGGAGCCATCGCCGCTGGACGAACTCGGCGTCTCCGCCGAACTGTTTCCGGCCGGCAGTTCGCTGGAACCGGAAAAAACCCACTTGCCGTTTTCCTGCCGCAGCCCGTCGCCGACCTGCAATTTGAGCTGCTGCTTTTTGTCGGCGGATTCCAGCATCACGCGGCTCGGCGAAATTTCCGTGACCGTGTAGTCCGCGATTTTTTCCCCGGCCTGCAACGCCTTTTTCAAATCCGCGCTGTTCCCGTTGAAAAATGCGAACATCCCTTTTTCATAGCTCATCGTGCCGACCAGCATGATGCCCGGGGCCGAATTGCGCGCCCGCGTCCGCGTCCGCGTCCGGGTGGTTGGCGAATAAGAATGCGGCACCCGGTTCGGATCGAAAATATTGCGATCGGTGACGAACGCACTGAACTTCGTGTAGTCCGCCGGGCCAGGCACGCCGTTCGACTGCGCGAACGCAAAAGCGGCGCTCGCCAACAAAACCAGAATGCCGGAAGCAAGACGGAAGCGGGAAACCTTCAACATCCAACATTCAACCTCGAACAACCAATGCGCCGCGCCGCCGTTCTTGGATGTTGGGCGTTGAATGTTGAGTGTTGGTTGTTTCTTCATGTGAATCCTTTTCATTTTTTGCCGTTTTGAAGGAGGGCCAGCCCGTTGATTTCCAGGCCGAGAGTCATCTGCTGGCCGCTGGTGTCGTGCGAACTCAATTCCACCGAGTCCAGCCGCAAGGCCAGCGGGCCTTTTTCGATGTCGTAGATCAATTTGCTCAACGCGCCAAGGTCGCCGGCGGTTTCCACGCGGCAGTTCAGCGTCAGGTAATTCGTCGAATCGTTTTTCCACTGCGGCATGAGGCTCGTGATCGCCGCGCCGCTGTCGCGCGACCAGTTGTCCATGGCCTTCAAAAACTGCTGCTCTGCCTGCGACGTGCTGGCCGGCAGCGCGTTCGTCTGCATGTCCGCCCAATGATTGCGGATGCCGGCCTCGCGCTTGAGCAGTTGATTGCCTTCGCTGACCTTGGCGCGAAAATCGCGGACCTGCGTCTGCCGTTCCGACCACCAGCCCTGCAACGGCGTGAAAACGAAATTCACCGCCACATACAGCCCGACCACCGCGACGGTCAGCTTCACCAGAAAATCCTGACGGTTGTTAATTTTCACTGGCGCCTCCGTTGTTGAATTTGAAACTGAACACAAATTGGATGGGCGGCTTGTTGCCCCGGCTTTGTTCGCGATGCACGCCGGATACGCCCGGCAGCGCGCTTAACTTCGCCTCCACGGCCAGCAGCGCCGCGTTGTCCTGCGCGTTGCCAGAGCAGTTCACCGTGCCGTCGTCGCGGATGGCGATGACCTTCGCCGTCACCACGCCGTCCTCGGGAAACGCCAGCGACAACTGCCGCAAAATCGCCAGGCTGTGAAACGTCCCGCCATACCAAGGGCGATACTGCCGGATGTTGTCCTGGATGTGCTGCAGATCCGTAACCTTCACCTGCATGTGCGACCACTGCGAACGCAGGTGCCACAGTTGAGCCTGTTGATAAGCAAACAAACCACCAACCAGCAAGCCCACGGCGGCACCAACGGCACCGGCGGTTCGCAGCCGGCCGGAGGAATATTTTTTGACGAACTGCTCAATCAGCGTCGGCTTCGGCGGCAGAAATTCAAACGCCGGCTTCTGGTCAGTCAAATAACCTGCCGCCAGGCTGAACGCCGGCGACAACGACGTGTCCGGCGGCAGCGTCACGCCAAATTCATCCGGCGCGTAGGCCGAAACGACTTCCACCTTCAGGCCCATCGGCTCGAAGCGCAATTCCATTTCGTCTGCAAGCTGCTGCGCCAGTTCGCGCGGGCCGAAGATGCGGATGCGTTTCACCTTTTCACGCAGTTCGCCGGGCAACTGGCCGAGCGTGACGCGCGCCTCGCGCGTGACCACGTCCGGCTGCAACGTGCGGCGGCCCGTTTCATTTTCAATCGCGCCTTCCAGCGCGCGCAGCGCCG
>ODAK010006624.1_pt1 | contig 11661 bp, 8 predicted proteins | sample 1539591 | NCBI WGS metagenome assembly ODAK01 (sample SAMEA3539303, study PRJEB22396) | soil metagenome | biome: tundra; feature: field; material: soil | place: USA | collected 2010-05 | depth 0.15 m | reverse complement strand
CTTTCAGTGGATGACTCCACCCTCGCCCGGGCCGGGGTAGCGGAGGTATACGTAACCCGACTGCATATGGCGAGATCACGGAGGACATGCACACGCGCCCCGCCGGCCGAGCGGGATTGCGTCCAGGTTCAGTAAGCCGACGGATACCGCTGACGCCATCCGTCGAACACGCTCAGCTCATGAGTAACGAGATGCTGATCATGCCGACGCGCACCAGGCGGATCGATGGCCTGACGATTCGCTATACGGAAATCGACGCGGCCGACGGGCCGGTCATCCTGCTGACCAGCCCATGGCCCGAGAGCCTGCTGGCGTACCGGCGCGTGTGGCCCGCCCTGGCGACCCGTGCCCGGCTGGTCGCGATTGACCTGCCCGGCTTCGGCCACTCACAAGGCCGCACCGACCTTTTCAGGCCCGATGCCATGGCGGAGTTCCTGCACCGGCTGATCGGTGAGTTCGAGCTCGGGTCGCCGCACCTGGTCGCACCGGATGTCGGTACGTCCGCCGCGCTTTTCCTGGCCGCCCGCCACCCTGGCGCGGTCAAGAGCCTGATCGTCGGAAGCGGCGCCTCGGCCTGGCCGCTCGAGACGGGAGGCGTACTCGCCGACATCATCGCCGCCCCGGACATCGAGGCGTTCAAGAGCATGGACGTCCGCGCTACCGTCGGCGCCACGGTGGAGCCGGTCGCCTCCCATGAGGATGAGCCACTCGTCTGGGAGGACTACGTGACCTCCTACGAGTACGGCCGGTTCGCCGAATCGACGCGCTACGTCCGCAGCTATCCTACGCAGCTGGCCCTGCTCCGGGATCTGCTGCCGATGGTAAAGGTCCCTGTCCACATCGTCGAGGGTCTCCGCGATCCCCTCGTGCCGCCGTCCAACGGCCGCTACCTCGCCGAGCGACTGCCGAGCAGTCGCCTGACCATCCTGGACACCGGTCACTTCCCCTGGGAACTGGACCCGGGGCAGTACGGCACCATCATCGCCGAATGGGTGGCCCGCGCCGAGACCGTCAGGTTACGGATACCGCCGCCGTTTGCTGACGGGAACCCTCGTACCAGCAGCGCATCAGCCGGCCGCGGCGAAGGCCGCCGACCCGAGGAGAACAGTTCATATGACGCAGTTCACGCACGACACGGCACCGACTCAGTACATCGAGGCCGATGGCATCCGGTTCGCTTACCGCCGCTTCGGCGTGCCTGAGCGCACCCCGCTGGTTTTCTTCCAGCACTTCATGGGCACGCTTGACGACCACGACCCGGCGCTGAGCGACGCCTTCGCCACCGACAGGGAGGTCGTCCTGTTCAACAACACGGGCGTGGCCTCCTCCAGCGGGCTCGTGCCTGACACCATCGAGGCCATGGCCCGCGACGCCATCAGCTTCATCGACGCCCTCGGCCTGACGACGGTCGACCTGGTGGGGCACTCGATGGGCGGCCTCGTAGTGCAGGAGGTCGCTCTCGCCCGGCCGGACCTGGTGCACCGGCTGGTGCTCGTGGGCACCGGACCGCGTGGCGGTGAAGGCATCGGCGCGTCGCCCGCCTGGGTCGGGGAACTGTTCACCAGGAAGTACGAGCGGCAGGAGGACATGTGGCTGCCGATCCTGTTCGCACCGTCGGAGGCCAGCCAGGCGGCCGGGCGGGCCTACGTGGAGCGCATCGTCGCCCGCGCCGACCGCGATAAGCAGGTCTCCGAGCAGTCGATCACCACCCAGCTCGCCGCGGTCCACGCGTACGGCGCGGCGAAGGACCCCAGCTACGCCCGCCTCAAGGGCCTTAGGCTTCCCGTCCTGGTCGTCAACGGCAGCGACGACATCATCATCGCGACGATCAACTCCTACATCCTGCAGCAGTTCCTCCCGGATGCCGAGCTCATCTTGTACCCGGACGCCAACCACGGCGCCCACTTCCAGTACCACGAGCTCTTCGTCCGCCACGCGCGGATCTTCCTCGACGGGCAGTAGCCGCCGGGATTCGTGTCCTGCCCAGGGCTTTGCCGTCCCGGACCTTCCTACCCAGGACACATGGTTACCCAGGACACATGGTTACGCTGGACACATGCTCAGCCCTGGACCGCAGAATTGACGGGGGATCCTTATCCGGACGCCGGGCACATCATCGGCAGGGAAGCCGAGCTTGACCGACTGCGCGGTCTTGTGGACGGGGCGGCCGACGCGAGCCAGGCGCTGCTCATCCTCGGGCAGGCGGGGATGGGCAAGACCGCGCTCCTGGCGGACGCGACCGCCAGGGCTCGGTCGGCCGGCCTGCCGGTGCTTTCAGTATCGGGCCGGGAGTCGGAGGCGAATCTGGCGTTCGCGGGGCTGCGCCAGCTGCTCCGGCCCGTCCTCGGCAATGCCGCGAGCCTTCCAGGGCTCCAAGGCCCGGCGCTGCTCGGAGCTCTCGGCCTCCCCGCAGATCCCGGTGCCGCTGACCGGCTTAGCATCGGGATCGCCGTGCTCACTCTGCTGTCTGACGTGTCCGAAGACCGCGCGCTCGCGGTGATCGTCGACGACGCCCAGTGGCTCGACAGAAGCTCACTGGATGCCCTGGCCTTCGCCGCCCGCCGCCTGGACGGCGAGCGGGTCGTGTTCCTCGTCGGCGCACGTGGGAACTCGCCGGCCGCCGGCCTTGACTGGGGCCTGCCCGAGCTGACCCTGGGTCCGCTCCCGGAATCAGACGCGGGCAGGCTTCTCGATGTCCAGCCAAGCCCGCCTCGCGGCAGGACCCGCGCCAGGGTGCTCGCCGAGGCGGCCGGCAATCCGATGGCGCTGATCGAGCTGGCGAAGGTGATCGCGGCCGACCCTGCCGCCGGCCGACGCTGGACAACGGAGCCGCTGCCGCTGACCGACCGGCTCACCTCGGCCATCGCCGCGCAGGCGGCGGCCCTGCCTGAGCCCACCCTGGCCGCGCTGCTGCTCGCCGCGGTCGCCGATAGCGCGGACCCGGCGGCGGCCGGCGGCGGCTCAGAGCTGGATCCTGGCACCCTCGCTCCCGCTGAGCGGCTAGGCCTGATCCGCGTGGATAGCCGGACGGGTGTGCAGTTCACCCATCCGCTTATCCGTTCCGCCATCTACCACAGCGCGCCCCCTGCTAGACGCGCGGCCGCGCACCGCGACCTTGCCGAGACGCTCCATGGTTACCCCGACCGGCGAGCGTGGCACCTGGCGGCCGCGGCGCTTGCCCCTGACGAGCAGGTCGCGGCGCTGCTTGAGGACACGGCCGCCGACGCACGACGCCGTGGCGGCGCGGCCGCCGCGGCGGCCGCGCTTGAGCGCGCCGCCGAACTCAGCCCAGACCGCGCGCAGCAAGCCCGACGGCTGGCATCCGCAGCGGAAATCGCCTCGTTTACCGGGCAGGCGGACTGGTTCAAGGACCTCGCCACCCGGACGCTCGCCGTCACCGGGAGCCCGGGATCGCGCATCAGTGCCCGCAGGCTGGTCGGCCGGGCGCTGGTCTGGTCAAGCGAGCATGACGCCGCGATCGTCACCCTCATCGAGGCCGCCAGGGAAGCGGCGGGCTACGACCTGGCGATCGCCTGGGACGCGCTCGCGAACGCGGCGACGGCCGCCTACCAATCTGGTGCGCCCGCCGGAGTGCGGGCCGTGCGGGACACCCTCGCCCTCCTTGAACGGACGCCGCCGCCCGCAGTGACGGTGGAGCACCACGTAGCGGAGGATTACCTAGAGGATGACGTGGAGGCCACGCGCATATGGATACTGGCCTCGACTGGGCCGTACCGCGACAAGTCAGCGATCCTGCGGTACCTTGACCGCACGGCCGTCACCGACCTCCCCGCGCGCATATTCCCCTGGGCAGGGTCCGCCGCGTGGCTTGTCGACCGGACGGACCAGGCGATCGAGTTGCTCCAGGCGACGAGGCGGCGAATGCAGGCGCCCGGCGTCCGCGGCGCAAGCGGGGGTGTGCTTTCGTCGCTTGGCTGGGCCTACCTGGACGCCGGGCACTGGGATGAGGCGCTCGCCGCCGCCGCCGAGGCCGACAGTCTTGCCGACGCCTACGCAATGGACATAGTGGCCGCTTCCGCCGCCCTGATCACGGCCACCGTGCTGGCGGAGCGCGGCGACGTGGCGGCGGCGCGGGCACAGGTTGCCAGGGCGTTCGCCAGGGACCCCGCGAAGTGCCGGTCCATGGTGGCGCGCGCCCAGCACGCGCTGGGCATCGCGGCCTTGGCGGAAGGCAGCGACCTGATGGCCTATACCCAGCTCCGCCGGCTATTCGACGAGAGCGGCACCCCGCTGCATTACCATGTCTGCTACCTCGCGGTAGCGGACTTCGCGGCCGCTGCGGTCCGCGCGGGCCAGACGGTCGAGGGACGGGAAGTCCTGCGAGGTGCCGTCGACCGGCTGGACGGGATGCCATCGCCCCGGCTGCAGCAGCTGCTTGGCCGGGCACACGGGCTGCTCGCCGATCAGGCCGAGGCCGAGAAGCATTACTCCGCGGCCCTCGCCGACCCAGCCGGAGACCAGTGGCCCTTCGAGCGCGCGCAACTCCGGCTCGACTACGGGGCCTGGCTACGCCGGCAGCGCCGGGTCAGTGACGCCAAGCTCGTCTTGACCGCCGCCCGTGACACCTTCGGCCTGCTACGGGCCCAGCCCGCCGAGCGCCAGGCCGAGACAGAACTGCGTGCCTGCGGGGTAGCCGTCACCGGCCAGGCCGACGCGCTCGCCGAGCTGACCCCCCAGCAGCGGCAGATCGTCTACCTGGCGGGCAGCGGGCTAACGAACCGCGAGATTGGCGACCGTCTCTTCCTGTCTCCGCGCACCGTGAGCTCGCACCTGTACGTCTGTTACCCCAAGCTAGGCATAGCCAGCCGCCACCACCTTCGTGACCTGATTCCACAGCTCGCACGGTGGCAGGCGAGCGGCCTGGACGAGTGAGCTTGGCCTTTAAGGCAGCGCCACGCCTCCGTTCCGGGGCCCGGGTTCTGATTCTTTCTCATGCCGGGCTTTGATCTTTCGTCACCTCACCTGCCGGCACCGGGCCCCCCTGGGCCGTCCGGTCCGGGTGATATGTTTCAGGAATGAACGGCGGGACGGTCAGCCTCGTTGGTCGCGATCGCGAACTCGCCGAGCTTACGAGCCTCATTGACCCGGTTCCGCCAACCGGCGGCCGGGTCAGGATGATCCTCGGGGACGTCGGCATCGGCAAGACGGCGCTCGTCAATGAGGTAACCGGTCGAGCGCGGCGCAGCGGCGTGCGCGTGCTCGGCGCGATCGGGCTAGCGTCAGAGACGCCCCTCGCGTTCGCATCCCTGCATCAGCTCCTCAGGCCGGTCCTCGGCGCCCGGCTCGACCGCCTTCCCGAGCCGCAGCGGGACGTTATCGGCGCGGTACTCGGATCGGGACCGAGCACCGTGGCCGTCGATCGCCTCCTCGCCGGCGACGCGGTGATGTCCCTGCTCAGGGACCTCTCCGGTGAGTCGGCCGTCCTGCTCACCGTCGATGACGCGCACCTGGTCGACCGTAGTTCACTCGATGTCCTCCGCTACGTGGCGCGCCGCGTTGGCACCGAGCGGATCAGCCTCATGCTGACCGCCCGCGCCGGCGAGCTTCCCGGCAGCCACTACCAAGAGCTCCCCGTGCTGCGCCTGGACCCCCTCGGCTCCCATGACGCCAACCGGCTCATCGACCGCCAGCCGAGCACGCCGCGAGGAAGGCTGCGGGATCAGGTACTCACGCACGCGGCGGGCAACCCCATGGCACTAATCGAGCTGAGCAGGGCGATCACCGCGGACCCGGCCGCCGCCCGCCGCTGGACCGCCGCACCGCTCCCGCTGAGTGATCGGCTGTCCGCTGTCCTGGCAGAGCGGCTGGCAGCATTGCCCCCGGCAACGCACGAGGCACTGCTCCACGCCGCGGTAGCCGACAGCCCGGAGGTGTCCGCCCTGCTGCCAGGCGCCGGGCAAGACAACGTCGTGCTCGCTCCTGCGGAGGCACTCGGCCTGGTCAGAATCGGCCCGTCCGGCTTCCAGTTCGCTCATCCGCTCGTCCGCTCCGCCGTCTATCACGGCGCGACCTTTTCCCGCCGGGCAGCGGCCCACAGACGGGTGGCCGAGGCATCGCGGGATCAGCCCGACCGCCACGCTTGGCATCTGGCGGCAGCCACCGTCGGCCCCGACGACCAGCTGGCCCGGCTACTCGAGGCGACCGCCGCCGATGCCCAGCGGCGGGACGGCACGGCAGCGGCGGTCGCCGCGATGGAGCGAGCGGCTGAGCTCAGCGAGCACGCGGAGGACCGGGCACGGAGATTCACGAAGGCGGCCCTGCTAGCCGTGCTCGTGGGACAGCTCGACCTGGTCGCGGAGCTGGCCACCCGCGCCCAGAGCATCACGTCCGATCCTGTGCTGTCGATCACGGCGCGCGAGACCATCGGATTCGCCCTCAGCCTTTCGAATCGCCTTTCCGAGGCGGTCGCGGTCCTGCTGTCCGCGGCGTCCGAAGCGGCAGAACGGCAGCTGACCTACACGGCCTGGGACTGCCTGCGCAACGCCACCCAGGCCGCTTATTTCTCGGGGACCCCCCGGGCAAGCGAAGCGGTGCGAGCCGCACTCGACCAGCTCGACCTGTTGGACACCTCGGATCTCAGTCGGCGCCAGAAAGAGGACATCGAGTGCTTCCGGCTGTGGGCGCTGTGCACGACCGGCCCGTTCAGCGAGCGAGACCGGCTTACTGGGCTGCTGAGCAGGACAGTGCGGGAGCTGGAGACCGCGCCTGACTCCGGTGTCGCGCCCGGATCCGGCGACCGCCTCGGGGTCGACGTGGCATCGGCCGAGCAGGTGGTTGCCGCCTCCGCCTGGGTCCTTGACGACATCGAGCTCGCCATCCGGCTCCTGCGGCGAATCGTTGGGCGGCTGAGGCACCCTGGCGTCCGCGGGACAAGTCCGAGCGTGCTCGCCCTCTTGAGCCTGTGCCTGTTCGACAGCGGGCGCTGGGACGAGGCACTGGAGATCGCCGCCGAGACGGAGGACCTCGCGATCGCCTACAGGATCGACATCGCGATCGCCTCCAGTTACATCACTAGCGCGCAGGTGCACGCCCTGCGCGGTGACACCGAGCTAGCACGGCACCAGACCGAACGCGTGTCGGCGCTCTTCGACCTCGACCAGGCACGCATCGTCGAGGCCCGCGTGCGGCGGGTGCTCGCTCTGGCCGACCTCGGCGACGCCGCCTATGACCGCGCCCTGGCGCGGCTGGACGGGCTCTTCGACTCCAGCGGCGATCCCCTGCACCGATACGAGTCGTATCCCGGCGTCGCCGATCTCGCGGAAGCCTTCGCGCGGCTGGACCGGCGGGCGGAGGGACGGGACAGGATCGCGCGGATCCTTGAGTGCTTCCAGGGCCGGCCGTCACCCCGACTGGAACAGGTCTTCCTGCGGGCCAGAGCGATCCTCGCTGAGGGGGCGACCGCCGAGGGGTACTTCCGCTCGGCGCTGGAGGATGAGCAGGGAAATCACTGGCCCTTCGAGCGGGCGAGACTGCACCTCGACTTCGGCGAGTGGCTCCGCCGCCAGCGCCGGATCAACGAGGCCAAGGAGTTCCTGACGCTGGGCCTCCAGACAGCCACCCGTCTCGGAGCGACGCCGTCCATGCTCCGCGCCAATACCGAACTGCGGGCCTGCGGTGCCAGGTCTCTGGCATCCGGCGGAACGCTGTCTTCTGGCGGGGCGCTGTCGGAGCTGACACCGCAGCAGGAAGAGGTCGTCCGGCTGGCTGCCCGCGGCCTCACGAACCAGGAGATCGGCGACAGACTGCACCTCTCGCCGCGAACGGTCAGCACTCACCTGTACAACTCATATCCCAAGCTCGGCGTTACGACCCGCCGCGAACTGCCGGACGTCGTGGTCCAGGTGGACGAGGTCCACCAAGGACCTAGCTGAGCGTCACCGCGATGACCTAGCGGCGTTCGCCACAGGCCGGCGCGGTGCTGCTGCAGGCCCTGCGTGCCGCCGCCGGGGACCTGGGCCACCTGGGCCACGACGGCGACGGCGTCTCCGCGGAGACGTCCAGCGACCCCCAGACGCCGGGTCATCCCGCGGATCCGGCCCGCTGCCACGTCCAGGACGGCCCCGCGGTCAGCATCACCACCGCCCAGATGCTCACCTGCACGGCCGTGCTGAGCTGGATGAGGCACGGCCGGGACGGCACCATCCTGGACGCCGGCCGGCGCCGCCGGCGCCCGACCTCCGCGCAGCGGCGGGCCGCCCGCGACCGGGACCACTGCCGGTGCCGGTTCCCTGGGTGTGAGTCCCGCCGGGTCGACCTGCACCACATCCAGTACTGGAGCAACGGCGGGAAGACCAGCCTGGACAACCTCCTGAGCCTGTGCCCGTATCACCACACGCTCGTCCACGACCGCGGCTACCTCATCGCCACCAGGCCCGGCGGCACCGTCACCTTCTACCGTCCCGACGGAACCCTCCTGCCCTCAAGTCCCGCCCTCCCCGGCCCGGAAGGGACCATCGAGGACTGCCACGACGCCGAGATCACCCCGGACACCATCATCCCCGCCTGGTACGGCGAGCACCTCGACCTGGACTACGCCATCCACGCCTGCTTCGCCAACGCCGACTACCAAGCCCGCCACCAAGGCGGATAAGCAGCTCGCGGCTAGCCGAGGGAACCTGCTTAACCGGGCCGCGTCGAGCAGGTGGTAGAGCAGCAGCAGCTGGGTGATGGCCAGCGGCGCGTTGCGCTGGCCGTCGGAGATCCGGCCCAGGCACGAGGGTGGGTCGGAGTCGGCGCCCAGCCGGGACCAGATGGCCTTCTCGATCACCTCGCTGTCCGCATCGATCGCGTCCCCGTGGATGTGCAGCGCGTCGACCGGACGGCCGTCCGCGTCCCGGGCGAGCTTGAGGTGGATGGCGGGCCGCGCGCCGTTGTCCCTGACGTCCTGGGGCACGACGCCGTCCAGGTCCGGATGCCTGATGGTCGGCCGCAGCAGCAGCTCGGCGGACAGCGGCGTGCCGGCCGGAACGACCCGGCCGGGCAGCGGCGCGAACCTGATGACGATATCGGCGAACGCCCGCTGCGGCCGGATGAACGCCGCGGATTCCGGCTCGCGCTGGTCCAGCTCCGCGAGCACCGCCGGGGCCGCGTAGCCGCGCTCGGCGGTGTCCCGCTTGACCTTCCAGCTGCGCCTGATCTCCTCGGGCGGGTCCAGGTACACGGTGGCGTCGAAGCAGGCGCGGGCGAGCTTGGTGTGCAGCGGCAGCAGCCCCTCGATAATGACGAACTCCCGCGGCTCGACCAGCACCGGCCGCCTCAGCTGCCCGGTGTGGTGATCGTAGGCCGGCTTGAGCACCGGCTGGCCCATGGCGAGCAGCTGCAGGTGCTGTTCCATGATCTGCAGGTAGTTACAGTCCGGGTGCAGGGCCGTGAACGGCTTGTCCCGGCGTTCGGCCCGGTCGTACCTGTGGTAGTCGTCGACGCAGACCGCGGTGCAGCGATCAGGCCCGAGCACCTCGACCAGGCCCTGGGTGATCGTCGTCTTCCCGGCGGCGCTGTCGCCGGCGATGGCGAGCATGACCGGGCGCGCGACGTCCCGCGCGGCCTGGTCGGCCTTCTGCATCCGGAACAGCTTGTGCGGCACGCGATAACGGTAAGCCGCGCCCCGGCCGGCCGGCCTCCCCCGCACGGGGGGGATATGCAGGGGATTTTCCCGAGGTCCGGGAGCACGTTCACCCGTATCCTATGAGCATGAGCCCGCTACGTATCGTGCTCGTCGATGACCATGAGATGGTGCTGCAAGGGCTCACGACCATTCTCGGCCGGTTTCTCGGCCGGGTCCGGGTGGTCGGCCAGGCGCTGGACGCCGACGAGGCGCAGAAGCTGGCGGCGACGCTGAACCCGGACATCGTTCTGTGTGATGTGCGGTTGAAGGGAACGAGCGGCCTTGACCTGTGCCGCAAGCTCGTCGAGCGCGACCCGGCGGCGAAGGTGGTCCTGCTCAGCGCCTACGACGACGAGCAGTACCTGTTCCAGGCCATGCGGGTGGGCGCCAAGGGCTACCTGCTGAAGCAGATCACCGGCGAGGAACTGGTCCGGCACCTGGAGCGGGTGGCGGACGGGGAGACCGCCATCGACGCGAGCCTGGCCGGGCGGGCGGTCACCTCCGCCGCGCGGCTGCAAGGCGGCGAGTTCTGGCCGGGCGCCGGCCTCGGGCTCACCCAGCGGGAAAGCGAGGTCCTGGCGCTGACCGTGGCGGGCTTGTCCAACCGGGCTATCGCGGGCCGGCTCGTCGTCGGCGAGGAAACGATCAAGAGCCACCTGCGATCGATCTACCGCAAGCTGGAGGTCGGCGACCGGGCCGGCGCGGTCACGGTCGCCCTCCGCGAAGGCATCTTCCATTGACCCCGCCGACCCCGCGCAGCGGCCTTGGCCTGGCCGACTCCCAGGACGAGAACGCCCTGCTGTCCGGCGTGGTGGAGGCGATTTCCGCGGGCCCGGACCTGGGTCCGCTGGCCGCCAGGATCGCCGCCCTGATCGTCGCGGCGACCTCGGCCGACGTGTGTTTCGTGCACGTCCTTGACGACAGCGGTCGCGCGCTCACCCTGACCGGGGCCACCCCGCCGTTCGACGCCGCGGTCGGCCGCGTCCGGCTGCTGGTCGGCGAGGGGATCAGCGGCTGGGTGGCCCGCAACCGCGAGCCGGTGACGATCGTCGACGGCAAGGAGAGCGACCCCAGGTACCGGTACTTTCCCGAGCTGCGCGGCGAGGAGTTCACCTCGATGGCGTCGGTGCCGATGGCCAGCCGCCCGTCCGGGCTGGTGGGCGTGCTGACCGTGCACACCCGTGCTCGCCACATTTTTACCGAACGAGATGTGGTGCTCCTGACCACGATTGGTTCTCTGGTCGCGGGGGCGGTCCATCAGGCGCGGCTGCACCGCCGGCTGGCCGCGCGCGAGCACGCGCACGAACGGTTCGCCGAGCGGGTGATCGCCGCGCAGGAAGCCGAGCAGCGCCGGCTGGCGGGGGATATCCACGACGGGATCTCGCAGCGGCTGATCAGCTTGTCCTATCACCTGGACGCGGCGGCCGACGCGCTGTGGGACGCGCCGGAGTTCACCGGCGAGCAGCTGGTGCTGGCCCGGCAGATGATCGACCTCACCTTGAACGAGGCCCGCGCCGCGATCTCCGGGCTGCGCCCGCCGGTCCTGGACGACCTCGGGCTGGCCGACGGGCTGGCCAGCCTGGCCCGCAGCATCCACGCGGTGCAGGTGACGGTCGACGCGGACGAGTGCGACCTGCCCGAGCACGTGGAGATCGCGCTGTACCGGATCGCGCAGGAAGCGCTGCAGAACGTGGTCAAGCATTCGGGTGCCGCGGCCGCCAGCGTCGTGCTCCGCTGCGACCCGGGCCTGGTTTCCCTGCAGATCGCGGACGACGGCGCCGGCTTCGACCTGGAGAGCGCGGGCGACCGGAACGGCTTCGGCCTGAGCGGCATGGCCGAGCGGGCCGAGCTGGTCGGCGGTCACCTCGACGTGCGCTCCCGCCCCGGCCGCGGCACCACCATCGAAGCCCGCGTCCCGGGCACCGCGCCGCCCGCCGCGGGTTAAGGATGGGTGGCACGCTTCCGGGCCAGGATCCAGGTGTACGAGATGTCTGTTTCGCCTTCGGTCTGGGTGCTCAGATCGGTGTGCTCGATGT
>ODAK010006623.1_pt1 | contig 11663 bp, 13 predicted proteins | sample 1539591 | NCBI WGS metagenome assembly ODAK01 (sample SAMEA3539303, study PRJEB22396) | soil metagenome | biome: tundra; feature: field; material: soil | place: USA | collected 2010-05 | depth 0.15 m | reverse complement strand
CTGGTGATCGTGGCCCTGATCCCGCTGGCCCTGCGGGGAGTCAAGTTCCGCGCCGCCGGTTCCGCGGCCATCCTGCGCCGCAACGTGTGGATCTACGGAGTGGGCGGGATCATCGCCCCGTTCGCCTTCATCAAGCTCATCGATCTCATCCTCGTCGCGTTGCACGCCTACTGATGGAGACCCTCTGATGCTCGTATACCTCCGCCGATCGGTCATCCTGGTCATTATCGTCACGGTCTTCTTCGGGTTCGTGTACACCTTCGCCGGCACCGGGGTCGCCCAGCTGCTCTTCAAGCATCAGGCCGACGGGTCGATCACCGCCAACGGGTCGACCCTGATCGGCCAGAACTGGTCCCAGGCGAAGTGTCTCGGCCACCCCTTGGGCAGCTGCGTTTTCCAGGGCCGCCCCGACGCCCTCGGCCCCTACGCCGGCTCGGCAAAGCCGGTGGCCGGTGGAGGGGACAACCCGCTCGCGGCGAACAACATCCCCGGCAAGTCCGGCGTCCTGAACTCCGGCGAGTCTTCGGCGACCAATCTCGGACCCCGCTCCAAGACCCTGTTGGAGAACACGCAGACGCTGGTGGCCTACTGGAAGGCGCGCGGCGTCAACCCCACACCCGACCTGGTCACGACCTCGGGCAGCGGTATCGACCCCGACATCAGCCAGCAGGACGCCCTGGTCCAGATCCCCATGGTCTCCAAGGCCACCGGGCTCTCCGCCTCGGTGCTCAAGCGCCTGATCATCAGCCAGACGCAGGGTGCCGAGCTCGGCTTGGGCGCCTCGTACATCGACGTGCTCCAGCTGAACGAGGCGCTGGCCAAGTTGAAGTGAGCACCACCGCCATCTCGGCGGTGGTGCTCCGCAGACCCGCCATGCTGGCTGGACAGGTCGTCGCAATCGACGCACACGTTCGCCCCTGGGTGCGGCTCAATGTCCAGCTGTGTGACGGGACCGGCACGATCACCGTTCGCTTCATGGGCCGTACGGAGATTCCAGGCATACATCTTGGCTGTCGCTTGCATATTCATGGGACGCCGTCGATGGAAGACGGCATCCTCATCATGCTCAATCCGCTCTACGAGTTCGAGGATTAGAGCCACCGGTGGATACCCTGTGATGAACGTCTTGCTGCTGGATCTCGATCAAGGCTCGCGACGAATCGAGGTCGCCGCACTGCGCTACGGCGGATACGAGGTATCGACCGCGCACACGGTCGAACAGGCCATCACACATGTACGGACTCACCCAACCGATGCGGTACTCGTCGATCCTGCTCAACTTGATATTGCACAGCTGATGGGAGAGCTACGGGTCCGGATCGAATTACCGATCATCGTGGTATCCGAAGGCGAGAGCGATGGTGCCCTCGTTTCTGCACTCGACGCCGGTGCTGACGATTACATCTCCAAACCTTTTGTAGTAGAGGAGCTTCTGGCTCGGACGCGAGCTGCGCTTCGCCGAGTGCGCAAAACGGAAGCACCAGTCGCCATCGTCACCGACGACTTCACTATTGATATTGCGGCGCGGAGAGCCTTTCACTCCGACGGTTCTGAGATCCATCTCACTGGCGTCGAATTTCGAATGGTCGAAATCCTTCTTCGTCACCCGGGTTACGTCGTCTCGCGCGAGCAGATTCTTGAAGAGATCTGGGGACCCCGGGGGGTCCGCAGTCCGCACTACTTGCGCGTGTTCGTCAACAGGGTCCGGCAGAAGCTTGAACCCGATCCTGCCCATCCCCGTTACTTGCACACAGTCACCGGTCTCGGGCTCGTGTTCAAACTAGCGCAAGGTGGGCTCGATACATCTGAGGACACGTCACCACAATGACTACCGATCTGAGGTCATTTCGGCGGTTGCAATCAGTGCGGGATGAACTTCGTACCACGATGAATTTGGAGGAACCATGAGCACAGCGCTTATCAGCCCGAGTTTTCCGACCGTCTTGCTCTACGCTGCATCATTCATATTGGTCATGTGGACCGTGGTCGACGTGGCCAGGCGTCCCTCCAGCGACTTGCCACCTCGGCGAAAAGCTGCATGGATTATTGGTTCGGTCATCGGCTGGTTGCTCTTTGGAATTGTCGGTGCAGTCGTTGCCATTCTTTACTTGGTAGGCCCGCGCCGGAGGATGAATTCGCAACAGTGGTAGGAACCCCTACCGGGCTGTGTCTTGTGCTTGTGCGGGTTCGAGTGTGAGCTGTCCCGTGCTGGCGTCGAAGTCGAAGAGCTCTCCGTAGCGACCCCACTGGATGGCGATGTCGAGCTGCCGGTGCACCTCATCCGCAGTTGGGCCGCGTCCACTAGGGGGAGTAGGTCGTCGACTTCAAAGGTGAGATCGTGGGCCAGTCGAGGCAGGTCCTCGCGACCACCGCGGGCCTCCAATATTTCGAGCAGACCGGACATTCCGCCTACCGTGGCTTCGGGTAGAGGCACTTCCGTCGGAGTGCCTTCGCCGTGTGACACGGCCGTCAGTACCTGCTTGGCCCCTTCGGTTGAGCTGCCGGTCATGATGCCGTAGATCTCGTCCACCAACGCGCCGAATGCCTCGTCATGCCGATTTCTTGGTTGGGCGAACAGGCAGGAGATCTCTGATCGAAGGCGTCCGGGATTCGAGGTGAGAACGAAAATGCGATCGGCCAGAACCACCGCCTCTTCAATGTTGTGGGTGACGATAAGCATTGCTTTGGTCGGAAAGTCATCCTCGGACCAGAGGCGCAACAGTTCAGCCCGTAGGTTCTGGGCGGTCAGCACGTCTAGGGCCGCGAGGCTGACGTGTGCAGCCGAGGTTCGCGCTCGGGCGGGTGCGAGTGGCTAACGGGTGGCTGACGATCTCGTTCGAGTCGTCACGTCCGGTCGTGCGCGCGAAATTGTGGCGACTGGGTGCATGGGCAGTTTGTGGCTGCTATGCAGCCAGATCCTTAGGAAGGCCGACAACGAGCCCAAGGGGAGATTGACAATGAACACCGGAACATCAGGGTGGCTCAATTGCGGCATTCAACTCAGTCCACCTCCATCTAATAGGAGTGGCCGGTCCTTACGCTTCGTCGGGGATTCAGAAAGACCCCTCACGTGTGCTTCCCAGGACGAGAGGTGACGCAGACCCGGGAGATGGTGCCATCCGCTGCCGATAGACAAGGGATCGCTTCTGAGGCCCGCTGGCTCAGCATTCGTCAGATTGCCGGTGACCTTGGTGTTTCTAGTTCAACGGCCTACAAGTGGTCCGCCCGAGGGGTGCCATGGTTCCCCCGCACCATTCGCTTGCACAACGGAGATATCCGAGTGAGGCGCGATTGGTACGAACAGTGGCTGGCCGCATTAGAGCAGTGACGGTTCGAGCTATCAGTTGAGAGCCACCACGTCGACGATCACGTCGACCGAGCTGGCTGCGGCGTCAAGGAGCGGTGATGCAGTGGAGACGGCGATCCTCGCACCGAGGACCACGGCGGCGGCAACTGCCTCGGCCGTAAGAAGGTTGAGCTGGCCGGGCAAAGCGGCCATGACCGGGACCAGCCGTCGCATACTCAACAGGCCGATTCCGGCCGGCAGCTGGTCCAAGGCGTGATGTACCCGGCGCCGCTCGTCCTCGGAGCTTGCCGCGAGAGCACGGGATAGTGCGCCCCGACCCGGCCGAGCCAGGACCCGGGCCAATCGCCAGTACCACGCCCCGGTGGTGAACACCTCGCCATCTTCTACACCTGTGATCAGGAGCGCCTCGGAGACGCCTTCCTGCTGGGCCAATAGGGCCAGCAACAGGGCATCGTCGACAATGACCACCTGGGGAACCCGGAGATTCAGCCCTGGACCAAGTCGGGGTCTCCTGCGACGGCTTCTCTTGCCGCCTGCTGATACGCGCCCGACGCCAGGTCTTCACGGATGGCGGCTCGGATCGCTTCGGGGATGTCGGCAGTAACCTTGCCGATGCGGGCAGGCCGAAGTTCGCCGGCCTCCGCTGCTGCAGCTCGAGCTCGTTCAGCCGCCGCTTGCAGATCCCCGGTAGATATAGCCACCACTCAAGGCTACCGCCTCGCCTGAGAACGAGTACGCAGAGCAGCGAGAGGATGGTCTGCGGAGCGGGAACGGTAAGCCATGACGGGAGCCGCCGAAATCCTCGCTTTTTTTCCAACCTATATCCAACCTCACAACGCAACGAGTGGCGTTTGGCGGTGATGAACGGCCATGGTCGTGGATGCGAGATACCGCATTTGACTGGGGATTACGTAGAAAAATGCTGATCACGCCATTTTGTGCGACAAGCCAAGAGTGGCATTACAAGTGAAGTGCTCTACCAACTGAGCTACTCGGGCGGCGCATCCATCCTAGGCCCTGGGCAGGGGCCTCACTGAGGTGGCACCGCTACCTTCGCCGGCGACGCACCGCCCGAGCGCGAGGCGCAGAGGCCCAGATCGGCGAAAGGCTTGCGTTGAGGCAGCAGGCACGGCAGGCTGGGCCTTCGATGACCTCTGAACCTCCCCACTCTTCTCCTCGCGGTTCGGGTGGAGGGGCCTCGCACGGCGGGCGTTCGCCCGGCGGGATCGCACCGGTGCGGGCGGCCCTGGTCCTCGTCATCTTCGTGGTGGCAGCCGTCGCGCTGGTGGCTGTCGGCACCCGCCCCACGGTGAGCGGAAACGCCGCCACGCCGCCCACCACCACGACCACCACGACAAGAGGGACGGCGCCGACGACAACGACCACCACGGTTGCGCCCGGCGCGGTCAAGGTGGTGGTGGCCAACGCCACCCAAACGAACAACCTGGCCGGGCACTACACACAAGTGCTCGCCGCCAAGGGGTGGGCCATGCAGTCGGCCCTCGACGCGGCCACCACCCAGCAGAGCTCGGCCGTGTACTACGCCGCGTCCTTTCAGGCGGCCGCGGCCGCCATCGCGTCGACGCTCGGTCTCAAGCCGGCGGCGGTGCTCCCGTTGACGGCGGCGGTCCCGGTCACCGGCATCACCGGCGACGACGTGGTGGTCGTCGCCGGCGCCGACCTGGTCGCCGGGGCCTGATCACGCCCCGGTCGGTGGGCGCACTTCCCGAGATCTTCCTGCCGCTCGTTCGAGACCCTGGACAGAGCGCGCTCTGCCTCGATTTCGACGGCACGCTGGCGCCGATAGTGGCGGATCCGGCGGGGGCCCGTCCGCTCCCTGGCGCGCCGGAGCTCTTGGCGCGCTTGGCCGCACGCTTCGCCCTGGTGGCGGTGATCTCCGGCCGGCCGGTTGACTTCCTGGCGCATGCTCTCGGGTCTCCGGCCGGGGTGAGACTCTTCGGCCTCTACGGGTTGGGGCAGGTGGGACCCGACGCCCGGCCCTGGGCCGCCGCCATCGCCGACGCGGTGGACGAGGCCCGTGACCTGGCGCCGGCCGGCGTCTACGTCGAGCCCAAGGGCCTGACGGTGACGCTCCACTGGCGCCAGGCTCCCGACGCGGGTCCGTGGGTGACGGCGTTCGCCGCTCGCCAGGAGCAGCAGCGGGGACTGCGGGTCTACCCCGGCCGCCTGTCGCTCGAGCTCAGGCCCCCGCTGGACGTGGACAAGGGGACGGTCCTCCGGTCGCTGACCACCGGCATGGCGGCCGTGGCCGTCTTCGGCGATGACCTGGGGGATCTTCCGGCCTTCGCTGCCGCGGCGGACATGGTGGCGCACGGTGTGGCCGCAGTCCGGGTGGCGGTGGTCGACGAGGAGACTGCCCCAGAAGTGACGGCCGAGGCGGACGTCGTCGTGCGGGGCCCCGACGGGGCGCTGGCGCTGCTGGAGCAGCTGGCGCAGGCGGCCGGCGTCAGCGGCTGAGCGGCTGCACCGCGGCGAGCTGCTCATTGAGCCAGTCCGACGCGGTGCGGGCCAGCACCAACTCCTTCAAGCGGGCGGCCCGGCTCCGGCGCTCCTCGATCCCCATCGAGAGCGCTCGATGCAAGGTGTCGGCCGTGCCGGCGACGTCGAAGGGATTGATGCCCAGGGCGGCCTCGGACAGCTCTTCCCAGGCTCCGGCCTCGTGGGAAAGGACGAGCACCCCGTCGCCCCCATTGAGGAGGGATCCCTCTTTGGCCACGAGGTTGAGGCCGTCGCGGACCGGGTTGACCAGCAGCACGTCGGAGATGGTCAGGGAGGCCAGTGAGCGCGGGCGGTCGTCTTCGACGTGGAGGACGATGGGCGTCCATGTCGCGGTCCCCCACGCGTGGTTGATCCGCTCGGCCACGTGCGTGACTTCGGCGCCCAGGGCGAGATACTCGGCCAGCCCTTGCCGCGACGGATAGACCAGCGCGACATGCACGACCTTGTCGCGCCACTCGGGGTATGCGGCGAGGAGCTCTTCGAAGGCCAGCATGCCCCGCACGATGTTCTTCGATGGCTCGACGCGGTCGACCCGCAGGATGATGCGGCGTCCACCCGTTTCGGCCCGCAGCGTCTCGACCGATCGGGCGCAGGCGGCACTCGAAGCCTCGGCGAGCAGCCCCTCGTGATCGGACGACAGTGAGGAGACGAATGTCGGTGGCGCCGTCCCGACACCGGCGAGGGCTCCCAGCGCGGGATCGGCGTAACAGGCGCGGAACGCCGCCTCCCATCGGCGCGCATGGAAGCCGCACGCGCCGAAGCCGGCCAGACCGGCGAGCAACTCTCCGGCTGCTTCTTCGGGTAGGACGCGCAGCATGTTCGGATCGGCGAAGGGGATATGGCAGAAGTGCACCGTGCGCAGATCGGGCCGGGCCCGGGCCAGCATCTGCCCGAGGAGGGAGAAGTGATAGTCCTGCACCAACACGGTCGAGTCGGCCTCCGCGTGTGCGCTCACGGTGTCCGCCACGGACTGGTTGTAGCGGCGGTAGGCGTCCCACGCCTGCCGCCAGTACCGGTCGAATCGGGGCCGACGCGGCAGATCGAAGAGGTGGTGATGGCAGTACCACAGGGTGGTGTTGGACACGACGTCGTAGGCCGCCCGGTACGTGTCGTCATCGATGACGACCGGGAGCAGCGTGAAGTTCTCGTCCGTCATGCGGCCCTGGGCGACGGCGGCGCGGTCGGCCGCGCCCATCGTCACCGAGACCCAGGTCGCTCCCGTACCGGCCAGGAGCGGCCCGATGGAGGAGACCAGGCCGCCACCGCCGGGGACCGGGTGCAGCGTGCCGTCGTCGTCGAAGCGGAAGGAGAGCGGTCCTCGATTGGAGACGACCAGCACCGGATCAGCGGGGGGCGCGTGAAAGCGCAGCCCGCAACACGTCGGTGGCCTGGCGGCGCAGCTCGTGCAGCGGGCGGTTGCGATGGATGCGCACACCCAGGTCGACTTGGGCCAGGACGCCGGGCCCGAGCTGCTGCGCCACGTCGATGAGCAGCCCTATCTCGACGCCGTAGCCGTCGGCGAAATTCACTTTTTCGAAGACCCAGCGATGCGCCGCCGTCTCGCCGGCCAGTGGTTGTCGGACATCGGAGAGTGCAGGGAAGAGCAACTCGAGCACCGGGCGCGCCACGAGCTCGGTCACCCGCCCGCCGCCCGTGGGATCGCCGTGCAGGGGTCGGGTGTAGAAGCCCTTCACCAGTGCGATGTCGTCGAAGAACAAGAGCGGACCGAGCATGCCGGTGACGAAGGCGGGCGTCGTGTTGGCCACATCCGCATCGAGGAAGACCACCACGTCGCCGCTCGACGCCGCGAGAGCGGCTGCCATGGCCTGCCCCTTCCCCCCTCCGACCTCCACGCCGTGCACCACCCGGGCGCCGGCGTCGACCGCCTGGGCCGCCGTGTCGTCGGTCGAGCTGTCGTCGAGGACGATGACCTCGTCCACCAGGCCGTTCCCGCCGGCAGAGGCCAGGAACGGTTGCACCACCGCCCGGACGACCGAGCCCACGGTGGAGCCTTCGTCACGGGCCGGGATGCACACCGAGACCGTGCGGCCGGCCTTGGCCTCGAGCACCTTGGCTGCAGGGAAGTCCGCGTGGTGGAAGGTGCGGGTACTCGGCCCTTCCTGGTCGTGTTCGCCCAACATGCCGACAGCATCGTACCCGTCGGGCGCAGGATCTACGCAGGGCGGGTGCTGGCGCGACGGCGGGGCGCCGGGCGGGATGTTGGCGGGGCGACAGCGGGATGTTGGCGCACCGGTGCGCACGGGCTACCATTGTCGGCATCATCCAGAGCGACTGAGGGACGGGCCCGTTGACGTCGCGGCAACCGTTGGACACCCACCCGGGGCCAACAGGTGCCAATGCCCGATCGATGAGGAGGACCGATGGTCGATTTTGTCACTGGGCTGCGTTGTCGGGAATGTGCGCGTTCGTTCCCCGCCGAGGCACTCCACGTCTGCGATTACTGCTTCGGACCGCTCGAGGTCGCCTACGACTACGAGCGCATTGCCGCCACGGTCAGCCGGGAGCGGATTGCCAGCGGCCCGCGCACCATCTGGCGCTACCGGGACCTCTTGCCGGTGAGCGACGACTCGCCGGTCGACCTGGGCGCGGGCTTCACCCCCCTCGTGCGCGCCGACCGCCTGGCGGCCGAGCTCGGATTGGACGAGCTCTGGATCAAGGACGACACGGCCAATCCCACCGGTTCCTTCAAGGACCGGGTGGTGTCGGTGGCGCTGACCAAGGCCCGCCAGCTCGGCTTCAAGGTCGCCGCGTGCGCCTCCACCGGCAACCTCGCCAACTCCGTCGCCGCCCACGCGGCACGCGCCGGCATGGACTCGGTCGTGCTCATCCCCCACGATCTGGAACGGGCCAAGGTGACCATGACCACGATCTACGGGGGGACCGTGATCGCCGTCGAGGGCACCTACGACGACGTCAATCGGCTGTGTGCCGAACTGACCAGCGAGCGTCCGAGCTGGGCCTTCGTCAATGTCAACGTGCGGACGTACTACGCCGAGGGCTCCAAGACCCTCGCCTTCGAGATCGCCGAGCAGCTGGGGTGGCAGGCGCCCGATCATGTCGTGGTCCCGATCGGCTCGGGCAGCCAGCTGACCAAGGTGGCCAAGGGGTTTGCCGAGCTGGGCAAGGTCGGATTGCTCGACGAGGTGCCCCACGTGCGCATTTCGGGAGCCCAGGCCGAGGGGTGCTCTCCGGTGGCCACTGCGTTCGCCCAGGGATCCGATGTCATCCGGCCGGTCAAGCCCAAGACGATCGCCAAGTCGCTGGCCATCGGCAATCCGGCCGACGGGTGGTATGCCCTCCAGACGATGCGCGAGACAGGCGGGTCCTGTGCCTCGGTGACCGACGACGAAGTGGTGGATGCAATTGGTCTGTTGGCCCGCACCGAGGGGATCTTCGCCGAGACGGCAGGGGGCGTGACGATCGCCTCGCTGGCCAAGCTGGTCGGTTCGGGGGCCATCCGGCGAGATGAGCGTGTGGTGGCCATGGTCACCGGGCACGGCCTCAAGACGGTCGAGGCACTGTCGGACTACACCGGCCCGACCGCTACCATCGCCCCCACCCTGGCCGCTTTTGATGCGGCGCTCGACCCGCACGCGCACTGACCTCACCGAGGAGAGCCACCGATGAGCTTGACCATCCGCATACCCACCCAGCTGCGCACCCTCACGGGTGGGGCGGGTGAGGTCGAAGTGGAAGCAACCAGCGTGGGGGAGGCACTCAAGGCACTCGACGCGGCCAATCCCGGCTTGGCCGACCGTCTCTTCGACGACGCCGGCGAGCTGCGCCGCTTCGTCAATGTCTTCCTGGCCGACGAGGATGTGCGATTTCTCGATGGACTTGCAACGCCAGTTGTAGACGGGCAGACCCTCTCCATCGTGCCTGCCGTCGCCGGAGGGTAGCCACTCCGGCGTCCGCTGCTCCCGGGAAGCAATCCCCTGCAATGGGGGAGTGAGCAGGGCTTCGGACCCCGCTCTTGCGCGCGGGGCCTGGGCGTGGTTTCCTATTAGCACTCGACAGATGAGAGTGCTAATGGTCCTCGATGGGCCAGCAGAACGATGGAGGAACACACCAGATGGCCAAGCTGATCGCCTTCGATGAGGATGCCCGGCGCAAGCTCGAGACCGGCATGAACAAGCTGGCGGACGCCGTACGCGTCACCCTCGGCCCCAAAGGCCGCAACGTGGTGCTCGACAAGAAGTGGGGCGCCCCGACAATCACCAACGACGGAGTCTCCATCGCCAAGGAGATCGACCTGGAGGACCCCTTCGAGAAGATCGGGGCCGAGCTGGTCAAGGAAGTCGCCAAGAAGACCGACGACGTCGCCGGTGACGGGACCACCACCGCCACCGTGCTGGCCTGGGCCATGGTCCATGAGGGCCTGCGCAACGTGGCGGCCGGGGCCAACCCGATGTCGCTGAAGCGCGGTATCGAGGCGGGCGTGGAGACCGCAGTGGCCTCGATTCACGCCATCGCCAAGGAGACAGAGTCCAGGGCGCAGATCGCCCAGGTCGCGTCCATCTCGGCCGCCGACACCGAGATCGGCGAGATGATCTCCGAGGCCATCGACAAGGTGGGCAAGGACGGGGTCATCACCGTCGAGGAGTCCCAGACCTTCGGCATGGACATGGACCTGGTCGAGGGCATGCGCTTCGACAAGGGCTACATCGCCCCCTACTTCGTGACCGACCCCGAGCGCATGGAGGCCGTCCTCGAGGACGCCTACGTCCTCCTCGTCGGCTCCAAGATCACCGCCGTGCGCGACCTGCTGCCGGTGCTCGAGAAGGTCATGCAGGGCGGGAAGCCACTGCTGATCATCGCCGAGGACGTCGAGGGCGAGGCCCTGGCCACGCTGGTCGTCAACAAGATCCGTGGCACCTTCCGCTCGGTCGCCGTCAAGGCCCCCGGCTTCGGCGAGCGCCGCAAGGCGATGCTGCAGGACATCGCCATTCTCACCGGCGGCCAAGTGGTCACCGAAGAGGTCGGCCTGAAGTTGGAGAACGTCACCATCGACCTGCTGGGCACCGCCCGCAAGGTGGTCATCACCAAGGACGAGACGACCATCGTCGAGGGCGCCGGGACGGAGGCCGACATCAAGGGCCGGATCAACCAGATCAAGGCCGAGATAGAGAACACCGACTCGGACTACGACCGCGAGAAGCTGCAGGAGCGGCTGGCCAAGCTTTCCGGCGGAGTGGCCGTGATCAAGGTCGGCGCAGCCACCGAGGTCGAGCTCAAGGAGAAGAAGCACCGCATTGAGGACGCCGTCTCGACGACCAAGGCGGCCATCGAAGAGGGCGTCGTCCCCGGTGGAGGTGTGGCCCTGTTGCGTGCACAGGTGGCCGTCCTCGAGCGGGCCGAGAAGCTCGAAGGCGACGAGGCGACCGGGGCCCGCATTGTGGCCAAGGCGGTCGAAGAGCCGCTGAAGCAGATCGCCGTGAACGCCGGCCTCGAAGGTGGCGTCATCGTCGACAAGGTGCGCAACCTCAAGGGCGCCCATGGTCTCAACGCCGCCACCGGCGAGTACGTAGACCTCTTCAAGGACGGCGTCATCGACGCCGCCAAGGTGACCCGCTCGGCGTTGCAGAATGCGGCCTCTATCGCGGCCCTGTTCCTCACCGTCGAAGCCGTCATCGTGGACAAGCCCGAAGAGAGCGCCGGCGCAATGGCTGGCGGCGGGATGGACGACTACTAAACCCGACTACATCCGGCCAACGCCGTTCACGCAGGTACGCCTGCGCGAACCAGTACTGCACGCGACAGGGGCGCCCTTCGGGGCGCTTCTGCGCGTTGGGGGGCGGGTGGGGGCCGGCGGACC
>ODAK010006622.1_pt1 | contig 11663 bp, 10 predicted proteins | sample 1539591 | NCBI WGS metagenome assembly ODAK01 (sample SAMEA3539303, study PRJEB22396) | soil metagenome | biome: tundra; feature: field; material: soil | place: USA | collected 2010-05 | depth 0.15 m | reverse complement strand
GGATGCCGTGGGAGGGATGGATCCAAAGACCGCTTCCGCGCGGGAAGTGCGATGAGTCGGTAGCCATGAGGCCGCGAAAGCGAGACCAGTGCGTGCGCGCGACTCTGAGATCGGTGGCGAGATAGGTAGCGCGCGTGCGGTTAAAAGCGTAGGCAGTAGGAGGGAGCGTCTTCAATCTGGCAGGGCTCTCTGGAAAGGGTAGGGGTCCTTCGACTCCACAGGTCGATGCGCTTCGCGAATCGGCCTGCTCCGCTCAGGATGACTCGCTGTGAATTTTTCGATCAGCGTTTGCCTCCGCCAGTGATGGGGAGAAGCAGACGCATCAACTGAATTACGGCCGGCCCGACGGTAACGAAGATCAGGGAGGGCATCACGAACAGGACGAGCGGGATGATCATTTTGACGGTTGTCTTGGCGGCCTGTTCTTCGGCGCGCTGGCGGCGCTCGGTGCGCAGCGAATCGGAGTGGACACGCAAGGCCTGGGCCACACTGGTTCCGAAACGATCGGTCTGAATGAGAGTGCCCACCAGCGAGCGCACGTCCTCGACACCGGTGCGCGCGGCCAGATTGCGCAGAGCCTCGGCGCGGGGTTTGCCGGCGCGCGTTTCCAGGTCGAAGAGGTGGAGTTCATCGCTGAGTTCGGGGTGGGCGTGGCTGAGATCATTGCCCACGCGGGTCATGGCCTGATCGAGGGGAAGGCCGGCCTCGACGCAAATTACGGTCAAGTCGAGCGCATCGGGAAGCCCGAGGCGAATCCGCAACTGGCGCTCCTTCATTTTTCGCTTCAGCAGAAACCGGGGAATGAAAAAACCAAAGGCGAACGCGCCGAGCATTAGCAGGGGCGAACTGAATCCTGAAAATAGAACGACGGAGATGACGGCAACGGCGGCGCACAGGACGCGAAGGCCGCGGTAGATCGAGACGTGCTGGGCGTCACGATATCCCGCCTGGATTAACCAGGCGCGGGTCTTGGAAACGTCGGCGGGCGAGACGGGCAAGGCGCGACTCAGTGGGTCGAGAGCCTGCTGGAAGCGCTCGCGCATGGGGGCCTTGGGCTGCGCTTTGGTGGGCTGCCAACCGATTTCGCGCAGGCGGGAGCCGAGCATCGAGGACGGAGCAACGGTGGCCGCTCCGAAGGCGAAAACCACCACCGCAATGCTGAGGAAAACGAGAATGGCGAGGGTGAGTGCCATGACTCAGACCTGAATCCTGATAATTTTTCTGATCACGAAATATCCCATGGTCTGCAGGGCAATGCCGGCGACGATCAAGGTGTGTCCGAGAGGGTCAGTAAACAGGGGCTGGATAAAGCCGGGGTTGAGCACCTGCATGAACACCACGATGGTGGGCGGCAAGGCCATGAGCAAGAACATGGTGAGGCGCCCTTGCGCCGTGTGGACGCGGACCTGGCGGAGAATTTTGAAGCGTTCGCGGATGACGTAGGACAGGTTGTCGAGGATCTCGGCAAGATTGCCGCCCGTTTCGCGTTGCAACATGACGGCCGTCACAAAGAATTTTACGTCGACCAGCGGAACCCTCTCGGTAAGGTTGATGAGAGCGTCGCGCACCGGAAGTCCAAATTTCTGTTCTTCATAAAGCTGGCGGAATTCGCCGGCCACGGGTTCGGCGAGTTCACTGGCAATCATCTCAAGCGCGGTGGTAAAGGCGTGGCCGGCGCGCACGGCGCGGGAAAGAGTGTCGATGGCTTCCGGGAACTTCTCCTCAAACTTCTGGAAGCGCCGGGTGCGCATGTGCGAAGCATAAGCGTAAGGGACGAAAAAGCCGAGCAAGGCGCCGGCCCAGCCGAAGATCAGGTTGCGGCCGGCGATGAAAGCGATGGCGCCGAGGATCAGCGATGCCACGGCGCAAAGCATCAGGAAATTTCCGGCGCGAATGTCGACGTTGCCCTGCGCGAGCATTTTTTGCAGAAGGGAGACGCGTTCGGAGCGGCGCAGCAGGGTATCGAACGCCGGGATCCGGCTGAGCATTTCATCGCGAAGAAGGGCGAGCTCCAGCGGGGCGCGGTCGGCGGTTTTGTCAACGGTGGCGAGGCGATCGCGGAGAGTGCGAGCCTGAGCTTTGCGCTCATCCAGTAGCGACATGCCGGCAAAGGCCGCGACCGTAACGATCACAAATACCAGCAAGGCGATAAAGAACAGCATCTGCTAGACCTCCAACCGGGACTCGAAGAGCGTGGGACTGAGGCGGCAGCCGGCGGTGGCGAGGCGTTCGGCGAAATGCGGGGGACGGCCGGTGGAATGGAAGACGCCGCGAACGTGTCCCGTTTCGTCGATTCCGCTGCGCTCGAACACGAAGACGTCCTGCATGACGATCATGTCATTATCCATGCCGGTGATTTCGGAGATGGTGAGTACTTTGCGGGTGCCATCGGACAGGCGCGCAATCTGGACCACGGCGTGAATGGCATTCGCAACCTGTTGCCGTATGGCACGCTCGGGAATGTTGAGGTTGGCCATGGAGACCATGTTTTCGACGCGGTTCAGGGCATCGCGCGGGGAGTTGGCGTGGACCGTGGTCAGCGAACCTTCGTGACCGGTATTCATGGCCTGGAGCATGTCAAAGGCTTCTTCGCCGCGCACCTCGCCCACCACGATGCGATCGGGACGCATACGAAGACTGTTAATGACCAACTGGCGCATGCGCACGGAACCCTTGCCTTCGATGTTGGGCGGGCGCGTCTCCAGGCGTACGACGTGCTCCTGCTTGAGCTGCAATTCGGCCGCGTCCTCGATGGTGACGATGCGTTCGGAATTCGGGATGTATCCGGAGAGGACGTTGAGCAGAGTGGTTTTGCCGGCGCCCGTTCCACCGGAGATGAGGAGGTTCAGGCGTCCCTTGACCATGGCCGCGAGCAGTTCGAGCATGGAGTCGGTCAGGGTTTTATTTTCGATCATGTTGCGCGCGGTGACCGGATCGCGGCCAAAGCGGCGGATGGAAAGGCAGGCTCCATCCAATGCGAGCGGGGGAATAATGGCATTGACGCGGGAGCCATCCTGAAGGCGGGCGTCGACCATCGGCGAAGATTCGTCGACGCGGCGGCCGATGCGGGACACGATGCGGTCAATGATCTGCATCAGGTGCTGGTTGTCCTTGAAGGACAGTCCGGTAATTTCGAGTTTGCCGGCGCGTTCGACGTATACACGGTCAAAGCGATTGACCAGGATGTCGGAGACGGTGGGATCCTTGAGGAGCGGCTCGAGAGGACCGAGACCAAAGATTTCGTCGAGGATTTCCCGGGAGAGGCGTTCGCGCTCGGCGAAACTGAGAGGCACGGCTTCGCCGTTCACCGAGTTGCGGATCAGAACGAGAACTTCCTCGCGCGCCGCATCGCCGGTGGATCGCCCAAGTTTTTCAAGGTCAAGACGATCGAGGATCTTGCGATGCAGGTCGGCTTTGACCTGCTGGTATTCGGTCCTCTCGAACGCCTGCACGTTTGCCATAGGTGTTAAACCGTCTTAAACAGCGACCATGCGCGGCGTTTCACGTCCAGATCGTCTTTCGTTAGAAGTTGCGCCAGTCCGGTAATGGAGCGGGCCAGTTCCGTGTTTCCCGCCTGCATGAGCGGGACGCCGCGATCGATGGCGGCGGCGACGGCGAAGTACTGATTCGGGATCCGCCACAGCACGGGGGCGCCGATTGCGGACTCCGTTTCGACTTCATTGAAGCCCCCGACTTTGCGGTATCGGTTCAGCACCAACGCAAAGCGATCCCGGGAACCACTTTCGCCGAGATACTGTGCAACCCTGCCGGCGCTCCACAGGGAAGCGACATCGGCGTGGGCGATGAGCAAAATCTTTTCCGACAGGTTGCCGACCAGGCGGGTGACGCTGTCGAGGCGGGAGGAAGCGTCCACGACCACGTAGTGAAACATCCCGCCGATCATGTCGAACAAGCGGGCGAAGTCGGAAGCGGCGGGCTCAATGGCGATAGGCGTACCCGCTCCGGCCAGGACTTGCAGGCCGCGATCGTGACGAGCCATGAAGCTGTCGAGCAGAGACGAATCCAGACGATGCAGATTGGTGATGGCGTCGGAGATTGTAAAGGCGGGCTTCAGTTTGAGATGGAGAGCGCAGTGTCCGAGCGGCGCAAGATCCACCAGCGCCGTGCTGGGATGAATCGACTGCAAAGCCAAAGCGAGATTGACGGCGACGGTGGTAGCGCCGCTGCCGCCTTTGGCATTGACGACCGTGAAGACTTTGCCGCGCGAAGTTTCGCGTCCCGGCTTGCGCCGGGTTGCCGTAAGGCGGATGAATGCCTCGATCAGATCGGTGGTCGTCGTGGGCCGCTCGATGAATTCGCGAACTCCCGCTCGCATGGCGCTCACGATCAACTGGGGTTGAGTCATCGGGCCGACAACAAAAACGGCCGCGGAGGAAAGTTCCTGATGGAGTAGCTCGATGGCGCGCAGGGCGCCAGCAATTCCATCGACGGCGATATCGACCAGAATCACATCGGGCGCAAAAGCCTGGGTCTTGCGGAGGATGGGATCGCTCGCGGCCGAGGGCAAGGTCGCGTTGACGCATACGGTGCGGGCCACACTGGTCCCATCCACCAGCACCTGAAGCACGGCACGCTGATCGTTATCGGTGGCGAATATGGCTACTGTTAGCTCCGGCATCCCTCAGTCCCACTGACCTCTCTAATCTCTCCCGATTGCGGTGCCATCTTTGCCGCAATCACTTGCTGGTATCTGCAGCCTTTTTTCCATCGAACTTCTTATGATCCAGAAAGGGTAGGGGAGTCGCCGGACCCTTTGGCTCCTGTCCGCTTGGCGAAATGCGGCGCGCCGTGCACAGAACCATCAACTCCGAATTGCTTTTCTGCGCGCTCTTGCTTCTGAAGAAATTGCCCAGGATCGGGATATCGCCCAGCCCCGGAATCTTGTCCACAATATTGGTGACCCGATTATCCATCAACCCGGCAATGACGAAACTCTGGCCGTCCTGCAATTCAAACTCGGTATCGGCCTTGCGCGTGCTGAGTGCGGGGATGGTGGTCCCGGAGATGATAACGGCGTTCGCGAAGTCCAGCGTACTCACCTCGGGAATGACGTGCAGGTGAATGTTGCCATTCGGCTGAATCACCGGGGTGAACCTCAGGCGGACACCAAATTCCCGAAACTGGATCGTGACGGTCGAGATCCCCGTGGCACCGGGCTGCACGACGGGGAAGGGAAATTCTCCGCCCGCCAGGAAACTGGATTCCTTGCCATTGACGGCAATCAGGTTGGGCTCGGCCAGAATCTGCAGGAGATTCCTTGCCTGCAACGCCTCGATCACGCCCCCCAGGTGAACCTGGGGATTAAAGAAAAACAGGTTGAGGAAGTTCGTTATCGAGGTCGTCGTGGTGGTGGTACCCGTACCGCCCGTAGCGGTGATGGGCCCGGGGGTGACTCCGCCGAACTGGCCGGTCGTAATGGTGCCTTGGGTATTGCCCGCGCCGGTCGAGAACATATTAATGCCAAGCTGCATGAGCGCGCTGCGATCGACTTCGGCGAACTTCACTTCCAGGAGAATCTCATCGGCTCCAACCGGGCCAAAGGTCAGTACGTTCACCACGTTCTTGGAATAGGCCGAGGCCAGGGCGCCGGCGTGTTTGGCGACGTCCTCGGTAGTTACGTGTCCGGAGAGAACAATCGCGGAGCGCGACGGGGTGACATCGATTTTTTCGTTCGGGAAAACTTTATGAATCTCTTCGGTAGCGGCGGTGATATCGACATCCACGCGCAGATCGAAACTGCGGGAGCGCTCCGCCTCATCCCAGATCAGCAAGGAGATTTCCCCGGGGGCAAGTCCGTTGACCAGCACCTGGGTGGGCGTGACGACCAACGCATCGGCTACGGAGGGATCGGTGACTGAAACGCGCTTGAGTCTCTCAGTCGTGTTGATGAGCAGTGACTTGCCAACCATGACACGCAAGGGCGCAGCTCCGGGAGTTTCGGTGGAATTCGGTGCCGTTGCGGTAGGCGTGGATGGGGAAACCGCGGGCGGGACATTCTCCTGAGACGAAGCCGCTAGCGGAGATGGAGGTGGAGCGCCATCGGCCGCAGGGTGTGCGAAGAGCGGAGTCGCAGAGAGAACCAGCGCGGCTGTGACGAGTACGAGAAATTTCATGAATACGACCTTATGCGAGGAAAGCCGAAGCAATTCCTCGAGGCAATGAGCGGACGCGAATCGTTGCGGCATCGATCGATTACTTGCTTTGATCCCCGAACTTGGTTTCATCTCGTTTGCTGCCCCGAATCATTTCTACCTGGTAAGGCAAAGGCTGAGAAGGAGGCGCAGCCTTCGCGACCATCTTATGAGTCTTGGGCTTGGCATCAGTCGCGGCCGGCGCCTTGCCGGGATACAGGGAACTTTCCCGGGTCGCGCCGCTGGCGCCCTTTTTTGTGTCCAGCGGGTTGCGCAGCGCCAACTGGATTCGCCCTTCCTGGGAAGCGAGGGTGAGCTTCTGCGCATCGTCGGGCGAGACCAGCAGCGTGATCACCGGAGCATTCTGAGTTTCGCCAGTTACGATGCGATCCAGAAGACTTCTGCCGACCGCGATGACCGCTACATTTTCAAGGACGGTGGTAGTCTGACGCTCATTGCCCTCGCTGCCGGTGGCGAGCACATCCACGCGCGTGCCGGGCTGGACAAAGCCAGCCACGGAAACTACATCGTTCACGCGGACCGAAACGGCGCGCATGCCGGGCGGAATCATCGAAGGCAGGCCGGAGCCCGCGTCCTCGGCAGCCAGTTTGCTGGGCAGAATGAAATCGCCTTGACCAATGGGAAGAACCGCGCCGCGTCCGAGCACCTGCGATTTCCGGGAGTAGGCATTGGGAGGAACGCTGGACTGCGGTAATACGGCCAGGCGGAGGTCGTGATCTCCCAATTTTGAACCGACCTGGATATCATCGGCCGCGACCACTACCTGCACGGAACGTTCATTGTTTGCGCCCGTGTAGGCTCGTAGCTTGTTATACACGGTGAAGCTCACAAGGAGGCCGACGGCAAGAGCCAAGCCTCCGATCATCAATAGACGACTTCGGTTCATTCCACTCCTTACTTAATCAGGTCGGACCCTCGTCGCGTCACTGCGGGCGTAAGTTTGGCGAGCGCGATTCGGATCTCCGCACGGCCTGGCATTACTTGGTAGTCGAAATTCCGCTAGCGACCTGCGAGAACACAAGGTTCGCGTTGGTGCCGATCAGGCGGATGGTGCCGATCACAATCACGAGAATCACCGCGAGCATGACTGCGTATTCGGCGATGTCCTGGCCCTCTTCGTTGCGCCACAAGAACTTAACGAAATCTGTCATTCTAGTCTCCTCAAGAACTTAGCCAGAGTTGTGAAGCAAACCGGTGTTCTCTTCCAGACAACCCCAGGCCCTCCGTGACAGGCACACGTCAATCCCTGGCAGCGGCGTTCGTCGTTTCTCGATATGGGCGAAAAGTCGGAAGCAATCTCGTTACGCGCTCTTAGTTTCGCAGATTCGGCCCGCCTCTGCTAAACATTTTTTTCATTTTTATGGTCGTTTTGGCGATAGTGCCGACGATCGTGCCGGGGATGTTGCCGCGGGTAAACGCCCGTGGGGGATGGACATACGGTTCCGGACAAAGATCGAGGCTTGGGAATCGTGGTAGGGGGCGTTCCAGCCGGGGTCGAGGAAAAGGGCTTGGGCGAGCGCGGAATTGGGAGGGATGAGTACGGTTTGGACATTCCAGTCGTCGAGGGCTGCCCGCCAACCTTTGTGTAACTGGACCGCGCTGTCGCACTGTTTCAGGATGTTGTCGCCGTAGAGATCGGATCGGCCGTCCACGAATACCCGATATTGCGGGTAGAGTTTCCAGATCGCGTAACCTCCCCAGTCATAGTAGGCGAAAAGCCTGCCGGGCTGATCGGGGTTGTTGGTTCGCAAAAACGCGACCGCTTCGCGAGGGAACTGATCCGCCTCCCGGAGGTTCTGGCTGCGCGCAAGATTGGTCCATCGCGCCAAGGCAAAGGCAGCCAGCAGCAGGAGCGCGGCCCAGTTGAAGAGTGGGCGAAGTCCTTTTCCGGGAGGATGGGGCGCTGAAAGCTGCGGGGCTGGCGATAAATGCGACAGCGACTGAGCGATCACGGGGATGGCCACCAGCATGAAGATGGGGATGTGGCGGGCCGCATCCAGCGCGGACAGAAACATGAACAGCAATGGCAAGAAGACGCGTCCTCTGATTTGGAAGCGGGACCCGGCCAGGGCGGCCATGAGCAGCAGGAAAACCAACAGGCAGGGAAAGTACATCCATTGGTGAAAGTCAGGAGAAAACCACTCGACAATGAACAAGCGCATCCCGGGTGAGCGTAGGGTATCGAGCGGGTAGCGATAGAGTTGTGTGCCACTGGGATTGAGAGGGACGAGCGCCAGGCACGCAAGCATCGCAAGGAGGATGCGAATGACGTTGGGACGAGCCTTCGCCCAGGGCGTGGTTCCGTTGGCCGCTTCTAGGACTAGGCCGGCAGCATAAAGGAGCATAAGCACGGGACCGATTGCGAAGCCAGCATGCAGGTTCAGCCATAGCAGAAACAGAGGAGGAATCCAGAGCAGCAGGCGAGGCCGGTCCTCGGCCCGTTCCAGCAACCAAAGAAAGATGCTGGCGAACAGAAAAGTAAATGTCTGGGGACGCGTTCCCCAGCAGGGCGCGGATGCCCAGGCGCCGAGAACCGTCGCTGCCGCCGCCCAGTGGGGCTGTGCAGGGCAGCGCCAATACAAAAGCAGGAACCCCGCCGTCGTGACGAATGATGAAAATACGATCAACGCACTCGCGCCGCCGCGCTTCCAGAGTCCGTAAAAGATAACCTCCGACAACCATTCGTGAGATACCCACGAACTTCCACCTCGGGTAAATGAGAAGGGATCGGTGTGAGGCACGTGGCTGGTCTCGATGATCCACTGGCCGGTACGGAGATGCCACCAGAGATCGGGGTCGGTGGCGGGGCGCGCCGTCATGGCGAGAAGGCCGAGGAGCAGAATTCCGGCGAATACCACGCGATTGTTCCATGTCGAATTAGCAGGCGTTAGCATCTGCCGGGATTATAGAATCAGTGGTCGAAACGACTGGCTATGACTTATACCCCTTCGGCCCGGAAAAGGAATTTCCTGATCGCGGCCTTTCTGTTCGCCATGGCCTTTTGTAACCTGACGCCCTTGTATTGGGTTGTGCCTCGTCTGCGAAAGGGCTATCAGGATTTCGCAATCTACTACGTGAGTGGGCGGCTTCTGCACGAAGGCCGTTCTAAAGTACTTTATGACCTCGATGTTCAATTCAAGGAACAACTCACGTTTGCCCCCGATGTTCCTATCCGGCTCGGAGCCTTGCCCTTCAATCACCCACCGTTTGAGGCGCTGCTGTTCGTCCCGTTTACATTCTTAGGATTCTGGCCAGCCTATCTTGTTTGGACGAGCATGAGCTTGATCATGTTGGTAGCGAGTGTGGGCCTGCTCAGGCGGTTTTCGCCAATTCGAGAAGTTCACCCCGCTCTGCTCGGCTTGGGCGTGCTGGCCTTTTTCCCGCTGATGAACGGTCTGCTTCAGGGACAAGACGCGATTTTGTTAATGTTCCTGGCGGTGCTGGCGTTGAGGTGCCTGGATCGGGGATTAGACATAGCCGCCGGGGCGTGGTTGGGGGCCGGTCTTTTCCGGCCGCACATGGTTATAGGTTTGGTGCTCCTGCTCGCTGCCAGACGTTGGCGCGTGCTGGTGGGCTTTGCCGCCGTCGGTCTTGTGCTGACGGGCATCGGGGTGGCGATCATGGGATGGAGATGGCCTCTGGAGTACGTTCGGTTTGTTTCGTTCGTAGAGCAGGCAGGCTCGATTGAGCCCGAGGTCGTGCCGAATCTTCGAGGGCTGGGTGGCACGCTCGTGGGTCATTTCTCCAAGCCGGCGGCATGGCTATTGATTTCGGCGTCATCAGTTGGAGTTTTTGTCCTGGCGCTGCTCAGAATCCGTGGTGGGAACGATTCGGCGAGCCATAATTTTTGCCTGGCAAGCGTGACATGCATCCTTATAAGCTTTCACGCACTCTCGTATGAGTTGACCCTGCTGCTGCCGCTCGTTCTCTTCCTGCTGAGCGCCGCGGTGACAGCTAAAACGCAGGAATACGGAACAGGACGCCTTCTGCTCCTGTTCTTGATGTTCCTTACGCCGCTCTATGTTTTCTTGTTGTGGGATGTCAAACTCTTCTTCTTCTTTGGCGTGGTTGTTCTATGGCTCTTTTTCAGACTTCTTCGGGCACCAGCGTCCGCGACGGAGCCGGCCTGAGCATGCGTAGCGCATCGATGGGCCGCTGGAGAGCCTGGCTGGTGATAGGAGCCGTGGTTTGCGCGGCGGGAACATGGCTTTATGCCAGCCGTGTGCTGTTCCGATACCAGTTCGGCGATGTTGCGCTCCACGGCCGTCCGCGCGGAAATTTTTCCGACCTTTATCCCCGATGGGTGGGGGCAAGGGAATTGCTTTTGCATGGCCGCGACCCGTACACGATGGAAGTCACGCGCGAAATTCAGGTGGGATTTTACGGCCGCGTACTCGGACCCGACTCGCCTGGAATAGGTCACGCTTACCAGCAGGGATTCTATTACCCCGTCTACATCGCCTTCGGCCTTGCGCCTACGCTCCGCTTTCCATTTGCGAGTGTGCAGAAGGGATTCTTCTGGGTATTGCTAGGGCTGAGCGTGGTCATGGTTCCGTTGTGGCTAAGGGTGCTGCGCTGGTCTACGCCGCTGTGGGGGCAGGCGGCGCTGATTATTCTTAGCACTGGCACCTTACCGGTCATGCAGGGCCTAAAGCTTCAGCAGATGACACTGGTCGTATTTGCCCTGCTGGCGATTGCAATGGTTCTGCTCAGTTCGGATCACCAGATTCCCGCCGGCATTTTGCTGGCGCTCGCCACGATCAAACCACAACTGGTCTGGTTGGTCTTGTTCTGGTTGATGATCTGGACCCTGGCCGACTGGCGGCGCCGTTATCGTTGGGCCGCCTCGTTCCTCCTCGCCATGGCTATGCTGTGTGCTGTCTCGGAGTGGTACCTGCCACACTGGATTTCTCGCTTCTGGCAATCGGTTCGAGAATATCGCAGCTACACCGGGGAAATGTCGGTCATGGATATGGAGATTGGCAGTCCATGGAGCCGGGCCATTGAACTCGCGGCATTGGCGATCATGACTGCGGTTTGCTGGAAAGAGCGGCGGGAGGCGGCGAATAGCGAAGCTTTTGCCTTCACGGTTAGCCTGGTGCTGGCCATTACTGTTCTTGTCGTGCCAAGCTATGGTCCCTACAATCAGGTGCTCTTGCTTCCGGCATTGTTGGTCATGCTCAAAGAGCGGCGCGCAATCTGGCATAGGAGCCTCGGAACTCGCGCTCTGTCGGCGATCGTGATTGGCTTGCTCGGCTGGCAGTGGTTCTGGTGCGCTCTGTTAGCAACTCTTTCCTTTGTTTTGCCGGTTGGGACGGTTGAGCGCGCCCATCAAATCCCTTTGTGGACGGTGCTGGTGACCCCGTTGGGGGTGGCGGCGGCAATGCTGGTTTCTGGAAGGCAGGGGATTTTTGACGCGTCGGGAGAGCCGACTGCGTCGTAGAATGCTGTGGGGGCCCGTGTCAGTCACGGACGTGATTGGCGGGGCGG
>ODAK010006620.1_pt1 | contig 11664 bp, 9 predicted proteins | sample 1539591 | NCBI WGS metagenome assembly ODAK01 (sample SAMEA3539303, study PRJEB22396) | soil metagenome | biome: tundra; feature: field; material: soil | place: USA | collected 2010-05 | depth 0.15 m | reverse complement strand
TCCTGAGCTCCTTGTCTGCCGCTTCTTGCCCACCGGGGCGAGCCAATTGGCAGTGGCTCCTCTGGTTTCGGGACAAGTTCGCACTACAGATTAGTACTACAGTTGGAGATCGCCGAATTCGGAGGGAGCGGGGGTTTTAACCCCCGGAAAAGACGCGAATTTGCACGGCCTTCAGGCCCGGGCTTTTGTCTTCTTCCTCCCGCAGGAATCATCTACAACTGTAGTGTTAGCGATATGTTTCTTCGGTAGCGAATGAGCGTATCCGGCAGCCATAAGCACCGTTATTCATAGGGCAAAATCCGCCTCAGCCCGTTTACTTTCTCGACAGTCACCCGTTAGTGATTACTTTCAGCGTTACCTAAGATTCCTTGCTATTCGGCCCAAAAACTCCTAGATTCGCTGCGTGGGCAGTTCTGGGGGAGGGCTGCTCTAGCGCCCGTGGTCCTTTGGGGATCCGGGCGCTTCTGTTTGCTCCTCGGGTTTGACGGCGACGCGTTAAGAGGCATGTTTTCCTATTCCCTTAGAGTCGAGGTGTTGGTTCGATTATTGCCGTTATGTTGCAGGCACAACTTGCGACTTTGGTGACGGCTACCGCATCTTATGGAAGCGGGGTTGAAGGTACACTCGTAAGAGGGCAATAGCCGTAAGGAGGATCATGTCAGGTTCCGGAGTGCTTGAAGTAAGCGATGCAACGTTCGACCAGGAAGTGCTGCGCAGCGAGCAGCCGGTTCTGGTGGATTTCTGGGCCGTCTGGTGCGGCCCGTGCAAGGCAATTGGACCGATAGTGGATGGCATGGCTGCGACGTATGCGGGCAGACTGAAGGTGGCCAAGGTGAATGTGGACGAAAACGGCGCCACACCGTCGCGTTATGGAATTCGCGGCATTCCCGCGCTGCTGTTTTTCAAGGGCGGCAAGGTGACCGACCAGGTGGTCGGGTATGTTCCCCAGGAAGTGATCGATGAGAAAGTGAAGCGTCTTCTGGCATAAGAAGACGGCAAAGCAAATGGAAACGGCCCGGCACAGCAGCGGGGCCGTTTTTGCGTATGTTCATAACTGTACTTGCGCAGGACGCCGAGGACGTCTGCTCATCTGCTCTCCTCTCCCCAGCCATCCAGGCCGCGGGCGAAAAGAACTTCCACTTAAACCCCTGTCCGAATTTGCTGAGCCGGCACACCGGCCAAGTCCATTGCGCCTCGGCACATGATTCAGCTATTCTGGGTATGTCATTTCTCAAAGTCCCCGCTTGACTTGCTCCCATCACGCGTCTCCGTTCACCACGATTGGTCCTCTAATTGAGAACCGTGGAAGCCGGTCGTGCAGTGACAATGCTGACAGGCCCTTGCCTTTGAATGGTCTGTTGACGGTCCCGGCCCGCAATAGGCAGCAAGTAAGGTTTCTGCCTGTAGAATAGAAGCAGAAAGGCTATAAAATTCGAGCTCCGGCAGGAATACATGCCTCCAGATGATTCGCTTTCCGAACCTCAAGAGCACGCCAATCCTGCTCTGGCGCCGCAAGCCGCCGGACAAGGTACAAAGGATGACGATGAGATTTTCCTGCTGGATGTTCTGATTGTTCTTGCCGAGCAGAAACGCATGATCCTATGGGTGACGGCAGTCTTCGCAATCGTCGCAATCTTCATTTCGTTTATCCTTCCCAAGCGCTACACTGCGACACTGACCCTTATGCCCCCGGAGCGGAGCTCCTCCATGGGCGCCGCACTCGCCCCCCAGCTCGGCAACCTTGGTGCTATGGCTGCTCTGGCTGGTGGTGGTCTCGGCCTCAAGAACCCAAACGACATGTTCGTTGCAATGTTCAAAAGCCGCACTGTTGAAGAAGCTATGATCCAGCGCTTCGGCTTGATGCAGGAGTATCACAAGCGGTATGTTTCCGATGCGCGTAAGACCTTCGAAAAACGTGCGACCGTCGATGGCAGGGGCAAGGATGGCCTGATTCATATTTCGGTCGAGGATAGCGACCCTGGACGCGCTGCCGAACTCGCCAACGGCTATGTGGATCAATTTCGCATCCTATCTCAACATCTCGCCATCACCGAAGCCTCGCAGCGCAGACTCTTCTTCGAGCGAGAGCTTGAACAGGCGAAGGATAATCTTGCCAAAGCCGAAGAAGCCCTTAAGCAAACAGAACAAACCACAGGAATGATCCATCTCGACAGCCAGACGCGCGTCTTGATCGGATCGGCCGCATCACTCCGTGCGCAGATCACAGCGCGGGAAGTGCTGATTCGGGGAATGCAGACGTATGCAGCCGGCGAAAACGCCGGCTTGGTGCAGGCGCAGCGGGAGCTGGAGGGTATGCGCGCACAGTTGGCAAAAATGGGCGGCTCCGAAGAGAATACCGGCGGTGATCTCCTGGTCCCCAAAGGACGGGTTCCCGCGGTGGGTCTCGCATACGTCCGAAAGCTGCGCGACGTCAAGTACAACGAGACCATCTTCGAGATTCTGGCTCGACAGTTCGAGATCGCCAAGCTGGACGAGGCCAAACAGGGTGCGCTGATACAAGTGGTGGATCCAGCAATCCCCCCCGACAAACGATCCTTCCCTAAGCGCTTACTCATCGTTATCTGCGCCACCGCCTTGGGGTTCTTCTTTGCGACCTTTCTAGTACTGGTTCAGGCCAGCCTCAACCGCATAAAAGAGAATCCCGATGCGGCTGCAAAGTTCGCGGAACTCAAGCGAGCCTTGGTCATAAGAAAATCGAGCGCAGCCTGAAGAGGCGTTGACCTCTTACGGGACGATCAAGGATCTGGGATGAGTTTTCGAAGAAACAATGGTGGCATCATAACGGACAAATCAAATCAGATATCTGTCGTCCCAACAGAGGCGGCTACGCACACCGAGGTCAGGAGGCTGACCAGCGGGTCGTTGCTGGCTCGCAATACGATCTGGAACATTGTTGGCCAGATTTCGCCGATGGCGGTCGGCCTCTTTGCGATCCCCCGGCTCATTCATGCGCTCGGAACGGATCGGTTTGGCGCATTGACAATTGCCTGGGTGGTCGTTGGGTACTTCAGCTTATTCGATCTTGGGCTAGGCCGGGCCATGACCAATTTGGTCGCACAGAAACTTGCCACCGGGGGCGACCATGAACTCCACGCGATCATCTGGACAACGAATCTGCTCATGGGGGCGTTGGGAATCCTGGGCGCGATTGTGCTTGCTCTGTTGTCACCTGTGCTCGTTCACGACTTGCTGAAGACGCCGCACGCGCTTCAGGTTGAGGCCACAAGAGGATTCTATTTACTGAGTTTGTCGGTACCCTTTGTGATCAGCACCGCGGGGTTCCGCGGGATACTCGAAGCGCGACAAAAGTTCGGAATCATCAATGTCGTGCGCGTGCCAATGGGAATTGCTACATTCGCCGCTCCTCTGCTTGTGTTGCCTTGGTCGAAGGACCTGACTGCAGTGATCGGCATTCTGGTGATTGCGCGAATTATGTTCTGGTTCGTTTACGCTTGTCTGGCGCTGCGCGACATGCCGTTCCTCCTCCGCGGCATCGTGATCGATAAAAACATCCTTCCCATGTTGTTCAGCTTCGGTGCGTGGATGACTGTGTCCAATATTGTTTCTCCGGTCATGGCCTACCTGGATCGCTTCCTGGTCGGCATGTTGTTGTCACTTTCCGCCGTGGCATACTATGCCATTCCTTTTGAAATTGTCACGAAGGTGCTGATTCTTCCCATGGCGATTGTCGGGGTCTTGTTTCCCGCGTTCTCTTCCGCACTGGCAGCAGACCGTGAGCGTGCAGGAGAGATATTTCGCCGCTCAGTGAAGTATGTTGCCCTGGTGCTGTTTCCTCTAACGTTGCTTATGGTGATCTTCGCCCAAAACGGCCTAACCATCTGGCTGGGGCCGGCCATCGCCAGTCACAGTACCCGCGTGATGCAGTGGTTGTCGATTGGAGTTTTCGCCAACGGCATTGCCGCGCTGCCTTTCGCGCTGGTGCAAGGCGCTGGACGTGCTGATATCACGGGCAAGCTCCACCTTCTCGAACTGCCGTTCTACCTCTTGGCCGTGTGGCTCTTGACGAATCATTTCGGCATTGAAGGCACCGCAATCGCATGGACCATTCGAGTGATCGTCGACTGCGTCCTCCTCTTTTGGGCGGTAGACCGGTTTGTGGGCAGGGTGCCACGGGCGAGGACAACCCTTATTGGGATCGGTTCAATTGCTGCGGTGTTTGCCGTGAACATGTTGAATATAAGCTTGCCTCTGAAGCTCACAGCGTCCTTATTCGAGCTGACATTGTATGTCTTGGTCACTTGGTTCGTGTTACTCGGCCCGAAAGAGCGTGCATTCCTACGGAAGCGCGCGTACACACGCTCTGAAATGACTCCGGAGAACGCGAAAGAGATATAAGCAGTGCAAATCAGATCCGAGGAAGAGATTTCCGTGCATACCTTCGTGAAGAAATTTATCGTCCCGCTCCTGGCAAAACGGCGATGGACTCGTGTATGTGAGATTGGTGCGAGCTTCGGAGAAAGTACAGAGCTCCTGGCTGCACTCCCCTCCATTGCTGTGACTGTCATTGACCCCTGCCTGGACTGCGACCTGGAAAAGAAGTTCGGCGACACCTCGCAAGTGACGGTCAAGAGAGGGCTCAGTCTTGAGGTGTTGCCCGGGTTGCATGACAGCTTCGACTGCATATTGATAGATGGCGATCATAACTGGTACACCGTCTATCATGAGCTGAAGGTCATTGCCGATCGCGGCCTCCTTCGTCGTGGAGGCATCGTCTTTCTCCATGACGTTGACTGGCCATGGGGCCGCAGGGATATGTACTATCAACCTGAAATGATACCGTCGGAGCACCGCCAAACCTGCGAACTGAAAGGCGTCGTGCAGGGCCAGCGCGAATTATCAGATCGTGATGGATTCTCTCGGGGGGTTCCCAAGGCTACGCAAGAGGGCGGAGCACGCAACGGCGTGCTCACAGCTATCGAAGACTTTATGAGTGCCCACAAGGATGAATACGAATTCTCTAGATTGTTCGGCGACGACGGGCTGGGAATCCTGTTCCGCCGCCAGAATGCTACAGAGGATCTCAGTTTTTTGAGCGTTAAGCGCAAAGGCGCCATCTACAATTGCCTCACCTGGCCGAAAAGGGTTGCCGAGACGATTTATCACCGGGCAGGTAAACCAATCCGATAAGGTCGGGGCCGTAGCAGCTAATTGCTCCGGACGAGAGCGGCATTATCCCGGCCGTTCCCCCGCGTGGATTGCGTCGACTGAAGGCAGCTGAAGCGCTGAGCAGCGATGGGGTGTGGGGCTAACAAGGGCTACGAGATACCGTCAAATGACGAGAGAGACGGCGACGATGTTACTGAAGAACGGCACAGTTCGAGCGAAGCGGTGCAGAACATGAGACTCTTAACAGTCGCTTGCGATCCATTGAGAATTCTGTTTATACGTGTGAAGTTCAAATCCATGATTCTGTTTGCACTGTTGACTGTTTATGTCGCTATTACGCTCGTAATTTTTTTTCAGACTGTCATCCCTTCCTTCGTCGAAGGCACAACGAGTGAAATGTTTGCAGTGGATTCAACCGTCTATGTGTATTTTGCAGATTCAATACGAGAGGGTCGCAATGAACCTTGGGTGTTGTACTCCCTTCTTTCATTTCCAAACAACCTATGGTCTCCAGTTCTTATATCACTAATTCTTAACAGCGCCTTACTAGTGATGCTCACAAATTACGCCGTATTCGCGACTTCGATTTTGCTGCTTAAGAGGACCTGTTCGATTTCCTTGGGAGCGTTTGTACCCTTGTTGTTGCTCAATCCGACAACAACCACAAGTCTTCTTTGCGTCAATAAGGAGGCTCTCGATCTACTCTCCATATCCCTGTTTTTATACGCACGGGCAAAGCGACGCAATGGATTGGTTTTGGCCGTACTGGCGTTTGCCTTCTTGAACCGTTGGGAAATGTGTGTAGAAATAATCGTGTTCGTGATTGCTGAGAGCCGATTGAATCCATGGAGAGAAAAACGACTGTCAACATTGTTGCTACTCATCGTTACGCTAAACTTCGTAATGCCATCCTTGGGATCGAAGATGCTTGATGTACGCTTTATCGAAGCGCAGGCGGCACACACAATTGCGTTCCTTGACATCATGCAAATGCATTATCTATTCGTGCTTGCTGTTGTTCCAAAGATTGCGGAGAACCTATTTGGTCAACTCCTCAATCCCCAGGTGTGGCAAACTCCTACCAGCTGGCTCTTAATTAACCTTTTCAATAATGCCGCATATGCCATCCTGATACTGATCGCTGCAAAGAGGCGCCTGCTGACATTGCGAAATGATCTCGTTTACTTCGCCGCGCTTGGCGCAGTGATTGCAGCGCAATCGCTAGCCGTTCAACCAAGATATTTTTATTTCGTGTATGTCTTGCTCTGTTTGGTGGTGGCGCAATTGAAGCCGACAAGTGGGCAGACGGCAACCACACGAACTGCGCCGGTGGGACTATCGCGCATCATTGCCAGACCACAATGAGGTGTCCTTTGGTTGAGTCAGTCCAAGAATCCGGCGCACGCGTCCTTGCCGTCATCGTTCTGTATAAAATGTTGCCACAAGACTCCGTCAGCTTCCAGACGCTGGAGGCTGCGAAGAAGCACGCTCCTCCCGGCAAGGTGGCCATCAAGACATTTTTCTATGACAATACGCCGGGTGGACAGCCGTCCGCGCAGTACCCCGAAGAATGCATTCACGAATCGTCAGGCGAGAACAATGGACTCTCGGTTGCGTATAACCGCGCCTTGGAGATAGCCTCTGAGGCAGGCTTTGATTGGCTGCTTACCTTGGATCAGGATACAAGTCTGCCCTTTGACTTTCTGACCAACCTCAGTAATACTCTCGCATTTGTGGCGCCCCTGAGTCAGGTTGCCGCAGTTGTTCCGCAGGTTTCCGACCATGGCCGAGTGATCTCCCCGGCTGCCCTTTCGTATAATCTCTTTCCAAAATTCTTCCCCGCTGAATTTATTGGGATTTCTCTTGAGAGGACATCGGCGGTGAATTCGGCGTCTGCTGTCAGAGTCAGCGCGCTCAAGGCGATTGGCGGATACGATCCGCGATTTTGGCTCGACTACAGCGATGCGGTCATGTATCACCGCCTTCACTGCAATAATTTCCGCATCTTCATCGCCGGAAACATCCGTGTGGAACACGAACTGTCGGTTCTCGATTTGGAACAGAGGGTTACGCTGGAGAGATACGAGGATATTCTTGGTGCTGAATCGGCATTTTGGGATGAATGCATGGGAAGAGTGGGACATTTGGCGCTGTTTTTGAGATTCTCCTATCGCTTAGTCTATAAATTTTGGAGGACAGGCGCCTCTCTGCCGTATTTTAAGATCAGCCTAAGGTATTTCTGTATGAGGCTGTTCTTCTCGCGCAAACGCCGTACGGAGGCTTGGGAACGCTCATCGCAGAGGCGCTTTGTTTCTCATGGCTAGCCCGCTTTTTAGGACGTCCAGGACCTTCACCTCCACATTGAAACGCTGTCATTTTTCAGCAAACTGTTTATGACTCAGGAGACTGGAACCAGCATCAAAAATCTCTAAGGATACTGGTTAGACCGACGAGGCGGCTCATGGTGCCCGCCTCAGAATGGACAACCGCTTTGTCTCAAGAAGTTACTGCCAGCATTGTTCTTTACAATCACAGTGTCCAGGATGTTGCCCCGCTGTTCGAGCAGTTCGCAAGGGAAACTGCATTGTCGGAATGGGTGGTTGTCGACAATGGCGGCGCCGAGGATGCCTGCGCTGTTGCCGAATCGCTGGGGGCTCGCTGTCTGCATCCGGGCCGCAATCTCGGATTCGGTGCTGCCCACAATCTCGCTTTGCGCTCGCTTTCCGCGGCGGTCGGGCCCTATCACCTCATTCTGAATCCCGACATTCGCATGCCGGATGGAACGCTCGCCGAACTTGCGACTGTAATGGGTGCTATGCCGCAAGTCGGCCTTCTGATGCCGCGCGTGCTCTATCCAGATGGTTCCACGCAATACCTTTGCAAATTGTTGCCTACGCCGCTCGATCTTGTACTGAGACGATTTGCCGGCGCACCCCTGCGATCGCTGTTTTACAAGCGCATGACTCGGTACGACATGAAGCAATTCAACTATTCCCAGCCCGCGTACGTCCCCATTCTGTCGGGGTGTTTCATGCTCATTCGCCGCTCCGTTCTCGAGAGCATCGGGGGATTCGACGAGCGCTTTTTCCTCTATATGGAGGACACCGATCTTTGCCGCCGCGTCGGCGACATGGCCCGACTCTTGTTTTGGCCTAGGACAACGGTCATTCACAGTCACGCCCAGGGGTCCTACAAAAGTTTGATGTTGCTGCTGCTTCATTTGCGTGCCGCCATTGTCTACTTCAATAAGTGGGGCTGGTGGGGCGATCCCGTTCGAGAGGCCAGGAATCTTGTCGGTCTCACGGAGGCTAACATCGATCCGGTTCGTCTCAAATTGGTGCCCCAAGAAGGTGGTGGTTCTGACATTCCAGCCTGGCCCAGCAACGACAAATAGTGGCCGCACTGACCAATAGGTTGGTGCCCTTGCCGAAGATACCGGCCAAGCCGGCTGCCAGGATGCCGCGATAGCGCCTCCTAGACTCGTTGGGTGCCTCGTTGGGGGCCTCGAATTGCGGTCGATTGAAGGCTTGACTATCTTCCAAAGTCATAAGGCGTTCCGTTCTTAAGCGGTTGTACACGCCAGAAGGTCGAGAAGCGAAAGAACGTTGTCCGCGTTGTGCCCCGGTGAGGTCGGTCGCGAGACGATTGAGTTCTTGATGGTGGTAAGGTAAGCCTTGCTCATCAACGAGTCCGCATCCTACCCGCATTTTACAGGGACAGGCAAAACTCGCCATCACTGCGGTCAGTTTGAGATCCCTTCGTGCGGCGGATGGGGCTGTCAGCTCATTCCGCGATGGAAGGGTGCGGGCTCTGCTGTCCGCATGCTATGCCGCCATCTTGGTCTCTCCCAGCCATAACCCGCCTGTATAGATCGGCGAGAACGGCCTCCTTGTTCCTGAAGGTCAGGCGTATGGAGGCTCTCTGACCCGCGATCGCCATAGCGTACCGTCGATCCTCATCGCGCGCCAGCGCCTGCAGAGCATCCGCGAAATCGCGAATGAACTGATCCAGGTTGAGCGGCGGAATCTTGATCCCGCAGTCCGCGCTGACCGCGTCGTGGAAACCGAAGTGGTCGAGGCAGACGACGGGCAACCCATAGGACAATGCCTCGACGACGACGGTCGAGGTCGCATCATAGAGACTCGGCTGAACCAGGCAGTGGCCGCAGGTCATCATCGAATGAACCTCGGCACGCGGCACTCTGCCGGTGAATGTGCAGCGGCCGGCGATCCCGAGGCGTGCGGCAAGATCCATCCAACTTTCGCGCAGGCTGCCGTCGCCGATGGCGATCAACCGCCAATCAACTGCGGAGTCACTTAGCCGGCTCAGGGCAAGCAGCACAATGTTGAGGGCTTACCTGGGTTCGCAGGTGCCGCACCAAATGATCCGCAGTGGCTCGCCCGGCTCACGACGAGCCGGCATTCTAGGTTCAAGTTGAGGGGCACTGACTTCGCAGAGCAGTGTCGAGTCCCTGCCCCACAACTCGCGAATCTTCTCCGCCACGTTGCTGGTTGCGGCAAGAATGCAATCGGATCCGGCGGCAGCGCGTCTCGGGCGGCGATCCACGTGCATTGCCCATGCGGTGGCAAGGTTCTTGAACAGGAAGAAGGGCCGCGAGCGAAAGGGGACCGCATTCCGCAGCCGCCACGGGAAATACTGCATTCCACCAACGGGCCCCCAGACGAAGGGTTTGCCCAGTTTCCAAAGATACCCTGGCTCACGGAAGCCAATTCCGTTCAGGTGGTGAACCAGATCGAAGTCGACCTCCGCGTCCAAAGCACGCGCCAGACGATAGGTGCGCTGTTGCCAATTCCTGTAGATCAATCCGTACACGATCTCACGTAAAGGAATATTGATCGTTCTGTTTTTTAGCGGGACGTAGTGAACGCTGACGTTACACAGCGCATCCCGATGGTGCTGCAAGTACTGCTCCGTCTCTTCTCTTTCGTTGCTTCTTGTTATGACCCACACCTTGTGCCGCAACGCGACCGCACGCACGTAGTCCCACCCAACTCCGAATTCGGAGCCCTTGATGGGGCTAAATGCAAAGGCGGACACAAGAGCTTTCAAGGGTCTTGTTTCGCTCACGAGTGACTTCTCAACTGGCATTTTCACGTCTCCCACAACTTTGCACGCACTCGTTAATGCCCGATCTGAACGGTATTCTACCAGTTAACTGGATTTCGACAACGAGCCAGCATCGGCACGGTGAACTGTCAGGAACGTAGTGAATCCACCGCCGCAACCAGCGAGCCAGCCCTGGTAGGGAAAACGATGACAAGTTGTGACAGATTTGTGACAATTACGCATTAGACATTTCTTAACGTCTTATGTACGTGGGGATTCAATCCAATTGCAAGATCGTCACAGACCCGATGGTGGTCTGCCAGGGCTCGCCTCCTCCTCACCGCTCTGAAAAGCCGTGGAGAGCCAAGAGAATGCCTGATATCCCGCTCCACGTGACGGCGGTTGTTTCTGCGCTGCAATTCCGCGGCGGCTCTCAGGATGGTCTCCGCAATCTGACCTCCGCTGAGTGGGAAGACCTCTTTTCGCGCCCCGAGATCAATCGTCTGATGAACCCTCTGCGCCGTATCTGCGGCGAGTACATCCCTGAATGGGTTCAATCGAGGATTGACATGAATCTCATGGACAATGCCGAGAGGCTCGACCGCATCAAGGAAGTCTATGTGAGTTTCGCCGATTCGATGCGCGAATCGGGTGCGGAACATCTGGTCGTCAAAGGCTTCACTCAATGGCCGGGGTTTGTCGACCATCCACGCCTTCGCCTGCAGTCCGACATAGATATTTATTGCCCTCCCGAATCGATCTCTGTAGCTCTGAACGCACTCGCCACGCTCGGATACGAGCCTCTCACGGGATTGGGGTTCAGCGCGGCCGATCATCTGCCGGTCATGATCAAGAAAACGTCCTGGATATGGCGAGGAAATTACTACGATCCGCAAATTCCGGTTTCGTTCGAGGTACATTTTTGCTTTTGGAATGAATCGCGCACACGAATTCGTCCCAAGGGCCTGGAGCAGTTCTGGCTGCGGCGCGTCGAGAGGCAACTGGACGATATCACTTTCATTTCTCTCAACGCCGCCGATAACTTCGGGTATGCGGCGCTCAATCTGCTCAGAAACACGCTCTATGACAACGCGTCTCCATATCAGCTTTACGAGGTGGCGCGATTCTTGCACACCAGCGCGGACTACACCCAATTTTGGAAAGAATGGCGCGAGTCGCACCACGAGTCACTCCGTCGCCTGGAAGCAGTTTCCTGCCGCCTCGCCTCTCAGTGCTTTGCCTGTCGGCTTCCCGAAGAAGTGGAGAGAGAAATTGATTGCCTGCCTTCCGCGGCCAAGGCATGGTTTGACACATTAGCTGCTCTTCCGCTATCCCGCCAATATCAAAGGAAGGATGGGATTTGGCTTCACATAAGTTTCTTGAATAGCTCCTCTGATAAAAGATCGGTCATCGGAAGAATTCTCCCCACTCGGGTGGCCACGATGGAAT
>ODAK010006619.1_pt1 | contig 11664 bp, 11 predicted proteins | sample 1539591 | NCBI WGS metagenome assembly ODAK01 (sample SAMEA3539303, study PRJEB22396) | soil metagenome | biome: tundra; feature: field; material: soil | place: USA | collected 2010-05 | depth 0.15 m | reverse complement strand
GAGAATATCGTGCTCATGCCGCTTCCATCCTACGCGCCTGAGCTGAACTCAGTCGAAAACATATGGGACTATCTGCGCAGCAACTTTCTCAGCCACTGCGTCTGGGACACCTACGAGGCGATCCTCGACGCCTGTTGCGATGCCTGGAACGCCCTCATGGAAAAATCCAACGTCATCACCTCAATCGGAACCAGAAAATGGACACAGGTCACGATTTAAGGCGGTTGGTATTAGAGCCATCGCCGGGCCCCTGGTGACAGCCGAAGCTTTTATGCGGCTTACGCGTATTACATTTCTTGGGGTTCTTTCGCCGCGTTACGGCTCTCTTCCAAAGTTCCCATTCACCCATCTTGGACGAGTAGACGGTGGTGACCGCGCTCAGCACAGTCTGGGGTGGCTTCAATCATGCTGCGCATAACATCGAATCTCGCACTTTCTGCGCGTGCACAGCGTTACGCTGTGGCCTGGGGATTAATCCATGACCTAGCCACTTGGCCCATGTCACACACTGGCGAGGCAGGATTCGCCCGTGTGATGGATGTCGATTCACGCCGTCTGAGAAAAGGTATGATTGAAGGGGCGTCTTGGCTTCCTCGACAGTTAACTGTTATTTCCCAACTCAAAGAGATGCAAATTGAGCCAGATTTGCTCCTAGCCCTCACCGAGAACGACGAAGCTGGTCTTGATTCGGAGTTTCGCATATTGCAAAGACTGATCCATTCTCCAATAACGCCAGATAGTCTAGAAGGAATGGCTAGATCGGGTGCGGTGTTTGGTGTTCGCGTGCCACGCCCTGAGGAGTTAGTCACAACTCTAGATCGCGACCTTTTTTCGGTGGTGATCAACCAGAAACGGTCAAGCTATATACTGCAGTTTTGGCGCACCAAGGGACAAATATATGATCAACACATTAATCACTGGAAGTGTATTGAGTTCGAATCTTCATGGTCACGATCTATAGAAGAAACTTACAGTCGCATTTCGCTGATCGATTCACTCCTTCTGTCAGAACGCGAATTAATCAATTCGGTATTATCCACGGGAGTCCCTCGATTCGGAGAGGTGAGGAGATATAAGCACCCACTAATTTACGGGATAAATCCCGAGCTACATCGAAAAAGGTTTCTTCGACGCAATGTCCGAATCGAAGATCTCCGAAACCTCCTCGTCAAATCAGAACGCCAACTTTAGGCCCAAAAAATGCTTTCCAAAGAGTTAAGGCGGTGCACGCCAGAGCGTGCATTGAGAACTTTAGACCGTGCGGCGGATCGCTCTGCAACCCTGATCGAAACAGCGAAACGGGTTATTGATTCTTTCTCTGAGGAAAAAGGGCTGAATGCGGCGGGCATTTGCTTTGTGGTCGTGGGCTCGGTTGGTCGGAAGGAAGCCTTGGAAGCTTCTGATTTCGACTTTATTCCAGTAACGGACAGCTTGGCCAATCTTGAAGTCTATCAGCCGCATGGTGTCCCATTGCGTCAGGCCTTGACCGATGCCCTGGGAGCAAAAGTCTCAAAAGGTGAAGACCTAACAATGGGATTTCGCTCGGCGAACTGACGGAAGCTGATTGCATTGGTGGTTTAAAGGACAGCAGCGGAGCGCTGACAAAGCGGATTCTCATTCTCACAGAGAGCCAGCAAGTGTCTGGTTCGCTTGAAATAGAGGCCATTCGGCGAAGAATCCTTGAAGCATATGCAGAAGAAAGGACAAGCGGTCGTCACGTTTTATCCTTCTGCAACGATATCGCCCGCTATTATAATACTTTATGCATTGAGTATAAAGCAAAGATAGATGAAGAAGGAAAAGATTGGTGTACCAGGAACGTGAAGCTTAGGCACAGTCGCAAGCTGTGGTATTTTTCGAATATACTGTCGATCGTTAACGTGTCTGAAGCTCATCCATTGGGGAGTGACGCCTACGTCAACGCACTGCTCAAAGTGTTCAATGATTCTCCGGTGGAACGGATTACAAGCGCTCTGTCCAAGTTGCAGCCAATCGAGGTTGGGCACCTATTAGAGAACTATGCCACGTTTCTGCAATTTATGTCGAAACTCGAAAATCGACAGGGTCTGGCTGTCGTCGAGCATGACAACCGATATGAAATGGAACTTGGGAATCCGTTCCCTGCGATGAAATTCAATTCAGATTTGATGCATAGAAATATGACTGCAATATTGGATGGGCTGTCTGCTTCAATGCGAGACAGGATCATAAGCTGGTTCTTGTTGTAGATTAAGGCAGTCGGACCGTACTGCTCACAGGCATGACGTTAAGAGCCCGTCATGTCCGGCTCCGGATCAACTTCTGCCATCGAGAACTCTAAGCCGCACTTCAGCCTTGGCTCGAAAGTGGAAATTCAAACCTAGACACACCCGCCGCCTTTGATGCCTGGTCTTGGCGTGGAAATTGCTGTAGTTCATGACCGTGCGACGTGTCCGGCTGCAGATTGGCGTGCCGCCGTGGGGACGCCGCATTTCCCGAGCCATATGGATTGATCAAGCGTGACCATTTCCGCCGCCATCCATCACGTCACCCATTATAAATACGACCGGCCGGTCGTGCTGGAGCCGCAGACCATCAGGCTGCGCCCGGCCCCCCATTGCCGGACCAAAATCCCCGCCTATTCGCTGAAGGTGACGCCGGCGGAGCATTTCGTGAACTGGCAACAGGACCCGCATGGCAATTGGCAGGCGCGGTTCGTGTTTCCGGAAAAAGTGACGGAATTCAAGGTCGAGGTCGATCTGACCGCCGAACTCGCGGTCATCAATCCGTTCGACTTTTTCATCGAGCCCTATGCCGAGCAATTTCCGTTCGCCTACGCGCCTGAATTAAAAGCCGAGCTTGCGCCTTATCTCGAAGCCGACCCGCCCGGTCCGCGCCTTGCCGCCTATATCGTGGGCTTGCCCAAGGGCCCGGTCCACATCGTTACTTTTCTGGTCGATCTGAATACCGCGCTGCAGAAGGCGATCCGCTACGTGATCCGGATGGAGCCGGGCGTGCAGCCGCCGGAGGAAACCTTCGAGCTTGGATCGGGGTCCTGCCGCGATTCGGCCTGGGCACTTGTCCAGATTCTTCGTCATTCCGGCCTCGCGGCGCGCTTCGTCTCGGGCTATCTCATCCAATTGCGGGCCGACATCGAGCCGGTCGACGGGCCGAAAGGCACCCAGGTCGATTTTACCGATCTGCATGCCTGGGCCGAGGTTTATGTTCCCGGCGCCGGCTGGATCGGCATGGACGCGACCTCGGGGATGTTTTGCGGCGAGGGGCATTTGCCTCTTTGCGCGGCGCCGCATTATCGCTCGGCGGCGCCCATTTCCGGCGTGGTCGAGCCGGCCAACGTCGATTTCCACTTCGATATGCGGGTCACTCGCGTCGGCGAGGTGCCGCGGATTACCCTGCCATTTTCCGAGGCCGCCTGGGCGAAGCTCGACGCGCTTGGCGAAAAAGTCGATGCTGATCTCGCCCGCGACGATGTCCGCCTGACGATGGGCGGCGAGCCCACCTTTGTCTCGATCGACGATTTCGAATCGGAGGAATGGAACACCACCGCCGTGGGACCGGCGAAACGCGTGCTGGCGGACAAATTGATCCGCCGCTTGCAGGCGCGCTTCGCGCCGGGCGGCATGCTGCATTATGGACAAGGCAAATGGTATCCCGGCGAAAGCCTGCCGCGCTGGGGCTTCGCGCTCTACTGGCGGAAGGACGGCAAGCCGATTTGGAACAATCCGGCCCTCATCGCGGAACTCGTTTTGGGGGACCAGGCCGACGTTGAAAAATTGGCGCGGGCCAAGGAGCAGCTTGGCGACGGGCAAAGGGCACAAGCCGAGACCCTCGCCACGGGAATAGCCGGGCGGCTCGGAATCGACGCCGGATTTATATTGCCCGCCTACGAAGACCCTGCGGCTTGGCTGGTCAAGGAAGCCAATCTGCCGGAAAATACCGATCCGCTCGACCCGAAACTCGAGGATCCCGAAGAGCGCAGCCGGATGATCCGCACTTTTGCGCGGGGGCTGACGAAGGCCGCCGGCTATGTCATGCCGGTTCAGCGCTGGAACGCGCTAGCGGGGCCGGGGAGTTCCCCGGCACGGCCGCGATGGCAAAGCGAAAAATGGGCATTGCGGCGCGGCAATTTGTTTCTCTTCCCGGGCGATTCGCCGGTCGGCTACCGGCTGCCGCTGCCGTCGCTGCCGAAGGTCGCGCCATCGGACTATCCGTTTATCGTCGATCAGGACTCCCTGGAAGAGCGCGGAGCCCTGCCGGACCGCCAAGAAATCATGCGGCATTTCGAGCAGGCGGTGGCCGCGATGGGCGCGAGCCAAGCGGGTGCAAGGCAAGAGCGCATCGAGCAAGAGCAGATCGAAGGCGCGGTGCGGACGGCGCTTTCGGTCGAGCCGCGCGACGGTGTCGTTTGCGTCTTCATGCCGCCAGTCAAGACGTTGGAGGATTATCTCGAACTGCTCGCGGCTGTCGAGGCGAGCGCGGAGGCAATGAGCCTGCCGGTGCATATCGAAGGCTATCCGCCGCCTTTCGATCCGCGCATCGACGTCATCAAGGTGACGCCAGATCCCGGCGTCATCGAGGTCAACATCCATCCCGCCGGAAGCTGGCGGGCGCTGGTCGAAACAACGCGGGGCCTTTACGAGGACGCCCGTCAGGTCCGGCTCGGCGCCGATAAATTCATGACCGATGGACGCCATACCGGGACTGGCGGCGGCAATCATGTCGTGCTGGGCGGCGCCTCGCCCGCCGATTCGCCGGTGTTGCGGCGTCCCGATTTGCTGAAAAGCCTGGTCCTCTATTGGCAGCGCCATCCTTCGCTTTCCTATCTCTTCTCGGGGCTCTTCATCGGGCCGACAAGCCAGGCGCCGCGCGTCGATGAAGCCCGGCACGATCAACTTTATGAACTCGAAATCGCGCTTGCCCGCACACCCCGCCCGGGGGAACCCGCGCCGCTGTGGCTTGTCGATCGCCTCTACCGCAATCTGCTCGTCGATGTGACAGGCAATACGCATCGCGCCGAAATCTGCATCGACAAGCTCTATTCCCCGGATGGCCCCACGGGGCGGCTTGGACTGGTTGAATTCCGAGCCTTGGAAATGCCGCCTGACGCGCGGATGAGTCTTGCGCAGCAGTTACTCCTGCGGGCGCTCGTCGCTTGGTTTTGGCAAGAACCGCAACAAGGCGATCTGGTGCGTTGGGGCACCGCCCTGCACGATCGTTTCATGCTTCCGCATTTCGTCTGGGAGGATTTCTTGGGTGTCCTCGCCGACCTCGGACGGGCAGGCTATCCGTGCGATCCCGCCTGGTACCGGGCGCAGTTTGAATTCCGTTTTCCCTTCTATGGGACCATCGAGCATGGCGGCGTCAAGCTCGAAGTGCGGCAGGCGCTCGAACCGTGGAACGTGATGGGCGAGCAGGGCGCGGCGGGCGCAACCGTGCGCTATGTCGATTCCTCGGTCGAACGATTGCAGATTAAGGCGAACGGGCTGGTGCAGGGCCGCCACTTTGTCGCCTGCAACGGGCGCCGTGTCCCTCTGACCGCGACCGGGACTTCGGGCGAGGCCGTCGCCGGGGTGCGCTTCAAGGCCTGGCAACCCGCCAATGGCCTGCATCCGACGATTCCGGTCCACGCGCCCTTGATTTTCGACATCGCCGATGGCTGGAACGGCCGCTCGCTTGGCGGCTGCGTCTATCATGTCGCGCATCCGGGCGGCCGCCACTACGAGACCTATCCGGTTAATAGCTTTGAGGCGGAGGCGCGCCGTCTGGCCCGCTTCCAAGACCACGGCCACACGCCGGGTGCTTTCGACGTGCCCCCCGAGGAGCGTTCGGCCGATTTCCCGCTGACCCTCGATTTGCGCCGCCCACACGCCATGTGAGGCGCCGGGCGTCCGCCCCTGGTCAAGCGAACCGGTATCCATTTAGCTTGAAAATGCACCAACGGAGCCGCCGCGCCGCCGCGCATTGGTGCAAACTTAGGCGCGGACTTGCCGGATCGCGCACTTTTGCGCAAAGTTGGGTTTCCTATTAAGTGACCCGGCATGGGAGATCCGCGTGTGAACATTTTGCGGCTCGTGCTTTTGGGCCTCGCGACCCTTGCCGGGATCGTGGCCGGCGCGGCCCTTTTGCAAAAGGCGATCCGCCCGGAAACCCCGTTCGCGACTTTGATCGCACCTGCAACCCCGCGCCAGGGCGAGCGCGGGCCGTCACCTTACGAAATCGCGGCGGCGCGGCACGCCCTGGATGAAAAGCTCACGGCGGCGCCGGAATACGTGGCTTTTTTCGATCGGCTACAAAGCACCTTTCCTCACGAATATGAGTCTTTTTTGGCGGGTATTTCAAAGCGTCTCGCCACGGCGGGCGAGATCGGAAGCGCCGATTTCCTAATGGCGGAGGCGGTTCGTTCCTTGCGCCTTTCACGCGGTATTCTGGCGGCCAAGGCCGGCAATCCAGCTCTGGAACATATTTTCGAATTGCAGTCCTCGATGTTGCGCGCCCTCGCGGCCAAGGATCCGCATCTCTGCGTCGATTTTCTCAATGGCGGCGAGAGCTTAGGTTTTTTCGAATTTTCGGCACAAAACCGCGGGCTTGTGGCGGCCATGGGAATTGCGGGAATCGACGCCATTCAGGATGGCGAAGTGAAAATGGTCGAAAGACCGCCGCCGGCCGGGACGGATTTCGACGCGCTCGAAAAGGCGTTGCGCGCCAGGGGTCTCGACACCCCGGAGATTGAAGCGCTGCTCGACGGCAAGGCCAGCGATCCGCCCGTCGCCGACGCAAAAATGTGCCGGGCCGGTCAGATCTATCTCGAAACTCTCGCCGCGATGCCGGAGCCCGCAAGGTTGCGAATTTATGGTTTCGCCGTCGAACTCATGGCGCGGCCGTGATGGAAATCCCCGTTCATTTGGGGGTGCGGAGGTTCGCCGCGAACAGTTTCGCCGCACTGCCGCCTTAAGCTTGGTGTTTGTTTCCCAAGCCCGGCGGCGATGTGGCCCCGGAGCGGAATTTTGGGGGGAACCGCATGCCGGATAAACACGTAGCGCGCCGACGGGACATCAAAGCCCGCCTCGAACGCGCGGAAAAAACGCTCGACGAGACGCGCAACTCGGCCGGCGGCCACAGCCGCGCGATCCGGCTTCATCTCGAACGGGAAATCGACGCCAGGAACAAGGATTTGGCCTTGCTTGACGTGCGGCCAGAGGACTCTGGCAACACCCCCGCATCCTCGAACATAGATCCCTAGAGTAGGATCCGCACAAAAGTTGCAGACTTTTTGGATAAGATCCTGCTCTAGCCAGGGCTTGCACGCTTACGATTGGAAGATTTTCGCGGCATTCTCGAGCGTCTTCCAAACGCCCCAGGCAAGCGGGATACCCACCGTTGCCCAAGCCAAAGCGGCCTTTGCGTCGAAGCCTCCACGGCCAATTCCGTAGGACTTGAAGCTTTCGGGCAGCGAATCCGTCACCGTTTTGAGGCCGTCTTCCTTCATATGCCACTTGGGAGCGACCGGGCGGATCAGCGCGTTGCACACAAAACCGGCGGCGAGCAGCGCCGCGAGCACATAGAAAATGTGGGCGTAGATTTGGTCGCGAGGGATGCCTTCGGCCACCCGCGTGTCATGCAGGTAATTGACGATCACCGGGCCAATGATGCCCGCCGTCGACCAAGCGGTGAGCAAACGGCCATGGATCGCGCCAACGTAGCGCGTGCCAAATACGTCCGCGAGATAGGCCGGCACGGTGGAGAACCCGCCGCCATACATCGAGGCAATAATGCAAAAAGTGGCGGCGAAAACCGCGACGGCCTTCATGCCCGCGAGCGTTGGCGCGCTCGTGTAGCAAATAATACCGAGGACGAAGAAGATAAAATAGGTTGTCTTGCGGCCTATTTTATCGGAAAGCGTCGCCCAAAAAAACCGGCCGCCGATGTTGAACAGGGAGAACAGGCCGACAAAGCCGCCGCCGATCGCCGCCGCCAGCGTCTTTTGCGCGTCCGTGAACTGCGTGAACCCGGCCGAGGGATCATGGAACAGAGTGCCGCCGAATGTCTCCTGCAGCATCGGCGACGCGGCGCCAATGATGCCGATTCCCGCCGAAACATTGAGGCAAAGAACCGCCCAGATCAGCCAGAATTGCGGCGTCTTATGGGCGTCCTTGAGATGAACGTTTTCTGCCGTAATCATCGCCTTTCGGACGGACGGCGCCGTCCAGCCGTCTGGGCTCCAATGGTCCGGGGGCAGCCGGTAGCCGAAGGCGCCGGCGAGCATGTATACGAAATAGCCAAGACCAAGGACGACAAAGGTTTGCCAGACGCCGACCGACGTTGGCGTCTTGAAATAGTTCATCAGCAACGTTGCCAGCGGCGAGCCGATCATGGCGCCGCCGCCAAATCCCATGATCGCCATGCCGGTCGCCATGCCGCGCCGGTCCGGGAACCATTTGATGAGGGTCGACACCGGCGAGATATAGCCAAGCCCAAGGCCGATGCCGCCGATGAAGCCCGAGCCAATCCAAAGCATCCAAAGTTGATGCGCGTTGACCCCGATCGCCGAGATCATCAGGCCGCCGCACCAGCAGAGCGCCGCGTAGACACCCGCCTTGCGCGGCCCCACCCGCTCGAGCCAGCCGCCCCAGATCGCGGCGGAAGAGCCAAGAAGAACAAAAAAGAGGGTGAACATCCAGCCGAGATCGAATTGTGTCCATTCGCAATTCGTCGCCGTCAGCGCGTGGAGAGTTCCGATGGTCTTGTCCCAGAAGGTTGTCGCGGCGCCGGCGCAGGCTGCTACCTTGGCGCCGGTCGCGGTTCCGACCGCGCGCGACAGAGGCAGCCAGAAAACGCTGAACCCGTAGGCCATGCCGATACACAAATGAATGGCGAGCGCGGCGGGAGGCACCAGCCAGCGGTTGAAACCAGGCTTGGCGATGATTCGTTCACGCTCAAGGATGCCGGGCGCCGCCGCGCCCGTGCCGCTAAATTTGTTCATGATCATTGCCCCCGAAATGCGCCGCTCATGGATAAATCCACCGCGGCAGGATTAGATTGCCCCGCGCAAATTTATCTCTATAAGTAGAGTTTGTATATAACGCGACCCCATCCGCTACGCGTGCGACACGTGCCGCTAATATGTTAACCAATGTTTTTGATTGGAACAACGGGATTTCCGCTATTCCGGGCTTGATACATCTTATGACAAAACAACGACATAGCGTCCATGCGCGGGGCGCGCCGAAGCGATCGCTTCCATGGAGCGTGCGGCACGGAGGCCGCGGCCAGGCTAATTTCCCCCCGTCATGTTGGCCGACCCATATTGCAGCACTTGCACTTTTTCCAATGTGACAAGCCCGCTTACCATCATGGCGTCGAGCACCGGCAGAAAGGCGTTGATCTTCTCCTCGCTGTCGACGATCTCGATCACAAACGGCAGATCCTCCGATAGCCGGAGGATTTTCGCGGTGTGAAGGCGGCTCGAGTGGCCAAATCCCATCGGCCCGCGCAGCACGGTGGCGCCGGCAAGATGCATTTCGCGGGCTTTCAGCACGATCGCCTCGTAGAGTGGCTTATGGCCGTGCCGTTCGTCCTCGCCGATGAAAATCCGCAGGAGCACGGCATTGCGGGGGATTTGCATGGCGTCAAACTCCTCACTTCACGATGAGCACCGGGCACGAAGCAAGGTGCATGATACGATCAGCGCGGCTCCCAACCAATCGCTCGTACAACGCAGAGTGGCCTCTTGCCCCAATAACGAGCAGGCCCACGTTGAGATCGGCGGCAAGCTTGACGACGTCGCGCACCGGATGCCCCGCCACGACGTGAGTGTGCAGTTTCACATTGCTTTCTTCCGCCATCGCACGGGCGCGCTGGAGGACGCCATGGAAGCGCCGGGCCGCTGTTCCCGTTTCTTCTCTAATCTCTTCGAGAAATTCGGGCATGTAATCGATCTCTTTGACCGACACCATGTGAAGCTCAGAATTGTTCTGTTTCGCGATAGCAAGCGCGAGCGTCAGCGCGAGAAACGCGTGTTCAGAGCCGTCATTGGCATGCAAGATTTTGCAAAACATCGGCCTCCTCCCGGATCATTCTGCTTTTCGTCCCGCCTGCCGGAGCGGGACAACTTCAGCCTTTTCGGCCAGCCTATCCTCCGGCTCCGCGTCAGGCAACAAATGGCGCGGCAGATAGAAGGCGTTGGCGATCACCGTCGGGATCACCGCGCTCGCGATGACGGCCGCGACGAGAGCCGAATATTGACTCTTGTCGATGATTCCGTGGGACAGTCCAAATAAGGACGAGATCGTTCCGAAGGTAAGCCCGGTCGACATCAAGAGGGTCGTGTACATGGCCTCCTTGTTGGGCGAGCCGAAGAGCTTCGTAACCGGGTAGACACCAACGATTTTCGTGACAACTTTAATAATGAGGAAAAAGACAAAGGCGGCGGGCGCGGCGATAAGCGAGGGTATTGAGACGAACGATCCCGCGCGGATGAAATAGAATGGCGTCAGCAATCCGAATGTCAGTGTCCGCAAACGTCTGACCAATGCGTGATCCTTGCCGACGGTTCCGGCAAGCACCATTCCGATGAGGTAGGCCGGAAGGACGGCTTCGCTGTCGGCCCAAGTGGCGAGGGCTCCCATTCCGAGCAGGCAGAGAAGTAGAAACTTTGTCTCTAGTTCGGAAGGACGGCCTCCGTATAGCTTGAAGAAGCGAAGGGTGAGCCACGGGAGAATCACGAAGACCGCCACGCCGGTTCCGAGAAAGATCAAGGTCCTTATCGTGAATGGAGCGAAGATGAGACCGAGCGCGGCGACCGTCCCGAGATCGGTGATGAAGCAAGCGGCAAGGAGGGTCTTGCCTCGGTCGTATTGAAGCCGAACTCAATCATTACAGCATACACAACAGCCACCGAAGTCGTCGACATGGCGACGCCGGCGAGCCAGCTCGGCATGACTTCCCATCCCAATAAATAATGGGCTGCCGCCGCGCATCCCAGAAAAGGGAAAATGAAACTGGCGAGACCGACTGTCGCGGCCTCCTTCCACTTGAGCTTGAAAACCACTGGATCGAGTTCCGCGCCCGCCAGAAACGTCAGGACGATCGCGCCCACGCCAGAGAGAAACTTGACCCAGGACTCGTCGGTGCCTAGCACGGCCGAGCCAATGACGGCGCCAATGATCAATTGCGCGATTGTTCCGACAACGATTTCCGAAAGGGCCGTCGCGATATGGAACCAAATCGAGAGCAGGCTCGCGATCAAGGCGAGACCCAGCCACAGCGCCGCTAGTGCCCATACACCGGTCATGTATTTATCCTGTCAGTCAAGGGGTCGTTCGTCTATCGCGCACGGTCGAGCCCGGCGAGCGTCACGCGTCAGCCGCCGGATCAAGACCATGCTTGCCGGTTGCGAATTCGTGCGAAAGAACCCGGAAAACCGCACTTCTTGGCTGATAAACGAAAAAAACTCCCGCTCGTTGCTGTTGCACGGCAGGAGTCATCAGCCTGTTCGGCGGTTTTGGGGAACCCCATCCCCATTCGATGGTTCGATTGTAAACGAGAATCGAGTGATGGCAAGGGTGGAAAACTTCAGCTCGGACAAGAGGGACTTGCAGCGGCAAATCCTCGGATTTGCATGACGTCAAACTCCCTTCATTTGGTTCAACAGGGCGGCGAGGATGT
>ODAK010006618.1_pt1 | contig 11666 bp, 7 predicted proteins | sample 1539591 | NCBI WGS metagenome assembly ODAK01 (sample SAMEA3539303, study PRJEB22396) | soil metagenome | biome: tundra; feature: field; material: soil | place: USA | collected 2010-05 | depth 0.15 m | reverse complement strand
CGGGACGGCGATGAATGGCCAGCGAGAGCTGTATGCGTGCCTGTATGCGAAGGAATTTCCGGCGCAGGCAATGCTGCGTTTGAGACCGGAGCTGCGACAGAAGACGGTGGTTGTGATGGAGGGCGAACCGCCGTTGCAGTCGGTGTGCGCGATGAACGGGAAGGCCCGCAGACTGGGGATTACGTGCGGAATGACGCGGGTAGAGATTGAGACTTTCGATTCGGTCGCAGTGCTGGCAAGGTCGCTCGCGGAAGAGGCGGCCGCAAGATCGGTGCTGCTGGAATGTGCGGGGATATTTTCTCCGCGTGTGGAGGACCGAAGCGATTGCAGCGCGTTTCTGTGCGTGATCGATATTGCAGGAACGGAGAAGCTGTTTGGGCCGCCGCACATGTTGGCGCAGAGCTTGATGCATCGTGTACGGGCGCTTGGCGTGATTGCGTGCGTCGCGGTAAGCAGCAATTTTCATGCGGCGATCTGCAATGCTCGTGGCAGGCCGACGCAGACGGCCATCATCCCGCCGGGGATCGAGAGCATAGCTTTGGCTCCGCTGCCGATTGATGTGCTGGATCTAAGCACCGAACACGCCGAGATATTTTCGCTCTGGGGGATTCGCACGCTCGGTGCGTTGGCGGAACTGCCGGAAAAGGAACTGGTAGCTCGATTGGGACAGGAGGGAAAGCGACTTCGCCAGTTGGCTCGGGGAGAGTTTCCGCATCTCTTCGTTCCGATGGAATCGGAGTTCCGTTTGGAAGAACGCATGGATCTGGATACGCCGGTTGAATTACTGGAGTCGCTGCTGTTTATGGTTGGCGTGATGCTCGAGCAACTGATCCTGCGGGCGGCGGCGCGTGTTCTGGCGCTGGCTTCGGTCACGGTTGAGTTGAAGCTGGAAGGCGGTGGGACGCATACGCGGACGGTGAGGCCAGCGCTGCCCAGCAATGACCGCCAGCTCTGGATCAAACTACTGCATCTCGATCTGGAAGCGCATCCGCCACAGGCTGCGATTCTATCGCTAGTGTTGACTGCTGAGCCGGGGAGCACCAGTAAAGTACAACTCGGGCTGTTCTCGCCGCAGCTTCCGGAGCCGATGCGGCTGGATGTTACGCTGGCGCGGATCCGAGCGATTGTGGGGGAGGATTCTGTGGGGCGGGCCGTGCTCACAGAGACGCATCGTCCGGACAGCTTTCGCGTGGAGCCGTTTGCGATTCCATCGGGGTCGGCATCGGCTTCCATCTTGGATGGGCCTCATAGATCGAATCAATCTCTCGCTGCGATGCGGCAGCTTCGCCCGACGGAGAGAGTGACGGTCACATTGCGCGGCCAAGAGCCGGCGGCCTTCACGTTTCACGATCGGCGCTATGAGGTTGAGCGCGCGTATGGGCCGTGGATGACGAGTGGCGACTGGTGGAATCCGTCGCTGTGGGGATTTGAGCAGTGGGACCTGATTGCGCGAGCTAGCGATGGGACGCTGTTGTGCTGCTGCCTGGCGCGCGATGTGACGCGGCATGCGTGGCAGATGGTGATGCTGTATGACTGAGCGGTATGTGGAGTTGCATGCGGCAAGCGCCTTCAGCTTTCTGGAGGGGGCGTCGCAGCCGGAGGAACTGATCACGCGGGCGGCTGAGTTGGAGATGCCGGCGATGGCGCTGCTCGATCGCAATGGGGTCTATGGGGCGGCGAGATTCCATACGAGCGCGAAGCGGAATGGCGTGCGGGCGCATGTGGGCGCGGAAATTGCGGTTTCGAGCTTTGGTGAACGGCTTACTCCAGCCGCATGGCTTCCGCATCAATGCCCTGCGGAACCGGCGCGAGTGGCGTTGTTGTGCGAGTCGCGGGCGGGCTATCAGAATCTTTGCCAACTCATCACGCAGTTCAAGATGCGGGAGAAGATGAAGTGCGAAGGGGCAGCCAGGCTGGAGGATCTGCAGCAATACTCGGCCGGGCTGGTGTGCCTGACGGGGGGAGACGAAGGTCCGCTGGCTGCGGCGCTGGTCGACGGTGGTGAAGAAGCTGGTCGTGAAGTTATGGAGCGGTTGGTGGGGATATTCGGAAGAGGGAGCCTGTATGTTGAAGTGCAGCGCCACCAGGAACGCGAAGAAGAGTGGAGAAATCAAATTGCATTACAAATTGCGCGGTCACTGAAACTGCCTGTGCTTGCGACCAATGGCGTGCGCTACGCGACCGCATACGATCGCGAGGTTCTCGATCTGTTTACCGCTGTGCGTCACCATACTGATCTCGATCACGCTGGGCGACTACTAGCTTTGAATAGTCAACGCCACCTGCGTGCGGCGCGGGAGATGGGGGCACTCTTTCGCGATGTTCCTTACGCAGTCGGGAACACTGAGGAACTGTCTTCGCGATTACGATTTGAACTGGATGATCTTGGTTACGAATTCCCGCGCTATCCCGTTCCCGATGGCGAGACCATGGATAGCTTTCTGCGCAGGCGCGTCGCGGAGGGGGTGATGCGGCGGTATGGGCCGAAGAATGATCGCGGGTTGCTGGAACGCGCGAAAAAACAGGCCGATCATGAACTTGATCTGATTACGCGGCTTAGTTTTGAGGGATATTTCCTGATCGTCTGGGACATCGTGCAGTTCTGCAAGGCGCACGACATTCTGGTGCAGGGGCGGGGAAGTGCGGCGAACTCGGCGGTCTGCTATGCACTGGAAATTACGGCCATCGATCCGGTTGGAATGGAGTTGCTTTTCGAGCGTTTTCTGAGCGAGAACCGGGGCGAGTGGCCGGACATCGATCTCGATCTGCCGTCGGAGGACAAGCGTGAGCAGGCGATTCAGTACATCTATCAGCGGTATGGCGAGCTTGGCGCCGCGATGACTGCGAACGTGATCAGCTATCGCGGCAAGTCTGCTGCGCGCGAGGTGGGCAAGGCGCTGGGCTTCGATACGGAGTCGCTGGGACGGCTGTCCGGCCTGGTGAGCCAGTGGGAGTGGCGCGGCAAGACGGACACCATGGCGCATTCATTTCATCACGCCGGATTTGATCTGAAGCATCCGCGCATCGCGAAGTATCTCGAGCTTTGCATGCGGATTCAGAATCTGCCGCGGCACCTGGGGCAGCACTCGGGCGGCATGGTGATCTGCCAGGGCCAGTTGAACTGCGTGGTGCCGTTGGAGCGCGCGTCGATGCCGGGGCGCACGGTTGTTCAGTGGGACAAGGAAGACTGTGCCGACCTGGGGATCATCAAGGTTGATCTGCTTGGCCTTGGCATGATGGCGGTGCTGAAGGATTGCATTGAACTCATCCCGCAGCATTACGGGGAGCGGATCGATTTGGCGCAACTGCCGGAAGATGAGGAGGTCTACAAGGTGCTCCAACGGGCGGACACCGTGGGCATGTTCCAGGTGGAGAGCCGCGCGCAGATGGCATCGCTGCCGCGGAATTTTCCGACGAAGTTTTACGACTTGGTAGTGCAGGTGGCGATCATCCGGCCGGGGCCGATCGTCGGCAAAATGATGCATCCGTATATGCGACGGCGGCAGAAAAAAGAAAAGGTTACATATCCGCATCCTTCGCTGGAGCCGGTGTTGAAGCGCACGTTGGGCGTACCGCTCTTTCAGGAGCAACTGTTGCGCATCGCAATGACGGTTGCGAATTTCTCCGGTGCTGAGGCGGAGGAGTTGCGCAGGGCTGTGGGAATGCGGCGGTCCTGGGAACGGATGAAGAACCTGGAGGCGAAACTGCGCGCTGGCATGGCGGTAAACGGGATCGACGTGAAGACGCAGGACACCATTGTGGAGAACATCAGCTCGTTTGCCCTGTATGGATTTCCCGAATCGCATGCGGCGAGCTTTGCGCTGATTGCGTACACCTCTGCGTATCTGAAGGTGCGATATCTTGCTGCATTCACATGTGCGATTCTGAACAATCAACCGATGGGTTTTTACATGCCCGCGGTACTGGTGAAGGACGCGCAGAGGCATGGTCTGCGGATCAAGCCCATCGATGTGCAGGTATCGGATTGGGCTTGCACGATTGAGCATGAGAGAGATGGGTCGCTTTCGATGCGGATGGGGCTGGGCTATGCGAAGGGGCTGCGCAAGCAAGCGGCGGATGCACTGGTCGAATCGCGCATGCGCTGCGGGTTCTTTCGTTCGGCGGAAGATCTTGCGTTGCGCGTGCCGCTGCTCAACCGCAAGGAGCTTACGCTGCTGGCGCGGGTCGGAGCTTTAAACTCGCTCGATGGAATCGAGCACCGTAGAGATGCGTTGTGGCAGGTGGAGCGCGCGGGCAAGTTGGAAGGTCCGCTGCTGCGACAGGACAGCGAATGGCTGCGAGAGGGTTCGGAGACTTTGCCGCTGCAGCGGATGAATATAGAAGAGCGCATGGTGGCAGACTATTCCGGCACTGGGCTAACCGTCGGCAGACATCCCATGCATTACCGGCGGAACGAGCTGCGGCAGCAAGGTGTGCTTTCCGCAGAAGAACTCCGGCGCTGCAAGGACGGGGAATTTGTACGCGCGGCGGGGTGCGTGATTGCGCGCCAGCGTCCGGGCACCGCCAAAGGCTTTATCTTCCTCTCTATGGAAGACGAGACCGGAATTGCGAATGTTATCGTTACGCCCGATCTCTATGAACGGGAGCGCATGATCGTTGTTCGCAGCAAGTTTCTTTTGGCGGAGGGCGTGTTGCAGAACCAGGATGGCGTGGTTCATGTGAAGGCGAAGAGGCTGGCTGCGCTTGGTCCCGCAAACGTGACGACCGAATCGCAGGGTGCAATCGAGTCAGCAGATGCGCGGTAGCTGCTCGCCGAACATTACATCGAGTACTCGGGTCCCGCCGATCTCGGTCTTCATCAGCACCATGCCGGGGTGGTCGGTGACGACTTCGCCAATGATCGCTGCGTCCTGGCCAAGCGGGTGCTCGCGCATCTGTTGCCGCACAGCTTCCGCCATCTCGGGCCGGACGATGGCCAGCAGCTTGCCTTCGTTGGCGACGTAGAGCGGGTCGAGTCCCAGCACCTCGCAGGCGCCCTTGACCGACTCGCGCACCGGGATCGACCGTTCGCGCAGCATCATGCCGACGCCAGCGCGCTTGGCGATCTCGTTCAAGGTGGTCGCTGCTCCGCCGCGCGTGGGGTCGCGCAGACAATGAATAAAGTCGGGGCCAGCGGGTGAGGGAGTAGCCAGCATTGCGGCTACCAGGCCATTCAAGGAAGCGCAGTCGCTCTCGATCGCGCCTTCAAACTCCAGGCCCTCGCGCTGGGACATGATGGCCATGCCATGGTCGCCGATGTAGCCGCTCAGAATGATGGCGTCGCCCGGACGCGCGCGGTCGGCGGAGATGTTGATACCACTCTCGATGACGCCGATGCCGGTGGTTGTGATGAATATCTGGTCGCCCTTGCCGCGGTCGACGACCTTGGTGTCGCCGGTGACGAACTGTACGCCGGCGTCTGCAGCGGCGGCGCGCATCGACTCCACCACGCGGCGGAGATCGTCGACGGGCAGGCCTTCTTCGAGGATGAATGCGGCGGAGAGATAGAGCGGCCGCGCGCCGCTCATCGCCAGATCGTTGACAGTGCCGTGCACTGCAAGCCGGCCGATATCGCCGCCGGGAAAAAATATTGGGGTGACGACGAACGAGTCCGTGGTGAAGGCCAACCGCACGCCGCCGACGGTCAGAACCGCCTGATCGTCGAGCTTGTCGAGCACTGGATTGCGGAAAGCGGGCAGGAAGATTTTGTCGATCAGGTCGGCGGTAAGCTTGCCACCGCTGCCATGGCCCAGCACGATCTGTTTGTGTTCGAAGATGGGGATTGGGCAGGACCCGAACAGCGGAGAGACAGGGGTCTCCGCGTCTTGCGTTCTCTCTTTGGCCGTATCTTCCGAGGTCGCCATTGGCTTACGCTCTTCCTCCGTTGGCAGATGCTGCAACGGGCGCGACGGGCGCATTGCCGGGCGCGATCTGGTGCAAGGCGTCGGCGCCCTGCGGCTTCAAGTGGCGTCCGTAGGCGTAGTAAGCGGCGCATGCGCCTTCGGCTGACACCATGGTCGCGCCAAGCGGATGCTGCGGTGTGCAAAGCGTACCGAAGGCGGGGCAATCGTGCGGCTTCTTGATGCCGCGGAGGATTTCGCCACTGATGCATATCTCCGGCTCAAGTGTGGCGATCTCCGCAACGTCGAAGAGCTTCTCCGCGTCGTGTGCTGCGAACTCTTCGCGCAGGCGATAGCCGCTCTTCGGGATTGTGCCGATGCCGCGCCACTTGCGGTCGGACACCTCGAAGACCTTGCCGATCAGTTTCTGCGCCGGGAGGTTGCCGGTCTGGTCGAGGACGCGCGAGTACTGGTTCTCCACCAATGCGCGTCCTTCCTCGAGTTGCTTGATGGTCATCAGCGTCCCTTCGAGAATGTCCAGGGGCTCGAATCCGGTCACAACGATCGGCGCCTTGTAGCGCGCGCTAATTGGGATGTACTCGCTGTACCCCATCACTGCGCACACGTGACCCGGACCGAGAAATCCCTGCACGAGGTTCTCCTGCGACGCGAGAATTGCTTCGAGTGCCGGCGGCACCAGCACGTGCGAGACCAGCAGCGACACGTTGGTCATCTTCTCTTCGCGGGCGCGCCACGCGAGCATCGCATTGGCCGGGGCGGTGGTCTCGAAGCCAATGGCAAAGAAGACGATTTGTTTGGAAGGGTTTGCACGCGCAATCTTCAGGCAGTCCAACGGCGAGTAGACGATGCGCACATCGCCGCCTTCGGACTTGATCGTGAACAGGTCACCGTTCGATCCGGGCACGCGCAGCATGTCGCCAAACGAGCAGAAGATTACATCCGGCCGCCGCGCAATGGCATGGGCCTTGTCGATCATCTCGAGAGGCGTTACGCATACCGGGCAGCCTGGCCCGTGGACCAGCTCAACACCCTGCGGCAGAAGTTGATCGAGCCCGTTCTTTACGATGGAGTGGGTCTGTCCGCCGCAGACCTCCATCAATACCCATGGCCGCGTCTGGATGCGCCGCATCTCCGCCACTATCTTGGTGGCGACGTCCCCGTCGCGATATTCGTCAAGGTATTTCATTGCCGTCGCTCCCCTTGATGAATCTACTCACGGTCGCCCGCTTAGCCGCTTCAATCTCGTCTACCTCTTCCACAACGGGCGAGTCCAGCTCGTTGAGTTGGTCGAGTTCCATCAGCGCCTGGTAGGTTCGTTCCGCTTCCGCCTCATCGACGCGGCTGATGGCGAAGCCGACATGCACCAGAACGTATTCTCCGGTCTGCGTCTCCGGCAAGTATTCAAGGCAGGCCTCGCGCACAATGCCGCCGAACTGCACCTTGGCCATGCGCAGTCCGCCCTGGTCGTACGTTTCGACCACCTTCCCCGGTATCGCCAGACACATAGAATCTCCTTTACCCGTCTCGTCGCATAAGCTCGTTGGCGATAACAGCCTGCCCAAGCGCGATTCCACCGTCGTTCGCGGGAACCAGGGCGTGCAGGAATACGCCAAAGCCGCGACGGCGCAACTGTACTATCGTACGCTCAAGAAGGTAAAGGTTCTGGAAGGTTCCTCCGCTCAGGCAGACGCGGTTCAGCCCATCGCTTTTCCGGATGAGACTGCATACTTCGACGATGGCAGCGGCTAACGTATTGTGGAACTTAGCGGAAATCTCTTCGGCTGACTTGCCCTGGGTTTCGGCATCTTTGGCGATGGCAAGAATAGTTGCGCGGAGATCGACGATCATCGGTTCACTTCCTTCGATGTCGAAGGCATAGTGTTCGGCTTCAGGCTTGTGCAGCGCGCCGCTCGCGCGGACCGCGGCGGTCTCCAGGGCAATGGCCGCCTGTCCCTCAAACGTCACTTCTGAAGTCAGCCGGAGGATCGCAGCCACGGCATCGAAGAGCCTGCCGCAGGAAGATGTCTCGACCGTCTGGATTCTTCTGGCGAGCATTGTGTCTACCAACTCGATCTGCCTGGCAGTCACTCCGTGAAAGCCTCGGAGTCCGGTTGGCATCTGCTGTCCGAAGGCATCGCGCAGATAGCTCAACGCCATGCGCCAAGGCTGCCGCACTGCTGCGTCTCCGCCGGGCAGCGAGACATAGCGAAGGTGCGCGCGACGAGTGACCTCAGCAAAATCGGCGACCAGAAACTCGCCGCCCCAGATCTTTCCGTCGGTCCCGAATCCAGTGCCGTCGAAGGCGACGCCGATGACCGTGTCATGCAGATGGTTCTCCGCCATGCAACTCGCGATGTGCGCGTGATGATGTTGCACTCCGATCTTTCGCTCGATGTTCGATGCGAGCGCCATGCGGGTGCTCCAGTAGCCGGGGTGGAGATCGTGGGCTACGGCTCGCGGCAACACCCTGAAGAGGTGCTGCAAGCGCGCGAGCGTCTCTTCGAAAAACTGCATGGTCTCGTAGTTTTCCAGGTCGCCGATGTGCTGGCTCAGGATCGCGTAATGGCCCTTGGTGAGGCAGAAGGTGTTCTTCAACTCACCGCCGAACGCGAGGACCTCGTCCAGCTCGATTCCGAGGTCGATTGTCTGCGGAACAAAGCCGCGCGAGCGCCGCAGCACCCGTTCGCGTCCCAAGAACGTACGTACCACTGAATCGTCTACGCGCATCGCGATGTCGCGGTTATGCAGCAGAAACCAGTCCGCGACTCCATCGAGATGGCGTATCGCCTCGGCGTTCGAGACGACAATGGGCTCCTCGCTGAGGTTGCCGCTGGTCATCACCAGTGCGGTGTACTCGGAAGCCATTCCAGGCGAATCGCTGAACAGAAGATAGTGCAGCGGCGTGTACGGCAGCATCACGCCCAGTGTGTCGTTGCCGGGGGCGACTGAGGCGGATACCGCCGCACCGGCGAGCCGCGGCAGCACGACGATGGGCCTGCGGACGTTGACCAGCGCAGCCTCATCCTCCGCCGAGACATCGCAGATCGTCCTCACCGACGCAACGTCACGCGCCATCAGGGCGAACGGTTTGTCAGGACGGTGCTTGCGTCGCCGCAGTTCGGCGACGGCCGCGTCGTTACTGGCATCGCACGCCAATAGGAAGCCACCAAGCCCCTTCACGGCAAGAATTTTCCCGGCTCTGAGTAACGCTCGCGCCTCGCGGATCATGGTCAGCGAATCTCGATCTGTGAACGAGCAATCGGCCAGAGAGGTGCCTCGAGCGACCAGTTCGAGCGACGGCCCGCATACGCCGCACGCATTGGGCTGCGCATGAAAGCGCCGGTCATTCGGATCCGCATACTCCGCCGCGCAGGCAGAGCACATCGTGAAGCCGGCCATGGTCGTGGTTGCACGATCGTACGGGATGTCCTGGATGATGGTGTAGCGTGGCCCGCAGTGCGTGCAGTTAGTAAACGGATAGCCGTAGCGCCGATTGAGCGGGTCGCCGAAGTCGCGCCAGCAGGCGTCGCACGTGCCTGCGTCGGGCGAGATCAGCGAAAAGCCGCCAAACTCTTCGTGGCTCTCAAGGATGGAAAAGCCTGCGCCGCCGCGAGCTTCCATTTCAGTGACAACGATTGTGCTGATCGCCGCCAGTTGCGGAGGGCTGTTTCGCAGGGTTTCGATGAATGCGGCGATCTCAGCTTCGGCCCCTTCAATTTCAATCGTCACACCCGACGACGAATTGAAGACGTACCCTGTCAAGCCGAGAGAATGCGCGAGTTTGTAGACGAACGGGCGAAACCCCACTCCCTGCACAATTCCACGGACGTCGATGCGGTTGCGCCTAGCCGACGCTGTGGGCGTGGTCGCCATAATGGGCCTAGGATACCTGAATCTTCACGGTCCGCCGGACGCATCGCAATGGTCGCGCTTCAAGGGTTGGGAGCGCCGAGCGTGAAATAGAAGGTTGCTCCCTTACCGATCTCACCTTCGGCCCAGACCTTGCCCTCGTGTCGGGCAATGATTCTTTGCACGGTGGCAAGGCCGATTCCGGTTCCGGAAAACGCAGTTTCTGTATGGAGCCGCTGAAACGGCTTGAAGAGCCTGCCCGCCATTCGCTGGTCGAATCCGGCACCGTTGTCGCGCACGAAGTAGATCGTCTGAAGGCCATCCTGAATGCAGGCGAATTCAATCCGCGCCGACTCCTTATGTCCCGTGAACTTCCAGGCGTTCCGCAAAAGATTCTGCATAACCACTTGCATCAGGCCCTTGTCGGCATTGGCATGGCATCCCTGTTGAACGACCGTCTTCACATTTCGGTCCGGGTGTGCGGCGGCGAGGTCGTCGAGGATGGAACTGGCCAAAGCGCTCAGGTCCAATTGTTTCAAGTGCAGTCCCACGCTGGTCGCGCGCGAGAGGTTAAGCAGGTCGTCGATGAGGTTGGACATCTCCGCCACGGAAGATCCAAGGCGTTCCAGCATGGGGTCAACTGCATCGGCGGGCGCATGGTCGGCCTGATCGTTCAGGATGTAACAAATATTGCTGATGATATCGAGTGGCCCGCGCAGATCGTGAGCGACGGTGTAGGAGAAAGACTCGAGCTCACGGTTGGCTGCGCGGAGTTGCGCGGTGCGCTCTTCCACGCGAAGCTCCAGCTCGTTTCTGGCCTGCTCGAGGGCCACGTCGCGCTGCTGGATCTCGGCAAGCATCTCATTGAAGGCTTCAGTGAGGAACATCAGTTCGTTGTAGCTCTGGCCCGGGTCAAACCGGAGTGAGTAATCCCGATAGCGCGAGACCAGGCGCGCCGTGCGTGCGAGCGCAACGATGGGCTCGGACAAAAGTCTGCGAAATACTGTGCCCACCAGCAGAGCCACGCCGAGACAAAGAAGGAGAATCGCTCCAGTAATTGCGGCGTAGTGGATTGCCTGCTGCCGCAAACCATTCAGGTGCGCCTGGATGTACACCACCCCGGCAGGTTTCCCCTGGAAGACAATTCGGGAGCCGACGAGTACATCAATTCCGCTCCTAAAACTGGATCGCAGCGAGCCTGACGGCATGGCCTGCGGTTCGATAGGTGCGCTGCCATTTGCAGGATATTGGGCGAAGAGTTCACCTGCTGTGTGTATATCGCCGCGGCGATGACATCGCTTGAGTTGCTCAATGCGGAAAGAGTCGTTTGTGCCGAAGCCTTGTCGTTGAAGATGATTGCGGCCGCACTGTTCGTGCCGATGATCTGCGCTTCTCCGGTGAGGTTATTGACGGCGGCTTGACGGGAGGTAACCAAGTCGTAGGCGATGAAGGAAACGTATGCCAACAACAGGGCAATGCCGCTTACAAGGGCATTCATCCAGGAGAGTCTGGCTGCGATCGATCCGGAACGGGAGGTCGGCCTCATCCTTGCGCTTCCTGCGATGGTCTCGAATTCGCGTATACACCCACCTTGACGAGTTCTGACCTGAGTTCGATGACCGGTGGATTAACGCGTAGGATCACGGCACTCGAACACTGCAACGCTGCCGGGGCTATGTCGATCTGCGCGGTCTCAGATGCTCCCGCCGGCGAGGGGTCGGCCGGACTCCAGAGCAGGAGACCGTGTGATGGGGGTGTTCCGCACCCTATTAACGTGTTTTGCCTTCGTAGAACGAAGGAAGCCACGCGAGACATTCACACTCCAACCAAGACCCGGGCAAGTCAGGACGAACATACTATCGGCTAGGTCTCTGACTGTATAAAGATGTACCGTTCTGAGCACTTTTCGAACGAGGGGAAGTGCCGCAAAGTGGGGACATGCAAAGCTACCATCGG
>ODAK010006617.1_pt1 | contig 11666 bp, 10 predicted proteins | sample 1539591 | NCBI WGS metagenome assembly ODAK01 (sample SAMEA3539303, study PRJEB22396) | soil metagenome | biome: tundra; feature: field; material: soil | place: USA | collected 2010-05 | depth 0.15 m | reverse complement strand
TATCTCTCGGAGGGGATCATGCATATTATTCTCGTATCGAACCGGCTGGCAACGGCCAAATCGATTGCGCTCGGCCCCCATCACCTGCTGCTGGGGGTGGCCCTGCTGGCGGCCACCGTCCTAGTCCTGTCCAGTTCCATGTTCTATCTGGTATTCCGCCATGCGGCCGAGATCAAGCTGCCGCTGATGCAGACGCTGCTGCTGTCGGCGCAGGAACAGCAGACCCAGAATGCCAAGGAGTTCATGCGCGAGAATCTGAACGCGATGGCGGTGAGGCTGGGTCAGATGCAGGCGCAACTGATGCGCCTGGATGCGCTGGGAGAGCGCCTGTCTGCGCTCGCGGGCATCAAACCGCAGGAGTTCCGCATGAGCGAGCCGCCTGGCCGCGGCGGCGCGCTGCCGACCAACATGCCGGTACAGGATCTGTCCATGCATGATTTCACCTGGCAACTCGACGCGCTTTCCAAGCACATGGAAAATCGCTACGACTACATGGGTATTCTCGAAAACCAGTTGTTCGACGCCAAGGTGAAGAAGAAGCTCCTGCCGACGGTCAAGCCGGTGGATGTCGAATGGAACGCCTCCAGCTTCGGTTGGCGCATCGATCCCATTACCGGACAGAACGCCATGCACGAGGGCGTCGATTTTCTGGTCGATACCGGTACCCCGGTTCACGCCGCGGCGGACGGCATGGTGGTCGTCGCGGAGTTCCATCCGCAATACGGCTATATGGTCGAAATCGACCATGGCAACGACTTTACTACGCGCTATGCCCACAATTCGAAGCTTCTGGTAAAAGCAGGCAGCCTAGTGCAGCGCGGCGCGATAATCGCCGAGTCCGGTTCCACCGGACGCTCGACCGGACCGCATGTGCATTTCGAAGTACGCTACAAGGGCGTCGCACAGAATCCCAATCGCTTCCTCCAGGTTTCCGCCGCCACTGCCAAGACAAAATGAGTTCGGCGTAAAGAATTGACAAGTGGGGCGCATTCGCGCTCCATCGCCGATCTTCCTTCGCTGCTGCGTCCGCCTTAATGCACGCCTAAAGCCGTTTCCATCTCACGCTGCTGACTCTGCCTGCCGTTTAAGGCGGGGCAGGCGTGGTAAAATTCGCATCTTTTTCCAAATCTTCCCCACCTTTTAATGTTCACCCGCATCCTGACTCGCATTTTCGGCAGTCGCAACGACCGGCTGATCAAGCGCTATAACAAGACCGTGCAGCGCATCAACGTGTTGGAGCCCGCCATTTCCGCGTTGACCGACGATGCCCTGCGCGCGAAGACAGCGGAGTTCAAGGAACGACTGGCCAAGGGCGAGGTGCTGGACGAACTGCTGCCCGAGGCGTTCGCGGTGGTGCGCGAAGCCGGCAAACGCGTGCTCAACATGCGCCATTTCGACGTGCAACTGGTCGGTGGCATGATCCTGCACGCCGGCAAAATTGCCGAGATGCGCACCGGCGAGGGCAAGACCCTGGTGGCGACTCTGCCGGCCTATCTGAATGCGCTATCCGGCCTGGGCGTGCACATCGTCACGGTAAACGACTATCTGGCGAGCCGGGACGCCGACTGGATGGGCCGCGTCTACCGTTTCCTCGGACTCTCGGTCGGGGTGAACCTGTCCCAGAGCGCCGCCGACGTGAAACAGCAGGCCTACGCCGCCGACATCACTTACGGCACCAACAACGAGTTCGGCTTCGACTACCTGCGTGACAACATGGCGATGCAGGTGGTGGACCGCTACCAGCGCGGCCTCAATTTCGCGATCGTCGATGAGGTCGACTCGATTCTGATCGACGAGGCGCGCACGCCGCTCATCATCTCCGGCCAGGCCGAAGACCACACCGATCTCTACTACCGCATGAACGAAGTGGCGCCGTTGCTGGTACGCCAAGCCGAGGAGGACGGGCCGGGCGACTTCTCCATGGACGAGAAATCGCGCCAGGTGCTGTTGACAGAATCCGGCCACGAGCATGCCGAGCAGCTGCTCGCGCGCGTCGGCCTCCTGCCCGAGGGACGCAGCTTGTACGAGCCTGCATTCATCAACCTGATTCACCACCTGTACGCGGCATTGCGTGCGCACAACCTGTTCCTGCGCGACACGCACTATGTGGTGCAGGAGGGAGAGGTCATCATCGTCGACGAATTCACCGGACGCCTGATGTCAGGGCGGCGCTGGTCCGACGGTTTGCACCAGGCAGTCGAGGCCAAGGAGAACGTCTCGATCCAGAACGAAAACCAGACGCTCGCCACCATCACCTTCCAAAACTATTTCCGCATGTACGCCAAACTCGCCGGCATGACCGGCACCGCCGACACCGAGGCCTACGAGTTCCAGGAGATCTACGGCCTGGAAACGCTGGTGGTGCCGACGCATCAGCCAATGGTCCGCGATGACCGCGAGGACCTCGTCTACCAGACGATAAATGAAAAGAACGACGCCATCGTCGCCGCGATCAAGCACTGCTACGAGCACGACCAGCCGGTGTTGGTCGGCACCACTTCGATCGAAAACTCCGAGCTGCTGTCGGGCATGCTGGAAGAGGTCAAGCTGCCGCATCAAGTGCTGAACGCCAAGCAGCACGCGCGCGAGGCTGAAATCGTGGTGCAGGCCGGGCAGCCGAAGATGGTCACCATCGCCACCAACATGGCCGGCCGCGGCACCGACATCGTGCTGGGCGGCAACGTCGAGAAAACGATCGACATACTGCGCGCCACCGAGGGCGTCGACGAAGCCGAGAAAGAGCGCCGCATCCTGGCGCTACGGGAGGAATGGCAGAAGCTGCACGCCCAGGTCATCGCCGCCGGCGGGCTGCACATCATCGGCACCGAGCGCCACGAATCGCGCCGCATCGACAACCAGTTGCGCGGCCGCGCCGGCCGCCAGGGCGATCCCGGCTCGTCGCGCTTTTACCTGTCGCTGGAAGACCCGCTGTTGCGGATTTTTGCGGGCGATCGCGTGAAGGCTATCATGCAGCGGCTGAAAATGCCGGAGGGCGAGGCGATCGAGAGCTCATGGGTGTCGCGCTCGATCGAGTCGGCCCAGCGCAAGGTCGAGGCGCACAACTTCGACATCAGGAAGCAGCTGCTCGAATACGACGACGTCGCCAACGATCAGCGCAAGGTCATCTACGAGCAGAGAAACGAATTGCTGGAAAGCGCCGATGTCAGCGAGACCATCACCTCGCTGCGCCAGGGCGTGGTGAGCGACATTTTCCGCGCGCATATCCCACCCGAGAGCGTGGAGGAGCAATGGGATGTGCCCGGCCTGGAGAAGGCTTTCCTGGCAGAGCTGAATTTCTCCATTCCGGTGAAATCATGGCTCGACGCGGACTCCAGCCTGGACGACCAGGCGCTGCTCGAAGAAGCGGTTGCCCAAGCCGACCGCCTGTACCGGGAAAAATTCGCCCTCGCCCCGAGCGAAGCCCTACACCCTTACGAGCGCTGGGTCATGCTCACCAGTCTCGACCAGCATTGGCGCGAGCACCTGGCGGCGCTCGACCACCTGCGCCAAGGCATACATCTGCGCGGCTACGCGCAGAAGAACCCGAAGCAGGAGTACAAGCGCGAGGCGTTCGAGCTGTTTGCGAGCATGCTGGAAAGCGTGAAGCTAGAAGTAACCAAGACACTGACCGCGGTGCAGATCAGTTCCGAGTCCGAGTTGGCGGAAGTCGCAGCCGAAACGGCGCCAGTGGTTGAAAACGTGAAGTACCAGCACGCCGGTTATGACGAAGCGCTGGCGGCCGATGCGGCCGAGGAAAAAAAGGCCAAGGAGCGGCCGTTCGTGCGCGAGATGGGCAAGATCGGCCGCAATGACCCTTGCCCTTGCGGCTCCGGCAAGAAATACAAGCAATGCCACGGGAAATTGACTTAGAGCGCCTACCAGAATTACCGTTAGGCGCCTGAATTAGGGGAGTACGAGGGGCCTAGGAAGGGGCGGGACCTTTCCTTTCCCGCCTTGGTCCCCTCGTATTGTTAGATACTTTTGAACCGGGGCAGCTATGCCTGTGAATCTAGCTCCGCCAAGACCTGAAGATCTGCTGCCGGTGCAAGGCTTGATGCTGGGCGTTGCCGAGGCCGGCGTGCGCAAGGCGAACCGCAAGGACCTGCTGGTCATGCAGCTTGCCGAAGGCGCGGGCGTCGCCGGCGTGTTCACGCAGAACCGCTTCTGTGCCGCGCCCGTGATCCTGTGCAGGGAACATCTGGCGCTCGTCCGGCCGGTGCGCGCACTGGTGGTGAATACGGGCAATGCCAATGCCGGCACTGGCGATGACGGCTTGGCGCGCGCGCGCCAGGCCTGTGCCGAACTGTCCCTGCTCCTCCGTTGCGACAGTTCGCAGATCCTGCCGTTTTCCACAGGCGTGATCATGGAACCTTTGCCGGTGGAGCGCATCGTCGCAGCGCTGCCGCGCGCCCTCGCCGATTGTCGTGAGGACAACTGGGCGAGCGCGGCCGAGGCGATCATGACCACCGACACTGTGCCCAAGGCCCGTTCGCGACGGCTTATCCTCGGCGGCAAGACCGTGACCGTAACCGGCATGGCCAAGGGTGCGGGCATGATTCATCCCGATATGGCGACCATGCTGGGCTTCGTGGCGACCGATGCGGCGGTAAGCCGGGGGGCGCTGCAGCAAATGCTGGCACAGGCGGCTGCGCGTTCATTCAATCGCGTTACCGTGGACGGTGATACCTCGACCAACGATTCCTTCATGTTGATAGCGACCGGCGCCGCGGGCACGCAGCTCATCGACGATGAGCGCCACCCGGATTATGCGGCCCTCGCCGAAGCCGTTACGGAAGTCGCGGTCTGGCTGGCGCAGGCGATAATCCGCGACGGCGAAGGCGCGACCAAGTTCATCACCGTGCAGGTCGAAGGCGGCAGGACCGAAGAGGAATGCAGCAAGGTCGCGTTCGGCATTGCGCATTCCCCGCTGGTCAAGACTGCGTTCTTTGCCTCCGACCCCAACCTGGGGCGGCTGCTTTGCGCCATCGGTTACGCAGGTATCCCCGACCTCGACGTCGGCCGGGTGCAGTTGCATCTGGGCGATGTGCTCGTGGCCAAGGATGGGGGTCGCAATCCGGCCTACCGCGAAGAGGACGGCCAGCGCGTGATGCAACAAAGCGAAATCACGGTGCGCGTGGAACTCGCCCGCGGCTCAGCGCAGGCCACGGTGTGGACCTGCGACCTGTCGCACGATTACGTTTCCATCAACGCGGATTACCGCAGTTAACCAGTATGAGCGATTTGTCTAAATTTCTGGAACGGGCCGAAGCGCTGGTTGCGCGCCTGGAGGTGTTGTTGCCCGCGGTTCAGCCCCCGGTGGACTGGGGCTCGAGCATTGCCTTTCGCTGGCGCAAGGCGGGCGGGCACGGCCATCTGCAGCCGGTCGCCCATCCGCACAAAATCCGGCTGTCCGATCTCTCCGGCGTCGATCGGCAGAAACACTTGATCGAACAAAACACGCGCCAGTTCGTGACTGGGCTTCCGGCTAACAATGTGCTGCTGACCGGCGCGCGCGGCACCGGCAAATCGTCCCTGGTCAAGGCGGTGCTGAACAAGTTCCACCGCCAGGCCTTGCGCCTGATCGAAGTGGACAAGCACGACTTGATCGACCTGCCCGACATCGTCGATCAGATCTCCTCCCGCAGCGAGCGCTTCATCATTTTCTGCGACGACCTGTCGTTCGAAGCGGCGGAAGCCGGCTACAAGGCACTCAAGGTGGTGCTGGACGGCTCGATCTCGGCGACTTCGGAAAACGTGCTTATCTACGCCACGTCCAACCGGCGCCATCTGATGCCCGAGTACATGCAGGAAAACCTCGAATACAAGCACGTGGGCGAGGAGATCCATCCGGGCGAGACTTCAGAAGAGAAGATCTCCCTGTCGGAGCGCTTCGGCCTGTGGGTGTCGTTCTATCCCTTCGACCAGGACGATTACCTCGGCATCGTCGAACACTGGCTGGCCGAATTGGGCTGCTCGCCGCGGGAGATTGCGGCCACGCACGAAGAAGCGCTGCAGTGGGCGCTTTCGCGCGGCTCGCGCTCGGGCCGCGTCGCCTGGCAGTTTGCGCGCGACGTGTCCGGCAGGCTGCGAGCCGCCAGCGCTGCGCGCGCGAAGCGCGGTTGAATACCACTCCAGTCGAAGTCGTTGCCGCCATAATCGAGCGGCCGGACGGCCGTTTCCTGCTGGCCCAACGCCCTGCGGGCAAGGTGTATGCCGGCTACTGGGAATTTCCCGGCGGCAAAGTCGAGCCGGGGGAGCCGCTGGCCGCGGCGCTCGCGCGCGAACTGCACGAAGAACTCGGCATTGAGGTTGAAATCGCGGATCCGTGGATCGTGCGGATATATACTTATCCGCACGCTAAAGTGCGGCTGAATTTTTTTCGCGTGCGCGCCTGGCATGGCGAACCACACGGCAAGGAAGATCAGCAGCTTGCGTGGCAGCACGCATCCACCCTCGATGTAGCGCCGCTGTTGCCGGCCAATGCGCCGGTGCTGCGCGCCCTGCAGCTTCCGTTCGAGTACGCCATCACCCACGCGGGCGAGATCGGAGCGAAGCAACAACTAATACGTCTCGATCAGCGCCTGGCGCATGGTTTGAGATTGATCCAGGTGCGCGAGAAAGACCTGCCTGTGCTTGAGCTGGAGCGTTTTGCGGCGGCGGTGATCGCATTGGCGCGGCCGCACGGCGCGCAAGTCCTGATCAACGCCGATATCGATTTGGCCATGCGCCTGGGCGCGGACGGCGTGCATCTGACCGCGGCGCAGCTCTCGCGCCTGGAGCGAAAGCCTGCGCTCGGCTGGTGCGCCGCCTCCTGCCACAACGCGAAGGAACTCGAGCGCGCGGCGCGACTCGGAGTCGATTTCGCGGTACTCGGTCCGGTGCAGGCGACGCCTACGCACCCCGATGTCCTGCCGCTCGGTTGGGAAGGTTTTGCCGATTTGGTGCGCGGAGCCAGCCTGCCGATATTTGCGCTGGGCGGGATGAAACCGGATGACCTGGATACCGCCTGGCGCTGCGGAGCACAGGGAATCGCCATGGTGCGCGGGAGCTGGCACGGCGCGTGAGGGTTAGCGAACAGAAAACAGGGGGAGGCGGACTGCCGGGTCAAGGCGCGCCGCGCTCCGGCTCGGGGGACGCCGTGTCCTGATCGTCGTCGCTGTGTTTGACTGCTACCCGATATTCTTCGTTCGCCCAGGCGCCGAGGTCGATCAATTTGCAGCGCTCGGAGCAGAACGGGCGGAAAGGCGACTCCGGGCCCCAGGGTACTGGTTTGGCGCAGCGCGGGCAACTGACGGTGCGGCTACTCTGCATCACAGATTGCTCCCCCGACAGCGCAGGTCTCAATGGCACTTGGCATGGCCGAATTTTACGTCAATGCTGTATGGAGGCAAGTAAATCGGCCTCGACAGTAAATCGGCTTCGACGTCGCGTATGGCTATTTACGCCATAATTGCCTATAATGACTGCCATATGGCAGTCAATGGAGTGTGGTCATGAGTACAGCCAGCGCAATTTCGCAGTCTACCTTGTCGATTGAAGCCCTGCTCGGCGGCAGGAGGGTGTTGCAGGTAAAGCAGCGTAGCGCGTTGGATTGGGTCTCGGTCATTCGTCAGGGCCTTTCCTCGGCGGCGGTGGATTCCCTGGCCAAGACCCTGCGCGTCACACAATCCGAACTGGCCGCGGCCCTGGGCATCCCCGAGCGCACTTTGGCCCGGCGCAAAAAAGAGGGCACGCTCAACAGCGAGGAATCGGCCAAGCTGGTGCGGCTCGCTCGTGTCGTCGGCAGAGCCAAGGAAACATTTGAAGATCTCGATATCGCCCTAGACTGGTTGAAGTCCCCGAATGCCGCCCTGGCTGGTGCAACCCCGCTTTCCTTGCTCGACACCGACGTTGGCGCGGAAGGCGTGATGGACACGCTGGGCCGCATCGAGCACGGCGTCTTTGCCTAATGCTCACCGTCTGGCGACTGCTCACCGCCCGATTCGCGCAATCCGCATTCTCGGGCGAGGGTGCACGCCTGTACGGCGGACGTTGGAACCGCAAGGGCATTCCAATGGTGTACACCGCTGGCAGCCAGTCGTTGGCCATGCTGGAAATGCTGGTGCAGGACGAGCCGCTGCGTGCCCGGTACGTGATGGTCCCTGCCACGCTGCCAAAGAATCTGAAGATCGAGCGGGTCACGCCCGATCAACTGGCTGCCGATTGGCGCGACCTCGGGGCGAGGGAGCAACTACAGGCCATCGGGAACGACTGGGCCAGGCGTAGACCGAGCTCGGCGCTGGCAGTTCCGAGCGTGGTCATCCCGACCGAAACCAACTACCTGCTCAACCCGATGCACCCTTCATTCGCCAGAATCGAGATCGGTAAGCCGGAGGAATTTGTCACCGACTTGCGGTTGATAAGGAAATAGGATCGGTGTCGGACGATAACACCGGCAGCGTCAAAAGACGGGGCTAGAGGTCACTGAAGGTCGGTTGTGCGACGCCTGCGGCCCATCCGTCCGACCTGCAGTTGAATTGCGGGCGCCTGCACGAGTTCGTTCCCTAGGGTACCGAGCGCGCGCAATATCTGTGGCTTCTATATCTCTATATCTTGACTTCACTTATCTGAATGACGGGCTGAATCGGGGTGTAATTCGGTATGTCGGCCATGATCTCCGCCATGTGCGGCCCGAATGCAGCCTGAAATGCCTCGACAGACTCGCTATAGATATGCCCCATTGCAACGTAGGTCGGCAGCGTTCCCGGCGCACCTCCCGCAATGCCCTGCTCGACCGCAATGCTCGTGCAGGCGTTGCCAAGTTTATGCTTAACCATGGGCATGTGCTTCTCGCAGTAATACTTCATGTCAAACTTTTTGCCTTCGGAATATGGATACAAAACGCTTACCTTGATCATGGCGATCTCCTTCCGGTGTTGTAGGTCTTAAGACGACTGCGTTGCCAGAGACTTGCGGCAACGCACAACTGCGGCAACGCACAACCACTCTACGCCCTAATTGCGTAGTGCGAAAGCCTCTTATTACCATCTAGAAGAGGTCCGCTCGCATAGACGGCAAATGTCTGCATCGGGTCGAAAGTGAGAGTTCGCCATTTTGGAAACCGGACGCTCGCCAGTTATATCGATGAGCTTTCCGGCAGTGAAGCGTGCTACCGCTAGTTCGCGAGTGCTTCGCCGTATCGCAGTCACCCGGCGGTGCCGCCGGCCGACACACACATCCGTCAACGCCCGGCTGCCGGCGGGGGCGGCAGCGCGCCTATTTCAGGTCGGTACAGGCGCCAAAGATATGCCGTCGCATTGTCGCGCCTACGCCAAGGGGGGCGCTTCGAAAATTAGTGAGAGAGCGGTAGGACCCATGGTGGTCATACAAGCGTAGACTGACTTACCACGCCGCCACAATTTGCTCAGCTATCAGGAGAATGGTTATGAGCGAAGTTCAGGCCCAACGCTACCAAGTGAAGAAGATTTCAGTAATCGCCAAGGGCGCCGATGTGCTGGTGCGGGAATACGTGCTCGGTCCCGGAGAATTCATCCCCTGGCACCATCACACCCAGGTTACCGATCACTACTACGGCCTGGAAGGCATAGTGCTGGTCGAAACACGCGCGCCGCCCGTGCGCCGCGAATTGAATCCCGGCGAGTCCGCCACCGTGACCCCGCCTACGGCGCACCATGTATCCAACGCGTCCGGCAAACCGTGCCGCTTCCTGCTGATACAAGGTGTCGGCCAATACGACTTCTTCAAGGAGGAATGACCGCTATGCTTAAAAAAGATTCCGCTCCTCACGGCGCCCCGAGTCCCAGCTACAGCATCACCTTGCGTATTCGGGTGAAAAACCGCGTCGGCATGCTGGGCAAGGTCGCCTCCACCATCGGTTCCGTCGGCGGCGACATCGGTGCCATTGACCTGGTTGCCGCCACCAAGGACCAGGTGGAGCGCGACATTACCGTCAATGTCGGTGACACCCGGCACGGCCAGGAGGTGATCGAGGCGATCAAGCAACTCGAAGGCGTGCGGATCGTCAACGTGTCCGACCGCACCTTCCTGATGCACCTCGGCGGAAAGATCGAGATCGTCGGCAAGATACCGCTGCGCACCCGCGCCGACCTGTCGATGGCCTATACGCCGGGCGTGGCCCGGGTCTGCATGGCCATTGCCGAGGACAAGGCGAGAGCGCAAGTCCTGACCATCAAGAAGAACTGCATTGCAGTGGTCTCCGACGGCACGGCGGTACTGGGGCTGGGGGACATCGGCCCGGAAGCAGCAATGCCGGTGATGGAGGGTAAGGCGATGCTGTTCAAGGAATTCGGCGGAGTAGATGCGTTCCCCATCTGCCTGAACACCAAGGATACCGACGAGATCGTCCGCATTGTGATCGCGCTGGCGCCGACCTTCGGCGGCTTCAACCTCGAGGATATCTCTGCGCCGCGCTGCTTCGAGATCGAGGAACGCCTCAAGGCGGCCCTCGACATCCCGGTCTTCCACGATGACCAGCATGGCACCGCCGTGGTGGTGCTGGCAGCGGTGATCAATGCGCTCAAGATCGTCAGCAAGAAGATGGCCGATCTGAAGGTGGTGGTCAACGGCGTCGGGGCCGCCGGGGTCGCCTGCAGCAAGATGCTGATGGCCGCCGGCGTGACCAACATCGTCGGCTGCGACCGCACCGGCGCAGTCTACAAGGGGCGCAAGGAGAACATGAACGTGGCCAAGGAGTGGTTCGCCGCCCACACCAACCCCAGAAAATTCAAGGGAACGGTCCTGCAGGCGATGCAGGGGGCCGATCTGTTGCTGGGATTATCCGCCCCGGGAACCATCACCCGCGAAGCGGTGCAGAGCATGGCCAAGGATTCCATGGTCTTCGCCTTGGCCAACCCCACGCCCGAGATCATGCCTGAGGACATTCAGGACTGCGCCCGGATCATTGCCACCGGCCGCAGCGACTACCCGAACCAGATCAACAATGTACTGTGCTTTCCGGGAATCTTCCGCGGTGCCCTCGACTGCCGCGCCACCTGCATCAACGAAGAGATGAAGCTCGCGGCGGCGCAGGCCATCGCCAGCGTGGTGAGAAAGCACGAGCTGTCGGAGGACTACATCATCCCCAGCGTCTTCAACCGCAAGGTGGCGCAGGTCGTGGCCAAGGCGGTGGCGCATGCGGCCCACGCGAGCGGCGTCGCCCGCAAGCGGCGAACCCACTTGAATCTCTACCATTCCTAGCCTGAATGCAGCTTCACTGGCAGCAGAAGACAGAGAGTACGCACCGGGCCGTGGTTCCGCACAGCAGACGCCCATTGGCCGGGGGGCAACCCCCCTTTACTCGTTGCAGGCACCTGGAGCCGACGCGAGACCGCCTTGGGCTTCTCCGCCGCGGAGGCATGAAGACCATAGGGGGTTGCCGCGACGCGGGCACCTGGTGCTGACGCTGGCCGACATGCACGGCCGGCAACACCGTGGTGGGGTCTGCAGGCGACGGCGGGACGCGGCTACGCCAGCGCAACCCCGCCAATTGCCACCGTGCGCGCCCGGTCTACGTCGGGACTGCGATACATCGCCTCGCGAATCTGCCCCAACGCGGAGGCATGCAACTGACCTGGCGCGAGACCGTAGAATTTCTGGAAACTCATGATCAGCGGGCGCCATCGGTCGGGATCGATCCGGTTCGGCTC